>Ga0208565_1000272_pt1 | contig 41768 bp, 43 predicted proteins | sample Sb_taG_7_FD_187706 | JGI IMG/M metagenome (GOLD analysis project Ga0208565, IMG submission 187706) | Peat soil microbial communities from Weissenstadt, Germany - Sb_50d_2_FS metaG (SPAdes) (version 2) | ecosystem: Environmental > Terrestrial > Soil > Wetlands > Peat | place: Germany... | reverse complement strand
CGATGCGGGGAATGGAGGGACGTCCTGGCTGTGAATATAGGCTGGCCTGCTGGGTCGGCGTGGTCGCCGAGGACCTTGACGCGCAGCAGCGGTTCTACCACGACGTGCTCGGGCTGGCTGAGCTGGCACTCCACGAGCTCTACCGGGCCCACCTCCAAGGCTCCTGAAGCGCATGCAAGGCGACTGTCACTAACAACGGCCGGGCGCACGCAGGCTGAGCTCTCGGGACTGACCGGCGTCCCCAGGCCGACATCAGCCGCATCGAGCGCACGCCCCGGCGAGCAGCCCTCGCCTGGAACGTCCCGCGGCCTGCTCCTATGCCTTTTCCTGCTGACCCTGGCGTCGCATCGGGACTCCTTGAACAAGATCGGACTCGCGCCATCGGCATGGACATCAGGATTTGTCGTCCTGCCAGCAAGCACCCCGCAACCCGCGGGTACGGCAGGGCATTACGCGCGGCGACAGGCCGATCAATCCGTGCAAACCACATGATTTGGATCCCGGCGGGGCGATATCGGCGGCCAGGTCAGGGGACCGTTCCGACCTGACCGCCGCGGCCCGTGCTGGGTCCGTCGTCCCCGCCTAGGCGTATGCTGCGGGCGGACCTGTCGGTCCGTGCCGTTCGGTCCCCTGACCGGTTTGCTGGCCTGCCCGCGGTGTGTGCCGCTGAGGGCCTGGGCGGCCGGTCAGCTGCCGAAGATCTTCACGCCGTAACGGCGCACCACCGGACGACGCCCGACTGCTAGGTACCTGGCAGGAGTGCGAGGGCGCGCTGCGGGCCGGGCTGGCGGGTGTCCTCGCCGGGTCGGGGTTCGAGCCAGCCAGGTGCGCCAGCGGCCGGGAAGCGGTGGCGTCCGGGCTGGCGCGCGGCCTGCTCCAGCTGGGCGGCGAGTTGCTCGTCGAGCTGGCGCAGCTCGCGGCGGACGGCCGGGTGCTCGAGCGTGCTCTGGCGTGCGAGCCGCCACCGGAGCCCGGCGATGGCGGCCGCGGCGGCCGCGGCGTCTATGCGGGCCTGCGGGTCATCGTGGTCGTTCACAGCGCCGCCTCCGGACGGGCTGCTCACCGGGCTCCTGCCTGGGTGTCGGGTGCCGGTGACGGCGGGGCGGGCAGGGCGGCCGGTAGACCGCCGCGGGCGGCGGCGGGCGGCGGCGCCGTCTGCCTGAGCGAGGGCGGGACCGCTGCTGACCGGTTCCGGGATGGGACCGCGGTCCGGTGCTGGGGTCGTCGCGGCAGCGAGGTCATGCAAAAGGTAGGGCATTGCCGTTCTCCGTTGAGGTGGGGCAGTAGATCGGACAGTCCCCGTCTCCGGGGTCCGTATGGCTCGTGCAGTCTGGAACCGCAGGTGTGACGTGAGTGTGACTACGGGGTCAAGACGCCGCCAGAACACACTATGGAGCTAGCTCGTGAACTCAGCTGCGGGGAGGTCGCGGGGCGGAAGGCGGGGTTGCCGGCTCCCTTGGCAGGGGAATACGGTCATGTTCCGCAGTGAAATGTGCCCCTGGGCTGTCATCTGACGCTGGCAGCGAGAAGGCCCTGGTGGTGGTCGTGTCGGATCGGCAGCTTGCCCAGGCGGGTGCCAATGCCGGCCAGGCCGCGCAGTGGGATGGCCCGGCGGGCGAGCACCGGATCAGGCACGCTGATGTGTTCGACGCTGAGACGAGTCCGCTCAACGTGCGGTTCCGCGCCGCCGTCGGCGTCGGCCCCGGTGACCGTGTGCTCGACATCGGCTGTGGCACGGGCGGGTCGACGCGGGACGCTGCCCGGGCCGCTGTGGCCGGAAGCGCCGTGGGCGTCGACCTATCCGCGCGGATGCTCGAACATGCGCGCCGGGCCGCCCGCGCGGAAGGACTGCGGAACGTCAGCTACCAGCAGGCCGACGCCCAGGTGCACCAATTCGAGCCGGCCCGCTTCGATGCGTGCATCAGCCGGTTCGGAGCGATGTTCTTCTCCGATCCGGTTGCCGCGTTCACCAACATCGGCCGCGGTCTGCGCCCTGGCGCGCGTCTGGTACTGATGGCCTGGCAAGCGGCCGACCGCAATGAGTGGTCAGCCGCCATCCGCCAGGCCCTCACCACGGACACAGCCCCGCCCGCAGCTCCCCCGCCAGGCCCGCACCCATTCACGCTCGCCGACCCGACCGTCGTAGTCGACATCCTGGCAGCGGCCGGGTTTACCGCGATCAGCTTCACCGACGTGTGCGAGCCGCTCTACTACGGCCCGCACACCGCCGTCGCCTACGACGTCGTGCTCGGCCTGGGCAGCACCAGGGACCTGCTCGCCAGCCTCGACGCCGACACCACAAGGCGCGCGCTCCAGCGGCTCCGCGCCCTCCTCGCCGCACACGACACTGGCAACGGCGTGTCCTTCGGTTCGCGGGCCTGGATCATCACCGCCCGGCGCCACTGACGGGCCGACCGATCATCGTGGCTCTTGGGCGCGGGTCCGCAGCTGGGAATCCTGCGGACAGCCAGTCTTGGATGCGACGATTACGGCATGGCTGCTGAAGGCGTCATAGCGGACTGCTTCATATGCCGAAAGCACCGCGACCGGGGATCACTGATGCCGGGCGGGCCGGTCGCCGAGGACCTGGTCCTGGTCTCCCATATCGTCACGCCGGATGCGCTGGGCCGCGAAGGCACCACGGCCTACCTAGGCCACCTGTTTGTGGAACCGCGGCGGCACGCGCCGGGTCTGGCGGACCTTGCTGACGCCGAGGCTCGGGCTGTCGGCTGGTGGTGCACGCGTGCCAGTCGGGCTCTGAGTGAAGCTGCCGGGGCTGAGCATGTGTACGCGGCGGTGATCGGCGACGGAGTCCCGCACTTGCACGTCCATCTGCTGCCGCGGTACCCAGGCACCCCGCGCGAGTACTGGTGGACTCGCGTGGACGAGTGGCCGCAGGCCCGCCGCGGTGAAAGCAGTAGTGCTGGCCGACACCCACGCCCCGCAGCGATGGCGCCGCTGCCCGCCGGCGATTGCGGAGTACCTGCGGGGTGCGGACCTGATCTTGCACGGCGGCGATGTATGCACGGCCGACGTGCTGGATGAGCTATCCGATTACGCACCCGTGCGGGCGGTGCTCGGCAATAACGACGGCCCGGATGTGGCCGCGTGGGGTGCACCGGAAACCCTGGAACTCGACCTGGCAGGTCTGGCGGTGGCAATGGTGCACGACGGCGGCAAGGCCGATGGCCGCTGCGCCCGGCTGCGCCGCCGCTTCCCGGCTGCCCAGCTGGTCCTGTTCGGGCATTCCCACATACCCCTCGACCAGGCTGCCGACGGCATCCGCATCTTCAATCCCGGATCGCCGACCGACCGCCGCCGCCAGCCGCTGGGCACCATCGGCCTTCTGCATGTCGACGGCGGACTGCTGGTTCAGGCACGGATCATCCCCGTCGATTCCTGATCAGGACCCGGGCCCGCCCGTTCTTCCGAAGCTGCCGCGATCACGGTCGTTGGCGGGCCGGTGACCCAGTACGTCGCGGTGCGCCCAATTGCTCCTGCGGAGGCATCATTGGGTGGTGGCAGGTGCCTTCAGCGGAGAAACTTCCGGCTAATACGCCAGGTACCGGCGCGGCTACCCCGGCTCGCTGATCGACGCGCTGGCTGAGCGCCTGGCGCTCACGACCGCCGATCTGGTCCTGGATCTAGGGTGCGGCACCGGGCAGCTTGCCCTTCCCCTCGCCGGTCAGGTACGCGCGGTCATCGGCATGGACCCAGAGCCGGACATGCTCGCCCAGGCTCGGAAAGCGGGCGAGGCGTCCGGATCGCGGAACGCACTGTGCTGGAACAGTGGCTCAGCATCACCCTGACCTCAAGTTGCGGAACGGACCAAGAGTCCCGGAGCACCTATGCCGACCAGATGCGCGCCGCCGGCTTCGAGGTGACCGAGGTCGTCGTCGAATATCGCGGCGAGCTCGATATGGAGCAGATCGTCGGCGGCGTGTACTCGGCGATGTCACCGGACCAGCTCCCGGCACCCGACCGGCGTCCGGCCTTTGCCGCCCACATCACCCGAGCGCTGAACGATACCGGACCGTTCGTCGAGCTAGTCCGGGTCGCAGCGATGATCGGGACGATCCGCTAACCGACTCCCGGATGAGCCTGCAGCGAGTCGCTGGCGGTTCCGATGAAGCCGCAGCATGATGTGCAGGTGATCACAGTGGCGTCCTTCCCGGCGGATCTGGGCCAGTGGGACCAGGACGAACATCCCTACTATCTCGAGGTGTTCGGCGAGGCTGCGCCCCTGCTCGACATGACGCACGCAGAGGTGATACCGGCCGGCAGCTCGACGGCGGCAAGCACCAGCCCGACTCCGATCTACGAGTACTGGTGGACGATCGGACACGGCGGCAGCAAACCCGAGCACCGGCATCTGTTCGAGAGCCGCCAGAAGCTTGATCTCTGGCATCGGCTGGAAGACATCGCGGCACGGGTCTACCTGTACTTCCCGATCTCCGGCGGCTGGCGGATGCAGGAGCTGGCAGCGAGCGCGAAATACCTGAGCCCGGTAGCACACCAGTCAGACTGGACCGAGAAGGCCGCCGCGGACTGGCAGCGGACGCAGCCGATTCTGGCCGGCGCCGGGCAGGCGGTATCGGCTCTCGGCCTGGTACCTGGCGTCGGGACCGTCGCAGCCGGCGCCGCCCCGATCCTGTCGGCGATATCCAAGCTGCAACTAGGTACCGTGCCGCAGGGTATTAAGGGATTCGACTGGTACGTCGAGAAGGTGACCGTCCCAGCAGCCGCCCATCACGGCGTAATGCAAGGTGTCGTGTGGGCGATTCCCAAGGAGATGTTCGAGCTTCTCGGCGGACGGCTCACCGGAAGCCTTGCGCTGAGCTTCATCCCGGCCGCAGCCGCCGACCAGCCATCGTGGGAAGCGCGGACGTTGCCGATGCTCGCCCACGCCGCCGTCTACGCCGATGGGCAGACGTCCTGGGTGCCCGCCCAGAACCGATTCGTCGAGCTGCCATTGTCGCCGCGGATACCGGCCGCCGCTGGTCAGCCGGAAACCGGCACTCCGGAAACCGGCACCGCCGCCACCGGAGGCTGAACCTAGCGACCCGGTCGACCAGCGATGACGTGACCGCAAGTTCTCCCGGGCAGCCCGGTTGCCCGTCCGGTAGATCAGGACGGGCTGACCGGCAGCTGGGCGGGACCCTGACTGTCCTGCGACCTGGCGATGCGACGCGATCGTTCCCGGCGGATGAGGCCTGCGCACAGCAGAACAAAGCCCGTCACTTTGCATTTCATGCCGATGACGTAAATCTCGCTGATCTGGCTCGGCGGCCAGTGCCGCCAGGCGGCCAACATGGCGGCCAAGACACCCGTGAACCAGATCAGCAAGCCAGCCCTGGCCAGCAGCGATATGTCCCGGCGCTGCTCGCGTGGGCGCAGGAAATGGGCGATCGTGGTGCCGACGACGATCAGCCAGCCGATCGCGAACGCCACGAGGAACATGTTCCCAGCTCCCAGGACCGCATTGTCTTCGCATCAGTATAGGGAGCAGTGTCCGTCTCGGACAGCAAGCAGGATCAGCCGCCGCCCGACACCGGCGCGGGTGGCGGCGAGTTGGTCACCGACACATCGTCCAGGTACATCCAGGTGTCATCCGGCGGGCTCGAGCCGTCCTGGTGGACGTTGAACCAGAGCACCACGCTCTGGCCCGCGTACGGCGTCAGGTCGAAGGTGACCTGGGTCCAGGTCTCCGAGTTCGAGTTGCTCTTGAAAACGCTGGCCAGAGTCGTGCCGCTGGTGTTCCGGAGCTGCGCCTCCTGCCAGTCAAACTGGCAGGAGGCGCCCGAGCATAGCTGGTCTGCGGTAGACGGCAGATACCAGAAACTGAGCGTCGTCGTGCCCGAGGACGGCACTGTGATCGTCTGAGCGAGATTGCTGTCGCCGAGCGGCTCTGCGACCGGCTGAACGGTGCCGAGCAGGGCGGCGCCGGTGCCCAAGTGCACTTGCGCGCTGGTGGCGGTCGGTAGCGTGGCGCCGCCGGCCGTCCACGACGTCAGCCCGTTCTCGAAGCCGCCGTTCTGCACCAGAGGTGCGCTCGCCGAAGGCGTGACGGCATTGGATGCCGCAGACGGCGGGCCGGAACCGTTCGGATTAGATCCGGTCACCGTGAACGTGTACGCGGTGCCGTTGGTCAGCCCCGTCACGAGGGCCGTCGTCGGCGCGGGCGATCCGGTGACTGTGATCGGGGACTGGGCCGCCGGGCCGATGTAGGGCGTGATGGTGTACGTCGTCACCGGCCCGCCGGAAGACGGAGCCGCCCAGCTGATGCTTGCGGACGCGTCGCCGGCAGCAGCGCTCACGCGGCCGGCCTGGCCGGGCGGCCCGGCCGGTGCGAAGACAACGTCTACCCAGTAGTTCTCGGCATTAGAGGTGTGATCCGGGAAGGCGCTTTCCGAGTCGTAGTAAAACACTCCGTTGCTGACACTATTGCTATCCAGAAGTGCATGCAGTGGTGGGCTATTGACAATGCTCGTTCCGGTGGCATCGAGCAGCGGAACTGCGTAGAAGTACCCTTCGTCTAGGGAGAAGTGCCCGTTGGGCGCAAAATAGGACACGACGTAGGTCGTGTTCGGATAGAGCAGCACGGGCTGCGCGAAACTCACCTGCTGCCATCCGGACGCCGACTCGCCGGTGAAGGTAGCGCTCGCGAGCAGCTGACCGCTTGCCGTCCACAGATTCCCGATATGCGTGCCGGTGTTCGCGGCGGCCTTGTAGAAGCGCACGCCGGTCGCGAACCCGAGCGTGTCCGTGCTGAACTTGACGCCTACTTCGACGGAGGCCGTATCGCCCGAGTCGATTCTGCCGGGCGTCGTGCCGGTTCCCCAGATCGAGCACGGGCAGTTCACGCTGACCGTCACCCCGTCCGTCGGGGTCTCCAAGTTGCCGCTGTCGTCGATTGCACGCGACTCGATCGTGGTCGACGGGTACCTGTTGGCAACCCACGTGTAATTCCAGGTCACGGAACTGCCAGGAACGGACATGGTGGTGACCGGATGCCACGTCGCGCCGCTGTCGGTGGAGACCTCGACGCCGGCGACCACGCCGCCGCCAGTGTCGGTCGCGGTGCCGGTAATCGTCACGGCCGAGCCGTCCGCCAGGCTGGCGCCCGGTGCCGGCGAGGTAATCGCGGACGTCGGCGGCGTCGTGTCGATTGATGCCGTGGCAGCCGTGAGCCCGGAGATCAGCGTGGCTGGCTGAGCGTGCATGTCGGCGAGCAGGTTCACCGTGGCCTGCTGCATCGTCGGATCGGTCCTGCCGGAGGGGTTAGCGCTGTCCAGGCCCCAGGACCATTGCACTGTCCCGGCACCGAACACGAGGGCGCCGCTCGGGGCGCGGTACAGCGTCAGGTGATGGGTCGCGGTTCCAGTCGTAATCTCGCTGCCGTAGTCGGTGAAGATCTGCGCCGAGGTGTCGGTCGTGGACGACATATCCATCAGCCCGGGCGGCCGGAAGCCGTTGTCCGCGTCCACGTCCCATTCATAGCCGAGCGTGCCGATCCCGGCTCCGAGGGTGATGCTCTGGCCTGGCTGCAGGTTAGCCACTGCGGTGTTGCGCCAGAACCGCAGGCGGCTGTACTGAGCTGGCACGGTGATGTCGGTCGTGCCGGCGTTGACGTCGAACAACTGACCGGTGAGCGCGTTCTGCGGCCGGCCGCCATCGGCTGGCGGGCTGAACCGCGGATCCGCCCAGGTGCCCGTCCAGGTCGGCGGGTCCTTCGGATCGGTGGGAGCGTTGTAGTGGGTCTCTTTGTACGTCACCAGCGTGCGATTGGCAGTGCTGGGTTTGGCGATGCTGGGCTCCCATCTGGTCTTCCAGAACACCTCGTTCCCGCTGAAGAACGCGAGATTGACGCCAGCGGCAAGAGCAGCCTGGACGTTCGCCCGCTGGCTGGCTGACCAGTACTCGTCGTGACCGACCGACATGAAGATCTTGTGGTTGAGCAGGAGCGAGCCATTGGTGGCAACGTCGAGTCCGGTGGTATAGCTCACGTCATACCCGCTAGCCTCCAGGAAGCGGATCATCGGGTACTCGGCGTACATGAACCAGCTGCGGCCGTTGTCATCCGCCCCCGAATGAAACGGGCGGTTGTATGACACCTTGTCGGCACCTTTGTATTCTTCGGGGGCGCCAGGCGGGCAGTTCACCGTGCACTGATACAGGCTGTTGCCGCCGAAGGTGTTGTACGCCTCCCAGGTCTCGTCATCGGTCTGGAACAGAATGTCCGAATGGCTCGCATCATTACGGACTACGAACGGTATGAGGCTGCCGCCACCGGTGTCGTTGCGGATCAGGTGCGCGATATACAAGCCAGACACAGCCTGGCTCGGTACCGTCCATGAGGCCGACACTCTCCAGTTGCCGCAGTCGATCAGGCCGGTTGGCGCTTTGTCATTGAGGCAGGCTGGCTGGGTCTGCGGGAGCTTCGCGGTGGGCCGCAGACCGGAGACGATCTTGCGGGCACCATCGCCGCCGTAGTATCCGATTCGCAGGATGTCGATTCCGCAGACGTGTCGACGAAGACCTTCTTCAACTACTTCGCCAGCAAGGACGAGGTCCTCTTCCCCCATCTATCGGCCCGCATCGACGGCGCGGTCAGCATCATCGAGCAGCACCAGCCAGCTGAGAACATGGCCGACGTCCTGGTCCGGGCGATGGAGCACATGCTGGCGGCCGCCGTCACGGACGAACTGGCCGGCGGGCTCGCATCGACCCGCCTGCCTCTCATCCTGTCCGTCCCGGCCGTCCAGGCCGCTACCCTGCGCCGCTACTTCCTGGCCGAAAGCCAGCTAGCCGAGGCGCTGCACCGCGCCTATCCCGACACTCTCGACGGGCCAGCCGCCGCCGCGGTCATCGGCTCACTCATGGGAGCGGTACTCGCCGCGGCACTAGTCAGCCTGCAACGCGGCGACCCGACCGACCAGCTGCAAGCCGCGGTCCGGCGTGCCATGGACATCGCCGTGGGAGGACTGCGGACCGTAGCGCGCGACATACCGCCGTCGCGCCGCCCATAGATCAGGCCGCTATGTGTCACACCTGACCGTCGTCACCGGCCTGGGCGTGCACCACCGCAAGCCGTGGCTGGCCACGGCTGACCCGGTAAGTCGCGGTTCATGGCCTTCGCGCCAAGCGCGGCGGAAGTTAAAGTGAGCTGGGGCTGCAGTCACGTACTATCGTGACCTGCCAGCCCGTCGATTCCGCGCACTGGAAGCGCGGGACGGGAGAGGGCGCGAGGTGGCCGGGAGACGTGGCTCGCGACGGTGGGTCACGCGGCCGCCGTTGATGTACTGGCCGCTAGCCGGGCCTTTCCTGCTCGCGGCTGTAGTCATGGCTGTCGTGGTGGCCGCCTTCCTGCTCGTTGGCGTGCTGACCTACGCGCTGGCCAAGCTCGGCATCGCACCGCAGACAGCCGCATTCGTGCTGGTCGGCTGCCTGCTGGGCAGCGCCGTGAACATCCCCGTCGCCCGGTTCCGCAGCAGCGCCGTGCAGATGGAGCCGTACGTCGGCGTGTTCGGAGTCCGCTACTTCGTGCCTGTGCTGCGCAGTCGCTCCACGGTGGTGGCGGTCAACCTTGGCGGCGCGGTGGTGCCTGTGGCGCTGTCGGCATACCTGATCGCCCACGACCGGCTCGGCTGGCGGGCATTGGCCACCGTCGCCATCGTCGGCGCCCTGGTGTACCTGGTGGCGCGCCCGGTGCCGGGGCTGGGGATCGCGGTTCCGGCACTGCTGCCCGGGCTGTTCGCGGTGCTGACCGCCTTGCTGTTCCATCCCGCCGCGATGGCCGGCCTGGCGTATGTGGGCGGCACGCTAGGCACGCTCGGCGGAGCGGACCTGGCGAACCTGGGCACGGTACGCAGGCTTGGCGCACCGGTCGCGTCGATCGGCGGGGCCGGCACCTTCGACGGGATCTTCCTTGCTGGCATCACCGCCGTCCTCTTCGCTGGGCTCCTTTGACGTCCGCACCGCCTTGTCCGCCGACTGGGCCGCTGCGAACCGCCCCACGGCTGCGGATCCGTGCAGCGGTTGCTGGCTAGGATCAGGGCCCTGCGCCAGAACAGCTAACGGCCTACTGCAACCAGCCCTGCTGCCCGATCATGAATACAGCGAACTCATGGCCGCCTCCGGAGTGGTGGCCCACCGAAAGGAGCAGGCAATGCCCGGAATCGTGGTAGGCATCGATGGCTCACCTAACTCGGAACATGCGCTTGACTGGGCGATGAGACAGGCAGCGGCGCTGCATACCCCGCTCACCGTCGTAGCGGTGCACGAGGTCGCGAAGAGCTACTGGGGCGACATTCCGGTGATCGGTCCGGCGGACAGCCCTCTGCTCGAGAAACTGCACCACGCCGCTGAGGAGATGACGCAAAAGGCAGCGGGCCGGCTGGGTGATGCCGGGCCAGCCTCGGTCAATGTCCGCGCGGTGAGCGGCTTTGTAGTCCAGGAACTGGTCGACGCATCGCGCGATGCCGACATGCTAGTGCTAGGCACTCGTGGCGGCAGCGGTCTTGGCCGGCTGGTGATGGGCTCGGTTAGCAACGAGGTCGTCCAGCACTCGGCATGCCCAGTCGTGATCGTCCCGCACCGGAGGTGAAGGGTCTCGCGCTGACGTCGCTTCCCGTGGCGCAGGCCGGCACCGGTCGGTCGGCGCCGATTGGCCAGGCGGAAACGCCCGATACCCGATGGTCGCCTGACCGGTAGCTGGAACGGCTGTCAGGTGCGGGACATCGGTGTTCGAGTGCGGGCGACGCGTTCCAGGAGTGAGCCTGCGGATCGAGCGTCCGGCAGTGTCGTGATCTCGTCTCGGATGAGGCTTGCCTTCGCCCGGTAGGACGGGTCCCGCAAGGCCACTGCTGTGGCTGCACCGATGGTGTCCGCTGTGCTGTTCATGGCATCGAGCACCATGGCGACGCCGAGGGCTTGGCAGCGGTCGGCGTTGAGCGGCTGGTCAGCTCCCATCGGGATCAGCACCTGGGGCAGTCCGAACGCGAGAGCGCCGATGACCGTGCCGGATCCTCCGTGGGACACCACTAGGTCTGAGCGGGCGAGCACGTCGGCGATGGGGATGAAGCGCTCCACGCGCACGTTGGGGGGCTGGTCGCCTAGCTCGGCGGGGTCGATCTCGCGGCCCACGGTGACGACGACGTTGACGGGGAGCCCGCTCACACCGGCGATCACCCGGGAAAACAGGTCGCCGGACTCCTGGTGGAAGATCGTTCCCGGGGTGAAATACACGGTCGGCCGCACCGGAGGGACTCCCGAGCCGATGCGACGGTCCTGTTTGCGTAGGAGTTCGAGGGCCGCCGGACGCACGTGGTGAGCGGTCACCGGCAGCAGGTCAAGGGGATCTCGGTAGCTTGGCGGCGCTGGCACGATCGTCAAGTACCGGTGCAGCATGCTGAGCGTGTCGCTGGGGTCGAGTCCGTACTCGGCTCGCAGTTCCGCCAGCGGTTCCCCGACGACGTCGGGGCGTACCAGGCCGCCAGCAGCGATCACAACCACCCCAGCGTGGGGGATCCCGTGCGCCTCGGCGGCCACGGCTCCGGCAAAGTCCATCTCGTCTCGAACGAGCAGGTCCGGCTGCCACTGGCGGACCAAGTCGAGGAGTCGGCGAGTCCGTTCACGGGTGATGCTCCCCGCAAAGAACTCGCGGATCACTCGCTCCTCGGCGAGGCGGTCGACGGGCGCCAGCGCACGGCGCTCGGTCGGAGCGAGCAATGTCGCCCCGCCAGTCGCCACAGCAGCCCACCCCTGCGCGGCGACCGTCGCGACCATCGCCTCCTGACACGCATACCTGATCTCGTGCCCACGTTCTTGGAGCGCTCGCGCGAACGGCGTGGTCGGGAGGAAGTGTCCGCTGCCGCCAGAGAATGTGAACAGGACTCGCACAGCATCATGATGCTGAGGCGACCTGGCCTGTGTCGAGGCGGCCCATCGCGGGCAGCTCAGCCTGGTTCGGTGCTGGGCAGGTCGCCGGCCCAGCGGAACTCGCCGGTGAGCGATTCCGGGGCGCGCATCCGCCATGCGTCGGTGACGAGCTCCGCCAGCCGCTCGGCGTCGACCTCCGCCAGCCGCAGCATCACCAGCGGCCAGCCGTCGTAACCGGGCGCCGTGAAGAACACCTCGGGCTCGCCCAGGAGCAGGGCCTGCTTCTCAGCCTCATCACCGACAAACAGCACCGCGATGTCGGTCCTGATGACCCGGCGCTTGCCCGGCACGCGCTCGGGATAGGACCACACGAACCCATGGCCGGCTACCCGGAAGTCGAAGCCGTCGCTGTCGATCTCCTCCACCTGCGGCAGAGCCAGCGCAATGTGGCGTACGTCGTCGGCGTCAGCCATCGAGATTCCTCCCAGATCGCGGCACCCGCACCCCCACAGGCTAGGTGCCGGCACCGACAGCGCCGCCGTAATGTCCGTGCGACTCCGCACCCCGCTTAGACTCCTCGGGTGGGCGAGGCCTGGCACGTTCCAAGGTCGGCGGGCTCACGTGGACCAGCCACGATCCCCCGACCCCGGATTACGTCCCTGCTCTCCGCCGCTCAGCAGCGCCGGGCGACGCTGGTGGTCGCAGGCGCCGGTTACGGGAAGACCACGGCTCTGGCGGAGGTCGCGGCTATGGGCGCGTCTCGCTGGGTCCGGGTACGGCCGGCTGATGCGCAGGCTGAGTCGCTTGCGGCACGGATCGCGGCCGCGCTCGGCGAATCGCCGTCACCGGGGCGCTCCGCTATCGCCTCCGCCACCGGTTCTGACGACCGCCCGGTCCTCGCGGAGCGGCGTGCCGCATTGCTTTGTGAGCTCGCCGAGGCCCTCAGGGACGACCTGCTCCTGGTCGTCGACGGCCTGGAGAACGTCGGCGACGACGAGGCGGTGAGCCACCTGCTCCGGGTGCTGTCGCTAGAGGCACCAGCTCAGCTCCACCTCGTGCTGTCCGGCCGGAGCCTGCCCGAGCTGGGGCTGGGCGGCGCCCAGGGGCGAGGTGAACTGCTCGAGGTCACGGCTCTCGACCTGAGCTTCACAGTCGGCGAAGCGGCCGAGTTGGTCCGGACGCGACTCGGAGCGGCCTCTGTGCAGCTGGCGGAGGAGTGCTGGTCACTGACGGGAGGCTGGGCCGCCGCGCTCCAGCTGCTCCTCGACCGGCTCGAGCGTCTGGATCCCGCCGACCATGGTCCTGCGCTCCGGCGTCTCCAGCACAGCCGTGGCCACCTATGGCAAGCCTTTGCCCAGGATCTGGTCGCTGGCGAGCACCTGTCAGCCCGGCAGGTCCTGTCGGTCGCATCGCTGGCACCTCGCGTCGACGTCGCGCTCCTTGAGGGTGTCGCGGTCACAGCCGAAACCGATGATCTCGAAAGACTGCATGAACGGGGCTTGCTCGTCGAAGGGGGAGAGCCCGGCTACTACCGGCTGTCGCCAGTGCTGGAAGGCGCCATGGCCGGGCATGGCCGCCCAGAAGTCGACGCCCTCAGGGAGCAGGTCGCGCGCTGGCTTGAGAATCACTCCCGGCTTGAGGAAGCCCTTGAGTGCCACGCGGAGGGAGCCCGCGACCTGGCGCGGTCGTTCCTGCGCCGCTGCGGGCCCGCTCTGATCCGCGGCGGCGCGGCGGCCCGCCTGATGGAGGTGCTGCGGCATCATGGCACCGGAGGCGATCCCGGCCTCGACGCCGTGCTGGCCGAGGCCTTGCAGGCGGTCGGCGACTGGGACGCGGCAATCGACCTCTTCTCTCGGGTGGCGCGCTCGAAGGGATCCGAAGGGCTTCCAGCCAGCGTGGCCTGGCGATATGGGCTGCTCCTTTATCTACGGGGCCATTCGGAGGCCGCCGCGGCGACCCTTTCGGCGGCCAGTGATCCGGCCAGGTTGGGCGCCGATGACGCTATGGTCTCGGCCTGGCTGAGCACCACCTTGTGGAGCCAGGGACGCCTCGACGCCGCCGAGGACCTCGCCAGAACGGCGCTGCATCAGGCCGGGGCCAGCGGTGACTCGTGCGCCCTGGCCGCGGCGCACGTCTCGCTCGCCCTGACCGCGGCCAGCCGGGGTGAACGCGAACGCAACGAGCAGGAGTATCGCCTTGCGCTCGGAGCGGCACGCGACGGCGGGGACCGAGTCCAGCTGGCCAGAATTCACGCCAACATGAGCTCCAGGGCGCTGGAGAGCGGCGCCTACACCCGTGCCATCGCAGCGGCGGAACTGGCGCTGGAGACCGGGGCCGGCCACCGTTTCTTCTCAGCCCTCGCTCTGGCCAATAAGGCAGAGGCCCACCTGCGCGTCGGCCAGCTCGACGACGCCCGCGCGGCCGCCGCCGACGCGGCGGCCATCTACGAAGCTCTTGGGACCCTGCATGCGTCGGTCCCCCAGGTCATCTACGGCGAGTTGTACCGCCAGCGGGGAGACATGGTGCGGGCCCGCAATTGTTTCGAGCGGGCCCGCGCGCTCGCCGAAGAAAGCGACGATGCCCACACTCTCGTCTATGCGCAGTGCGGGTTGGCCCGGGTCCTCGCCGAGGAGGACGTGGCCGCGGCTCGCAAGGCAGCTGCTGATGGCGTGGCCAGGGCGAGCAGCCTGGAGCGCGCCGTCGCGTTGTGCGCCGCGGCAGAGGTCGAGCTGTTCGCCCGCGACGGCGGGGCGGCCGAGACGTTCGCGAAGCAGGCCGAGGCCGAAGCCCGCGCCACCGGCGACCACGCCACCCTGGCTGAGTCGCTGGAGCTGCAAGGCGCAGCCCGGGTCCCCCCGGACAAGGGGCGAATTCGCTCGGCGATCGATCTCTGGGAGGACGTCGGCAATCCGGTGGGCGCGGCGCGGGCTCGACTGGGGCTCGCCATCCTCGCCGACGATTCCCAGACGGCTCAGGCTATCCGGCGGGAGCTGGGGGCAATGGGAGTCGCACCAGCGCTCGGAGTGCCCGGCCTGCTGGCGTCGGATCGGGGTGACGGGCGCGAGGTGGCGATCGTCGCCCTGGGGCGGTTCGCCGTCGTGCAAGCCGGCGAGTCCGTCCCGCTGGCCGCATGGCAGTCCCGTAAGGCGAGAGACCTGCTGAAACTGCTGGTCGCCCGCCGGGGGCGTCCGATCACGCGCGAGGCTGCCGCAGAGGTGATGTGGCCCGAGGAGGCTCCCGAGCCGCTGGGCAACCGGTTGTCCGTCGCCCTGAGCGTCATCAGGAAGGTCCTGGACCCGGGGCGGCGGCACCCGCCAGACCACTACGTCATCGCCGACGCCCAGACCATCGCCCTGCGACTCGATCATGTCGACGTTGATCTGATCGAGTTCCTCCGGGTCGCCGACGAGGCGACGGACCTCACGGCCAAGGGGGACAGCGACGCCGCTGAGGCGCCGCTGCGGCGCGCTCATCAGATCTATGCCGGTGACTTCCTCGAGGAAGACCTGTACGCCGACTGGGCGGTGCAGGCGCGCGAAGAAGCGCGCTCCCGGCTGCTCACGATCCTACGGCTGCTGGCGCGCCTAGCCGACGACCGAGGAGACGACGAGTCGGCGGGCCAGTACCTCGGTCAGCTGCTGGAACGGGATCCCTACGACGAGGCCGCCTGGCTGGCACTCATCGCAGGGCAGCTCCGCTTGCGCCGCCACGGAGAGGCGCGCAGGCGTTATGCCGCTTACGCCAGACGCATGGCCGAACTCGACGTCGTGCCCATCGCCCTGGCGGACGCCGCCAGCCGACGGCCTTAAGGCCACCTTCAGACAACCCAAAGCCCGGCTCCGATAGTTGGGGGCGTGCGGACCTTCATCGTGCGCCTCCAGGAGGACGCGGGTGGCAGCGGCCGAACGGACGCTAGCACCCGCCGGCTTCGCGGAGTCGTGGACGAGGTGGCCACCGGGTTGCGGGCGACGTTCCGCAACGACCAGGAGCTCGTGACGGCGCTGCTGGCCGCGATGGGCACCGACCCACCTGGTTCCCCCTGGAGCGGCGGCGACCGCTCGCCAGGTGAACCTGCATCGGACCGACCAAGTCCAACCCTTAAGGAGAAATGACATGTCGCGGATCAGACTCATACTTTTCAGCGGGGCGGCCACCGTGCTGCTTGCCGCCTGCAGCTCGTCATCGACGACAACCACGCCGCCGACCTCGGCTCCCGCTGCTACCACCCCGGCTACCAGTGCACCAGCGACCTCAGCCCCGGCGACGGGCGCGCTCTCGGGGACGTGGAACGGGCAGTACAGCGGCGCCTACCAGGGCACGTTTGTCCTCAACTGGACCCAGTCGGGGTCGAACCTGAGCGGCACCATCAAGCTCTCAACGCCCCCTAACACTCTGCACATCCACGGAACGGTGAACGGCAACTCCATCCGTTTCGGCACCGTCGGCTCGGCGGCTATTACCTATTCGGGCACGGTCTCCGGCAACAACTCGATGTCCGGCACCTACCAGGTCCAGAGCGGCAATGGCACAGTCGGCGGCCCATGGAGCGCCTCCAAGTCCTGACCGGATCGTCGGCGATGGGTGGCTCCGTCTGCCGCCAGCGGTCAGCTGAGCTCGGATTGCAGGATCTCGGCTACCGGACGGTGAGCGCCGACGCGGGCTGGGATGGCGGTGAGCCCTGCCGTCACGACGACTGTCCCCAGCACCACTGCGGTTATCCTCAAGGCCGGCGGGGTCGCCATCTCGCCACTGCTGGCTGCCGCGTAAAGCGCGGCGTGTGCGGGTACGGCGTGCAGGCGGCCGTGATCGCGACCCCGGCAACGCGATACGACCGGCCGTTCAGGGTGATCCGATCACCAGCGCTGATGCCCAGCGCGTCGGCGAAGCTGCGCTCGACCACGACCCCGCCGCTGCGCACCCAGCGCCCCTGGGTCAGCTTCGGCTGGTCGACCGAAGCCGGGCCCCCGTCGCGCCCCTCCGCCACTACTCCCACCGTCACGCCGTGCACACGCAGAACGGCCAGGATGGCCGGGAAGGGTCCGCTGTGGCCGGTGACACCCGGAGCCTGGTCGAGTGCCTTGACGGCGGTGATCTGGTCCTGCGTCAAACGCCCGGCCGCCGGTGGCGGGAAAAGGCGGGCTACTCAGCCTGCCGCGTGCCCTTCCTTCCCTTCCTGCCAGGATGCTCGATAACCGCGTCCGGGCCAGGGAACACCAGGCTGGTGTGACCGTCGTCAAAACGCACCAGGTACGGCGGCTCTCCGCCCGCTCCGCGAACCTCGATGATCTCGCCCATCCGCTCTGCCTGGCCCACCATGTTGCCACGCACATGCAACCGGTCCCCGATGGCTGCTTGCATCGCCCACCTCCTCACCGCGGTCCGGCGCAACCCGCGCAGCGCAGCACACGCTCACGGTCTGCGCATCACCACAACCAGTATCCATCTCGATGCCGAAGCTCGTCCCGGCTGCTATCGGCCGACCACCTCTTCCGGTTCGACCACCAGGGCCCGTGCCAGGTCGAGAATGAGCTGCGGAGAAGGCACGTCAGTCCGGTCCGCCTTGGACGACGCGTCCAGCCACGACGCGACCCACTCCTCCACGGTCAGCAGGTCGCGCTCCACGATGGCGCGCTGGCCGGGGTCTGAGAGCACGATCAGCAGATTCGCGGCCGCCAGCCTGATCTCGCTCACAACGGCAGTGGGATCTCCTGCCTTGGTCATCAGAGATCTCACGGCGCGGAGGTCAGGTCGGGCCGACAGGTATCGCGCAAAGGCATCCAGCCGCTGGGCCCGGACTCGCGAATCGCGGTTGCGCCGCCAGCGTTTGTCATCGGCCCGGACATCCCATTTGTGCTTGAGCATGGCAGCTCCGAATCCGGTGATCAAAGCTCCGACGATGGCTGCGACGACCGTCGCGATCGGCGGCAGGACCTGGACCAGAGTGCTGTCAGCGGCGACGGGTCCTGCCACTACGAGCGCGATCACGCTCGGTCCGCGGCCGGTCCGGCAGCATCCGGATTGTGCCGCATCAGCGTCTCGAGCCGCTCGAGATCGTTCGTCGCGCCCTGTTCCACCAAGAGCGGCCAGGCGGCATGAAAGGCCAATTGGGCTTCGGCGGCCCGGCCGGCTGCGGCAGCCGCGCGGCCAATGGACACCTGGGTGCGCCCCTGCCAGAGGGTGTCCTCGCTGTCGTGGAACCTCGCCAGCGCCTCACCGAACAGGGCTATCGCATTAGCTATGTCCTGCTGCACGAGGTGCACTAGGCCCATGCTGTGCAGGACCTCGCCCTCCCACTGGTCATCGTGGTCCTGCCTGAGCGAGTCCCGGCAAGTGATCAGCTCTGCCATGGCAGCGTCGTATTCGCCGTCCTCGCGCAGCGCGTCGGCCATGCTGCGCCGAGTCAGGATCATCCAGTGCGTGTCCTGGAACATCTCGAATACTGGCAGGCACTCCGTCAGCAGCCGCCGCGCATCTCCGGCGCCGCTGTCGAGGTAGATGTCGGCGAGGCTCAGCTTGGTGGCCGCGAGCCATCGCTCGTCCCGCTCCTTCTCCTGGCTCGCGATGGCCTCCAGGCAGAGTTTCTTGCCCTCTTCGAATTGCCCGCGTACCCGATGGATAGCGGCCATCGAACGCTTGGCGATCGCAAGCTGGCGCGGCTCCTGAGCTTCCGCAAGGATGCTGAGGCTGCGCCGGAAGCAGTTCTCGGCCGCATCCCAGTTGCGGCTGTATCGGTACACGTCGCCCAGGGAGTTCAGGCTGCGGCCAACACCAAGCTGATCGTCGTGCTGCAGGAAGACAGTGATGGCGGTGCGGTAGTGGTCGATCGCGTCGATCCAGTGGTGGCGCGAGCCATGAAACCTGCCTAGGCCATAGCTCACGTGGGCGAACCCGATGCTATGCCTGGGCACGATCTTCTCGGCAGCCTCATGGGTCTGCCGCCAGCTTTCCCACTTGCCCCGGATCTCGAAGAACTCAACCAGCGCGCGACAGGTCTCCCACGCGATGTCCGCCTGCCTGTCCTTAACTGCCCGCTCGATCGCTGCCACCAGGTTCTTGTGCTGCTTCTCCATCCACACCAGGGCAAGGTTCCGCTCCTGCAATACCCGCTCGGCATGATCTGCCGCGCGCTCGCCTTCGTGGACCGGCGTGCGGGAGCGAATCACCTGATCCATCGCCTTCGCTTGGTCGCATGAGAAGCGCAGCACCCCAGCTAGCTGTTCGGCGGCCTCGGCGTCACTCAGCTGCTCTCTGGCGAATTGCCGCAGCAGTGAGTGCATGTTGAAGTAGTCCGGATCCTGGGTTTGCTGGATCAACTGCAGCTCGCGCAGCTGGTCAAGAATCAGTCGCGCGTCATCATCTGCCAGACCGCCGAGAAACCCGCCCATCCGGAAGTCGAACGACTCACCAGGAACGACGCTGAGTCGACGGAAAACCATCGATTGGACCTCGTCCAGAGCATCGTAGCCGACTCGGAAGCACGCCTCGATCTTCCCGCGTTGTGCACCGAATAGCGTGGTGAGCTGCGATAGGTACTTATCGAGATCGGCCAGGATGCGCGCCACGGTATAACCAGGCTGCAGCTCCAACCGTGCGGCCAGCACCACAATGGCGATTGGCAGGCCTGCGCAGGCCTGCAGGACCTCAACCAGCTGCGCGCTCATCTTCGCTTCATCTACATCCCGTGACCGCGCGATCGAGCTGAACAACTCCACGGCTTCGGCCACCGGCAGCGGTTCCACCTGCAGTGACGGGATACCCTCAGCCAGCCGTTCCTGGGATGTCACGATCACCAGGCAGGTCGAGCTTCGCGGGACTAGGTCTTGCACGCTCTGATAATTCCGCACATTGTCCAGGAATACGATGAGGCGCTTCTCATCGGTAGTCTTGATGAATTCAATGCGCAGCAGATCACGGGCGTCCTGGGGCAGCTGGTCCGGGCTCTGCCCGAGCTCCAGAAGGAAGGTACGCAGAATTTGCGAGATATCGAGAAAGCCGTCCGCCGCCGTGGTGTAGTTCAGGTTCACGTACAGAACGCCGTCGGAATACTCTTCCGCCAGTGAATAGGCGAATCTAGTGCCCAGGGCTGACTTTCCGACCCCGGCAACGCCGGTAATGGAGACGCGCGCGGGCATGCGTCTGCGCGCATAGCTAGCTTTGTCCTGGTCCAAGAGGCGACGCAGCTTCTTCAGATCCTCGTCCCGGCCGACCAGCTCAACGTCGGGTTGCAGCATGCCAGGTCTCGGGTCATCGCCCAGGAAACGGCGGAGCCGCTCGGAATCCCCGCCCCGGCCGACGTCGCCGACATCGGCTGGCTGCATCTCGGCTCCAGGATCCGCAGGCATGTCGCCGCCGTCAGCATGGCTCATAGAGCAGAACCCTTCAGGTTCAGGGAAATATGACCAGGCCGAGTGTATAAAATGGCCAGGCAGCCTGAAAGGCTTTCTCATGCCTAAAGGTACCCGACTCAAATGATTGCGCCGAATTGAGAAGATTCAGGAATCATCGTTCACGCTTCGTCATGGTATAGCTACGGAATGTGATCTACTATGCTATGAGTGCGCCGGGAACCCCCCGGATAGATCGGTAGCCGCTAGCGATAGGACCGCGATCCACTCGCCTATCGAGAAGCCCGGAGGCGTGTCATGAGCTCTCGGCCCACCGCCATCGAAGCCTTGGCGGCAGACCCCGCGGGTTCCGGGCTTGTCCTCGACTTCGACGGCGTCCTGTCGCCGATCGTCGAGGATCCGACCACGAGTGCGATGCCGGACCAAGTCGCGGCGGTCCTTGCTCGGCTCGCCAAGCGGCTCGGTCTGGTCGCCGTCATGTCGGGACGGCCTGTCGGTTTCCTTGAGGACCGGGTACGCGTGGCCGGCGTCAAGCTGCTCGGGTCCTACGGCATCGAGCAGATCCGGGACGGGGTACGCCAGATGGATCCGGAGGCGAAGGAGTGGCTTGGCAAGGTGCGGGAGGCCGGCCAGGCACTGGATGAGCTGTTCAGCGCGTCACCGGGCATTCGGGTGGAGAAGAAGTCCGTGTCGGTGGCGGTGCACTGGCGGCAGGCACCGGACCATGAAGCCGCGGCGGAAGAGGTGCGCCGGGTCGCCGCTCAGATCGCAGCCCAGACCGGCCTGCGGCTCGAACCTGGCAAGCTCGTCGAGGAACTACGCCCCCCGATCGACGTCGACAAGGGCTCGGCGGTCGTCGCCCTCCTCGCGGCAGAGCAGCCGACGACCTTCGCCTATGTCGGTGACGACCTTGGCGATATTCCCGCGCTGCGCGCAGCTCGCGCGGTCGGCGGTTTTGCTCTGGTAGTCGACCACGGCCCGGAGACCGACCCCCGGGTACTCGAACTCGCTGACCAGATCTATTCCGGCACCGATGATTTCGCGGCCTGGCTAGCTGAACTGGCGGACGCGGTCGGCGCTTGATGACGCCAGTGGTCTGGCCCCACGGTAGTAGCCGGTCCAGTCCCGTTAGCCGGGCACCGTCAGATGCGTCAGGCTCAACTTACTTTCCGCGGCGCGTCTGCGGCCGTGGCATCGCTGACCCCGCCTGGCCGCGGACGTGCCGGAGGTAGGCCTCGCCACGTGGTGACAGCCGGTACCCGATGTCCAAGCTGACCGTCAGCCCGAGTTCCTTCATGCGCCGGACGTGGACCTTGAAATCCGGCCGCGGCCATCCCAGCGCCTCGGCCAGGACGGTAGACACGGTGCCAGGGTTGTCGGCGATCTGATTCAGGACAGCAGCCGTCCACGGCCCGCGTGTGCTTGAGGTGTCCATCCGCGCCAGCCGCGAGGCCAGCGCGGCGAGTTCCGCTCCGGTCAGCGCACCGGTGGATGCCAGCAGATCACGGGGATCAGGCTCGTCGACCCGCCGGAAACGGATCCGGTACAGCGGCAGATGCGGCTCGCCGCGCAGATCAGCCATCAGCTCACCGACCGTGCCGTATCCGGCCTGGCCTGCCTGAGCCGCGTCGATGTCGGCCGGCCCGACGATGTCGACAGAGTCCACCTCGATCAGGTCAGCGCCGGTGCGGTAGCGATGCCCGGCCACGACCTGGCAGCGCTTCCAGCGCCGGAACGCCAGGACGATCCGGTCCTCGTGAATCCCTTCCCGCAATCGCCGCTCGAACAGCACTCGCGCAGTCTAATCCGGCGCAAACCGCTGGCACGCTGCGATCCGCAGTGGCGGAGAAGGGCGGTCGATGCTGTCAGAGCACCGCTTCCATGCTGTGCCGTTCCAATGCAGAATCACGACGCTGAACGGGGAGCTCAAGGTCGTGTTGCCGACCGCCACCTCGCGTGTCATACCTCGCCGCCGGAAACCTGGCGGGCAAGGTCGGCGTCGTCCTCATGGGCACCGGGGCCGTCGGGAGGGGTGTAGGTGTAGGTGACCACGCCATCGATGATCCGGGTGGGAAGCACGACGGCCCGGCTGTCGGCTCGCGCTGGTCCTCGCAGGCAGCGCCCGTCGAGCCGGAACTCGGCCAGATGCCAGCCGCACACCAGCTTGTCACCCTGACGCTCAAGCGGCCCACCGAAGTGCGGACAGCTGTCGAGGTACGCGCCGGGCCGTCCGTCCACCTTGGCATTGCCCGTCACTTCACCGCCCACCTCGCCGCTGGGGAGGCAGCCACCGTCACGCACGCGCTCCAGCGGGTGGTCGATGCCCATCGGCCCCTCATCGCGCTGCGATCCAGTCGGTAAGGTCACCGGATCAATCAACTGCCCACAGTCGCCAGGGTCGCTGTCATTGGTCCGAAGGAGCCGCGTCGAGGCCGGACCCGCCCCGCGGGTTGTGACCGTACACGCAGCTCTCGCGGACCCTTCGTTCAGCTTTGTGGACTCACTTAGCGTCGCCGCTTGGGGCCGCGCTCTCGATTGACCATTTCGGGCTATTTCTGCTCCCGCATGATCGAGCGACCGCTTGGTTACTGGTGCGCAACGGCCTGCCCTACCCCGGCCGCGGCTAGCGCCACCGGCGAGCTCGCGCCGTTACCCCGCCGATGGGCGGGCAACGGCCGAGTGCACTGGGTGGATCAGGCAGTCGACCCGGGCGTTTCCCAATCGACGTCGCGCGGCGCCGCGACCTCATCGGGCTGGGGCGGTGTGATGTCGACGGCCACCCCGAAGTCCCACAGCTCGAGGATCGCCCAGATGGGCTCGTCGGCGGATGCGGTCACCGGCTCGGTGAGCACTGCAACGCGGCGGGCCTGGCCGTCCTGGTCAAGCCACACCTCAGCGGGCATCGCAGCTAACCCGCGATATGGCCCACCGGGTACGCTCACCCCGGCCGGCACCGCCGCGTCCGCTCGGGCCAGGTCGACGGTCAGGCGGTAGCGGGTCACCGGCACGCCCCGAACGGCCTCACGCCCGACCTCGACCGCGTCGTCGCGGGCACCGAATAGCGCGTCCAGCGGCCACAGCGGGTCATTCGAGCCACGCGGACCGCCGGGATCACCGACCGAAAAGCTGGTCCAGCGGCTGGCTACCCGGATGAAGGCGTTGGCGCCGTCGTAGATCATCTCGCGCGGCTCGTTGAGCGCGCGGATGGCCTCATCGTCGCCCATGCCCGCCGAGAGCCCAGCTGCCATCCGCTCGGGAACTAATACCTGCGACACGCGAGCGCGACGCACGGCGAAGTCGGCCACCCCTTCGCAGCGCTGATCCTGTGCCTCAGGCACCGGTGAGCCCGAACCCCAGGCGGAAGACAGCCGGGCAGTCGCAGCCGCGACCGTCCGCGCCGCAGCAGCAGCAACCCGGTCTGAGATGGGCTCGCTTTCGCTTGACATCGACCCAGGATATGCTCGCCGACCCAGCGCTGCCCCTGGCTGGGGGGCAAGGCGGCGGCGGTCAACCCACCGGGCACCCGCACGGCGGCCGGCATTTACGATCGAGCCAGATGGCCGACCGGCTCGGCCATTGATACCCCAGCCGATCTTGGACTATCAGCGATATCCGCGCAGGCATTCTGAATGCAGACGGGAGCTATGGAAAATGGGGGAGCCGTCGGTCCGCGTCGACATGAACGGGCCCGTGGCCGTGGTCGCGATGGTGCGCGGCCGGGCCAACGCGCTGGATACCGCGCTGTGCCGTGACCTCGCGACGCAGCTCGGCGAGATCGAGCGGGGCAGCGCTCGCGCCGTCGTCCTTACCGGGCAGGGGTCTAGCTTCTCCGCAGGAGTCGACTTGCTCAGAATCCGAGATGGCGGCCAGGGCTATCTCGATGAGTTCCTGCCCGCGCTCAGTGCCGCCTTCCTGGCGGTATTCAATTGCCGGCTCCCGGTGATCGGCGCGGTCAACGGGCACGCGATCGCTGGCGGCTGCATCCTGGTGTCGGCCTGCGACCGCCGGGTCATGAACTCCGGCCACGGCCGGATCGGGGTCACCGAACTGCTGGTCGGAGTCCCGTTCCCGGTCGCCGCCCTGGAAATCCTGCGCTTCGCCGCCGGAACACCCCGGCTGCAGGAACTCATCTACTTCGGCCGGACCTACCCTGCCGCCGACGCCCTGGTCATGGGCCTCATCGACGAGGCAGTCGAAGAGGCTGCGGTCCTGCCTCGCGCCGTCGAGATCGCAAGCCAGCTGGCTGCGATCCCCCAGGAATCGCTGCGCCACACCCGACAGCTGATCCGCGGGCCGGTGCTAGAGCGCATTTCGGGTCAGCGCGGGGCTGACGACACGATGCGCCAGGTCTGGGGCTCTACGCAGGCCCAAGAGGCGATTCAGGCATACGTCGAACGAGTGCTGCGACGCGACTGAACGCAGCGTTCGCGTACCACAACCATTTGACCAGCCGTTTACGTCTGCATTATTGAGGCGAAGCGGAGGTTCGATGCGGCGGGCGGATGACGCCAGCGACTGGGTGATGCCGCGTGCCGACCTCGCCGACCGGGTGCGCCAGGCTGCGCACCGCCGCAGGCGCATCCTGGCCATCGCGGTGACTGTGGCCGCCGCCGTCAGTTCCGGAGTCGGCTACGCAGTGGCCTCGGTGCCCGGTCCGCACGGACGACCAGGTGTCGTTACCGGCCATAAGACCGTCAGGCACCACGTCACTGGCGGGCTGACGATCGCTGGCGGCCCCGAACTACTCGCCGCGGGCGGGCCATATCTATACACCGCGACGGGTGACTATCCGGACGCGGCACTGGCCGCCTACAACCGGGTGACTGGCCTTCTGGTGCACCAGATCAGCGTTCCCGCGATGCCCAGCGCGTTGCGGATCGGGCCGGACGGCCTGATCTGGCCGGCGTTTTACCCGGATCAGAACGGTGGCGGCACCGGCATCTGGCTGCTGAGCCCGGACCTGACCCGACGGTCCGTTCTGAACCTGGCCGTTGACCGCTACCACGGCGCTGCAATCTTCGCCGTCCTGCCCACCGGACCTCTTTCCGCGCTGCTCGCCACCGACCAGGGCATCGCGACGGTGCGCTTCCCGGCACCAGATAGCCACGGTCAGCCAACACTGCGCTGGGCACCGCCTTCCGCAATCCCAAGCGAGCCGCGCTTCGGCCTGCCAACCGCACTGACCATGGTCGGCGGCAAGGTAGCGGTCCGGCAGCAGCGCAGCGGGGCGGCCAACTCGACCCTCTCCTTCGCGGCCAGGTCGGTCCGATCGCCACGATCCGCACCAGCCTTCCGCCGACGGGGCTCGCCGCGGCTGGTGACACCGTCTATGTGGCCGACTCCGCCGGTGTGGCCATTTATCAGGTTCCTGCCGCGTGCAGTTAGGGGCCTGAGCGGATGCGTGCCCGCGCTCAGCCAGTTATGGGCATCGACCCGACCCGCCCGGCCGCGGGCAGGTCGCGGCGTCAGCGGCGCTGGATGAGCTGTCGATGCTGGGCATCGGATTCGAATCCGGGGCGCTGTCGATGCTGGGCATCGGATTCGAATACCGGGGCGAAGAGCTAGCGCGCGGTTTCGGAGTTGGCGAGACTTGGTGGTACCGCCTGGTGTCTACCGGAGGCACCGGGCGGCCCGCCAGGTAGGGGTGCGATGTCCGGCTGGTTCGAAGCGCAGATCCTGCATACCGGACGGCTGCCGTTGTTCTGTTTCTTCGTGACTTTTGTGGCTGGCTTCGGTTTCATCCGGCTGTCTGTGCGGCTTATCCGCGCGCAGGTCCGGTGGTGGCCTGGCAACGTCCGGGCCGGCTCGGTGCATGTGCACCATATGGTCTTCGGTGTGGTGCTGATGGGCGCTGGCGGCATCGCCGAGCTTGCCGCGCCACCGCTGTCGCTGGACTGGCGAGCTGGACCGGCTGCGGTGTTCGGGCTCGGCACCGCCCTGGTGCTCGATGAGTTCGCGCTCATCCTGCACCTGCGCGATGTGTACTGGACCAACGAGGGACGGCTGTCCATCGACGCCGTATTCGTCGCGGCGGGAGTGACCGCGCTGCTGCTGATCGGAGTCAGCCCGGTCGGGGTGGAGAGAGTGGCTGACTACCAACCCATTCCCGGAACACCTGGCGCGGTCGTCTCGCTCATCCTGGCCGTAGGTGTGCTGTTCGTGCTCGCCGGGATCACGCTGCTCAAGGGCAAGATCTGGACCGGGCTGCTCAGCCTGTTCCTACCGCCGGTCCTCATCGTCGGCGCCATCCGCCTCGGCAGGCCAGGCTCACCGTGGGCTCGCTGGCGCTACCAGGAACGACCGGCGAAACTGGCCAGGGCCAGCCGCCGCGAGCAGCATCTCCGCCTGCCGGTGGTCCGCGCGAAGATCCGGATCCAGGACCTGCTCGCCGGTCGGCCCGACCAGCCCGCGAACGCGGGAGAACACCAGGCGGCGCCCGCACCTGGGACCGCGGCGGCCGACCGGGCAGACGGGTCAGATCACCCGCTTGATCACGTGTCCTGACCGCCGCAGGCGGCCGCGACCCCATCGCACGTCTGAATTCGCGTCACGTCGCGGCCTGGCCGATGGGCAGCAGCGCCGGCGCCAGGAGTCATTGACCGCGCCCGGGGCAGGTATTGCCTGTACTAAGTATTGCCTGACCTGGGCAGCCACCGGGCTGCTCGCGGGGGTGCGGCGATGGGGCGCGGACTTGGCGGCCCGACAGGGGCGGCCGGATGAATACCCAGGAGCAGGTGCAGAACGTGGGCCGCAGGATCGAGGAACGGCCCGCAAGTCCGGCGGGTACGCCGACGGCGACAGCCGATTGTCGGCTTGGCAGCATCGGGGACGGCTAGCTACGGGATGGCTAGATACCGGATGATGTCAGGATCAGGTCAGCTTTGGCTTCGGCTGACGCTGACGTTTGTCGGCGTCGCGCTCGCGGCAGTCAGCGCGACGTTCCTGTTGACGTCACTGACGGTCGAACCTGAGGCCTCCCAGCTGATCAGCCAGCAGGAGGCTGACCTGGCCAAGGCAACAGCGGTGGCCGCCGGGGCCGCCTACGAGCCTGCGGGCTGGGAACCGGCAGACCTCTCGCCGATCATTGATCTTGACGCCCGGGCGGGCGCGGCCATGCAGACCACGAACATGGCTGGCCGGATAATCCTAACTTCGCCCGGTTTTGCCGGACTCTCCACAGTCTCTCAGCGCCGTGAGCCGGTGCTCGTGCGCGGGCGGCATGTCGGCTGGGTGACGATCCGATTCGGCCGCGGGGGCCTCCGGGCGGCTGTGACGGAGTTCTTGGCGGAGCGGTGGCGGGCCCGCACCGGCGCGGCCGGAATCGCGGTGCTGCTCGCGCTCCTGGTCGGACTGGCCGTGTCGCGCAGGATCACGTTGCCGCTGGAACGGCTGCTCGCGGCCGTACGCGCCCGCGGTGCGGGTGACCACTCCGTCCGGATCAGGGAGGTGCGGGGGTTTGGCGTCCTGCGTGAGCTTTCCCTGGCCTTCAACCAGTCGACGGATTCTGTTGACAGGCAGGACCGGGTGCGGCGCAATCTGGTCGCTGACGTGGCGCACGAGTTGCGCACGCCCGTCGCGGTCCTGCAAGCAGGCCATGAGGCCATGCTTGACGGCGTTGCCGAGCCGACCCCCGAGAACCTCGGATCGCTGCGCGATGAGGTGCTGCGGCTGGCCCGCATGGTCGATGACCTGCAGCGGCTGGCGGCGGCAGAAGCAGCGGCCCTGCAGCTCACGCTGGTCCCCCAAGACCTGGCCGCTATCGCGGCTCAGGCCGCCGCCAGCCTCAGTGACTCCTTCGAAGCAGCGGGCATCAGCCTGATCCGACGACTGGCCGATGTACGCATCAGGTGCGACCCGGACAGAATGCGCGATGTGGTGACGAACCTTCTCACTAACGCGCTGAAATTCACCCCGGCAGGCGGCAGGGTCGTGCTTGAGACCAGGCCGGAAGCGCGGCAGCTGGCCAGACTACGGGTCAGCGACACCGGCATCGGCATCCCGCCCGATGAGCTGCCGCTGGTGACTGAACGGTTCTTCCGCGGTCAGCGCGCCCCCGAAATGGCCGTCGGCAGCGGTATCGGCCTGACCATCGTCAGCGAGCTTGTCAGCGCGCAGAACGGCAAGGTCGACATCACGAGTGAGCCAGGGCAAGGCACCCAGGTGAGCGTCACACTCCCCCGCGACCAATGAGACGAACGAGAACGGCGGTGCCGAATCAGGCGGCACAGATCGCTGGCCACGTCGCCTGGCGGCGACCTCCGACCGGAAGCGAGCGCGAATGACCACAGTGCTGCTGGTGGAAGACGAGCTCAAGCTGCGAGACCTGGTGCGCTCGTACCTGGAATCGGCAGGCTTCACTGTGCTGTCGACCGGATCCGGTGCGGAGGCACTCAGCCTGGCGTCTTCGGCCTCGCCAGATCTGGTAGTGCTGGACCTCGGCCTGCCGGACGTGCCGGGCGAGACGGTGGCCCGCGAGGTCCGGGCAGCCGGCCAGACGCCCATCCTGATGCTGACGGCCAGGAGTTCGGAGAATGACCGGATCTCCGGGCTGGAACTCGGCGCGGACGACTACGTGACCAAGCCGTTCAGCCCCAGGGAGCTGGTGCTGCGGGTGCAGGCGATACTGCGGCGTGGCGCGCCGGTCGCCGCCGACCTGGGGGTGAGCCGGTTCGGGGTGGACACCCTGGTCATCGACGAGCCACGGCGCCTGCTGCTGGTTCGTGGTGTGGCCACCGACCTGACCCCGACCGAGTGGGGGATCCTGGTCGCGCTCGCGGCCGTCCCTGGCCGGGTGTACTCGCGGCTTGAGCTGATCAACCGGGTCCGCGGCTATGAGTTCGAGGGATATGAGCGGACCATCGACTCGCATGTGAAGAACCTGCGGCGGAAGATCGAGGAGGACCCAGCCAACCCGGCGGTCGTACAAACCGTGCTCGGCAGTGGCTACCGCCTCGGGCTGACCCGCGATGGCTAGGTGGCTGCGTCCGACCGCCCGGATGGTTCCCCCGCATCATCCGAGCGGTCGCGCAGGCCAGCCGGCCGCTGAACGCGGCATCGGCTCCGGCCACCGTGATCGCGCAGCGCACCCGCCCAACCCCCCAAGTCCGGCGTCGCGCGCTAGCGCTTCCCCACACGAAGAGATAACCCGGCGCTGGTGCAGCGGCCATGGGTTTGACGTGGAGAAGCTGTGAAGATGCGGCCCTGGACGGCGGCATTTAGGCGTTATTCCACAGTTCGCGTATCTCGCGGTTGAGCTCGGCGGGCCGCTCGGCCGGGAAGAAGAGCCTGGCACCCTCGATCTCCACGCAGCGCACCGTGCCTGGGATGGTGGCCGCCAGCCACCGGGCCCAGGCGACGTCGAAGAACTCGTCGGCCGTACCCCAGACGACCAAGGTTGGCGACAGAAACCGAGCCAGGTCGGGTTCGACGGCCACCGTCACGCCATGGTCCAGCCCGGCGACCCAGTCTTGGATCGCCTGGCATCTGGCAGGTGATGCGGCGAACGGGCCGAAGAAACCGGTGATGGTCTGATCGGAGAGATCATCGGGCCGTTCGAAGCCTGATGCCAGCACCTGCCGGGCGGTGGCAGGATCAGCAGCGAGTGCGCTGAGAGCACCAGCCAGGATGCCCTTACTCGCCATGTCGTGAACCGGGGCGAAGGCCGCGGGAGGCCAGTTGTCATGGACATCGCAGTTGGTGAGGGTCAGCGACCGGATCCGCTGCGGAACTCCGGCGGCAATCAGCTGGGCGATGGCGCCGCCACTATCGTTGCCGACGAGATCGACCGTGTCGATCCGGAGGGCGTCGAGGAATTCGAGGACCTTTCGCCGCCGATGGGTTCGCCAGGACCAGTATCGATGTCGTTGCCGCCACGGCGCGGGTCTCCAAGGGCGCCGTCTACCACCACTTTCATGACAAGGCCGAGCTCTTCGAGGCGGCGTTTGTGATGCTGGAGCAGCGCCTACTCGGCAACGTCACGCGGGGCGTGGCCGGCATCGAAGACCCCTGGGAGCTGATCGCGACAGGCGTAGATCTGTTTCTGGCCGAGTGCTGCGAGGCCGACTTCCGGCGGATTGCGCTTGAGGAGGCTCCGGTCGCGCTGGGCTGGCAGCGGTGGAAGGAGATCGAGGAGCGTTACTTTCTAGGTCTGGTCAGCGCCGCTATCGATGGACTGGCACAGGCCAGCCACACCGATATCGGGACCGATGACCTGATGGCACGGATGTTTCTGGCCGCGATGGCCGAAGCTGGCTTGGCTGTGGCCCACGCACCCCAGCCGAACGTGGCGCGCGAGCGTGCCGGAGCACTGGTGCTGCGGTTGCTTGCGGGTCTGCGCTAGGTCCCGCCTATGTCGACCATTCGGTGCCCGCCCAGGTCGACCATCTCGGCATTGACCGCCATCATCCGCCCCGGTCATCGGGCATGATGGCGGCGTGGTTGCTTACGCGGATTTCGCCGGATTCTACGACCAGGTGATGGGCGACCGCACTGCCGACATCGAGCGGGTCAGGGGATACGTCCGGCGCTACCTGCCGTCCGCCCGTTCGCTGCTTGAACTCGGCTGCGGCACCGGCGCCGTGCTCGCCGGGCTGGCCGGTGACCTGGCGGTCAGCGGTGTCGATCGGTCGCCGGAGATGCTCGCGATCGCGGCCGGCTCTGTCCCCGGGGCACGCCTGATCCAGGCCGATATGACCAGCTTCTCGCTCGACACCCGGTTCGACGTGGTGATCTGCATCTTCGACACCCTCAATCACCTGCCGAGCTTCGGCTCCTGGCTCGAGCTGTTCGATCGCGTGAACGAGCACCTGGCGCCCGGCGGGCTATTCGTCTTCGACGTGAACACCGTCGGCAGGCTGCGCCGACTGTGGCGTGGGCCTGCCTTTGCCGAGGACTTCGGCCGTCACACGGTGATCATGGACGTCACTCCTGGCGGCGGCGGCCTCTCGATCTGGGATGTGCGGATCTTCGAGCGGCTGCACGACGACCAGTTCCGGCTGCACCACGAGAGCATCCCCGAGCTGGGCGTGCCACTGGCCCGGATCAGGGCGGCGCTGGCCGAGAACTTCGAGCTGCTTGATGAGACAGACCTGGACGACGGCGCGGTGACGGACGAGTCCGACCGGGTGTTCTTCGCTTACCGGCACCGCACCCAAGCCCCAGCCTAGCTGCGCACCGCGTGGCGGCGCCTATCTGCCGAACCAGAACTGCGGGCTATTGACGGGATCGCAAACCGCGTAAGCCGGTGCGCCAGGACCGGCCCAGGCGGGCAGGCCACCGCCCGGGTAGTACACGTCGTACCCGACCGGGTTGCCGCGGGTAACCCGAGGCAGGCGGAAGGAGAAGATGCCGTTGGCATTCGTCCGCTCGCTGCTCACCCGATGCAGACCGCCGCCCGAACCCGTGGCTTGCAGGATGACCGTGACGCCATGCAGCGGACCGCCGTGCGGCAGGTAGTCCAGGCTCCCGGTCAGGTACAGGTGGTGCCGGATCGACCTGACCCGCACGCCACGCATCCAGGTAGGCACGGCCAGCACCACGCCGTCATTGACGGCGTACGACGACAGGTACGGTCCCGACGCCGGGACGACGGCCTTCCACAGGCCGGTCGCCAGCCGCCCGTGCGGCAGGTAACCGGAGATGCGGGGGAACTGGAAGATTCCGTCGCTGCCAGCGATGGTGGTCGCCATCAGGCTCCAGGTGCTTGAGCCGATCGGCTGGAAGTACAACTGGACGTGCGCTTGCGGATATCCGTGCAGCGTGCCCGTGCTGTCCTCGTAATAGGAGAAGCCGCTGAGCACGATGTTATTGGCGGGCACCCTGTTGTTGATCAGGACCGCAGGACCGAAGTACTGCAGTCGAACCGGGAAGGTGGTAAGCGGCACGTAGACCCAGGCCGAGATCGCGGCGGTGGCCCAGGAGTCGCCCGCGTCTCCTTGCGAGTAGAACGCGCAGTGGGCATCGGGATTGGCCGTGACCTGGGCTGTGAACCGACCGTTCGAGTCAGCCCAGCCGTTCATGCGAGGGCTGCAGCCCGAGGTTGCGATCGGGGCGTAGGGCGCGGGAACCCAACTGCTGTCGGGAAGCTGCATCAGGACCTGCCCGGTGACCGACGCAACCGAGCCGTCGGGGACTGGCTGGATCGGATCAACCATAATCCGGGCTGGCATCAGCTGGCCGACCACAAGACCGACTCCCCCGCGCCCTCGCCCGTACGAGCCCGCGCTGGCGAAGGTGGCCAGGATCGCGCCGGGCTGGGACACCGTCACGGTGGCCGTGAAGTTACCTGAGTTATCCGTGGTGACTGTGCCGACGGACTTGCTGGCCTGACCGTGCTCCCAGGTCAGCACCAGGTTAACCGGCTCATTGGGGATTGGCTGCGGGCTCTGCCCCGACGGGGGGACGGTCTCAAGCGTTCCGTTGATCGTGACCTTCGGGTTGGGAAAGGTCAAGCTGCCAGGTTTCGCGATCACGATTCGGGTGGGCGTGAGCTGCTGAGCGCTCGCGGTAGCAGTTGCGGTGGTGATCAGTGCCGCTCCGGTCAGGGCAACGCTGACACGCGTCCATACCCGTCGACCATTCATCAGAACTCCCGTGATATCCGTACTCAAGGAAGATAGTAATAGAATTTCCGACCAAACTGGTCAACCGGTGGGATTAGGCACCGGACCATGGGTCACCGCGGGCGTCAGCCCGGCTGCCGCTCCATCCACCGCTCCGGACTGAGCAGAGCGTCAAAGCCCAGCCGCCGGTACAGACTGCGTCCGGGTACTGCGGACAGGACCTGGCGAATCCCGGCAACGTCAGGATGGCCGGTGGCTGCCTGTACCAGGAACGTGCCCAGGCCGTGGCCCCGGTGGGCGGCGTCCACGAAAACATCGCAGAGCCAGGCGAAGGTAGCGCGGTCCGTGACTAGCCGAGCGAAGCCGGCCTGCCCGCCGCCGGCCGCATACAGCCCGAGCACGAGCGAGTTCTCGATGGCGCGGGCCATCACCTCATATGACCGGCCCTGAGCCCAGTAGCTTTCCCTGCTGATCCAGCCGTGCACGCGAGGCACGTCGATCAGTGACCGGTCATCGCTGACCCAGTAACCACCCGGGCCGACCTGTCTCATTGCCCGAGCCACCTCCCGCCGCGCAGCCGTGGCACGCCCGCCTCCGTCGCGCAAGAGGGACAATCTACCAGAAGTTGGGAGCTCGGCCACTTGGCGTGGGCCGCCGGGCGCGTCACAGCCGGATCGAAGATTCCTCCGGTCGCGAATGCGCGACGTGCGCGGCCCTCCCCGTGGCCGGGTCATGTTCACCTGCAACGGGCGAGGTGGAGCCGACTTGGGAAGGCGAGGGTGGTGCTGAAGGGTGTCAGCCAGTCAGGGCGAGACAGGGCCGGCCCGCCGGGACCGCCCAGATCAGGAGCGTGTCATGCGTAAAGGCGCGATCGCTTGCGGTATCGCTGGAGTGGTCTTCCTTGTCGCTGCGGGCCTGCTGGCGTTCTGGATTACGCCCCAGTACGTTTCCCGCCTGCCGAGCGACTCTAATACGGTGCGAACCTACGATGGGCAGATCCGCAGCCTGGTCGACCCGGTCGCGCTGCGGCACGGCAACTTCGCCGGGGCGATAAAGGTCGGGCTGCCCGAGACGCTGCGCCAGCAGGTCCAGGTGCTGCAAACCTCCGGCAACACGGCTCTGGTGCGGGACGCGAGCACTGTTGCCGTGTCGGGTCGGCAGATCGGCTCGGTCACCTCGCAGTTCGCCGTCAACCGGAAGAATCTCGAGGCCACCACCAGCCACCCGAGCAACTGGAGCGTCACCGACGCCAAGGGGCTCACGATCAACTGGCCCATCGGCGCGAAACAGCAGAACTACACGGGATGGGTCGACACGACTCATACCACCACCCAGCTGAAATACCTCAGGCAGGAACAGCGCGGCGGGGTGAACACCTACGTCTACCAGGCGACCGTACCGGCCACACCGATCAAGAATCCCCAGGTACTGCACGGTCTTCCGACGTCGCTGCCGACGCGAGTGCTCGCCGAGGTCGCCAAGAGCGGGCTTGTCCCGCCGAGCACCCTGGCCGGCCTGGCCAAAGCATTCCCGAACGCGACCCACGTCCCGCTCGGCTACACGTATCAGGCCACCAGCACCTACTGGGTCGCGCCGGCCACCGGGGTCGTCGTCGACGTCAGCACCAGCGAGGAGCAACTGGGCGGCATCGCCCTGCCAACCGGCAAGATCATCCCGGTGCTGCCCGTGCTGGCCGACAGCTACCAGCAGAGCCAGGCCAGCGTGCAGGCAGCTGCCACCGATGCGAAGAACGGCAGCAATACGATCTCCACGTTCGGCACGACGGTGCCGATCACGGCCGCCGTCATCGGGTTCTTGCTGCTCGTCGCCGCGGTCATCCTCTGGATCCGCGTCCGCAACCGCGGCAGCGGTCAGATCGCCGATCCGCCGCCGCCTGCCCACGCCCGCACCTGACCGTCCGCCGCTGGATACCGGCACACATTCAGCTGTCGATCCGGCGGTGCGCCATTCGTCGTAACAGGTGTACGCACGCGACGCGGCCACCTTCGTCCCACCCCGGGCCGCGCGGTTCAGCACGGGTGCGACGAACTGCTCAAGCGACCGAGAGGACACCAGGCAGATGAGTTCCGAGCACAGTGACAGCGTCCCGGCAACAACCGGTATGCCAGTGCAGTTCCGCCTGGTGACCCGTTATGCCAGCCGGTCAGCGGAGGCAGCGGAAGAGAACCAGCGCCGGATCGAGGGGGTGTTCGCCGAACTCGCGCAGAGCCGGCCGGACAACGTCAGCTATCTGGTCCTGCGACTCGCCGACGACTCGTTCGTGCACATCTCATTCCACGGCCACAAGCCCGACGAGACCAACCCGATCGCATCCGCTGACGCGTTCGCGCACTTCATCGACGGCCACGGCGAGCGACGCCAGGGTGACATCGATCAGCAGCAGGCCAGCCTCGTCGGGGCCTACCTCACCAGCATCGGCTAGCCGCCCGAGTGCCTGCTGCTGTCCCGACGGCTGTAGCCTGCTGAGATAGAAACAATACTAAATGAGACTAAGAGTTGCCAACTGGTGCCGGTCAGGAGCCGAGCATGCAGCTAAGCGAGGCCGCAGACGCTCTCGGCGTGCACTACCAGACGGCCTACGGCTGGGTGCGGCAGGGACTGCTGCCGGCCAGGAAGGTCGGCCGCGGCTACGAGGTCAGTAACGGCGATGTCCGGGCGCTCGCGGCCCGGCGGGACCTGGGCCAGGAGCCTGCCCGGCGCATTCAGGTCCGAAACTATTCCGGGTACGCGGACCGGCTGTACTCGGCGATCGTCCTTGGCGACGAAACGCGAGCCCGCCAGGGACTGACCAAGCTGGCAGGAGCGGTGCCGCTGATCGATCTGTGCGAGTGGGTCCTTGCCCCGGCCCTGCGCCGGCTGGGAAACGACTGGGCGGCCGGGCAGGTCTCCATCGCCGAAGAACACCGCGCGAGCGCGATCTGCGAGCGGCTAATCGCCGCGCACGCCCAGCAGCCGCCAGGCCGACCACGCGGACACGCTGTCGTCGCTACCCCGCCGGGTGAGCGGCACGCCCTTCCTGCCCTGATGGCTGCCGCCTGCCTGCGCGAGGACCGCTGGCTGGTGCATCACCTGGCCACCGACCTGCCCGTCGCTGAAGTCATGCGGCTGGCTGTCGACGTCGGCGCTGACGTGGTCGTACTGTCCTGCGCCACCGTTGAGGCAGGCCGCCGCGCGGAGCAGGCCGCCACGGAGATCACCGAGACCCATCCGGGCCTGCCCGTCCTCATCGGCAGGTCCGGCGACAGCCTGTTTGACCTGCGGCGGCAGGCTGCGGCTTCGCGTGCATCCAGGCCGGGAACACAGCGATCATGATCCGCAACGCCACGGCGCGATCCGCCAGGACGATCGCACCAACGACGCCGGGATCGAGCTCACCGTCGCGCCGGGCAGGTCATCGCGCCGTTCCTGCTGACTCACCTGCTGCTCCCGCCGCTCCGCGCCGCCGCGCCAGGGCGGGTCATCACCGTCTGGTCGGGCGGCATGTACTCGCAGCGACTCGACCCGGAGACGCTGCAGCTGCGGCCCGGCGAGCTAGCCGACTCGAAGGCGCTGACCGGATCTGCCACCAGCGGACAGCCCTGATCCCCTGATCAGCTCATTCCTGCCGCGGTCAGCGTCGCCAGGAAGAAGGTCGCCACGGCGGCGATGCCGTGCCCGGCCGGAATGAGGGCCGCCAGACTCCATTTGGGTTTTCGCACCGACCGGGGCGGTCCGGCCAGCAGGCGGTTGAGCATATCGTCGACCAGCTTGGCGGCCAGCAGCTCATCGTCGAGCGCGCTGGACAGCAGTTCGTCGGGGAGCCGACTGGCCAGCATGTCCTCGGCTGGCACGGCGATCCTGCCGGTGGCGGGCGCGCCACGCGCGCCACGCGGGCCGGGCGGACCGGCTCCTGGCGCGACGCGAGAGCCTGGGAAAGGAGTCCACAAGGTGACCGTGGAGATGCCGAGCCCGATGGCCGGCATCAGCAGGCCGACAGCCGACCAGGCCAGCCAGGCCCAGCCGGTCACCAGAAAGGCGACCCACACAAGCATCCCGGTGATGGCCATGCTGAAGTGCCCGAACAACAGGGATGGGAAGAGCCGGTCTCGGCCAGCGCGCCGACGGTGCAGGCCACCGCTGGCGATCAAGGCGCCGAGCATGTAGACGCCGACGGTCGCGGTGATCGCCCAGCTGATGAGCGTGACGACGCCCAGCGTCCCGCTGCTGACGCCCACGACCGCCTCCCTGGCGCCCGATGACCGGCCCGCTGCCAGGCAGCCAGAAGCGGGCCAGCAGACCGGAGCCCTGGGCACACTGGCAGCGTACTTGCTCGCTGCCAGCCGTGACCAGGGCCCGCTGCGGCAGCGGAGATCGCAGCCACCGCAACCACCGGCGAGACGAGCGCGAGAGTCCGCTGGCACCTAGCGTGGCCTAGGACTCGCCGAGATCGGCCTCCCGCAGCTCACTACGGGAGGCGACCCCGAGCTTGTGCCGGAGCCAGCGTCCCGACCAGGTCACGCAGCGGCCACACCAGCTGGTGCAAGCCAGCGAAGGCGATCTCGGCCTCGCTCTTGACTCCGGCCGCACGCAGCACTCGCATGCCTGCGGCGCGCTGGACCGCGTCCGCGAGCAGCGTGGACTTCCCCGCACCCGGCGCACCGCTGATAACGAGCACCGCACTGCGCGAGGCGTGCACAGCCTCAAGCAGCGCACCAACGGCTGCCCGCTCAGCCTCCGCCCGTACAGGGACATGGCCTGGATGCTACTAGGCGACTGATTAGGCGAATTCACCGTAACGTCGCCGACGCGGGCGGGCGCCCCGGGTGGCGATGCTCCTGGAGTGAGAACTCCCAGGAGGGATCAGGCATGAATTCCGCAGCACGGGCTCTGACCAAGGAAAACTCGACGAAGCAAGCGCCCACCGCAGCGGCGCAGGGCCAGGACCTGACCCGCACCGATAGCCCGCCGGGCCGGATCTCCGCCGCCGGCCCGCGGGTCCGCGGGCGCTGGATCGCGCTGGCGGTGCTGGCCATGGCCGACTTCGTCGTCATCCTGGACTCGTCCATTGTCAACGTAGCCCTGCCCTCGATCGGCCGGGCGCTGAATCTGGCACCGGGCGACCTGTCCTGGGTCGTCAACGCCTACGTGCTGACCTTCGGCGGCTTCCTACTGCTCGGCGGTCGGCTGGCCGACCTGCTCGGACGGCGGCGTGTCTTCATCTCCAGCCTGGTGGTCTTCTCGCTCGCCTCGCTGGCGGGCGGGCTCGCTCTCAGCGGGCCGCAGCTGGTGGCCTCCCGCGCGGTGCAGGGGCTGGCCGCCGGCGTGCTGCTCGGCGGCGTGCTCACCACCTCGCTTGGCTGGCGCTGGGTCCTTTTCGTCAACGTTCCCGTCGGCGTCGGGTGCGCGCTGGCCGCACCCCGGCTGATCGCCGAGAGCCGCCCGCCGCGTGACGGCCTGCGCTTCGACCAGCGATCTCAGCACCGCCGGAGGCGTCCCGGCCGACTGGCCACTCGCCCGCCAGCCGCTGCCGATGGAGACCAGCGCGCCCGGCATATTCGCGGCCGGCGACGTCCGGCACCACTCCGTCAAGCGAGTCGCTTCGGCGGTGGGCGAAGGTTCGATCGCCGCCACCGTGGTGGCCCAGTACCTGCAGGCAGCCCGCGCCACCCCAGGCAGCGGAACACTCGGACGGCTGAGTGGAGGCAGCGTGTCGAGCGCCCGGCCTGACCTCTCCCCCGGATCCCACCGGTGCAGGTCAGGCCGGCGGCGTGCCGAGCCCGGCCCGACCTCCCCTGGATCCAAACCGGTGCAGGTCAGACCCGCCGCTCCTGGCCCGGCCGCAAACCCCGATACTGCCTGCCCGTGTCCCGTCATGATCCGAGCTCCGCAACCGACGGGCAGTCAGTGGCGCCCAGGTCAAGCCACTTCCGCAGGGCCAGCGTCGCCTCCACATCGTTGCGGTTGTAAGCCAGCAGCCAGTCGCGCGCCGATCGCGCTGCCAGCGGCTCGCCGACGTTGACTGCCTGGTCGTAGCGGATCATGGACTCCCCGCCTCCGGGGTCGGTGACGTCCCAGGCGAAGCTGGACAGCGGGGCCACGTTCTTGAGCCCGGCCGAGGATCCGGTCAGCAGCTGGGTGTCGAACACGCGGAGCAGATCCACCCACTCCAGCGACCCGGTGAAGGCGGCAACCTCATCCGCTACGCCGACGGCGGCGGCAATCCGCCGCAGCTGCGTGTTCTCCGCGGCCGCGTTATAGCAGTAGGCGCGGAACTCCAGGCCAGCGGCGGCCGCGTCCCGGCGCAGGCCCGACAGCCAGGCCCAGAATCCGGCGAACAGCTCAGCCTCGACGTCACTGGACATCGGATCCCAGCTGCAGAACGAGCGGTAGCCGACCGGCACGGCACCGCTGCTCGACCGGTCGGTGACCAGGGCACCCCAGAGGTAAACGCCGGACTCGGTGTTCTCCATGTCGATGTCGACCTCGACGTCACCGCGCGGCACCTGCACCCGGGCGACACCGCGACGCCGGTAGGCCGGCCAGCCACCGAGCGCGGCGCGGGCACAGTCGATCTGCTCGGGCAGATCCCGCATCGGCTCGCCGCAGTAAGCGGCCGTCCGCGGGCAGAGCGTCCTGGCATCGCCAAGCGTGCGGATGCCCGCGCTGGCCAGGCGGGCTAGCTGGGTCCGCTTCCGGTCTCCGATCACGGCCGCGACCGGCGTGTCGTCCGGCCAGGTTCCCAGTGCCGCCGTGATCGGCCGCAGGTCGACCTGGTCGGCCACCAGCATCGCGGTGCGATGGTCGAGCGAAGCGAGCGCGGCCCGGCTGGTGACCTGGTGGTCACGATGAATGCGCCACGCCCGCCAGCCGATCCGCGGCAGCAGGCTGACGTCACCGGAGCCGGACTGCAGCTGCGGACCGCACCACGACCACCACGGGCACTCCGCGCACTCGCTGATGCGTACCGGCACCACCAGCAGCGCTGCCCGCGGATCGGCTTCATGCGCGGCCGCGGCAGCGATGATGTCCAGCCGGAAACTGAACTCGAAGTCGTACACCGCCATGGTCGAGCGGCGCTTGTGCCTGCCACCCGACGACGACGTCAGCCAGATCGGGGCGTCCAGGTCGTGCCAGGTGACGACGCCGTCGACACCGATGATGCCGCCCATGCGGCCGCCCCCGGCCGCGGCCAGGCCCGCGGCCTCGAGCATGCGCTGGTAGTGGGCGAGCTGGAGCAGGTCGTCCCTGCGGTTGCGGGCCGACGAACCCGGATCAGCCTCCGCCGCCTCCCAGATCAGGCGATCAAGCGGCGAGCAGCGGGCCGCCGGGCCGCCGGCACCGGCAGCCAGGCACCGGTGCTGCTTGATGTCGACCGGCCGGTAGCCAGAACCGTCGGCCGTGGCTACCAGCAGGTCGGGTTCACCGACCCGCCGCCCGGCCAGATCCGCAGGCAGACGCCCGCCCACGATCAGCGGCGCCCCGGCTCGCATCGCGCCGAGCGTTGCCGCCTCCCGCTCGGCCCGGTCGGCACCGTCGGCCAGACAAGCGTACGGATGAAAGACCAGCAGCCGGGCGACCACCTCCTGCTCGAATCGCCGGCCCCGCACGAGCCTGCGTTCAAGCACAGGCGACAGCGGTAACGGGTCGCCCGGGCGGATCGCGTCCCACTGAGCGCGAACCGGGCACTGCTTGGCCACATAACCGCCCTGCGGGGGGACATTGCGGACATCGTAGTGAGTGACCACGACCCTGATCGTACGGAGCCGGTAGGTCAGTGACCCGAAATGGCGACGCCCGGATCCGGCCGCGGCGAGCCCGGCCGCACCGCCGGCCGGCCCGGCACGCACCCGGCGAGCCATCGCAGGACGGTGAGCCCCAGCACCGCGGCGAGCCCGGCACGGCACGAAATGGATAGCGGGTCCGCGATGGATATGTGAGCTTGTTGCGGTGGAGCTGACCAAGGCTGCCGCCCGGCGGATAGTTGAGCCGTTGTTCGGAGGCGGTGAGCTGGCGTCGGTGACGGTCCGCGGCGGTGGGCGGAACAGCGCCGTGCACGACGTCAGCGTCACGGCACCGGGGCAGGACGTGATCGTCAAGGTCTACTCGGAGCACTTCTCCTGGAAGCTGCACAAGGAGGTCTACGTCTACGGGCTGCTGTCCGGGCACGGCGACCTTCCGGTACCTGAGGTGCTGGCCGCCGACGACAGCCGGTCCCGGCTGCCGGCCAGCTATGACACCGCCCCGCTGCCCGGCCTGCTGACCGACCTGCACGGCGCTACCCGCTCCGCGTAACGTCATCACCCGGGCAAGTCCGGGTGATGAGCTGGAAATGCGGCCACGTTATTGAGTCCGCAGGTAACCAATTTCCAGTTATGCTCGCACCAGTGGTATGGCCGGACTCGAGTACGGCGCACACTCGGAAAAAGGACCGTCGTGATTCACAAAATACGATTCGGGATCAGGCGGCTAGCTATTCTCTTCGTCCTGCTCGTGCTCCTGCCGCCGACTGTCGCCTGGCTGGTCGCGGCGCCTGCCCAGGCAGCGGCCTCAACCCCTACGCCGCCGTGGTGGAACGGCGTCTGTGACGTCGGCAATAATCCAGGATCGCACCCAATCGGCGCTTCTTACAACGGAGTCCAGGCCTGCGGACCCGGACCCACTCAAGGCGGGACTGATCATCTCGTCCGATTCTATCCGGGCGCCTGGGGAGAGTACGAATGGGAATGCGTTGAACTCGTTATGCGATACCTGTACCTCGTCTACGGAATAGCTCCCTACAGCGCTAATGGGAATACCGTGGTCAGCGATTATGGGCTCTTCGAAGTTAACCGGGATCGTGTTTCCTGCCGGTCACCTGGCGTGACCGGCGGGTAGTGGCGTTCTGTGATCGCCGGGTGCCGCGGGTGCAGGCGATGCGGACCCGGCGTCGCTGGTTCGCGGGGTTGCGGAAGGAATAGGCGAGGCGGGCCTCCAGTTTCGCGAT
>Ga0208565_1000269_pt1 | contig 41848 bp, 27 predicted proteins | sample Sb_taG_7_FD_187706 | JGI IMG/M metagenome (GOLD analysis project Ga0208565, IMG submission 187706) | Peat soil microbial communities from Weissenstadt, Germany - Sb_50d_2_FS metaG (SPAdes) (version 2) | ecosystem: Environmental > Terrestrial > Soil > Wetlands > Peat | place: Germany... | reverse complement strand
CGCCGAGCCGGGCAGCGCGCCGGGCTTGCGGACCAGGATCTCCAGGTAGTGATCCAGCTCCAGGTGCTCATCCCCGGCCGCGATCAGCCGCGGGTGGACCGCGGCCAGCCGCGACCCGTCGAAGACGCGCAGCTCGTTCGCCGACAGCATCACCCGGACCCGGGAGCCGATCAGCCGGGCAGGCACCGAATAGCGGCATTTCCCGACGCTGACCCGGGCATACCGGTCCACCCGCGGCCACAGCGCTGAGGCAGTGGGGAACGGCTCGGGCGGCAGCGGGAGCAGCAGGCCCCGCTCGGCGGCGAAGTCCTCCCCGGCCGTGGCGGCCCGCCCGGCGATGTGCCGCCCGTCCTCGGCCGCATCGGCCTCGGCCAGCCGGGCGTTCAGCTCCGCCAGCGACGCGGCCCGCGGCACGGGCACGAACCAGCGGCGGCGGAACCGGCCGATCTCTCCCTCGATCCCGCCCTTCTCGTGCGCGCCTTCGGCGCCGGGCTGGCAGTAGAACGCCTCGAACCCGTAGAACGCCCGGAACGACAGCCACCGCTGGGTCTCGGTCCGGTTCCGGCCGGCCAGCACCTTGGCCACCGCCGGGGACAGGTTGTCATAGCGGATCTGCCGGGACGGCACCCCGCCGGTAGTCTCGAACGCGGTCACGTGCCCTTCCAGGAAGGCCTCCTGCGCCTGGCTGGCGAATACGCGGTGGCAGGCCTTGCCCGAATATGACAGCCGGCAGGCGAACATGAAGCACCGCGACAGCTGACCGCCCAGCTCGACCGTCACGTCCCCGAAGTCGACCTCAGCCTCGGCGCCCGGTTCCCGGGCCTGCGGCACGAACCCCGCCAGGCCCTCCGCGCCATCCCGGTCCTGCGCGGCGATCTCGGCCCGGCGGCGCGCCACGTACTTGGCCACATACGAATACGACACCTGCGCGCCGTGCTCATCCGCCAGCCGCTCGAAGACCCGCCGGGCGGTATGCCGCTGCTTGCGCGGCGCGGCCAGGTCCTCCCGCAGCATCTCATCGATCCACCCGGCTACCGCCTCCCGGACCGGCGCGGCCCGCTCCGGGACCTTACGATCCGGCGGCACCGGCGACGCGATCGCCTGCCGCACCGTCCGGCGGTGCACGTCATACTTCCGCGCCAGCGCCCGGACCGGCATCTGATAGCGCTGCCAGTCGAAGCGGATCGCCGCGAACAGCTCCACTCTCCGCTCCATCCCGCCCCACCCGACCAGGACAAACATCAGATAGAGCCAACGATCCGCCCGGCCATCACAGATGTCCCGTAACACGCCCGGCGTGTCGCCAGCCACCCGAGCCCGGCGGGGTCAGATCAGAAGAGAACTACCGCCCCCCGCCCTCGCTCAGTGGGGCCCGATCAAAGGAGAACAGTGGGGCCACTTCAGAGTGCTACAGCCACGCACGCGAGCTGCGGTCGCTGTCCTTCCCCGGAAAGTAGGCGAGTTGCGGCTGGTTGTGTTGCGACAGGTAAAGCAGAGTGTGGCTTACCAAGCCTGCGTCACCCAGACCAGCAGAGGTTCGCCATGCCCAGTCCCCTCACGATGCCGCTCCTCGCCCAACGTTTCCGTGCCCAGGGCTAGGTTGAAATGGACGGCCATCACGGTGATAACTGACTGCCGGTTACGTCCTGGGTCCGTCTCAGCCCCGCAGCCGGTGCCGCCCGCTACATTCGGGTGCCAAGCACGATTGCGGTCTCGGCGCGGAAGTATGCTATGCCGGTCTCCGGCCATACTGGTCCGATGGCGACAGGGGCCATAGTCGATGGGCATCATGCGGATTCTTGAGCTTGTGATCAGCTCCGGCACGGACCGGGGCTACACGGTTTCTGCTCGCTCGGATTCCGGCGATACCAAGGAGACCCCAACACAGTTCCCGTTCGATGAGCGGGAGCTAGCACGGCACTTGCGGGACGTGGAATTTGCCCTGGTGCACTCAACGGCGTCGACACGGCGTGTCCCGTCCAAGGACGAGAAGCCTGTGCAAGAGCTCGGTAGGCAGTTGTTTAGCTTCCTGTTTCCTGATGCTGTGCGGGATCATTTGACCGCGGTTCGCAGCCAGGCCGCGAGAGACGATGCGCCGCTCCAGGTGCGGCTGCGGATTAGGCCGCCGGAGCTAGCTGCACTGCCGTGGGAGTTCCTATACGATCCCGGCCGTGATGAGTACCTGTCCCTGCACAGCTCGTTGGTCAGGTATCTGGAGGTGCTTGAGCCGCTGCGGCCGCTAGCGGTGACCGCGCCATTGCGAGTCCTGGCAATGATCGCTCGCCCTGGCGATCTTGGCGCGATCAATGTCGGTCACGAGAAACGGCGGCTTCATGAGGCGCTGGCCGGACTGGAGGACGCCGGACTGGTGGAGCTGACCTGGACGCACGGCCAGACCTGGCATGACCTGCAGGATGCGCTTGACGAGGGTCGCTGGAACATCTTCCACTTCATCGGCCACGGCGGCTTCGACTCAGAAAGTCAGGAGGGCATCCTGGCGCTAGCCGGCGAGGATGGCGGCGCGCACCGGATCGCAGCAAGTGACCTGGGCCTTCTGCTCGGTGAGCACCGGTCGCTGCGGCTGGCAGTGCTGAACTCCTGCGAGGGCGCGCGGGCCAGCACCAGTGATGTGTTCTCCAGCACGGCCTCGGTCCTGACGCGCCGGGGCATACCGGCCGTGGTGGCGATGCAATATGACATCTCCGACGAGGCAGCGATCGCGTTCGCCCGCGGCCTGTACGGTGCGGTGGCGAACCGGCTTCCAGTGGACCGGGCCGTGACCCGTGCCCGGCGATCGATCAAGCTGACCCGCCGCAACACCCTGGAATGGGCCACTCCGGTGCTCTACCTGCGTTCCCCGGAGGCCAGCCTGTTCGATCTCACCGCAGCGCCGACCGCCACGGCCATTCCCCCACAGCCGGAGCCCCAAGCGGGGAACCGGCCCGAAGCCGACCCGGCTCGCCCGGTTCAGCGGCTCCGATCTGCTTCCGCCTCGCGCAACTCAGCACTCGGCCCGCGCGAGCCTGCGGGCTCTCTGCTCTCACAAATGCCACATGGCCAAACGGTTTGGGCGGTGGCGTTCAGCCCAGAGGGCTCCAGCCTGGCCACCGGCTGCAGTGACGGGACCGCCCGGCTCTGGGACACGGTCACTAGCCACGAAGTCACCCGGATGCCTCACGGCGCCGGCGCCTTGGTGGTATTCGCGGTGGCGTTCAGCCCGGACGGCAGCCGCCTGGCCACCGGCGGTGGTATGACCGGCGGCGACAACGCCGCCTGGATTTGGAACCCGGCCACTGGCCGGAAAATTGCCCGTATGCCGCATCGCCGCGCTGTCAGAACCCTGGCGTTCAGCCTGGACGGCACCCGCCTGGCCACTGCCAGCGAGGACTACATCACACGCATCTGGGACCTGGAAACCGGCCGCGAGGTCGTTCAGGTACTGCACGAAGGCTCGGACAAGGCGGTGGTGCTCAGCCTGGACGGCACTCGCCTGGCCACCGCAGGCGGCGACACTGCCCGGCTCTGGGACACGGCCACCGGCCGTGAAGTCGCCCGAATGCCGCACGACGACTGGGTCCAAGCGGTGGCTATCAGCGCGGACGGCACCCGCCTGGCCACTGCCAGCAACGATCACACTGCCGGGCTCTGGGATACGACCTCTGGCCGTGAAGTCGCCCGGATGCGACACGGCGACGTCGTATGGCAGGTCGCGTTCAGCCCGGACGGCACCCGCCTGGCGACCACCAGCAATGATGGGACCGCCCGGCTCTGGGACACTGCCTCTGGCCGTGAAGTCGCCCGGATGCGTCACGGCGGTACGGTAGTCGGGGTGGCGTTCAGCCCGGACGGTACTCGCCTGGCGACCCACGGTGGTGATTACGCCCGTGACGTTTACGGCGCTTGGCTCTGGGACACGGCCTCTGGCCGCGAAATCGCCCGCTTGCCGCACCGCAGCTGGGTCCAAGCGATGGCGTTCAGCCCGGACGGGACCAGCCTGGCCACGGGCAGCAGCGACAATACAGCCCGTATGTGGGCCACATGACTGGGGAGCCATCGTGACCATGAACATCGAGGTCCTCGTGGCTCGGGAGATCCTGGCGGACGAGGCAGCGCGTGTCGCCGGAGAGTTTACAGAGGTCGGCGTAACGGCCGATTTGCGGGTCGTCGCGCCGCGGCGGTCCCTCGGCGACATTGGATGGCTCTTCCTGGCCGCGCTGCCATTGCAGCCGTTCTTCAGTCAGCTGGCTGATGACTTCGCGGACGATGTTTACGAGCGCCTCAAAATGTTCGTTAACCGGGTCTTGCGCAGGCCGTCGGCGGGAGCGGGCGACCAGCCGAGACCCGTCCTGGTGCTGCAGGACACGATCACCGGCGTTCAGGTCGTACTGGAACCGGACCTTCCGGCCGAGAGCTACCGGCAACTGCTGAGCTTCGACCTGAGTACCGTCCGGCGCGGGCCGCTTCACTACGACGTGCACCGGCAGCGGTGGCGCTCAGAACTCGATGAGCAACCTCGTCAGGACCCGCAAAGCGAGACCGCTGGCTCCGCGGACTAGCGGCAGGCTGACCCCAGTGCCCTAACTCCGCCCGGCCGGGCCAACCTGACGGCCGGCGAGGGCGCAGGGCGGCGGGATGGCGCGACGACTTTGGGCTGAGCGCACGCCGGCAGGCCGATACTGGCCCCTAACGTCGGCGGCCCTTAACGTGGGCCGCCGACCGACGCCAAGGCCCGGCTGTCTGCCTCGCCAGTTGCCCTCGCTGCAAATCCGGCAGTTATCAACGGCCTTGCTAAACCCCTGTGTCGATCGTAGGCGTTTCGCATTGTCCGTGGCAGTGCCCGGCCCGTGTTCCCTGGCAGATCGGGGACGTCTGATTGACAAGCGTGTCTTCACAGACAGTAACTGCTCGTCCCGGTATGTTGCTGGAGTGCCGGAGGAGGGCGGGCAGTGGCGGCTGTACTGGACTTTGCGTGGGCGGCCGGTGCCGTGCCGCCTGATGCCGGTACTTGCCGGATGGGCTGACCTGGACCAGCGGGAAGCTGCGGCGGATATCGAGCCGCGCCACCCGATCCTGATTGATCCAGAGCACTGTGTCGACCCTGTGCTGGCCCGGTTCCTTGCCCGGTCGCGATTCGCGTGGCTGGCCGAAGGCACGCGGGAGGCGTACGCGAAGGACTACCGGCTGTTCTTCTCGTTCTTGTGGCTGCGAGGCAAGTACTGGCATGAGGCGGACCCGGACGACCTGCTGGACTGGGAGTCCTGGCGGCGGCGCGGCCAGGAACCGGGACGGCGGATCAGCGGCAGCAAGTGGCAGCGCGAGTTGGCGGCGCTGCGGCTGCTGTATGAGTGGGCCGAAAAGGAGCAGCACATTGTCCGCAGCCCGGTCCTGGTGCACCATGTGCGGCTGCGCGATGGCGGCACGGTGATGGCCGCCGACCAGGCGCCGAGGGACGTGCGCTGTTCGGATGTGAAGTGGGTGACGCCGCGGACCTACCGGCTCTGGCGTGACACTGGCTTGCTCGGCTACGACATCTCCGGGCAGCCGGACCCATCGTGGCGGGGCCGCAATGACGGCCGGAACGCGGCGTTCACCGATCTTTTGTTCAGCAGCGGGCTGCGGCTGCGGGAAGGCGGCTGCCTGCTCACCCTGGAGGTCCCCGACGCGGTCGCCGGGCACAGCTATTACGAGGGCAGTGTCGCGGGCGCGGTCGCCAAGCGGCGTGAGCGCATGTTCTACGCCTCGGCCGCCGCCTTGCGTCGCGTCGCCGGGTACGTCGCCACCACCAGGGCCGAGGCGATCCGCCGCGCCCGGCGGCATCGTCGCTACGACCAGATGCCGGGGAAGCTGATCGTCACCAAGGTCAGCCACGGTGCCCGCCGCAAGCTGTGCTGGCGCGATGATCAGGGCCGGGCCGGTGAGGCGCCGGTCGGGGCGATCGGCCCGGCCGAGCGGATGCGGCTGTTCACCGAGACCGAGTACGGCCTGGAGCCGTTGTGGCTGTGGCTGACCGAGGGCGGCACGCCGATGGCGTATGAGTCGTGGGAGAAGGTGTTCGATGCCGCCAACGCCCGGGTGGCGGCGGTCTTCGCCGCGGCCACCCGTCAGGATCGCAGGCGGCGGACGGCGATTGCCTGCTCTCCGCATATGATGCGTCATTCGTTTGCCCTGTACATGCTGGTGGCGCTGCATCACGCGCTGGACCGCCGGTTCGGGCTGACGCCGGAGGAGCGCAGGCATTTCCGGCAGGTGTACGGCGATCCGTGGGTGCTGGCCCGTGACCTGCTCGGGCACAGGAGCGAGCAGACCACGCGATTTGTGTACCTGGAGCCTTTGAGCGGGCTGCAGGTCAGGTCGATGCTCGATCACGATGAGGACCTGGAGGCGCTGTTGTCCCGGGTAGCCGCCTCCAGCCGCCTGGTCATTGAGGCCGATCCCGCAGGGGGGACCCGCCATGACCGGCAGCAGGCACGCCCAGCGGGCCGCGTTGCCTTCCGCCGGGTACACCCGGGAACGCCAGCTCGACCCGGCTGGCCTGACCGTCATCGTACCCGGCGAGTCCGGCGGGACAGAGGCCGTCTTCGACTTCAGCGTCCTGCCCGGCCCGCGCCCGCTGCTGGCGGCGTGCGCCGCGGGGTTCGCGCGGCTGGCCGGGCCGGACCAGCCGTGGCGGGCCGCCGCGACCTGCACCAGCGGCTATAAGGCGATCCGCGAGTTCCTGCGGCACGCCGCCGCACTCGACCCGCCGCCCGCGGCCCCGGAAGACATCACCCCGGCGGTCTGGGCCGGGTGGCGGCTGTCCCGCCCCGCCACCGTGTACGGGCGCACCTGCTTGCTGATTACCCGCCAGTGGCTTCCGAAGGTGCCGGGCATATCGGCCGCCACTGCCGTGGCGGCGGCGCGGCGCATCCCGGCTGGTCCGGCCCCTGCCGAGGCGGCCTACACGCGGGAGGAGTTCGAGCAGATCAGGGCCGCCGCGGCCCGGACGTTCCGGACCGCGCTGGCGCGGATCAGGGCCAGCCGCGAGCATCTGCGCCGCTGGCACGACGGCGAGTTCCCGCGGCCCGGGCTGCGCGAGCAGTACCGGCAGACCCGCCCCGCGACCGCTGATTACCTGACAGGTGAGGCCCTGGACACGCTGCTGCGCACCGGTGACGTCCCTCAACGAGGGTGGGGATCGCGGGGTCGTCGCCCGGCACGCCAAGGCACTGGGCGGCGTCGGCCCGCTCCACACGTGGGGCAGGCTGTTCCTGACCATGCCGGAAGCGGCGGCGCTGACGGTGCTGCTGGTCTGCGATCAGGGCTGGAACCGGTCGGTCCTGGATGCGATGACCGTCCCCGACGACATGCCCGGCGCGGGCGAGGACGGCCTGGACATCTACCGGGTGCTGGTTATCAAGCGCCGCCGCCCGCCCCGCACCCGGCACGCGTCAGTGAACCTGGTCGACGCCGGGCCGGATACATCCGGGCGGCTGATCCGCCAGGCGATCGAGGCCACCGAGCCGGCCCGCATCACCCTGGCGGCGCTCGGCGAGCCGACATCGCGGCTGCTGGTCAGCCGCCGCGCCACCCCGGCCGGGAAGACCATGTTCTGCCTCGGCGCGCCGCCCGGCGACAGCCTGCGCCGGTGGGCGGCCAGCTCCGGGCTGGCCGATGACGGCGGGCCGGGGCAGGTCAGCCTGCGCCGGCTGCGCCGCACCGTGCAGGTACTCATCCGCCGGGAACCAGCCCAGAACACGGCCCGGACCCACGAGCAGGTCTACGTGCTCCGCGACCCCGCCACCCGGCCCGAAGCCGAGCAGGTCACCGCGCAAGGGCTCACCGACGCCGTCGGCCACGCGCGGGAGGTCATGCAGATGCGGATGCTGCTGGATGCCGGGGCCGACCAGCTCACCGACTACGCCGGCAGCCCGCAGCAGGCCCAGGCGCTGGCCGCCGGCACGCTGGATACCGCGACAGGGGCGTGCCTGGATTACACTCACAGCCCGTTCAGCCCGCCGGGCCAGTCGTGCACCGCCTCGTTCCTGGACTGCCTGGCCTGCCGCAACGCGGTCGCCACCCGCCGGCGCCCTCACCCACAAGCACACCGACCTGAAGGACCGCTTCTACGCCCGGGTCAAGGCCCAGGACTCCATCCCGGCCAGCGAGACCGCGCTCCGCGAGCAGAACGCAGAACTGCGCCGCAAGCTCGACGACATGCGCGCCGAACGGGACGAGTACAAGCAGGCAGCCGACGCGCTCGCCCGCGCCCTCAACGTGCTGACCATCGAGAACGACGAACTGCGCCGCAAGGCAAACCGAGCGGCCCAGCTCATGGGGCCAAGACCGCTCTCCTAATTACACCGGCGCACCAGCCTGCATCCGGAGGCGCAGTTCTTCAGCGACGAGCCGCTGCCGTCCAGCTCTCAGACCCTGGACCGCCCCGCGAACCATGGAACATTTCCAGGCCAGTGCCCCGTCATTGCTGTCCGCCCGAGGTCGGTGCCGTCTCCGTCCTCGGTCGCCGCAAAGCGTGCCAGTTCTACTCCCTAGCCGACCCCGGATGCGTCTGGCTTGACACCTGTGGCGGAGTCGAGCATCCATCGGTGGTCACATATCACCCCAGCCCATCCAGAAGGGATGACAGTGACAAGACACCACAACATGCATCGAAGTCCAGCGCGGCGCGGTTTGGTCCGCAACACGGCTGAACCTTCCGGGGAACTGTCGAAGGGGGACGTCGTGGTCGTCGGCGAAGTCCCGCTCGCCGTCGCAAGCGCCGGCTGGACCCTCGTCCGCGACGGCCTGAACGAGGTCCGCGCCGACGAGCACGGCACCCACCCGCTCCCGCTGCCCGGCAGGGCCCCGGGCAGCGGGCCGGCACCCGAGCCCGGGACGGAGGATCACGGTGAATGAGAAGAAGACCGTGACGGTCGCCGGGGTGCCGGTCACGGTCACCGTCGTCGGCCGGGAACTGGCCGTCCAGGTCGGCGGTTCAACCCGCAGGCCGCCGCCGGGCGGCTGCGCGTCAGCTCCCTGTCCGGCACGGCTGCCGTCGCCGTGTACGTCGCCGGCGAGGGCGGGCCGAACGGGGCGGGCGAGCGGTGGGTGGCCGGCCTGTACCCGGCCCCGCCCGGCGCGGCGGAGCTGCTGCTGTGCGACGGCTGCTTCCAGGCCGCCACCGGCCTGCTCGCCGGATGCCAGGACGGCTGCCCGCTCGGCGACCCCGGCCACGACGGCCTGTGCCTGCGCGACGGCCCTAGTGAGTGCCAGTGGTGCGGGACACAAGGCCGGCTCCGCTCAGCGCTGATGTCGCTCCGCGAGCCCAAGGCTGGACGGATGTCGCTAGGGCGTAGGACCGAAGAGGGCATCGGGCACGTTTGCTGCAGCCGGGAGGGCGGCCTTCCATCGGTCGATCCACTGTTTCCGCTCCTGATTAGCCACCGCTACGGTCTTCGCTTCGAGCAACCCTTGCAGGGCCACCGCCAGAGACAACCGAGCGAGTTGCTCCACGAACACCCGAACAGTCTCCGCCGACTCGTCGTCAACCGGCCCGCCATGAGCCAGCGCATTCCGCACCCGCCGGAGGCGCCCGAGCGTTAGTTCCCACTCGCTTTCCAGGTCAGCAAGCCATGCAGGGAGCGCCGACAAGGTAAATCTGCTGACAGCGTCCTGCACGCGCCGCCCAATGTTGTCGTGAGCATCGAAGATGCGAACCAGATTGGAAAGCGCGTTGAAGCCTTCCCTAAGGTCCAGCGCGTACCCGCCCGGCTGGTACGTCGTAATCCTCCGACTAAGCTCCTGGAGGTAGTCCCTATCTGCCTGGTTGGCAATTAGCTGCGCCCTCGATAGGCATGCGTCGATCACGCCGTGCAGCCGCTGCATCATGAGATGCCTGACCCACCGTGCTTGCTGAAACTCGTCGACGTACTGCTGCCACGGCGTAACGCCCGCACGCTGCGACAAAAGCTCGAGTACTCGGACATGCAACAAGACCGCAGCTAGTGGCGGCAGTTTCCGAGCCTGTTCCCACCAGTGAACTGCCTTGACGACCTCCGAGAACTCTGGATCAGTGATTGGTAGGTGTGCGCGCAGCTTTGTCGCCAAATCGGCCAGCTCTGTATCCATGGCATCTTGGTAGAAGTCGTTTGCCCGGTGCACATCGGCGCGAACAGCCTCAAAGCCCCCAAGAACCTCGACACGGTCATCGACCGTGACGAGGTACCCCATCATGCGGCGCCAGCGGGTTTCACCGATGTTGAAACCAGCTAGGGCTACGACTGCCTCTGCCTGCTCGGTTGCGACACGGACCGGGTCAGTCCAGGCACCCGTACCGAGATCTACGCGCGCGAGGACCTCACCCGCGCCGTCCGGCAGGTCACTTGGCCTGACGAAGCCTTCAGTGGACTGGAGCTCGCTCGGAACGGGCATGGCGCCCGGGCGGCCCCTTTGACTAAGGGCGAGCTGTAGCCACTGGGCCTTATAGAACGAGACTGGACCGACGTCCTGCGTGTACCTGCCATTTCCTGCAAGGTCGAAGGCAATCCAGACGACGTAATGACCCTGTGTTGCGGGCTTCGTAAGAAGCCGCTCACACAGCTCAAGCTGCTGCATTTCAGTCAGCGCCGCGTCGGTCGCTGGTAGTGGGCGCGGAACCTGGCCCTCACTGATGTCACCGAGCCAGAGCCTCGCCAAGGAGACCTGGAACGCTTCGTTCGCGAGGACGCCGACAAGGTGGCGGCTCATCTGCTCAGCGTCGTGGTCGCCCTCCCGCACCAACTGCCAGAAAAGCTCCCGCCGAAGACTGAGCGCCTCCCAGGTCACCGCCGGGTCGTGGCACGCCTCCCTGAGGTCGCTCCAGGCACCTACTCGAGTTTGGGGCTGGGCCCACCTTGCGCTTAGTTGGTCAAGAAGCTGCTGATCGGAAGTGCGGCGGGCTTGAAGCAGAGCTGTCGTGCGGGCCGGATTGCTAGTGACATCTGCATCGAGTTGACCAACCGCCGAAACCGCCGCTGCGAGGTCCGTACCGAGTACGGTTCGAAGGTCCGGCCCCAGGTGGCTGACACTGCGCTGGAAGTCGGCGATCGCCGACTTCCAGCCCTGTCTGTGCTGCCCGTCGTAAGCACGTTGGTCGGCAAGCCAGCCTCGCAAAGCACGGGTTGCAACCAGGACGCTGACTACCTCGGGCGGCGTCCAGCGAACGTCCGGGGACAGGACTGCAGAACGCAGCTGTTCTATCCAGCTTGGCGGATAGGTTCTCGGCGCGTTGAACGGTGGCATAGCCGACTTCCCCCAGGATGATCAAGCCTCAGCGTAAAAGCACAGGACAAGCCAACTAGAGCTGGACAAGTCGGCTACATGGTCGTCTTGCGCCTCTGCGCTCATGCCGTAGCAATCCACACAGTGACGCTGAGTTAAGGAAGCCTCGCCCCTGCCCGCGACACCGCTGGCGGGTCCGACTCCGGTCCGCCGACCGGCCGGCGGACCGTCCGCATCTTTATTGAGAACCTACAGGGTGGGTGAAGCCGACTACAGGCGACAGGCCCCCGCGTGAGCTGGGGAGCCCGTACGTGTCGTAGCCGACGGGGAATCCGGTGGCGTAGGCGTCGATCATCAGGTGCCGGGCGGGATCGATCACGATGCCGACGTGCCCGGGGGCGGCGGGCGTGCCGTCGGCGCCGGCGAAGAAGACCAGGTCGCCGGGCTGGACCTGGCTGGCGGGGACGCGCTTGCCGTAGGCCCACTGGGCCTGGCTGGTGCGGGGGATGGCGATTCCGGCGGCGCGGTAGGCCATCATGGCCAGGCCCGAGCAGTCATAGGCGTCCGGCCCCGTGGCGCCGAACTGGTACGGCCTGCCGGTCTGGCTCGCGGCGAAGGCGATGACCTTCCCGGCCGCGCCGGCGGGCAGCGGGCCGAGCGCCTGCTCCTGGCACAGGGCGCTGGCAGGCGCGGTGATGGCCTGGGCTCCGCCCGCAGCGTACCGGGCAGCCTGGGCCAGGACCTCATCGACGTACCAGCCGGCGTGGTTGTAGGCGAAGATGGCCTGGCTGAGGTTGCCGGGGGCGCCGTTGGCGGCGAGCATGCGGGCGGCGGCCGGGATGGCGTCGGCCGGGTCCATGATGTTCCCGCCGTCGCCGAACTCGGCCCAGGTCGAGGGCTCGAACTGCATCGGGCCGAGCGCGCCGGCGCTGGAGGGCCCGTCGTCGGCGCCGAAGCCGGATTCCTCGAAGCCGATCGCGGCCAGGACGGGCCAGGGGATGCCGTAGGCGGCGCCGGCCTTCTCGAACAAGGCCAGGTAGCTGGCGGGGATGGCGGCCGTGGCCTCGGCGGTCGGCGCGGGCTGGGCGGAGCAGGCGGGGCCTTGCTGGCTGGTGACCCCGGCGACTGCGCCGATGAGCACGGTGATCAGGAGCAGGAGCGCTGCGGCGGCGGTGAGGGCGATGGTGGCCGAGCCGTGCTCGGCGGCCGGGTGCGCCATGACGGGTCGCCCCCGCCCTCAGCTGTTGCCCGCGCTGGCGGGCTCGATGTCCCATACGGACCAGCTGCCGGCGGCGGGGACGACGGTGACAGCGAGGCTGGCGGTGGTCTTGCTTGTGCCGCTGGCGGAGGTGATGAGCTGCCGCACGCCGGCGGTCACGGTGACCGATCCGGGGGTCAGGTCCCGGATGGCCGCCGAGGTGACGGTCGCGGTGGCGACCTGCCGGGCGGCGGCGCGCTGGGCGAGGACGCCAGGCGTGCCCGCGGCCTGGGCGAGGGCCGGGTACAGGGAGGCGGCGGCCATCGGCTTGAGCGTGGCGAGCCAGGCGGCCGGGGGCTGCCGCCACGACCAGGAGTCCCACGCGGCGGTGAACCGGGCCGCGAGGGCGACGGCGGCCTGCAGCCGGGCCAGGGAGAACGGCAGCACCGGGGCCGCCGTGGGCACCGCCGCCGGCCGGGAGCTGGCCGGGGCGGCGGGGCTCGCGGCCCGGCTGGAGGCAGGCGGGCTGGCCGCCGCGTGGCCGGCTGGGTGCGAGAGCAGGGAGCAGCCTGCGCACAAGGACCCGGCGGCGGCCAGCAGTACAGCGGCCCGGGCGCGCCGGCTACTCATCGCCTGCCGCCTGGTAGCTGCCGGGGAGGGCATGCCAGGCGGGCGGGACCGGGCCCGGGGGATGCCAGGGCAGGCCGCCGGCCGGGGCTGCGGGCAGGTCGCCAGCCTCGGCGGGCGGGGCGGTTGCGCCGGGCCGGGCGAGCTGGGCGAGCCGCAGCCGCGGCCCGGGGCCGTCGGCGGGCAGCCAGGCGGCTCCGGCGGGCCCTTCGGGGCTGATGCCGGCGACGGCGGTGGCGATGGGGACGCCGGGGACCTGCGCGGCCGAGGCAGCACCGGGGATGCCTTGCGGGGGCGGTCCGGCCAGCCGGGCGCGCAGCGCGGCCTCGCGCCGCATGGCCGGCACCCAGAACAGGACGGGCGTGGGGATGCCGGTCCGGGCGGCGAGGTCCCGGTACCCGGCGAGCTTGGCGATGAGCCGGCCCAGGGGCTCGGTGCCGGTGTCGTACTCGAGGAAGAAGTCGGCGACAGCGGGCGGGCGGCCAGGGAACTGGTCGCGCCAGCGGCCGTAGCCGTCGGGCCGTGCGCGGTCCCAGGCGGCGGCGCACCGCCGCTCGGACCACCACAGTTCCAGTGCCTGCCGGCCGCCGCTGGCGCGGGCGGCTCCGGCCAGCGCGGTGAACACCCCGCTGGCTCCGGTGTCATGGGCGAGCCTGGGCGACAGCGCGATCGCCATCGCCCGGTCGCGGCGCCAGCCCAGGTCGGCGACGGTGGTGCCGTCCTCGGCGGCGAGCACCGCCGCGCCTGCCTCGTCCAGGACGAAGTGCAGCGGAGCCGACCCGGCGACGGCGAGCGGCCGGAACCGGTCGACCGCCCGCAGCTGGTACAGGACGCCCATCCGGGCGGTGCAGGCGCGGGTGGTGCCGAACGCGAGGTCGGTGAGCTGGCCGGTGGTCAGGACGCGGTGCTCCAGCAGCATCCGCAGGATCCACCGGTCGCGGGCGGTGAGCCGGGCGGCGAGGGCGGCGGCCAGCTGCGGGCCGCGGGCCAGCCGCCCGCCAGTGCGGGGCTGGCCGGGCAGGGCGGGAGAGGTGAGCATGATCCTCCTCGGGGGCGGGCTGGGTCAGGCGGGCGGGCGGAGCCGGGGATCGGCCCCGCCCGCGACGGGCCGGGGAGCGGGGCCGGCGGTGCCGCTGTGCGCGGCGCGGGCGGCGCGGCGGATGAGCCTTGCCCGGCCGGGGACCGGCGGCGGGAGCGGCCGGGTCCGGAGCGTGAAGGCGGGCTGCTCGCCGCTGCCGGCGACCAGGCGGGCGGCGGCCTGGTAGGCGCCCAGGTGGGACAGGTCGTGCGCGGTCAGCACCGGGGCGGTGTGCCGCTCCAGGTCGCGGGCGTCCTCCGGGCTCACGGAGAAGATCACCTGGGAGCGGGCGTTCGCGCTGATGCCCTGCCGCAGGTCCGGGGGGAGCTGGGCGAGGTTCTGGTGGGCCATGACGAGGGACAGGCGGTAGGCGCGGGCCTCGGCGAGCATGTCCTCCATCGGGTAGGGCAGGTTGAGGAAGTTCTGCGCCTCGTCCACGTACAGGCCGGCGTCGGGGCGGGCGTGCTCGGGCAGCCGGGCGCGCTTGGAGGCGGCCTGCCAGGTGCGGGCGACGATGAACGAGCCGACGAGCTGGGCGGTCTCCTCGCCGAGGATGCCCTTGGGGAGGCGGGCCAGGCACAGTCCGCCGTTGTCCAGGACGTCGGCCATGTCGAAGGTGGACGGCCCGGCGGCGATCGCGGCGCGGGCGAACCGGCGCAGCAGGAACGCGCGGAGCTTGTTCATCAGGGGGCCGATCATGTGCGCGCGGCTGGCCGGGGACAGCTCCTCGTACCAGGTCCAGAAGTCGCGCAGGACCTGGTCGCGGACCCCGGCGGTCAGCCGCCGCCGGCGGGCGTCGTCGCTGAGCAGCGGGGGGATGTCGGCGAGGGTGACCAGCCCGGACCCGGGCGGCACTGAGCCGAGCAGGGTCAGGCACGCGGCCCGGAAGATGTCGTCGGTCCGCGGCCCCCAGTTGGCGGAGAAGATCCTCCTGAAGATGCCGGTGAGGTTGTCGACCACCATGTCGGTGTCGGTGCCGGTGCCGTCGCCCTGCAGCACGTTCAGGCACGGCGGCGCGGCCCGGTCGCCCGGGTCGAACAGCACGACCTTGCCCGCGACGTTCTCGGGGAGGCGGGCGAGGACGTCGGTGACCGCGTCGCCCTTGGGGTCGATGAACACCACGCCGCGTCCTTCGGCGGCGTCGGCGAGGACCTGGCCCACGATGAGGGTGGTCTTGCCGGTGCCGGTCGGCCCGCAGATCCGCATGTGGTGCCGGGCGTCGGGGACCGCCAGGCCGACCGGGCGGGGCGCGCCCGCGTCGGAGGTGCCGAGCGGCCGGACGGCGGGGCCGGGCAGCGGGATGGCGGGCGGCGGCGGGACGGCCCGCGCCCCGGCGATGGCCAGGCCGGGCAGCGCCGGGTCTGAGGACAGCCGGGCGACCGCCGCGAGCTCGGCGACCGACAGCAGGTCGCCCCGGGCCAGCCGGCGGCTGGTGATCGCGGCGGCGGGGCGGTGGAGCCGGCGGCGGGCCAGCCAGTTCCGCCCGGTCAGCAGTGCCATTGCCGACGCCAGGGCGTGGGCGAGGCCGCGCAGCCTTGCCTGGGCCTGGGCGGTGGCGGGCCGGGCCTGCCACCGCCCGGCCCCGGCCGGGATCACGGCGACGGTGGTGGCGACGGCGTAGCGGATGAGGGTCTCCCACTGCGGGCTGGCGAGCTTCTCCGTCGCGGCGCGGACCTCGGCGGCCAGCTCGGGGTCCTGGCGCGTCCCGGGCCGGGGCCCGGCCGGGCCGGGGGTGGCCGCGTCGAGCAGCCGGGCGGAAAGGCGGGCGGGCTGCCCGCCGCGCTGCCGGCGGGCGGCGCGGCGGGCGCGGCGTAGCCGGGACCCGGTGACCGGGCGGGCCAGGACCTGGACGATGGCGTGCTCGCCGTCGCCGAGCCCGGCCGCCGCGCCGGCCAGCGCCCGCAGCGGCGCGTCCGGGTCGTGGCTGACAGACAGCGGGAGGATCTCCGGGCGGGCCAGCCGCAGCGTCCCGCCGGCCACCAGGGCGCCGGCCGGGAGCGGCGGGGCGGCGGGGGCGGTGACGGTGTGGGCGCCGGGCCAGGCGGCCTCGGCCGCGCGCTCGATCAGGCCGGGCGGGATGGTGCCGGGCACCCACAGCCGGATCGTCATCCCGGCGGCGTCGCCGCCGGCCCAGGCGTACTCCCAGCCCAGGTGCGGCTGGCCGTGCCACAGCCGGGCCCAGGGCGGGCGCAGCAGCCCGGTCAGGTGGCCCCACAGCGCCACCGCCCCGTCCGGGCTGGCCTGCGGCGGGGCCAGGACCGTGACCAGCCTGGCACCGTCGGCGAAGGCGGCGTGCTGGCGGCGTCGCAGCCACGCCCGGCCGGCGGCGGCAATGGCCACGGCGGCGGCGAGCAGCGGCCCGGCCGCCGGCCCGTAGTGGGCAAGGCCGGCGAGCAGCAGGTGCGCGAGGTGGCGGGCGTAGCCGCCGGGGTTGACCAGGTAGCGGCCGGCCGGGCCGCCCGGCGGCGACGGCGGGCGGCTGGGACCGCCCGCGAGGATGCGGGCCGTCATGGCAGCAGGTCGTCCTCTCCGTCGGGGCCGTCGCCGGGCAGCGCGGGGCCGGCGTCCTCGCCGGGCTGGCCGGCCTGGATGCGGGCGATCTCGGCCGGGTCGCTGGTGGCCAGGTAGTGCTCGGCGGGTGAGGCCAGGGCCTGGAATGACACCCGCGAGGACGGTCCGGAGGCGAGGAGGCCCTCGCCGCGGCGGGCCGACAGCAGCAGCTGCCGTTCCCCGGCGGACAGCCGGAACTCGGCGGTGACCTGCTCGATGGCCTGGGGTGCCTGGCGGAGCAGGACCTGGGTGGCCGCGTTGGAGATGATGGCCCGGCCCAGCTCGGTGGCCAGCACGTCGTCTGCGTCCTGGGTGACGGCGGCGAGCCCGGCCCACGCCTTGCGGGCGGACTTGGCCATCCGGTACAGGAATTTCGCGCCCTCGGGGTCCTTCATCAGCAGCCACGCCTCATCGACGGTGATGAGCCGGCGGCGGCGCTGGGCGGGGTCGGAGACCTTGCGCCAGGTGGCGTCCAGGGCGAGCAGGGTCGCGGCCGGGCGCAGCTCGTCGGGCACGTCCCGCAGCGAGAAGACCACGAGGTGGCCCTCGGGGCGGGTGGTGGTCGGCTCGGCGAACAGCGCGGAGTGGGTGCCCTCGGTGAACGGGATCAGCCGGTCGGCCAGCTCGGTGGCGGCCTGGGTCTTCGCGGCGCGCAGCGCGGGCGCCAGGGCGGGCAGCAGCGGCGCGGGCCTGGCCCAGGTGCGGGGGTCGGCGGTCATCCCGGCCTGCTGGTAGGCGGTCATGATCGCCCGGTCGAGAGCGGCCCGCTCGCCGGGCGGCGGCTGGGAGCCGAGCAGGACCGCGATGACGGTGTGGATGAACAGGGCGCGGCGGGTCAGGGTGTCCGGGCGCGCCCGCCCGGCGGGCAGGTCGAACGGGTTCAGGTGCACGCCGGGCGCGCCCAGGTGCACGTACGCGCCCCCGACAGCATGGGCGAGGCGGGCGTACTCGTCCTCGGGGTCGATCACCCAGCACTCGGTGCCCTGGTAGAGGGACCGGAGGATCTCCAGCTTGGCGAGGTACGACTTCCCGGCGCCGGACGCGGCGAGGGTGACGGAGTTGTGGTTCGGCTGCGCCCACCGGTCCCAGGCGACCAGCCCCGGCCCGGCGGTGTTGACCCCGTACAGTACCCCGGGCAGCGCGTCCGGGCTGGCCGGGTCGCGGGGCAGGTCCGGGCTGGTGAACGGGAACGAGGCGGCGAGCGCGGCGGTGTCCATGGTGCGGCGCAGCATCAGCTGGTCGGTCCCGGCCGGCAGCGTCGTCGCCCACCCTTGCAGCGATCGGAAGGTGGCCGGCACGGTGACCAGCAGCAGCGACGCGGCCAGGGCGCGGACCGCCTGGACCTCGGCGGCAAGCTCGCCCTCCGAGCTGGCGTGGATGGTCAGGTACAGGCCGAGCCGGAACAGCTTGCCCTCGCCCCGGGCCAGCCGGTAGGCCAGCTCGCGGGCGTCGGCGGCGGCGGACTCGGTGTCCGGGTCGTCCAGCCGTCCCCGGTCGGCGCCGTGGCGGCGGCCGGACTCCAGGCGGGCGCGCTGGCGGCGCAGCCGCGCCGCCGCGACCGCCGTCGGGATCGGCTCGATGTGCAAGGTGACGTCGAGGCGGCCCGGGTAGCTCAGCAGCGGCTCCAGCCACCCCGGGCTGACCTCGGCGGGGTAGCCGGTGACGGCCAGGGTCGCGGCCCAGTCGTCCCCGGCCCGGACGTGCCGCGCGGCGACCTCGACGGCGGCCGGCCCTGGCATGTCCCGGGCGGCCGGGCCGGCCTGGCGGCGTGCCCGGCGGGTCATGCGGGCCTGCCCGGGCTGGTGACGGGCTCGCCGGGCAGGGCGAGCCGCCCGGCGGGCAGCGGCGGGGCGGACGGGTCGGCGCAGGCGGCCAGCAGCGCGGTGACCTGCCCGCCGTCCAGCACCTGCACCTGCAGGTCGGCGCCGGCCAGCAGCCGGGCGGCCTCCCCGGCGCGCTGCGCCGCCCGCGCGGCGGCGGTGCCGGCCCCGGCGCGGGTGCCGCCGTGGCCGGGCTCGCGGGTGACCAGCAGCGCCTGCCGGGTCAGCACGTCCCGCTCGGCGGCCAGCCCGTCGAGGAACTGCGCGTGCTCCAGCGCGGCCTGCTCCAGGGCCGGGTGCGGCAGGCCCGGGGCGGCCTCGCGCAGCTCGGCGACCGCGCTGGTCAGGTCGGCGCGCCCGGCCCGGATCAGCACCTGGGCCGGGCCGGTCAGCGAGTTGAGCCACCGGCCGTAGGCGGCGGCGAGGGCGTCCTGCTCGGCCGGGCTGCGCAGCGCGAAGTTCACGGTGCTGACGGCGGCGACCGTGGCGGCGCCGTGCGCGCCGAGGCTGATCACCCCGTCGGGCGAGACGTCCAGCCACAGCGGCGGCAGCGGCGATGGCGAGGGGGCCTGCCGGCCGGGAGCCGGGGCCCAGGCGGGCGGGCCGGGGATGCCCTCGGGGGCGGTGACCAGGCGGCGGGGGGAGCGGGCCTGCTGCCAGGCGGCGGCCAGCAGCCGGTCCAGGGGCAGGCCGTCCCGCTCGACGGTCACCAGCGCGACAGCCGCCAGCCCGGCCGGGGCGGCGAGCGCGGCGAACGCCGGCAGCGGCATCACGTGCCGGGCGGCCATCCACCCGAGCCACAGGACCGCTGCGGCGGCCGCGGCAATGGCGACCTGGCGGGCGGTCAGCCCGGCCAGCACCCGGTCGGGCATCTCGACGTCAGCGGGGATGGGGACGGGATCGGTCACGTCGTAGGCCATCAGCGGCTGCCTTCCGGAGGTTGCGTGCGGGTGCGGGGGACGCGCCGGGGCGGCGGGTCGAGGGGGAGGGTGAGCTGGCGCGGCCGTTGCGGCCGGGCCGGCATGCCGGGCAGCGGCAGCTGCCGGTACCCGTTCCCGCCGCCCCGGGCCGCCGGCGGCGGGGGCTGGGCGGGCGGCTGGGACGGCGGCTGCCGCGATGAGGGGGGCGGGTCGAACAGGGCGAGCTGCTGGTGCCGGGGCCTGCGCGGGGGCGACGGCATGCCCGGCAGCGGCGGCTGGACCCAGCGGGTGCTGCCGGTCCCGCTGTCGGCGGCGGGCGCCGTGCCCGCGGTGGCGGCCCTCGCCCCGCCGGGACGGCCGGGAGGCCGCCCGCTTGCCCGGCCGGGGCCTCCCGTGCCGCCGCGCCCGGCCGCGCGCCCGCTCCCGGCGGTGCCGCTGAGCACTGGCCGGATGCGGGACAGGACGGCGGCGGTGAACGCGAACCGCACTGCCCGGCGGGCCGGCGACGGCCCGAAGGGCGACAGGACGGGGCGGGCGATCCAGAACGGGATGCGCATCATGATGTACAGCAGGCACAAGGTGATGAGCACCTGCTCCAGGTAGCCTCCGGAGCCGGGCAGCCAGCCGGGGGCGAAGAACACCTTGACGGCGGCGGACAGGACCAGGCCCTGGGCGGCCTGGATGGCCAGGACCGCCACGCCCGCCCGGCAGTACCAGCGGGCGGCCCAGGCGGTCTGCGGCAGCGCCCACAGCGCGAGCAGGATCGGCGCGGCGGCGGCCAGCAGCACCACGGCCATCATCCGGATGACGTAGACCGCCGCCAGGACCAGGGCGAGGATGATCCCGGCCAGCTCCAGCAGGATCAGGAAGGCCCCGTGATCGGTCTGCGCGGAGTTGGCCAGCGTGGTGACCAGCTGCCGGGCGGCGGCCTGCTGATTGACGTCCCCGCCGCCGGCCAGCGCGGCGGACAGGCCGTTGGCGATGCTGACCGCGCGGGTCATTACGACCATCGACAGGTTCGCGGCGATGAAGCCCGTCACGAGGCGGGGGGCGATCTCCTTGGCCGAGTAGGAGCTCTGCAGCGTCTCGTGGCTCATCACGATGACCCCGCCGATCACGACCAGCAGCAGGTAGCAGGCATCGGCGATCGCGAGCGAGGCCGCCCACAGCGAGCTCACCGCCGGGATCGAGGACGGCTGCGGGGTCGACAGCGCGGACGACCCGATGAAGCTGACCAGCGGGTTGATCGCGGAGGTGATCAGCCCGGCGAACCACCCGGTGATGGCGCTGGTGATGTGGCAGGTGACGTCGAAGAACCCGCAGCTGCTGCTCGCGGCGGCCGTCGTGGCCGGCGCAGGCGCCGGGGAGGGGGACGCCGCCGGGGCGGCCGGGACGGCCCTGGCGGCGGTCACTGCCGTGGCAGCCGCGGCGGTGACCGCCGGGCGGGCCGTGCTGGCGGCCGGGGCCGGCCGGGGCGCGGCCGCGGCGATGGCCGCGATGGCCAGGACCGCGAGGATGGCGGCTGCCGCCAGGACCGCGCCCCGGCGGGCCAGGGCCCGCCGGGGCCAGGGACGGGCGGGGGCGCGGCCCGGCGTCATCCGCCGACCAGGGACTTCAGGACGGTGACGATGACCGGGGCCAGGATGGCCAGCGCGTAGCCGATCGCGGCGGCTCGCAGCGCGCCCTTGGCGCGCTCGACCTCGCCGGGGTCCTGGCCGGCGGCCAGGTAGCGGACGCCGCCGATGGTCAGGAACAAGGTGGCCAGGCCGGCCAGCAGCCCGGTGATCCACAGCGTGGTGTTGCTGATGACCTGGCTGATCGAGTCGGCCGCCAGCGGGTACCCGGCCAGCCCGGGCAGGGCGAGCAGGGCCGGGACGGCGGGCGGGCGGCGCAGCTGCCGGCGCCAGGCCGGCGGCCGGGGGAAGAGCTTCATGGGCTGGTGCCTCCATCGGGAGATGGGCTTGACCGCGCGGGGGCCGGCCCGCGCGGGCAGGCGCGGGACTGACCTCCTTCCAGGCCGGGAAAAGGGGCGGGCGTCAGCGGAATTAAGCGGCACCCGTGCGGGCCGCCCGGCCCGGAATTCCCCGGGCCGGGAAAGCCCCCGCACTTATAGAAATCCGGTTTCCGGGCCCTTTTTTCACGCCGGCCGCCGGAATTCATTCCGTCAGCTCCCCGGCGGCAATGGCGGCGGCGATAGCCGTCTCGGCCCGCTTGCGGCGGTTGCACAGGGCGGAATGGCTGGTCCCGGTCTCGGCGGCGATCTGCGACAGCGGGACGCCTTCGAGCCGGTTGCGGCCGATCAGCTCGGCCTGCCCGGCGGTGAGGACGCCGCGTCGGACCGCGCGGGCCAGCACCAGGTCCGGGTGCCCCCAGGGCAGGTCAGGGGCGTCGCCCTGGTCGTCGAGGTCGCTGCGGCGGGCGGCCCAGGCGGCGTCGGCGAAGGCGAGCTGCTCCCCGGCCCGGCGGGCGGCCCAGCACAGCCGCGACGCCAGCGGCACCTCCTCCAGCCCGTCCAGGTCCAGGGCGCGCATCGCGGACAGGAACCCGGCCAGGACCTCCGACTGCAGGTCCGCGGGGTCGCCGCGGTAGGCCGGGGCCAGGGAGGCGACCGCGCGGCGCAGGCCGGGCATGGCGATCCCGGCCAGGGCCACGGTCCAGGCGGGGTCGCCGGCGCGGGCACGGCGGACCAGCTCGGCCCACACGGCATTGCGGGCGGCCGGGCCGGTCGCCGGGTGCAGCAGCAGCACCCGCAGCTCGGTGACGGGCACCAGCCGGTCCGGCAGCCCGGGGGCCAGCCGCGAGGCGTGCAGGCCCAGCGGCCGGGGGCCGGCCGCCAGCAGCCGGAACGCGGCGTCGGCAGCGTCCAGGACGTCCAGGGCATCCAGCGGGGCGGGGCGGTGAGGCATGAAGCGCTCCAGGTGGGCGAGGGTCGGACGGGAACGGAGCACCATCCAGCCAGGCCGCATGGACCTTTCATGGACCTCGCGTGGACCTCCCGTGGACCCGCCGCGTCCCGCCATGTACCTGGCGCTGACCTGCCGTTTACCTGGGATGGACCTGGCGTGTACCTCGCGTGTACCTGGCCCGGCCCGCGGCCGGCCGCCCGGCCCGGCCCCGCGGCGGGGCACCGGGCCGGGCCAGGTAAATTCCGGCGCTGGCCTGTGCCCCCGCCGCCCGGGTACATCCCGGGTCAATGACAGGTACACGGCAGGTACACGGCAGGTACACGCCATGTGGTAAATGGCCGCCGCCCCGCGGGGGAAATCCGATGTGACAAGATTCACGGCCTCTGGTCGTGAATTCCGCCGCCCGCGAATTCGCCTCCCATGGCGCGTGAAAAAAGGCCCCGGAAACCGGATTTCTTTAGTGTCAGCGGAAAATGCGGCACGCGGGACCAGCCGCCATGACACCACCTTCCCTTTCCGGCAGCGCCGGGGAGCGCCCGGTCCGCGCGCCGGGTCCTCGCGCCGCCCGCCCGGCCGGCCCTGGCGTTCCCCTGAGCGTCTGGGCCGGGCTGCCCGCGCCGGACTGCGCCCCGCCCGGACAGCCCTGCGGCGGTCCGGTCACCACCGCAGCCGCCGCGCGGGTCACCGAGTCGTTCTCCCGGCCCGGCGACCTGGTCGTCACCATCGACGGCTCCCCGGCGGCAGCCTCGGCTGCCGCCGCCGCCGGGCGGGTCGTCCTCGGCCTCGCCCCCGGCGGGCCCGCCCGGCTGCTCGCCGCCGGCGGCCCCGGCGCCGGGACCGCCGCCCTGGTCATCACCGGCTGCCCCGGCCCGGACCCCGACGGCGGCGGGCTGCTGTACGCCGCCTGCGAGCGGGTCCTGCGTCCTGGCGGCGTCCTGGCCGTCATCACCCCCGGCCCCGGTGGCGACGGCCCGCCCGGCGACCTGGCCGGCCACGTGGTCGCCGCCGCCCGCGCCGCCGGCCTCGCCTACGCCCAGCACATCGTCCTGGTCCACGCCGCCATCGACGGCGACCGCCTCGACCCCGCCAGCCCCGCGCCCGGCACTGCCAGCCCGCCTGGCGGCACCCGCGTCCACTCCGACCTGCTGGTCTTCACCAAGCCCGGAGGCTCCCGCCCATGACCGCCCCGCACGCCGAGCCCGCCAGCCTGTACGGCCCGGAGGCGGGCCCGCACCTGTCCGTGTGGCCGACCGCCCAGCGCGATGCCCGCGCCCAGCGGCGCGGCCGGTACCTGCCCGCCTCGACCGCGCACCCGGCCAAGATGCTGCCCGCGATCGCCGCCACCGCGATCGCCCGCTACACCCGGCCCGGGGACCTGGTCGCCGACCCGATGTGCGGCATCGGCACCACCCTGGTCGAGGCCGTCCACGCCGGCCGCGACGGCCTCGGCATCGAGTACGAGCCCCGCTGGGCCGCTGTCGCCGCCGCCAACGTCAGCCACGCCCGCCGCAACGGCGCGACAGGGGACGCCGAGGTCATCCGCGGCGACGCCCGCCAGCTGCCTGCCCTGCTCCCGCCCGGCACCGCCGGGCGGGCCGCGCTGGTCATCACCTCACCGCCCTACGGCTCGTCCGTCCACGGCCAGGTCACCGCCGAGCAGCGACGCGGCACCAGCGGCGGCGTCCGCAAGTACGACAACCACTACGGCCACGACCCCGCCAACCTCGCCAGCCGGGGCCTGGACGAGCTCCTCGACGGGTTCACCCAGATCCTGGCCGGCTGCCGGGCCCTGCTGCGCCCCGGCGGCCTGGCCGTCATCACCACCCGGCCCTGGCGCGAGCACGGCGAGCTGGTCGACCTGCCCGCCGCCGTCCTGGCCGCCGCAGCCCGTGCGGGCCTGATCCCGGCCGCCCGGTGCGTCGCGCTGCTCGCCGGGCTGCGCGGCGGCCAGCTCATCGCCCGGCCGTCGTTCTTCCAGCTGCACAACCTCCGCGAGGCCCGGGGCCGCGGCGAGCCGTGGCACCTGATCGTGCACGAGGACGTGATCATCGTCCGCAACCCCCCGGCCGGGACCGAGGGAGCCGGGGGCCAGGCCGCGTGACCGGCGCGAGCGACCTGGCCGGGCTGACGGCCGGCAGCCTGTGCACCGGCTACGGAGGCCTGGACATCGCCGCCGCCGTCCTCGGCGCCCGGCCGGCCCGGGTGGCCGAGGCCGACCCGCACGCCGCCGCGGTCCTCGCCCGTCAGTGGCCCGGCGTGCCGAACCTCGGCGACATCACCGCCCTGGACTGGGCGGCCGTCCCGCCCGTCGACCTGGTTACCGCCGGCTGGCCGTGCCAGGACATCTCCTACTTCGGCACCGGGGCAGGCATCACGGAAGGAACCCGCAGTGGCCTCTGGCACTGCATCGCCGACGGCCTTCGCCACCTACGACCCCAGTTCGTCTTCCTGGAGAACGTCGCCGCGCTCCGCACCCGCGGCCTCGGCACCGTCCTCGCCGACCTGGCCGCGCTCGGGTATGACGCGCAATGGCTCTGCCTACGCGCGTCCGACGCCGGGGCCTGCCATCGCCGCGACCGCCTGTTCGCCCTCGCCTGGCAGCCCTCCGCCTGCCCCCGGCTTGCCCGGGCAGGCCGGTGACGGGCCGCCCCGGCTGCTGCCGACCCCGATCGCCGGGGACACCGTGCCGGAGCGGCACGGACAGCTCGGCGGCACCCGGCCCTCGGGGACCAAGCGGCAGGCCGGGCTGATCGACGTCATCGCCGCCTGCCTGGCCCCCTGCCAGCGGGCGGCCGGGGGCGGCTGCTGCCCACCCCCGACACCGGCACCTCGCCCAGAGGGCACGGCCGGCGCGGCGGCCGGCCCGGCAACGGCCACCAGAGCGGGGCCAGCATCGACGCCGCCGCCCGCGACGCGGCCCCCGGCAGCCGGTGGAGCGAGTACCTGCCCGCGATCCGCCGCTGGGAAAAGGTCCTCGGCTGCCCCGCCCCGCCGCCTGCCCAGCCAGGCCCTGGCGGCCAGCCCTGGCTGTCAGCCGAGTTCGCCGAGTGGATGATGGGCATCCCCGGCCTGGTCACCCTGGTGCCCGGCATCGCCCGGACCCACCAGCTCAGGATCATCGGCAACGGCGTCGTCCCGCAGCAGGCCGCAGCCGCGCTCCGGCTGCTAATCGATGCCGCCGCCATCCCGGCCGCGCCCGCCGGCGACACGCGGGCCGCCGCATGAAATGGCCCTGTCCGCGCGACAGCACACCCGTGCGGGCGCGTGCCAGCGCCACCTGGGGCGGCGCCGTCACGGCCGTGTCCGGGCCGCACCGCCGCCCGCCAGGCACGCACCCGCCGCCGCGACGAGGAAAAGGGGGCGGGTGCCGTCCGGCACCCGCCCCCTGTGCCCCGAGCCCGGGACTGCCCGCGCAGGTTCACCTTCCCGGGCAGGCCCGGGAACGGCGTGGGCACCGATCCGGCCGCCGCGACAAGGTCGACCTGCTCCCGGGGGCCGGCGTCGGCACCGTGGTCCTGGAGTTCGCGCAGCGCGCCGAGCGCGAACACGACCGGGCTGCGGACGATCTCCGGCCACAGGTCAAGGCTGTCCAGGTCCCAGCCGGCTACGCGGACCAGCGACCCGGCCGCGACCGCGTGCACCTGCACCCCGGCCACCGCCGTGGCGGGCCCGGTGTCCTCGGTGCCGCGCTCGCGCGGGGGATGCGCACCAGCACGTCCCCGCCGCCCGCATTCGGGCGGCGGCGCGGCAGGAACAAGGCGGTGAACTCGCCGCCCCGCCTGGCCTCGGCGGCGGTGACCTGCAGCCAGGCGCCCCCGGCCGGCGGCTGCCGCCCGGCCAGGGCCAGTACGTCCACGTCCTCATCCGCCACGTCACCGTCCGGGATCGCCCATCCGCGGGGATCGCCGGCATTGCGAGGTGTTGCCGTCATGATTGTTCTCGTCCTGTCGAACTGGCAGTCTGGCTGGCCCAGCCCGGGTGGCCGCCGGGCCGTCCGCGCGGTCCCGCGCGCACGGCCCGGCGGCCCGAGGCGGGACCGCCGGCCACGATCAGCGCTCTGCTCCCGGCGGCCCGTCAAGCCTGCTCCCGCCTGCTGGCGGCTGCGTGCCAGGCCGGACTTGACACGGCGCGCGGAGTCGAGCGTGGATACTGCCGGTCCCGGGCGGAAGGCCAGCCAGGCCGGCCGTTCGGCACGAAATACGGCCTTCGTCGCTCGGTGCGGCAGGTCCGCGCCGCCGGCCGCCGCCCGGGACCCCGGCCGCCCTCGCCCCGCCGCCGGGGCGAGGGACGGCGGCCCCGGTGACACAGGCACTGAACGCCTCCGTGCTGCCACTGTTCACCCGCAAGCCCGCCGAAGACGTTGCCACCCTGATCCGCCCCGCCGGGCAGGCTTCGCCAGCGCCCGGCCAGCGCCGCCGGGCAGCGGGCGCGCTGCGAACGGCGCGGGGAACCCGGCCCCGAAGTCCCGTCCGGCAGGGAAGTGAGCGTGATGACCAGCAGCCGGCCCCCTGACCTTGACCGCTACCTGGCACGCCATGGCTTCCGGCCGGAGGCCAGCCACAGCACCTGGCTCGACCGTGACAACGGGCAGTACGTCATCCGGGTCGTCCGCGAGCCCGAGGAGCAGACCCAGCTGATCTGCCTTGCCCCGTGCAGCGCCTGCGTTTACCAGGCCGTCTTCAGCCTGGGTACCCCGGACGCCGTGATCATCGCGGCGGTGGAAGCCGCACTGAGCCCGGCCCCGCCGCAGGCGGCCGGCACCGGACCGCGCAGGCCACGGGCCGGCGGCGCACGCAAGAAGGAAAGCGGTGAGCGGCGATGACGATCGATGACCTGATCGCCCTGGCCGAGGAAGCACGTGAGGACCTAGGCGGCGACGCCCAGGTCCGGATCGCCTGCCAGCCCGGCTACCCCGTTCGCGCGGCCCTCCAGTACGTCACCATCCCGCACAGCACCGACCCGGGAGAACTCTACGGCCCGGACGAGACGGCCCCCGGCCAGAGCAACGACGGCACGTTCCTGTGGCTGGCCACAGGCGACCTCCCGGACGGCGAGAACCCCTACGCCCCCGGGTGGGCCTGGCTCGGCTCCTACTTCACCTGACCACGGAACAGCGGCGAGCACCCCCCGCGAGCACCTGGCCGGCTGCCGGGTGCGCCGTCACCGGGGGCCGCGCCCTGGCAGCCCAGTTCGACATAGAGGAGCTACTTGGGTGCGGCTCGACGCGCCGGTTTGGCTGTATTCGCGGGCTGACGGTGAAGAGCGGGCCTTGCGAGCTGGCTGGGCCTGGACACGATGATGACGTCGCTGATGCGGTCAATACCGCGCAGCGAACTGGCCGTGGTGTCGTGCTCTTGGACTGAGGCGGACTCGTCGTAGATGAAGACGACGATCTCTCTGTAGGCAGTGACGCCGTTGAGGTAGGCGACGGAGTCCTCGAGTACCTGCTTCTCGATTTCCTTGAAGTCGCTGCTCTTGCGTACGTACTTGACTTCGATGAGTATGCCAAGGCTCGGGATGCCGAAGTCTGCGCGGTAGGTGCTGTGCCCGAGTTTGGGAAGGGTCTCCTCGTCCACGAGGTCGTCGAAGACCGGGCGGAGCATGAGCCAGAGGATGTCCTGAATTTCGCGTTCGGCGGTGACGGGCCACCGGATCGGCTGTTTCATGCTGCTTTCGTCGCAGCGCCAGCGGCGCATCGCGGCCTCGAACCGGCTGAGAACGGTCACGAGGTGAGACCGGCTGAGGATCGCCTGCTCGATGCTCGCGTCGAGGATCGCGGTGACCGCGCGGTAGATGAGCGAGATCCGGGAGACCGTCAGCTGGGCAGGGTCGGTGCGCAGGGCTTCGCTGGCGATGCGCTTCTGCAGTTCCCGGTGTTCAGCGGGGTCGGGCGGCTGCGCGGTTCCGGTGCTCGCCATCCAGTAGCGCAGGGCGAAGACGGATACGTCGTCACCCTGCTGCGCATGCGCGGCTGTCGTCTGGCCGCTGAGCAGGGCGCGGACGTGCGCGCGGAGAAGTGCCTGAAAGCGGTCTGACGGCTGGAGCCGGTCATCCTGCAGGACGCCCGAGAGCCACTCGCTGAACGCGGGAAGGTCGGCGGCCACCGCCTGAGCGGCGAGCCCGATGCCGACTAGCTGGGGGAGATCGTAGATGAAGGTGAGCCGGTCGGCGAAGGGGTTGCGGCTCATAAGCCGCCCCAGGCTGGGGACCAGCATGCTGCGGGCACTGGCCTGCACGCCGGGAAGGGCGCCAGCGAGACCGTAGCCGATCGCGGCGACAACCGGTGTCTGCAGGAGGCGGTCGTGGTTCTCCTCCAGCCAGGCGGCGGACAGCCGGCTGTTGTCCTGGCCTAGGCCTGGCACCGGGGTGCTGCCGAGGAAGTAGCGGGTGAGCAGTGCGTCGATACTGCCCGAGGTGGCGTCCGCGGTGATCCGCTGGGCCGCCATTGTGAGCCACGAGTTCGTGTAGGCCGTGGCCGGGGAGGTGCCGTCGGGCGGCGCGGTCACAGGAACCACCTCTTGTCGCGGAGAGCGGGCGAAGAGATGATGTCGGAGTTCCAGTTCTTGACGTGCCGCAGGTGGCCGAGCAGTCCGGCGATGAGGTTGGAGTACAGGATCGTCACGGGTTCCCGCGAGGGGTAGGGGCGGCGCCAGGACATGGCGGTGAAGCGGAAGGTCTGCCCGGCCAGGTAATCCATGTCGGTGAAGGTCGACTCGCGGTGCAGCTTGAGCAGCAGCGGCTTGGGCAGGCCCTGCAGGCGGAGCTTCATGTCGCGCGGGCCGGTCACCGAGATCAGCATCTCGCTGCGGCTGACCCCGATGGCGTGGCCCCGGCCGGGGACGCCCTTGCCGCGGCCGTTGTAGCCGCTGCTGTGCTGGTCGAATAGCAGCCAGTCGTGGTCGTCGCTCACGGTGAGGAAGGCGAACTCGACCTTCGCGTACTGGCCGGCAAGCTTCTGGGCGAGGTCTTTCACGGCCCTGGCCTCGATGTCCTTCAGCGGCTTGAAGACATGGAAGATGAGCCGGAGCGCGTCCTCCGGCTGCCAGCCGTTGCGTTCCCTGACATGCCCGATGCATGACTCCAGCGACCGGAGGAGCTCGGCCGGGTAGTCGGCGTAGTCGGCTTCCCGGGACTGGTTGGAGAGCAGGTAGCTGCCGTCGGCGCTGAACACGGTCGTGATCCCGACGACCCGTTCGGGGTCGGTGAGCCTGGCCTGCCGGACGTGGGCGCTGCCGATGCCGATGACCAGCTCCTGCGTCATAGCTGCCGCTGCGGCGATGACGTAGGGGGTGCCGCCGAGCTTCGCGTAGGAGGCGAGGGCGATGCTGTCCAGCGGGTACGCGAGGCCGTCCCTGCGGACCGTCTCGATCTGGATGTTCTGGACCGGGACGCCCTGCCCCATGAACACGGACTTGCAGACCAGGTACGGGCTGTCATTCCCGCGGAGTGCTTCCTGCTTCTCGCTGGTGATGACGAACGCCAGGTCCGGCTTCCTCGGCTTCTGCAGCGCCGAAAGGCAGGCGTTCCTGTATGCGGCCACGTCGTCGGGACTGGAGCCGAACGCCTCGAATGCCACCTCGCATGAGCCCAGGTGGTACCTCCGCGTGAACCCCTTAGCGAAGGAGGAACGCGGGACGCCGTCGAGGAAGCTGCGGATGAAGATCTCGGCAGTTCCCTTGAACGCTGCCGGGGCTACCACGGCGATCACCGGGTTTTTCGGGGTGAAGCTCTCCGAGTCGTACGGCCCGTATTCGTCGAGCCCGCGCGTGGCGCTCTGGGCTGTCTTCCCGCCGCCGGGAGCGAACTCGAACGTTGGCTCGGCGAGCCGCCGGCTCTTCAGGGGAGTGCGCTTCGGCCCTTCGGCCCCCACGGGCGGGCCTACAGTTGCGGCCAGGCCGGAGGCTAGGTTAAGGCGGCCGCGGCCAAACCATTCAGCGAGCTCGCAGGTCTTGGCGAGCCGCCCCTCCGCGCTGGTCACGCCGAAGGCGGCCTTGTCCAGGCGGTTCAGGATCCCTTCGGCAGCGGTCCCGGCGAAGGCGCGAACGACATCATGCACGACATCCCTGCGGCCCTCCAGCCAGGCGGCATCGGCTGGTACCTCCCGGCTGCGGGGAGCGTCCTGCAGGAGCAGCAGGCCTTCAGCGATCGCCTCGATGACGCCGGCGAGGCGGCGGGCAGCCACTGGGTCAAGGCGCGGGTCAAGCTCGTCGCGCTCAACGAGAATGTAGCGCCCCGGGACATGAACGCCGCGGCGGATCAGCTCGCTTACCGGGAGGCTGATCTCGTAGCGGGTCTTGATTCCCAGGATGATTCCCGGCCCGCCGGTCGGCCCTGTTGCTCGGGCGGTGAGAGAGTACTGCGGATACACGTGGACGCCGTCGAGTTCGGTTCCGAGAGCCTGCACGGTCTCCTGGAAGAGGTCGTGGGAGCGGTTCACGAATTTCGGGGGGTTGAGGCTCCGGAACTTGTACCAGCGGGCGAGTATGTCGCGGGCCAGGGCTTCCTCGACGAGATGCGCGGTGATCCTGCGGTCTTCCAGGACATCCAGCTCTGTCCGCTTGCCGACGGAGGGAGCCTCCCCAGAGATCGGCACACACACGATCCGGTTGCCCGCGCGGGTCACGGCGTGCGTACCGGCCAGCTTCACTCTCAGCTCCCTGAACTGCTCGGGGGACTCGAACGGGATCATGTCGGCGGAGAACTTGTCGGCCGTATAGGTGACGGGGAGGAAGTTGACGGCGAGCAGCGGCGATCCGCTGTTGCGGCCCGGCGCGGTCTGCCGGGGCTGCCATGAGCTCATTCGGGGTTCCTCTGCGGACGTGACAGCGGGGGCGGGAGCAGGTGTTAGCTCTCGGGCCCTGGGTGCCAGGCGAAACACTAGTGCCTGCGGGACCCTGGAACTGGCGTGCAGTCAACAGGCGCTCACGGAAGAGAACCATTAATTGAAAACATTGTCAAACGACGTTGTTATGATGGTAGTGTTAACACATGTCGCCGTTCGCTGGTGACAGCCTGCCAGAAGGAGCGTCATGCCTGAACTTGCCAGCCTGACCGCCGCGGATATCGCCCGCCTCGCGGGTGTCACCCGTGCGACCGTCAGCAACTGGCGCCGTCGTCATCCCGACTTCCCCGCGCCATCTGGCGGGACAGATGCCAGCCCCGCCTACGACAGGGCCGAGGTGGAAACGTGGCTGGCCGGCAGGGGAGCGCTGCCCGAGCTTCTGCCGGAGGAGCGCCTGTGGCACGCGGTCCTCGAAGCGGCAACCGAGACGGACCTGGGCAGCGCGGTTGCCGGGATGGCTATCGCCCTGTCCGGCAGTACCCCGCACCAGCAGCCGGCGGGTGACGTCGGACTGCACGCGCGCTTTGTCGCGGCAGCTGCTGGGGCGATCGCTGAGATCGGCCCGGAGCGGGCCATCGAGTCGCTGACTGGGAAGTACGCCGAGGCGATGGGCGTGATGGCGACGCCGGCGCCGCTTGCCGCGCTGATGGCGAATCTCGCCGACCCCGGCAAGGGGGTTGTGCTGGACCCAGCCTGCGGCACCGGCGAGACCCTGGCCGCAGTCCTCGAACGCGGAACGGTCACGGCGTGCGGCCAGGAACTCGACGACGCGATGGCCGCCCTAGCCGAGTTCCGCCTCCGTTCTAGGCGTTGGCAGGCCGAAGTGGCCGTGTGCGGGGGAGACTCGCTGACCGAGGACGCCTACGGCGGGCTGCAAGCCGACGCGGTGGTCTGCCACCCGCCGTTCGCCAGCCGTGACTGGCCCCAGGAGACGCTGGCCGGTGACGCGCGCTGGGAGTATGGCATCCCGCCGAAGGCTGAGTCGGAACTGGCCTGGGCTCAGCACGCGCTCGCTCACCTGCGGCCCGGCGGCCGGGCCGTCATGCTGATGCCGCCAGCCGTGGCATCCAGGCCGTCCGGCCGACGGATCAGGACGGAGTTCCTGCGCCGCGGCGCGCTCCGCGCCGTAGTGTCCCTGCCGCCCGGCGTGGCAAGGCCGAGCCACATCCCGCTCCAGCTGTGGATCCTGGAACGACCGCAAGGGCCGGGGCCGTCGGATCCGCTTGTCCTGCTTGCCGATCTCGCGGAAGCGCCAGGCCCGGCAGCCGCCGGGACGAAAGCCGACTGGCAGCAAATCCAGGACAGCCTGCTCGGAGCCTGGCGCATTTTCAGCGGCGGAACGGCAGAGCCGTGCAGCGGCAGGGCTGGCGGTGACCGGTCTGGCACGTGGCGGATCATGCGGGCCATCGACCTGCTCGACGAGGCTGTCGACCTGACTCCCGCCCGGCACGTCGGCGTGGCAGGGCCGGGGAAGACGCCGTCGCAGACCTCCGAGACGCTCAGCCGCCTGCGCGTCCGGCTGCACGAGGCGGCAGCCGCCCTCGAAGAGCTCCAACCCGGCAGCGGCTGGCGGGCTCGCGGCCAGGGGGAGCGCTGGAGAACTCTGACCGTGGCTGAACTGGCGCGCAGCGGACTGGTCGCGCTCCACCGGGCTCAGGGGCCGGGACCGGCAAGCGGAGAGCAGGCGCCGAGGGACGCGCTCCCGGTGCTCACGAGCGCCGACGTCAGGGCCGGGAGAGCGCCCTCGGGAATCGTTGCCGCGGAGGCGGTGCAGGATGGCTGGGTCACGGTCTCCGCGGGCGACGTCGTCATCCCGGCAGGCCTGGACGAGCTGACCGGGGCACTGGTCGCCACGGGAGAGCACGACGGGGCGGTCCTGGGCGAGGGGCTCCACCTGATCCGCCCTGACCTGACTCGCATGGACCCGTGGTTCCTTGGCGGGGTGCTGTCTGCCAGGCCGAATGCGCGGCAGGCCAGCTACGGGACGGCCAGCATCAGGATCGACGCCCGCCGTCTGGCGGTCCCGCACCTGCCGCTGGAGGAGCAGCGCCTGTACGGCGAGGCGTTCAGGGAGGTCAGCGGCTTCCGCGCGGCACTCCGCGATCTCGCCGGCCTCGGCGGGGAACTCGCGGAACTGCTCGACGCGAGCCTGGCGGACGGCGCGCTGATGCCGTCTAAACAGCACTAACGGACTATTGATTCTTAAAGTATTCATTGGACTACGCTGAGCTAGCGACGCCGGGGAAGGCGAGAGATGGGCGGGCAATGGACAGCTCGGAAGTGATCGCGGGCCGGTTCGAGCTTCTCGGGGTGCTCGGGCGCGGCGCCATGGGCGAGGTGCGCAAGGCGCGGGACCTGGAGACCGGCGACACCGTGGCCGTCAAGAGGCTCCTGCGCCGGCGGGACGGCACGCCGGTGTCGCTGACGGAGGCAGACGCCAACGCCGCGCGGTTCATGCGCGAGGTGCGCATTATGGCGCGGCTGTCGAGCCCCAACCTGCCGCAGACGGTCACCGGTGGCCTCGACGGGGACCAGCCCTACCTGGCCATGGAATACATCGACGGGGTGCCGCTGTCGTCGCTGCTCGCCGAGGCGGACGCCGGCCGGCTCCCAGTGGCCTGGGCTGCCGCGATCGCCGCCCAGATCGCCACCGGGCTCGACGCGGCGCACCGGGCCGGCGTAGTTCACCGGGACCTGAAGCCGTCCAACCTCATGCTCGCCAGGAGCGGGCTGGTGAAGGTCCTCGACTTCGGCGTGGGACTCATCCTCGACGACGTCGACGGCGGACGGCTGACGAACTCGAACGAGACGGTCGGCACCGCCAGGTACATGGCCCCCGAGCAGGCGACGCAGCGTAATATCACCGCCGCCGTCGACCTGTACGCCCTGGGGTGCGTGCTGTTCGAGATGCTCGTCGGCGCGCCGCCGTTCGACGGCGAGCTGCAGTACGAGATCCTGAACAAGCACATCCGGCAGCAGCCGACCCCGGTCAGCATGCTGCGCGGCGAGGTACCCGCCGGCCTGGAGGCGGTGGTCGCGCGTCTGCTGGAGAAGGATCCCGCGAACCGTCCCGGCACCGCCGCCGAGGTGGCCGAGCTGCTGCTGCCGTTCGCGCAACCGGCGGAACCCGGCGTGATCGGAGCCCCTGGGAACCCGGTGCTCGCGCTCCGCCAGCAGGAAGCGGCCAGCGGGCGCGACGACGAGGACACCGTGAGCATCGGCGAGGCACTGCCCTGGCCCGCCCCGGAATCCCAGCCGGCCTCCGCGGCTGGCTTTGACATCTTCGACGTCCATCAGCGGCTGATCGGCGAGTACCGCGACTACAACAAGGGCGCCGCGGTGATCCGCGATGACCGGATCGCGAAGTTCTTCGACGCCGACCTGGACGCCAAGTCCCAGTGGCCGGACCCGTGGCTGTCGCTCAACCCGTTCTTCGCCGACGGAGGCTCGGTCACCGACCTGGTCACCGAGGGACTGCTGCTCCCCGAGTGCGCCAGCATCTTCCAGACCGGCAAGAGCGACACCGCGACCACATGCGACGGGAAGCCGATCCGCTTTTACCGGCACCAGCGGGACGCGATCGAGGCTGCCAGCCGCAAGGCCAGCTACGTGCTCACCACCGGCACAGGCTCCGGCAAGTCGCTGGCCTACATCGTGCCGATCGTGGACCGGGTGCTCCGCGCCCACCAGGCGGGAGACCGGCAGGCCCGGGTCCGGGCGATCATCGTCTACCCGATGAACGCCCTGGCCAACAGCCAGCTCTGGGAGCTGGAGAAGTACCTGCGCAACGGATACGGTCCCGGCCACGAGCCGGTCACCTTCGCCCGCTACACCGGCCAGGAATCCCAGGCCGACCGGGACAGGATCCGCGCCAACCCGCCGGACATCCTGCTCACCAACTACGTGATGCTCGAGCTGATGCTCACCCGCCCCGACGACCGCAGGTCACTGATCAGGATGGCCCGCGGCCTTGAGTTCCTCGTCTTCGACGAGATGCACACCTACCGGGGGCGTCAGGGCGCGGACGTGGCGCTGCTCATCAGGAGAGTCAAGGACGCCTGCGAGGCCGGGAACGTGCAGTGCGTCGGCACCTCGGCCACCATGGCGAGCGAGGGGACGAGCCGGCAGCGGCGCAGGACCGTCGCCGATGTCGCGTTCCAGATCTTCGACACCCCGGTCGCCGCGGAGAACGTCATCGGCGAGACCATCATCCGCGCGACCGCCGAGGACGCCGGCCCGGTCACGCCTGCGCGGAACGCCGCGCCTGCCGCGCCCGCCGACTATGCCGACCTGGTCCGCGACCCGCTGGCAAGCTGGGTCGAGACCGCGTTCGGCCTCGACCGGGACGACGAGGGCAAGCTCGCCCGCCGCGTCCCGACCACCGTCCAGCGGGCGGCCCGCGACCTGGCGGCCCAGGTAGGCGCGGCCGAGGACGAGTGCGAGAAGGCGCTCCAGCGCACTCTGCAGGCCGGCTCCCGGGCCAGGGACCCGCGCAGCGGCAGGCCGCTGTTCGCGTTCCGGCTGCACCAGTTCCTGTCCAAGGGCGACACCGTGTACGTGACGCTCGAAGGCGAGAACACGCGGCACATCACCCGCGACTACCAGGTCGAGCAGCCTGGCTCGGGCGGCAAGGTGCTGCTGCCGCTAGCGTTCTGCCGCGAGTGCGGCCAGGAGTACCTGGTTACCTGGCGGCGGGACCGGTCCGGCATGGTCAGCTACCTGGCGCGGCGCGACGCCACCGTCGCCGCGGAGGACGGCGGGGGACGCGCCGCCTACTCCGACGGCTACCTGTACGTGTCGGCTGACCTTCCGTGGCCGCGCGACACCGAGACGGTGGTCGCCGACCGCCGCGTCCCGGAGTCCTGGCTTGAGGTTAACGACCGTACGCAAGCCGACCAGATCCGGCCGACAGCCCGCCAGTACCTCCCGGTCCCGGTCACCGTGGACGCCTACGGTCAGGAAGGATCAGGAGAGGACGGCATCGAGGCGGCGTTCATCCCGGGCGCGTTCCGGTTCTGCCTGCGCTGCGGCGTCTCCTACGAGCAGCAGCGCGGCAACGACTTCGCCAAGCTCGCCACCCTCGACCAGGAGGGCCGGTCGTCGGCCACGACGCTGATCTCCATGTCGATCGTCCGGTCGCTGCGGGCCATTCCCGAGGGGGCACTTGACGCCAACGCGCGCAAGCTTCTCACCTTCGTCGACAACCGGCAGGACGCGGCGCTTCAGGCCGGGCACTTCAACGACTTCACCGAGGTCACGATGGTCCGCGGCGCGCTCTACCGCGCGGCGGTCAAGGCGGTGGCCGACGGCGAGGAGGGCCTGTTCTACGACGACATCCCGGCCAAGGTCACCCGTGCGCTCGGCCTCGCCCCGGACGACTACGCCACGCACCCCGGGGAAGACCCGGTGCTGCGCAGGCGCACGGAAGCCGCGCTGCGCGACGTGGTGAACCTGCGGGTGTTCCTCGACCTGGAGCGCGGCTGGCGGGTCACCATGCCCAACCTGGAGCAGGTCGGACTGATCCAGGTCGGCTACCTGGGCCTGGAAGGCGTCGCTGCCAGGGACGAGCTGTGGCGGGACTGCTTCCCCGCCCTGCGGGACGCCGCGCCGGAAGTCCGCGAGCGGGTCTGCCGGGTGCTGCTCGACGAGATGCGCAGGTCCCTGGCGATCGACGCCGAGTGCTTCGAGCCGGACGAGTTCGACCGCATGAAGCGGCGCGGCCAGGAGGCGCTGCGCCCGGAATGGGCCGTCGGCGACGGCGACCAGCGAGACGCGGCGATCGTCTACCCCGGCACCGGGCGGCCCGGCACCGCCCGGGACCTGGTCTTCATATCCGGGCGGGGCAAGTTCGGCCGCTACCTCAAGCGGGCCGGCCGTTTCCCCGGCTACCTGCGGGCGATCAGCGGCGACGACGCCCAGCAGATCATCGGCGACCTGCTGAGGGTCCTGTCCGGCGACGGGGCCAGCCTGCTCACCGAGGCCCAGCACCTCCGGCGGCGCGGTGCCCGCGGCTACCGGGTCCGCGCGGCCACGCTGGTATGGCGCCCCGGCGACGGTGCGCGCGGCGGCGATGACCCACTTGCCCGTACGTTCAGCGGTGCCGCAGCGCCCCGGGCCAACCCGTACTTCGTCCGGCTGTACCGGGAGGTCGCGCAGACGCTGTCCGGGCTGGTGGCCCGTGAGCACACCGCCCAGGTCCATCCCGACCTGCGCCGCAAGCGCGAGGACGAATTCCGCGACGGGGAGCTGAAGCTGCTGTACTGCTCGCCGACGATGGAGCTTGGCGTCGATATCGCCGGCCTTAACGCCGTTGCCATGCGCAACGTGCCGCCCACGCCCGCGAACTACGCCCAGCGCTCGGGGCGAGCCGGACGATCCGGCCAGCCTGCCCTGGTCACCACGTACTGCGCCACCGGCAACAGCCACGACCAGTACTACTTCCGCAACTCCGACAAGATGGTCTCGGGCGTCGTCACCCCGCCGCGCCTCGACCTGCTCAACGAGGACCTGCTCCGCTCCCACGTCCACGCGATCTGGCTCGCCGAGGTCGGCGTCCGCCTGGGCCGGGCGATCCCCGAGTCCATCGACATGGACGGCACCGAGCCGGAAGGCAGGCGGCGGCCCGACCCGCGCCTCGCGCTCACCGCCGAAGTAGCCACTCAGGTCAACGACACCAATGCCGTCGTCCACGCCGTCACGCGCGCCACGGCAGTGCTCGAAGAGCTCACCGACGGCCTGGCGACCCGGACCTCCTGGTGGGACCCGGACTGGGTCGGGCGCGTGGTCCGCGCCGCGCCCGTCTCGTTCGACCTGGCCTTCGACCGGTGGCGCACCCTGTTCCGCGCCGCCCTGGTCGACCAGTGGGAGCAGAACCGCCGCCGCCTCGACTACTCGCTGTCCCAGCGGGACCGCGACATCGCCGGCCGCCGCCGCAACGAGGCCGAGACCCAGCTGCGCCTGCTGCGCAACGAGGACAGCGACGACCGCAACCTCACCGCCGACTTCAACCCCTACCGCTACCTCGCCTCCGAAGGGTTCCTGCCCGGCTACTCGTTCCCCCGGCTGCCGATCGCCGCCTACATCCCGCCCGACCGGCGGCTGCGCGCCGACGGCGACTTCGTGCAGCGGGCCCGGTTCCTGGCGATCAGGGAGTTCGGCCCGCGCGCGCTGATCTACCACGAGGGCAACCGGTACGAGGTCAACCGCGTCCAACTCCCGCCGGACGCCTCGGGCGAGCTCATCACCCACCAGGCACACCGCTGCCCCGGCTGCGGCTACTACTACGCGGTCGGGCCGGGCAACGACCGCTGCCAGTCCTGCAACATCTCGCTCACCGAGGCGATGTCAGGCCTGTTCCCCCTGCACACCGTCTTCACCCGGCCGCTGCAGCGGATCACCTCCGACGAAGAAGAACGCCGCCGCGCCGGCTTCCGGATCGTCACCTCCTACCGCTTCCAGGACCACGGCGACCGGCCCGGCCGGCTCGACGCCATCGTCTCCGACACGGGCGGGACACGTGTCGCACGCCTGGCCTACGGCGACTCCGCGGAAATCCACCGCATCAACCTCGGCCCCATCCGCCGGCCTGTCGGCGAGGCCGACGGCTTCTGGCTGGACCCGGTCACCGGCGCCTGGCTCACCGCGCGGCAGGCCGCTCAGCAAGACGGCCAACAGGGCGGGGGCAGCGACGGCGACAACGGCGATGCCCCGGCCCGGCAGCGCACCCGGGTCATCCCGTACGTGCGCGACCGCCGCAACATCCTCGTCTTCCAGCTCGCCGCCCCCGTCCTGGTCGACACCGCGCTGTCCGTCATGTACGCGCTTGAGCGAGGCATCGAGGCGGCCTTCCAGCTGGAGGACTCCGAGCTCGACGGCGAGCTGCTGCCACCCGACGAGGGACCGCGCGACCGCATCCTGTTCACCGAGTCCGCCGAGGGCGGCGCGGGCGTGCTCCGCCGCCTGCAGGCCGAGCGTCGCGCGCTCGCGAAGGCGGCCAGGGAAGCACTGCGGATCGCCCACTTCAACCCCGACACCGGCGACGATCTGGGCGGCGTGCTCAACGCCGACGGCCTCCTCACCCAGCCGTGCGGCAAGGGCTGCTACAACTGCCTGCTCAGCTACGGCAACCAGCCGTACCACGAGCAGCTCGACCGCCACCAGGCCCGCGACCTGCTGCTCGCCATCGCCGGCGGCGTGACGCTCACCACGGGCCGGGGCGAGTCACGCACCGAGCAGACCATCCGGCTGATCGGCCAGGCCGACTCGCCCCTTGAGGAGGAGTTCCTGCAGTGGCTCAAAAACCACGGTCACCGGCTTCCCGACGCCGCGCAGGTGACCGTTCCCGAGGCGTACGCTAGGCCGGACTTCACCTACCGGCTTCCCGGCGGCCCGGTGGCGGTCTTCGTCGACGGCCCGGTCCACGATGGCCCGGCCGCCGCCGAACGCGACGCCAGCGCGACCGAACGGCTTGAAGACCTCGGCTGGTACGTCATCAGGTTCCGGTACGACGACGACTGGCCGTCGACCGCCGCCGCGAACCGGTCGGTCTTCGGCGAAGGCCGGTAGCGAAGGGGACGCGCGGGCCGAGGCCGTCGGCCACCCGCGCGCCTACAGATGACATAGCTGAAGGACCCGAACGGAAGGTGGTTTCACCCGTGACCGAACTCGCGCATGCGGTTGCGGCGCAACGGTTTGCGCCTGGGTCGCTCGTCACCGCACGCGGCCGGGAGTGGGTCGTGCTCCCCGAAAGCGAGCCGGACATGCTGGTCCTCCGCCCGCTCGGCGGTGCCGACGGCGATGTCGCCGCACTCTTCCCCGACCTAGAACCGGTCGCCCAGGCTTCGTTCCCGCCGCCAGACGCGGACGACCTCGGCGACGCCCAGGCCGCCGGCCTGCTGCGGACAGCATTGCGCATCGGTTTCCGGAGCAGCGCGGGACCGTTCAGATCCTTGGCCGCGATCGCCGTGGAACCCCGGCCCTACCAGCTGGTGCCACTGCTGATGGCCATGCGCCAGGAAACAGTCCGGCTGGCGATCTGCGACGACGTGGGCATCGGCAAGACCGTCGAGGCCGGGCTCATCGCCGCTGAACTGCGCGCGCAGGGCGAGGCAAAGGGACTCGCCGTGCTCTGCCCGCCCGCCCTCGCCGAGCAGTGGCAGGACGAGCTGCGCACCAAGTTCGGCATCAACGCCGAGCTCATCCTCGCCTCGACCGTCCCGCGCCTTGAGCGCGCCCTCGCCTACGGCGAGTCGCTGTTCAGCACGCACCAGACCGTAGTGATCTCCACCGACTTCATCAAGTCCCCTCGGCACCGCGACGACTTCATCGACCACTGCCCCGACTTCGTCATCGTCGACGAGGCACACACCTGCGTGCCCGCCGACGGGGCCGGCACCTCCTCCCGCTCGGCGCAGCTCCGCTACGAGCTGCTGACCCGCATCGCCAGGGACTCCAGCAGGCACCTGCTGCTTGTCACCGCCACCCCGCACTCGGGCAAGGAAGAATCGTTCCGCAACCTGATCGGCCTGCTCAACCCGGAACTGACCGGCGCCGACCTCACCTCCGACGCCGGCCGTACCCGGCTCGCCAGCTACTACGTGCAACGCCGCCGCCTCGACATCCGCCGCCAGTACCCAGACGAGGCAGGTGCGTTCCCCGGCGACCGGATCTTCGGCGACATCCCCTACACGCTCTCGCCCGGATACCGCGCGCTCCTCGACGACGCGATCGCCTACGCCAGCGAACGGGTCACCGTAGCTGGCACGGTCGGCCGCCGTGAGCAGCGGGTGGCCTGGTGGTCGGCGATCGCGCTGCTCCGCTCCCTGGTCTCCTCCCCGCGCGCCGCCGCCCAGACCCTGCTCACCCGCTCCCAGACCGCGGCCGCCGCCACCGCCGACGAGGCGGACGTCCTCGGCCGCCCGGTCACCGCCGACATGGCCGATGACAGCTTCGACGGCATCGACGCCTCGCCCGGCGCCGACGACGGCGGCGCGGCATCGACCGCGAGCACCGCCGCAGCCATGCCCCGCGACGCGCGCCTGGCCGCGCTCGCCGAGCGCGCCGCCGCCCTGGAGACCCCCGAGCAGGACAAGAAGCTCGCCCTGCTCGTCAAGACCGTCAAGCAGCTGCTCGCCGACGGCTACCACCCGATCGTCTTCTGCCGCTACATCCCCACCAGCGAGTACCTCGCCGGGCAGCTGGACGGCAAGCTCGGCCGGAAGGCCGTCGTCGCCTGCGTCAACGGCACGCTCTCCCCGGCCCAGCGGCTCGACCGCATCGAGCGGCTCGCCGAGGCAGCCGAGCAGGAAGACGGCACCCGCCGCGTCCTAGTCGCCACCGACTGCCTGTCAGAGGGCGTCAACCTCCAGCACCACTTCAACGCCGTCATCCACTACGACCTCGCCTGGAACCCCACCAGGCACGAGCAGCGCGAAGGGCGCGTCGACCGCTTCGGCCAGCGCTCAGCCGACGTTCGCGTTGTCACCATCTACGGCGGCGACAACGGCATCGACGGCAAGGTCCTCGAAGTCCTCATCCGCAAGCACCGCGAGATCCGCAAGCTCACCGGCATCTCCGTGCCCATCCCAGACGAAACCTCCAGCCAGGTCACCGACGCGATCATGGAATGGCTGCTCCTGCGGGGCCAGGCCAGCACCGACCAGCAGGCGCTCTT
>Ga0208565_1000268_pt1 | contig 42090 bp, 38 predicted proteins | sample Sb_taG_7_FD_187706 | JGI IMG/M metagenome (GOLD analysis project Ga0208565, IMG submission 187706) | Peat soil microbial communities from Weissenstadt, Germany - Sb_50d_2_FS metaG (SPAdes) (version 2) | ecosystem: Environmental > Terrestrial > Soil > Wetlands > Peat | place: Germany... | reverse complement strand
CCCGGCGATCCCCGGATCAGGCTGCCTCCAGCTCCAGCCCGCTGCTGCGACAGCGAGCCGATGGACGGTCTCTCACCTCCATATGGTCAAACAGCGCCTCGCGGCGCACACACAAGAGCAACACAAGTCCGGGTCCAGGAGGCGTCCAACACGCGAGCAACACGGACGAAACGGCATTCCCCGGCACACCTGGGCACGGGTGTTAAAATCGGTGCGTCAGCCCAACTACCAGGCTAGATGCGCCTGAGCAGGGCTGACTGGCCAACTTGGGAAGTTGGCCCCGGTCGGGGACAGACCTTCTGAAAAGCGGAAGGTCGACAGTTCGATCCTGTCCCTGACCACCACCGATCGGCACGGCCGATAGCCTGCGATACCTACGTTTCGCCTGTTCAGGAGACGTTTTCGCCTCAATTTTAGCATGAGTGCCGGGGTGTGCCGCGGAATGCCGTCGTGTCCGTGGGGATCTCGTGGGGGCGGCCCGGGAGGCGGACTTGTGGGATTTTTGTGGGGGCCGCCGAACGCCTTCGGCGACCGCCACAGCCGGGCATTCAGAGACTCCGACTTTCGAGGGCAAGCCCGCGGCTAGGCCCGCGGGGTTGGCCCGCAGTTGAGTGCCCGGGCTACTTGGGCTCCCGTCCTCGCTTGATATCGGGGGCGGGCGTGACCGGGACCGTCGGCTGACCAGGTGCCTGCTGGGTCGTTGACTCATGCGGACGTTTACCAGGGCCGTGGTGTTTCTCGCGCTGGAAGAAGATGGCACCCAAGCTGGCCGAGATGAGTCGGCCCTGGTGGAGCCCGGGACAGCCGGGGTTACGGCCAATCAGCGCTGGGGCGATGGCGGTGTCCCGGGGAATCCGGCAAGTGAGCGGGGCCGCGCCCGCGCCCCGGCTGCGCTGGCGTGGTCAGGTCGGCGGTTTCAGGTGTCGGTCATGATGCGGTCGTAGGTGCGGCGGGCGCGGGCGCTGCGGGCGCTGGCACCGTAGCGGGTCAGCATCTGCGGGGAGGCCCAGCCGTTGAGTTCCATCAGGTCGCCCTCGGGGCCGCCGCGGTCCAGCCAGGTGTGGCTGAAGTGGTGCCGGAACCGGTGCGGGTACAGGTCCACGCCGCACTGCTGGCCGCGGCGGGTGATCATCTGGTAGATGCCGGCGGCGGTCAGCGGCTCCCGGTTGCCCGCGCCCAGCCACAGCTGGGGCCGCCAGGCCTGGGCGTGCCGGGAGCGGGCCGCAGGTACCGGTCCAGGCTGCGGGCTGCCTGGTGGCCGATCCGGACGATCCGGGGCTTGCCGCCCTTGCCGCGGACGGTGATCTCCCGCTGCCACAGGTCGATGTCACTACACCGCGGGTCACCGGGGTCGTACCGCAGGCCGGCCAGCTCGGCCAGCCGGATGCCGGTGGCCCGGAGCACCGCGATGATCGCGGTATCGCGGCGCTGGGCGAAGGTGCGGCCCGCGCAGGCCTGTTCCAGCCGGGTCAGCTCCTGGCTGGTGAAGACCGGGACCAGCTTGCCGGTGACGGGCGGCGGCTGCAGCCCTTCCACCGGGTCGGGCAGCTCGTCTTCGGCGGCCAGCCATTTGAGGAACTGCTGCAGGGCACGGTACTGGTTGCTGGCGTAGGCGCTGCTGTACCGGCCCGGCAGCCATGTCATCCACTGCTGGATGTCCCGGCTGCCCACCTGCTCCCAGCTGGCCCGGCCGGGCAGGCGGGCGGCGGCGAACCACTGCACCGCCTCGGTGTAGGTCCGGATCGTCTTGGCGGCCTTGCCCCCGGCGGCCAGGCGCAGAGCGAACGAGCTGATCTCGGCCTGGAATATCCCCGCATCCAGCTGCTTGGGCTGCCGGAAACGCGGTTCAGGTGCGGTCATGGCCTCGGCTCTCTTCCTGTGGCCCGCCATCCGCACCCAGCGTTACCGCAGGCGAGAGACTTCAAAGCATCACCATGACAGGGAAATGACCGTCGGACGGTACCCGCCTGCCGAGACGGTCGCCGCAGCGTGACCCGGATACCCCGCTGGCTACATCCCGGCCGACGGCGGACAACGGGCCACGCTGAGCGGCGCAGCCCCTCCGGGCTCACCGAAATGGGCACCGCGCGCGTAGCCGCCTTACGATGCTGCCGTGTTCGTTGACTGTGCCGCTCTGCACCGTATGGATCGAACATCCTGTCGCCCGCCTCTGGCCCGGTGCGAGTTCTCGACTTTGCCAGCCTGCTGGCGGTTTACCGCACATGCCGAAATGAGTACTTCGTCCGTGTGCATATTTATGCACTGACCCGTATGATCCTTAAGGGCAGTGGGCCTGACCGGAGTTCCGTAGGGATTGCGGTGAAGCGTTGTCATGAATCCTGAGCGGACCAGATCGCTCTGGGCACACCGAGGGTGCATCGGACGTGCGGGCAACCGCATGCAGATCGTCCCAGTTCCGAGCAGCCTGGACAGGCGATGGGCCCCGCTTGGCATTGGCCATGCCGATGGGCGAAGGACGGCGACTGCTGCCGCGTCTGGACTTCAACACAAGCGCTTGAGGCGAGAGCAAAGCAGACGGCAGATCCGCGCTTCGTAGGCCGCAGTGTTTATGGGTGTGCCGCAACTGTTGTTGAGTGCTGTGTGGAGAAAGCGCAGGCCGGTGCGGCCGGTCGCGCTGACCTAACAACTGCTCACGGGAATGACCTGGCTGACACGCGCCAACTTCTCGCTGTCGGCGGCAGAAACGCAGGTAGCCCGTCCGCCGTGAATCACTATCACCTCGGCGGGAGCGGGTGAGATCGTTCCCGCGATGACTGCGAGAACCGCGAGCATTGCTATCAGGAGCGCGGTAACCACGCCCAGGCTTCGTGAGGCGTGAAGGTAAGCGCGCTTGCGGTCTGCGCTATTAACTGATCCGCTCTTGTACCTTTTCCAGGGCTCTTCCCCGGTTGTAGGCAGGCGGCTCCTAGGCGGAATCGCGAGGAGCCGCTCGCGTTCGGCCGGGGATTCGCCGGTGAACAGCAGCCAGAAGCCGAACCAAAGCTGACGGGGGCGCGACAACCCGCCCGTTGTCTCGTTGTCTTCGGCGGGGGAAGGCGCAGGCTGGTCGGCTGCTGCCCCTGCCGCCTCGTCTGGCGGCGGGATATCCCCGAGGCCTCCCCAGGTTGCGGCGCCACCAGCGACCAGCGCGAGTACGGCGCTCACGAAGACCAGACCCACAAGCAGTATCAGGAAGAACTGGAACCAGCCATTGTGCGTCACGCTGGTAACCAGGCCACCGCCCTTAAACAGCACAACCGAGCCGAGAAGGCCGAGAAGCGTGGTCAGTACCCCCAGCCAGACGCGAGCTGAGTCCTGGACCCGCTGCAGCCTCCCCCGCCGCCAAGCTTGGTAATCCCCGATCCACCCAATTTCATCTGGGACAGCAAACTGCCGGATCTGGGCAGCCCTCTCCGTCTCGGTCACATTCTCGACCCCCTCCGCCTATCGACACAAGTACAGTGTCCCGTCGGCAGCACGCCGATGCCAGGCAAATCCGATATCCTATGAGCGCCAGCAGCCCCTGATGGGCAAGTTTCCCCGAACACAGACATTCCAGGACCGATCAGATGCCCCAGTAGGCTTCCGTGGCGCAACAGAATGTGCAGTATGGACGCCTGGTATCACTCAGGATGAGACAAGGGTCTCAATTGGGCGGTTATCTGAAGCCGTCCCTGTCTACGCCGCGCCTGACCAGGACGTCTGCGGAGTTGACATGTAGCTGAACAGTGTTCACATAGTAGCCATCTAGTTCTAAAAACAGCGGCGACAAGGGGGCTTGCACGGGCCTGTGGCGGAGACACTGTTCAGGTAATGCGTCCACCACGCAGGGAAAAGCACACAAAACACCCGCAGCGGCTACAGCGAAGACACCCCGAAACGGGCTGGAGATAACGGGTAGGTATGCGGTGAACAAGAGGCCCTTGCTTGTCGGCGGTCCGGCAATCCCAGTTTAGATCCAACGGGCGGCCGAGGAGCCTGCATAGTTATGCATCACCGCCCTGCATAGAGAACGCGCGCATCTGCCGCGTGGAGCGCGTGCGGCACAAGCTCAGGGCAAGATCACTCCGGCTGGGCTGGCATCATAGAGGCAAATGAGCAAGTCACCTTCCCTGTGATCGTTACCCAGCTGCCGGTCACCCGTTGCGAGATCTGCCACCGCACCGTGGCGTACCGGCCCGGCAGCCTCAGTGAGGTCCTGACCGAGCACTACCGCCGGGCCCATCCCGAAGCGCTCGGCGTCCCTTCCCAGTAGCCTCCTACGTGACCTGCGTCTATCCCCTTGTCGCTGCGCTTTTGAGTTCTGAGCCGCGCCCAGAACCTCACGTCAGCGACATGTCTCAGACGCAAAAACCCCTCATGAGCAGGGCTTATCCCAAATGGACTTAAGATAACCGCCTCGTTCTGCGCGCCGACCCTGTTGATCGGTCTGACGGGCGGTGCCGCGCGGAAAGATCGTTATGAGTACAGGGTGGGATTCGGCGGATTGATCAGCCTGTGCACGCTGGCGGCACAAGACTTACCAATGAATCCAGGAGGCTGCGGGTCAGTGGCGGGGTACGGAACTCTGCAGACCGCGCGGGCGCGTCGACGGAAGCGCAGGTTGCTGTGAAGGTGAGGGCTGGCTAGGAAGCTTGACAAGAGGATCGGATGAACAGGACCGCGCCTTGCGGCCGCCGTGCTTCTTGTTATGTTCCTGTTCGGCTGGCTCTCCGTCCGCCTCCCGAGCAGCCGATTGCCATTGGTAGAACTCGGCATCGTCGCCAGGCTAGGGTAGGAACGCTGCTTGGTGATGAGCCGATCCCGATCGACGTGCTGTACGACACCGACCGGGCGCAGAGGCTGGCCAGACTTCAGCAGATGCCGTTGTTCGGGCGCAGGCCTATGTGCCGGGAAGATTATCGGCAAGCTGATGGCACTGAGCCTGCCAGGAAGGACATCGCACGGCGTACCATGCCGTTATGGCCGACCCGACACGGCAGCCAACCTTACCCCCGGATCAGCCCCACAGGCCGAACCACCGGCGAGACTGGATCGCGTTCTGGGGCGTCATCGGCGCTGCGCTCCTCGGTGGTGCCGCAGTCGTGATCGCGGCACACATCAGCACAGCAGGCTCACACGTCGCCGCCGGGTCTACCCCGTCCTCAGCCACTCCTGGTAATGACAACACTCCTCCCAGTGCCTCCACCACCGCACCAGCAACCACTCCAATCAGTCCCCTGCCAACCTCGAACGGCGGATCCTGCACCTTCGGGTCCCGCTGTGTGGCAGCAGACGGCACGCTGACCGGTGGCGCCTTCTCCGAGCAGTACACCAACGACCCAAACGTTCACGTAGCCGGATTGAACACGCCACCGGCCACCGTCACCATAGTGGTCCAGGACATCCCGGCGGCCGGCACCTACACCCTCAGCGTCTGGTACGAGAACAACGCTGCCAACGACGGACTCACCGAGCCCCGAGATATGAGTCTCCTGGTCAACGGGCAGTTCGACGGACCACTCAACTTCGCCGTCACCAACAGCTGGTACGAAACGAACTCGAAGGTGACCACCACCACAGTCCAGGTCCCATCGGGCAGCAGCACCTTCGCCATCGCCTGCCATGCCGACGATTCCTGCCACATCAACGTCTGGGAGATCGAACTGAAGTAACAAGGCGGCCAGCGACAATGCCAGCCTTCTCGCCTGCGCCGGCGCCCCGGCCAGCCTCAGGGACGAGCGTCCGCCTGAAAAGTGGGGATCTCGTGGGGGCGGCCCGGGACGCGGACTTGTGGGATTTTTGTGGGGTCCGCCGAAGGCCTTCGGCGGATCACGGAGCCGGGCAGTCAGGGACTTGGGACCCTGTGGGTGCCGAAAACCTATGCCACCAGGCGATATTCGTGGATGACGCCACCCACGCGGTCATGCCGCAGGACCCGGAAATGATCCAAATCGATGACATCATCTGGCAGGGGCCGCAGTGGCGCGGCCTGGTCCAGGGCGCGGTGCGGCCGGTGCGAATTGTAGAATTCCTCGTACTCCCGCAGCACCATCATCAGGTGCCGCAGGTTCCAGATCAGCGTCCGGTCCAGCAGCTCACGCCGGCAGCTTTCAATCCACCGCTCCATGATCGAATTGCCCCACATCGTCAACTACACCTGATCCGCTCGATCGATACCGACGTGTCCGGCTGACACACCCGTTCCACCCTCTGCATGGCCGGGACTTCGAGTTCGTCGCGTATCGCCAGAACTGGGGCGAGGACCGGGTCCACCTGCACGACGAGAACGGGCAGTTGTTCTCGCTGCCAGCGGGATGGACCGATGTAGCGGCGCCTGACCCGTTCGTGGTGGTCGCGGCAGGCCGGTGCCCGTTCACCACCGATGGCCTGCTAGCTGTCGCAGACCTGATCGACCGGTTCCGGGCGCGGGGCGACGGCAACGGGATGTAAAGGCGATTACGCCGTGAATGTCAATGGGATTATGCCGTTGCGGTCCGCTGTCCGGAGATAAGAGCTGCTGCCGTCAACGTATCCATGCTTATCAGGCACGGAAATGCCGCGACACGCCGCTTCGCATGCAAGGCTCCAGCTTCGATGTCCGGCAGAATCATCCTTACAGTCACCAGGATGAGGAGGCGGCATGGCCAGGCGACAGGGCGGACCAGATCCCAAGGAGGCCGCGCTGGCCGGGGCGCGCTGCCTGAACCCGCACCCGGAGCAGGTGACCGACCCGGAGTTCCTGGCCGGCGACTTCTTCGACGCCCGGGACGCGGTGCAGGTCAAGTACGAGATGGTGCGCAAGGTAAAGGCCGGCGGCGCCCCGGTCACCGAGGCCGCGGCGGCGTTCGGCTACTCCCGGCCGGCGTACTACGCGGCGGCCGCGGCGCTGGAGTCCTCCGGGCTGGAGGGGCTGGTGCCGGCCCGGCCCGGGCCGCGCGGGCCGCACAAGCTCACCGAGGAAATCCTCGCCTGGGCCGAGGAACGGCTGGCCGCCGACCCCGCGCTGCGCCCGGCACAGCTGCCGGACCGGATCGAGGAGACCTTCGGCGTGCGCGCGCACCCCCGCTCGGTTGAGCGCGCGCTGGCCCGCCGCCGGGAGCGGCACTCCAAAAGCCGCTGACCTATCCGCCCGCGAGGAAAGGAGGGAGGAGAACCCGTCCCTGTCCCTGCTCCCATCACCTGGCCACGCGGCTGCTGAACCGGGCGCCCGCCCGGATGCCGGCCAGGTCACCGCCCCCGGCGGCGGGCTGGATGCCCGCTACGAGCAACTGCGCCATGCCGCCCTGCACGCACGCGCGCAGGCGTTCCCGCTCGGGCTCGGCGTGCTGACCGGCAAGGGCGTCACCGCCTGGCAGCGCGCCCTGGCCAGCCTGGCCGTCCCGCAGGCGCCATCCGGGCGCCCGCCCGGCGCCGCCCCGGCTCACCTGCCCGCCCTCCCGGTCCCGGTGGCCGCCGAGCTGATCAGCGCCCTGGCCGCCGTCGCGCTCGCCGGAACCGTCACCGGCCCGGCCCCGTAACCGCTCATGCTGAAGGAGACCCGATGCTCCCCGATACCGCGGCGTCGAAGGTGACCGCCGTCCACCTCTCCCGGCGGGCTTTGCTCTACCAGTCCAGCCTCAAGCAGGTCATCCACAACACCGAGTCCGCGATCCGCCAGTACGACCTGCGCGGCAAGGCGATCAGCCTCGGCTGGGCGGCGGACCAGATCACCGTGATCGACATCGACCAGGGCCACTCCGGCGCCAGCGCCGCCGACCGGGAAGGATTCCAGCACCTGGTCGCCGAGGTCTCCCTCGGCCGGGCCGGGATCGTGCTCGGCCTGGAATGCTCCCGGCTGGCCCGCAACTCCGCCGACTGGCACCAGCTCCTCGAATTGTGCGGCATGACCGGCACCCTGATCTGCGACGAAGACGGCCTTTACGACCCGCGGAACTTTAACGACAGGCTCCTCCTGGGCATGAAAGGGCAACTCTCCGAGGCAGAGCTCCATTTCATCCGGGCCCGGCTGCGCGGCGGGATCATGTCCAAGGCCCGCCGCGGCGAGCTGATCACCCCGCTGCCGGTCGGGCTAGCCTACGACGCCGCCGGGCACGTGATCCTCGACCCCGACACCGCAGTCCAGGGCGCCCTGCGCCGCCTGTTCACCACCTTCGAGGCAACCGGATCGGCGTCGGCCTGCGTGAAGGCGTTCAACACCGCCGGGCTGACCTTCCCCTGGCGGCACCGCGCCGGACCCCGCAAGGGCGAGCTGGACTGGAAGCCTGGAGGCACCACATCGTGCTGCGCGTGCTGCACAACCCCCGCTACGCCGGCGCGTTCACCTTCGGTCGGCGCCGCGACCGCAAACTGCCCGGCGGCAAGACGATCACCACCAAGCTGCCCCGCGAGGAATGGATCGCGTTCATCCCCGGCGCCCACCCCGGCTACATCAGCCTGGACCAGTACGAAGCCAACCTCGCCAGGCTGGCCGCCAACGCCGCCGCGCACGGCCCCGACCGGGCCGCCGGGCCGCCCCGCGAAGGCGCCGCGCTGCTGCAGGGCATCATCATCTGCGGCCGCTGCGGCAACCGGATGACCATCCGTTACCACGTCCGCGGCGGCCAGCAAACGCCCACCTACGCGTGCCAGCGCGACGGCATCTCCCACGGGCACGCGCCGTGCGCCGTCATCCCCGGCCACACCCTCGATGAGCGCATCGGCGAGTTCCTCATCAGCCAGCTCACCCCGCTGGCCGCCGAAGCCGCCCTGACCGTCTCCGCCGAACTCCAGCACCGCGCCGCCGAAGCCGACGTGCTGCGCGCCGCGCACGTCGAGCGCGCCCGCTACCACGCCGACCTGGCCCGCCGCCGCTACCTAGCCGTCGATCCCGCCAACCGGCTCGTCGCCGGCACCCTCGAAGCCGACTGGAACACCGCCCTGCGCGCCCTGAACGACGCCCAGGCCGCCTACGACAAGGCACGCGAACAGCACCCCGGGCAGCTCACCGAGGAACAAAAGGCCCGGATCCGCCGGCTCATCACCGACCTGCCCGGCATCTGGAACGACCCCGTCACCCCAGCACGCGAACGCAAGCGCATCACCCGCCTGCTGCTCACCGACGTCACCGTGACCCGCACCAGCGACACCATCACCGCCCACGTGCGGCTGCGCGGCGGCCAGCACCACACCCTGTCTCTCCCCGCCCCCAAACCCGGCTGGGCAATCCGCCAGACCCCGCCCGGCGCCCTGACCGCCATCGACGACCTGCTGAACACCCACACCAGCACCGAGATCGCCGTCATCCTCAACCAGCGCGGCCTGACCAGCGGCCAAGACAGGCCCTACACCCGCATCATGGTCGACCGCGTGATCCGCGGCTACCACCTGCGCCCCCGCCGCGACCGGCTCCGCAACACCGGCCTGCTCACCCTCACCGAGATGGCCGCCGAACTCGGCGTGTCGAAAACCCACCGTCAAAGACTGGTACCACGCCGGAATTGTCAGTGGGCAGCGATATAACCACAAAGGCGAAGTCCTCTACGACCCGCCCGGACCCAACCCGCCCGCCCTCCACCAAGGACGCCGGCACCACACAGCGACCTGCATGAACGCCACCTAGCCACCGATCGCTCCGAAGAGGTGCAGTATGCAACCCGAGGTTTCATTCGCGGTGCCTGAACGGCGGAACGGATGACCCGGATCCCGGCCGCCTGGAACACGGCATCGAACGCCTGCGTGAAGCTGGCATCCCGGTCATGCAGGACGAACCTCGCCCGCGCCCCGGCATCCCCCAGGTCCATGAGCAGGTTCCGGGCCTGCTGGATGACCCAGGACTGGACCGGGTGCTCCCTGGCGCCTAGGACCCGGACACGCCGGCTGCCGTGCTCGATCACCGCAAGGACGTACACCTTCGTGCCATTGAGCAGGTCAGCGGTGAAGAAGTCCAGCGCCAGGATCCCGTGCGCCTGGGATCGCAGGAACTCCGCCCACCCAGGGCCGTCCCTGCGCGGAGCCGGATCGATCCCGGCGTCCCTGAGGATCTGCCACACCGTCGACGGCGCCACCCTGATGCCGAGCGCCGCGAGCTCACCGTGGACGCGGCGGTAACCCCACGACTCATTCTCGCGGGCCAGCCGCAGCACCACCGACCGGACATTACGGCGCGTCGGCGGACGTCCGGAGCGGCCGCGGCGCGACAGCCGCGCCCAGCGGCGGCGGACGATGTCGCGATGCCACCGCAAGATCGTGGCGGGAGTGACGATCAACCGCATCGCGGCCAGCCGGTCGGCCGGCAGCGTCCCGGCGAGCAGGGCCAGCCACGCCCGGTCCGGCCACGTCAACCCCGAATGAACGCCAGGCCGCTCGCGCAGGGCCACCGCGAGCTGATGGCGCAGTATCAGGATCTCGGCGTCCTTCCACCACCCCTCCCGCCGCGACAAGCCCAGCACCGACACGGCACGGGTGACAATGAGGAAGATCAGCTTCAAGCCCACAAGCCGAAAATCATCGCACGGCCACCCGCGTGCAAACCCGCCACCAACCGCCAGGCGCGGACACTGACCCTACGGTCTCCTCGGCACATACGCCCAGGTGGCATGGGTTTTCGGCACCCACAGGTGGGCGGCATGTCCTTCGCTGCCTGGCCGGGGCTGGTCCCGGAAGATCTGGGCGCAGAGGGAGAACTCCGGTCATTGGCAGTCACTCAAAGGAAAAGGCGCTCGGAACCGAAGGATGCCATGCACCTCGGCGTCGGCGATGCTGGCGCGGGAGCTCATGAGTGGTGCGCGGTGCCGCTTCAGGGTCCGCGCTGATCGGCGCCGCGGACCACCCGGGCGCCATGCCGGGAACCGATGCCGGCCATCTCCGCCAGGTCGGGTGGTCCCTCGAGGTTGGTCAAGTACTCGACCAACTTGCCCACCACCTTCTCCAACCCGTCAGAGTAGGCTATTTCGAGGGCACGCGCCGGCCTGGCGGAGACATTAGCGAAGGAGTGCGGGACCCCCTTGCGCAGGCCCATGAAACGGCCCGCGCCTATCTCTGCGCGGTCCTGACCCTCTTGGACTAGCAGTTGGCCTTCCACCACGTACAACAACTCGTCGCTGTCCTGGATGCCTGGCGGCGTGCCCGGAGTCTGCGGCCCCAGCACCACCTCAGTCAGGGTGAGTAGGCCGCCGGTGCCAGCCGCTCCGGGCTTGGTCGTCTGCCCCTCCATGAGATCTCCTCTGGTCGCCAAAGCCAGCCGAAGGGCGGCATCCCCTCCGTGCTTGATAGGCTACAGGCAACCAGCGTAGGGGCCATATGCAGTCGTCGGGCGACCCGAAGATCGCGGCCGTGGCCCGGACCCCCGACAGCGCCCGGTACACCGACCCATCTGCGGCAGCCAGCGACGCCTTCGCGGCGGATGCGGGCCCCCTTCGCGCGCCCGTGATGCTTGCCTAAGCATGCCGTGGAGCTGGGCGGGTCGGCCTAGGGAGTGCCGATCCGTCAAAGATCAAGTTTGGCTAGACACGGGCTCGGACGGCTTGTGCCGTCCCCATGAAGCCTCGTTAGCTTTGCCTGGTCCCTGTCACAGATTTTCGGCTGAGTGGCCGCATTCAGGCCCGCTCTGCGTTCTGGTCCACTTCGAGATTCCTCAGCACGATGTCCTCGCCCTGCCGGTCGCCGGTCTCTCGGAAGATGCCGACCGCATCCTGGTGCGCGGTGATCGCCTCGTCAAACCGGCCCGCATACCGCAGCGCGTTGCCGAGGTTATCCAGCGCCACGCCCTCGCCGTGCCGGTCGCCGGTCTCCCGGAAGATGCCGACCGCATCCTGGTGCGCGGTGATCGCCTCCTCAAATCGGAACACGTCCCGCAGCGCGTTGCCGAGGTTATCCAGCGCCACGCCCTCGCCGTGCCGGTCGCCGGTCTCCCGGAAGATGCCGACCGCATCCTGGTGCGCGGTGATCGCCTCGTCAAACCGGCCCGCATACCGCAGCGCGTTGCCGAGGTTATCCAGCGCCACGCCCTCGCCGTGCCGGTCGCCGGTCTCCCGGAAGGTCGCGACCGCATCCTGGAGCGCGGTGATCGCCTCGTCGAACCGGCCCACCTCTCCAAGTTGTCTTAGCAAATCTTTGGCCCGCCAATCTCCGGCTTGGGCGGCCTTGGTCAACCAGGTCAGTGCCTCAGCTAGCTGCGGTGGGTTGAGCCGGGTTAGCAGCAATCCGAGGTTGTACTGTGCGTCCATGTCTCCGGCTTGGGCGGCCTTGGTCCACCAGGTGCGTGCCTCGGCTAGTTGTGGCGGGTCAAGCATGGTTGCGAGCAGCAGTCCAAGGTCGTACTGGGCGCTGACGTTGCCAGTCTGGGCGGCTTTGGTCAGCCAGGTGCGTGCCTCGGCTAGTTGTGGCGGGTCCAACTCGGCTAGAAGAACGCCGAGGGCGCCCTGGGCGTCGTGGTCCCCGGCGCGGGCGGCCTTGGTCAGCCAGGTGCGTGCCTCGGCTGGTTGTGGCGGGTCCAGCTCGGCTAGCAGCATGCCGAGGGCGCCCTGAGCGTGGGTGTGCCCGTCCTGGGCGGCCTTGGTCCACCAGGTGCGGGCCTCGGCCAGTTGCGGCGGGTCCAGCAAGGTTAGCAGCAGTCCGAGGTTGTATTGGGCATCGAGGTGTCCAGCCTGAGCGGCCTTGGTCAGCCAGGTGCGTGCCTCGGCTAGTTGTGGCGGGTCCTGCTGGGCTAGCAGCAACCCGAGCCTTGCCTGGGCGCTGGTCTGCCCGTCCTGGGCGGCCTTGGTCAGCCAGGCGCGGCCCTCGGCCAGTTGTGGCGGCTCCTGCTCGACTAGCAGCCGTCCAAGGCTGTACTGGGCGCCGATGTGCCCCCCCTGGGCGGCCTTGGTCCACCAGGTGCAAGCCTCGGCCAGTTGTGGCGGGTCCAGCCCGGTTAGCAGAACGCCGAGGTTGTATTGGCCATCGATTTGCCCGGACTGGGCGGCCTTGGTCAGCCAGGTGCGGGCCTCGGCTAGTTGTGGCGGGTCCTGCTCGACTAGCAGTATTCCGAGCCTGACCTGGGCATCGACTTGCCCGGCTTGGGCGGCTCGCGTGTACCACGCGCGGGCGTCCTCCTGATGCGCCGGATCCTGTTTAGCGGCGAGCAGCCGCCCAAGACTGTATTCGGGGCCTCCCGATCCGGCTGGCGCGAATCCGGTCCACCAGGTGCTGGGCTCGGTCACCTCCGGTGAATCCGCCATAAGGCCCTCTATATCAGACTTCGTGGCGTATGGCACCTAGCCGGCGGTACGGAAAGGGCGTTCCATCGATGTGCGATCTGACGCCGTGGCATTCCGCCTACGGTGATCAAGTCTGCCCAGCCAGACGTCCGGCAAGTGGTCTCGGATGGTAGAGCCAAACAAGCAACGTGAGGTCTCTATGTTCTGCCGGGTGTTGCCAGCACATGTCTGAGGTGTACCATATTAATAATTCGGTCAGCAGAGAAACGCTCGGACCAGAATCCTTACAGAGGTCAAGATGGAAGATGAGGATCAGCAGCCACTTTTTATCAAAGACTTGATCCGCCGGGTCTATGACGAACTCTATGAATCACAGCGTGAACGCGAGGCAGGCGGGCAGGATCCTATCTTCCAGGTTTCCACACTGACCCTGGAGGTAAATTTTGTGGTGGTAAGGGGAAAGGGCCTGAAGGGTGGCGTTGACTTCAAGGTGATCACTGCCGGGGGCGATAAGACCTATGAACAGCAGCAGATCCAGAAGGTCACGCTTTCGTTGAACGCTCTCCCTATAGGAACGTCAGATACGGAGGATCTTGAGCTTCCCGCAACTGCATCAACCTTCCGGCCGCGTGAGGTTGACGAGTAGCTCATGAGACCCGATGGCGATCCGATCGCCCTGGACGAAGTAGACTTCCGCAGGTTCCGGCAGACTTACGGCTTTATTGACGTGCTCGCGCTGTCGGCTGAATTCAACTTCCCGGTCGGCACGGAAATTAGGATTGACGGGGCCCAGACCAGCGAAGCAACGAAAACTATGCTTCATGAGACTACTCATGTCTATCAGACCACTGCGACGTCCTACGGATATTATGTCCAGGCACTCCGGGACTTCCAAGAGGATCTAGTTTTCGCGATGCTGGAATACGTACGTGATCGCCTCGGGATAAAGCCCGTTATGCCGCTGGCTCGGCAAATTAGGCGGCTTCCGCCGTCGGATCATGCGGAGCACGCCAGACGTGCGCTGTCCGTCTGGTATCTCGCCGAAATTGGCATCATGCTCTTCGAAGGTGACACGGATTTTTACGGAAATCAACTAGTACACGGGCAGTTTTCCTCGGCACACCGGCCGGCCATGGAAAACTTCATTGTCCTCGACCATTACTTCGGTCAATTCCTTAAGCTTACCGGGCGGGCATCACCTCCCGAGCCGGACGACCTGGCCGCCATTGATGAAAAGCGGGAGAAGATATACGAGAGAGAAGCCGTAGCAGCCTATTTCCTGAGAGTTATGATCGGTGACATTGAACCTCTAATTGAGAGCGCGGCACGGGCTGCAGAATACTGGCGGCAAGAAGGTCCGGTTCCCGCAGGCCTGCTGTCCAGCAAGGTCAGGGGCGATTGGCTGCTGCGAACTACGGCGCAAAGGATCCATGGGGCTGACATCGGGACGATCGCACTTACGCACAGCGTCCTGGCCGACCTCTGCATGAATCCTGCGATACCTCCTCACCACCGCCAGTACCGGACCATGTCTACCTGGCTGGCAGACATACACCCATCTGAACGTTGGCTAGCGGCGAGTAGTCTCCTGGAGAGGGTGGAACCGGTCCGTGACCTGTCCCGGGATTACGAACGTTTCGTCTCACAGATAAGTGAGGCTTTGGGATGGCCTCAGCCTTCGCTCCTCACCTCTGCTGCCCTAGCGCATACCGTGACTGAGGAGACCGACGTGATCACCAGCCTGTACCGCGATTCCCTCCGGATACGTCAGGCTGAACCGCATGTCTTCAACAACTTTGACGTCTGGCTAGGTCGGCAGACTGCTCTGGAAGCAAACCTAACACGCTACTTCCGGCCCATGGTCAATGTCTTTTCTGACGGCCAGGTATTGATGCATCCCGATTCTAACCTTGTCGCGGAGTGCATCCGGAATTACATGCGACGCCAGTACACGCGCCAAGCGCTTCTTTCCAAGGACCTGACGGTTTACGTTCCTTACCCGGCGAGCGACGAAGAGCTAGCTGCTTGGGCCAGCATGCTCACTGAAGACCTGACCTCAGCGGGCTTCACTCGCCCTCGCGTCTCTGTGCGCGGCCGATCTGCCCAACTCCACGGCCTGCTCAAGCAGCAATAACCGGGGTAACCGACCTGCCGGAAGACTGAATCGGGCTGCTTACCGGGGTCCAGTCCCCAGCCGCCAGCCTGGTCGCAGTTCCCGCTCCCCCCGTGCAGCCTCCGTGCAGCCCGGTACTACAGTCCCGGTTTGTTACATGACGAGCTCCCTTCCTTCCTGCGATGGTTAGGTGACGCGGGCGGCTTTGAGCTGGGCGTGGTAGTGGTGCCATCGGGCGCGGGCCTGGTGGCGTCGTCGCCACCGTGACCAGGCGTAGCCGAGGTCGCGGGCGGCGCGGCTCATGGGCGTGGTGGTGGCCAGGCGGAGGAGCCGGCGTGCCTCGGGGACGCTGACCTTGACCAGGCCGGGGCCGTCGCCGGGCGGCTTGTCATCGGCGCTGGCGGGCAGCTTGCCGGTATCGCGCCAGGCCGCGGGCTGCCTTTTGCTGTCGGCGGGCAGAGGGTCTGAGCCTGGCGGGGCCGGGCGGGCGGCGGCGACAGCGAGCAGCGCCTGGGCGCACATCGACAGCACGGTGTGCCGGCGGAAGGAGTGCCAGGTCCGGACCTGGTGCTGGTCCAGGCCGGCTTGCCCCTTTCCCTGCTGCAGGCATTCCTCTGCCGGCCTGATGCTTGCATCGGGCCGGCTCGGAGCCGAGGGTCGCTGGGGCGCGGGCTGGGCCTGTGCCCAGCGTGGGTGTCACGATGCCTGGTCGTTCTTGCGTTCTTGGCTGGGCTGCTCGTCAGCGTTTGATTCAGGTGCTACCAGGCCGGTCTCGTAGGCGAGGACGACCGCCTGAGCCCGGTCACGGAGAGCCAGCTTGGCGAAGATGCGGGCGACGTGGGTCTTCACGGTCGCTTTCGCTGAGGGTCAGCGTGTCTGCCAGCTCGGAGTTGGACAGTCCGCGGCCCATGAGGGTCAGCACCTCCACTTCCCGGGGGGTCAGGCCGGTCAGGTCACGGTGGATGGCCGGGGTGTGGGGGTGACCGCTGCGACCGCCGGAGGCGAACTTCTGGACGAGCCGCCGGGTGATCGAGGGAGCCAGGAGCGCATCGCCGGTGCCGACCAGGCGCACCGCGGCGGCGAGGTGCGCGGGGGTGACGTCCTTGAGGAGGAAGCCGCTGGCCCCGGCGGCGAGGGCGTCGTAGACGTAGCGGTCGAGGTCGAAGGTGGTCAGCATGATCACCCGGCAGTCCGGGAGGTGCTGCAGGATCCGCCGGGTGGCCTGCAGGCCGTCGACGTTCGGCATCCGGATGTCCATGAGCACGACGTCGGGCCGGAGCCTGCGCGCTTCGGCCAGGGCCTCGGCTCCGTCGGCGGCCTCGCCGACCACGGTGATGCCGCGGGCTGTGAGGATCATGCGGAACCCGGTGCGGACCAGGTCCTGATCGTCGGCGATGAGCACCCGGGGCGACGGCTCGGGACCCGTGGCCGGGCCGGGCGTGGTCATGGCGGGTCCAGCGGGATGCGGGCGCGGACCCGGTATCCGCCGCCCAGGCGCCGCCTGGCGTCCAGGTCGCCGCCGTATAGCGCGACGCGTTCCCGGAGCCCGAGCAGGCCGCGGCCGGTGCCGTTCCCGCGGCCGGTGCCCGCGTCCGGCCCGCCCGGCGGGGCGGCTGTGCCGGTGAGCACGCTCGGCCCGGTGCTCAGCACCTCGACGCGCAGCGACCGGTCGGCGTAGCGGATCGTGACTTCGGCCTTGGCCCGGTTGCCGTGCTTGAGCGCATTGGTCAGCGCCTCCTGCACGATCCGGTAAGCGGTCAGGTCGATTCAGGCGGGCAGCGGGCGTGGCGGCCCGGAGATCCGGACTTCGACCGGCAGGCCGGCGAACGCGATCTTGTCGATCAGCGGGCTCAGCCGGCTCAGGCTGGGCTGCGGTGACAGATCCTGCTCGTCCCCGCCGGCGGGGGAGGGCGCCAGCAGGCCCAGCAGGTGCCGCAGTTCGGTCATCGCGCCGCGGCCCGCGTCCTCCACCGCGCGCAGGGCCCGGGCGGCCTCCGGCGGCATCGACGACCCGGGCAGCGCGGCGGCCAGCACTTCGCGGGCCGCCGACACCTGGACCACCATGAGGCTGACGTTGTGGCTGACGATGTCGTGCAGTTCGGTGGCGATCCTGGCCCGTTCGGCGTCCACGGCGGTGCGTGCGGCGTTCTCCCGTTCGCGGTCAAGGAGCCGGCTCCGGTCCTGGCTGGCGGTGCGGCGCAGGCGGCGGACCCGCACCAGCGCCAGCCCCAGGCCCGCGGCGCACGCTGCCGCCAGCGCGGCGATCAGCCAGGCAGCCCAGGATGATCCCATGTCCTCGATGTTTCCATCTGCGCACGCGGCGCGCATCCATCGCCGGATGCAGCGCCCTACATCACCAGGATGAACCGGTGCCGAGGTTGCATCCGGGGATGGACGCCGCGGCCTGCTACCTCGCCTAGCGTCCGTAGTCATGGAGACCGAAAACGGCACGGCGCAGGTCGTCGTCCAGCTCGACGACGTGCGGAAGACGTATGACGCCAACCCCGCGCTCGACGGGGTTTCGCTGCAGATCCGCCGCGGTGAGGCGGTCGCGGTGATGGGGCCATCGGGCTGCGGGAAGTCCACGCTGCTCAACATGGTCGCCGGGCTTGACCGGCCGACGTCGGGATCTGTCGTGGTGCACGGTGAGGATCTGGGCCAGCTGGACGAGAAGGGGCTGGCCCTGTTCCGCCGCAGGCGGATCGGGATCATCTTCCAGTTCTTCAACCTCCTGGATGACCTGTCGGCCCTCGACAACGTCGCGCTGGCCGCGCAGCTGACCGGGACCGCGGCGGCGCAGGCCCGAAGGCGCGCGCTGGAACTGCTCGGTGAGCTCGGCATCGCCGCCCGCAAGGACGCTTATCCGGGTGTGCTCAGCGGGGGGCGAGCGGCAGCGGGTCGCGGTGGCCAGGGCGCTGATGAACCGCCCGGCGGTGCTGCTGGCCGACGAGCCGACCGGGGCGCTGGACAGCTGCAGCGGCGAGCAGGTGATGGACCTGCTGATCGACCTGAACCAGATCGGGCAGACCCTGGCGGGCCTGCGTCGACGATGCCTGCGCGGGCGTCAGTCACCGGTGACGCCGTCGATCCGCTCCCGGATGAGGTCGGCGTGGCCGTTGTGGCGCGCATACTCCTCTATCATGTGCAGGTAGATCCAGCGGATGTCCCGGGTGCGTTCCGGGTGGTGCCCGTGGCTGGGCACGACGTCATCAAGCTGCTTTCCGGCCACGGCAGCACGGGCGTGCTCTATTTCCTGCTTGAAGGCCTCGATGCTGGCGGCCGCGTCCGCGTCATCGAGCGCTTCGAAGTCCTGGCCTGTCTGGTCCGGGTCATAGGGGAAGGGCATGTCGCTGTCCGCCGCGTGCATGCGACCATCAAGCTAAGGCCCGAGGACGCCGCGCGCATCCCCGACGGAGAATTCCAGGGTCTGGTGCGCGCAGCGCTGCGGGCCTGACATAGCGATTGATTCCGAGCGGCTCGTTGGCCACCCGCACCGCGCCTGCGCCGAACTCGGCGCGCGGCGCGCCCATCGACATCGTGACCGCGTTTGGCCGACATGGTCGCCTACAACGGCGGAGCGCCGCTTTCCTGCCCTGGCTGAAAACCGTCGGTTTCCGGCCTGGCTTTAGTCCGTCGGGCCGGGGAGTATTTAGGTCATGACCCAGGATTACCTGGCCGGATTGCCTGCTGCCCAGCAACGGGATTTGGGCCATGTGAATGCCGCGGGCCTGGCGGCGCTGCGCGGGTACCTGGCCTCGGGCCAGGCAGTCGCGTTCTTGGGGGCGGGTGTGTCGGCTCCGCTGTACCCGCTGTGGGAAGGGCTGATCGGGGAACTGGTCGAGGCGGCGGCGGACCAGATGGGTAAGCAGGAGGTTGCCACGCTCCGGGCACTGGCCAGCCAGAGCCCGGAAGAGGTCGTGGAGATCGTGCGCCAGACCCTGGGCACGGACGGGTACCGGGAAGTGCTGCGGGCGGTGCTGCGGGTCCGGACCGACCCGGTGTCCGGGCGATCCTGGACACCAGTGCAGGAGCTGGTGTGCCGGTGCGCGTTCAAGGCCGTGGTGACCACGAACTATGACCCGGGCATCGTGGACGCGCGGCTGCGGATCCGGCCAGGCGCCGCGGCGACCGGGTTTACCACCTGGCAGGACGAGCAGGACTTGGACCGGTGGCGGACCGGGGACGTGTTCGGCGAGGCGGAGTTGCCGGTGCTGTTCGCCCACGGCCAGTACAACCGGCCCGACAGCATCGTGCTGGCCACCACAGAGTACCGGCGCGCGTACGCGGGAAAGCTGCCGCAGGTGCTGGCCCGGCTAGTCGATGGGCACCTAGCGTGGATCGGGTTCAGCTTCGCCGACCAGCGGATCGCTGCGATCTTGCGGGAGATCGCCGACCGGACCGGCACCCGGGCCGACCCGGGCGGGCCGCCGCGTCATGTCGCCCTCATGGCCTGGGATCCGGCGGGTAAGAACAACGACCCGGGGATCCTGGCCCACCGGGCGAAGATCGGCTACGGGGCGCAGGCGGTGCTCTACCCCGCTCCCCGCAGTGATCATTCCGCGCTGCGGGTGCTGCTCTCGACGCTGACCGACGCCCGGCTCGCGCCCGCCGCAGATCTGGCCACCCGCACCGCCCAGCCGGTGACCGCATCGAGTGCCAAGACTGGTGCGGGCGCACCTGGCGTTCGGCTGACCTGGGTGCACGGAGCCGAGCGGACAGCCTTTTTCACTGGGCGGGCCGAGGAGCTGGCCCGGCTGGATCGGTGGGCCGCTGACCCGCAGGTTGCCCTGATTGGGGTGACAGCATGGGGCGGTGCCGGGAAGACCGCGCTGGTCACTCACTGGCTGCTGGAGGCCGGCGGGGTGGCCAGGCGGCCCGGTGTGCGCGGAATGTTCGGGTGGAGCTTCTACGCCGACCCGTCCGCCGAGCGGTGGGCCCAGGCGCTGCTCGACTGGGCGCAGCAACAGCTCGGCGTCCGGGTGACCGGCGGCGCCCAGCCGACCGCGGCGGTGCTGGCCCTGCTCCGCGGGGTGCCGCTCCTGTTGGTGCTCGACGGCCTCGAACTGCTGCAGCAGGGCCGGGCCGGGGACGGGTTCGGGCGGCTGCTCGACGGCACGCTGCAGGAGGTGCTAGCCGGTGCCTGCCAGCAAGGCCATCGCGGACTGGTGGTGCTGACCAGCCGGTTCCCCTTCGCTGACCTAGAGGCCTTCGACGGCTCCAGCGCCCGGATGCTGGACGTGCCGCCGTTCACCCCGGCCGAGGGCTCGGCACTGCTGGCCGCGGCCGGCGGGGCCTGGCTGGACGGCACCGAGCGGCGCGCCATGGTGCAGGCGGTGGACGGCCACGCCCTTGCGATCGGGGTCCTCGCCGGACTGCTGGCCGCCCGCCCGCCCGCCAGCGACCTCGCCGCGCTGCGGCGAGGGCTGGCCGCGGCGGTGCGCACGGACGCGCGGGTCGGCCGGATGCTGACGTTCTACGCCGACCGGCTGAGTGAGCCGGACCGTTACCTGCTCGCCGCGGTGTCCCTGTTCGCCCGGCCGGTCCAGGCTGAAGCGGTGCTGGCGGTCACCGAGCATCGCGCGTTCCGCCGACGGCTGGCCGGGTGGACGCCGACCCGGGTACAGGCCGCGGTCCGGGACCGGCTGGGCGGGCTGGCCACCTGGCACCCGGACGGGACCATTTCCGCACACCCGCTGGTCCGGGACACGTTCCGGCCGCTGGTCCTAGACGCCGCACCGGTTGCGGTGCAAACCGCCCTGGCCGACATCCCGGGAGGAAGGGTGACCAGCCGGGCGGCCGCGCTGCGGGTCGTGGAAGCCGTCGAACTGCTGCTGGACGCGGGCCAGTGGCGGCCCGCGCACGACCTGCACACGGCCCGGAGTGAGGGGGGGAGCGTTTGGAAGAACCTTCCCGCGGCCCGGCTCGGACAGCGCGCGGCCACCGCGTTCGTGGGCACGCCCGCCCGCCGCAGCGCCTGCGCGACCAAACTCGGCGCCGCCAAGCTGACCGGCTACTTGGACCTCGTCGGCCTCTACGCGCTGACCGCAGGAGACCTGGACACGGCACGGCAGTTCCTGCCCATGGTGGTCAGCCGGTTGCGGGACGCCGACGATACGGCAGGCCTCGCTGCCGGCCTGCAAAACCTGGCCGACTGCCTTGGCGCTATTGGGGAGATCGAGCCGGCCCGGGCCGCTGCGGCCGAATCGCTCAGCCTGGCCCAGCAGGATGGCAACTGGTGGAAGGCCAAGTACATGCAGGCGTGCCTGGGGTGGCTGGCCGGGCTGTCCGGCGACACCGCCGAGGCCGGGAAGCGGTTCACCGAGGCCGACCAGCTCGTCTTCGCCGACGACCGAGACGGTGATCACCTCTATTCACGGGACGGGACCAGGTGGGCGGAATGGCTGGCCCGTACCGGGCGCTCCCGCGTGGCCTGGGCACTCACCAGCCGCAACAGGGAGATCTGCTTGAGGAGCGAGTACCACGAAGACGTGGCGCGGTGTGACCAGTTGCTCGGCCGTCTGGCCATCGCCGCCGGGGACATGGCGACGGCTGGCCAGCACCTCGCGGCGGCCACCCGGTGCTTCCGGGACAGCGACTACCTCACCGAGCTCGCCACCACCCTGACCGACCTGGCCGACTACGCCTGGGCCGCCGGAGATCCGGCCGCGGCCGACCGGCACGCCACCGAAGCGATCACGATCGCAGCCCCCCGCGGGCTGGTGCCCGCCCAGTCGGCCGCCCTAGCCGCCCGGGCCCGGATCCGGGCCGGCCAGGCCACCACCGCCAGGAGCCCCGACCTGCTCGTCCAGGGCCGCGATGCCGCAGATGCCGCGCTACGGCTCGCCACTCGCCACCAGCTCGCCTGGCACGAACTCGACGCCCTGCGCGCCCACGCCGCGCTAGACCAGGCCGCGGGCGCCGACAACGGGTGGACCGCCAAGGTCACCGCCCGCTATGCCCGGCTGGTCCCCGACGGCCTGGACCCCAACCCGCTCGGCACCGTCGAACGGCTCGTCGCCCGCAAGAGAGGGTGGTGAACGTCAGCCACCCGCCGGGGACCTTGACGAGCACCCCGCCCTTCCAAACGTGAGTGATGTTCGCCGGTTCGGCGGCGATCGAGTGATCGGCGGCCGGACCCGCGGCGAGGGCGATCAGCCACCAGCTGACTGCCCTGACCGCTACTTGACCTGCCTCCTAGCCGCCGCCCAGACCCGGTCGATATGTGCGCCATTCCGATCTCAGCCCTCAGCATGATGGTGCGCGCCGAATCGGCAGGGAGGATGTGTGTAGTGCTTCCGGCCCTGCCTGCGTGGTTTTGCGGTGGTGTGGGCGTAGGGTCGGGAGCCTGGGTCCGGCCTGACCTCCGAATCGGCTGACGCCGCTCGGGTTGTCCTGCGAAACGATCTGCCGGCCGGGCCCAGGTTTTTCTGGCACCCACCGGCGTGCCGGTCTGATCTGCCCGTCCTGTGCAAGAGGCCGGGGTTCACAGGTCCGACGGCCAGCGGGTGCGTGCCACCCCTTCAACTATGGCCGTGCCGCCGCGGCGCGGGCTGCGGCCGGGGAAGCTGGATGCGGGCGTGCTCGGGGCAGACGTTGCCTCGTTCCGGCTGCACCTGGCCACCGAGAACAAGGCGGAACGGACTATCAGGGCCTACACCGGGGCGGTGCGCTGGTTCGCCGCCGCCCACCTGCTCTGCCAGACCAGTAAGACCAGGTGGCAGCAGGTGGATACGCAGGATGTCCAGCGGTGGATGGTGCACCTGCTGGGCCGCTACAGCGAGGCTTACGCCTATCAGCAGTACCGGGCGCTACAGCAGTTCTTCCGGTGGCTGGCCGCCGAAGAGGAGCTTCCCGACCCGATGGCCAGGCTCCGCCCGCCGAAGGTGACCGGGAAGCCGGTCCCGTTCTTCACCAGCGTAGAACTTTCGAAACTGGACAAGGCTTGCCGGGGCAGCACATTCGCACAGCGCCGCGACGCCGCGATCTTTGCCGTGTTCAAGGCGACGGGTATCCGGCTGGCCGAGCTGACCGGAATCCGCTACTACCCCGACGGCTGTGACCGCAGCGACCTGGACCTGGAAAGCCGCGAGATCAAGATCCGGGGCAAGGGCGGCAAGGAGCGGACCGTCAGTATCAGTCACGAGGCTGCCCGCCGCCTCGACCGCTACCTGCGGGCCCGGTCCAGGCATGAGCAGGCCCACCGGCCGCAACTGTGGCTCGGGGCCGGCGACCGGGGACCGCTGACCGCCACGGGGATCTACCAGATCGTCGTCAGGCGCGGCCAGCAGTGCGGCGTGCAGGTGCACCCGCACCGGTTCCGGCATCATTTCAGCCATACCTGGCTGGATCGCGGCGGGGCGGGAGGGGACCTGATGGAGCTGAACGGCTGGAGTTCCCCGCAGATGCTCACCCGCTACGGCGCCCGCGCCCGCGCCGCCCGCGCCCGCCGCACCTACGACCGAATCATGAGCGATAGCCCGTGACCCGCCCATCTGGCAGCACCCACGTCCCCAGGGGCCCTGGATAGGCGCAGCAGCGGGACCGCCTGGCACGGGCCACTTGCCACGGGCACGGGCGTCATCAGTGTTGATCGCACCCGAGACCACGCCCTGCTGCCCGGAACTGTCCACCGACAGCCCTCAAAGTCGAACGCCTGCGGTCACGCAGAGTAGGTTTCTATACCGTTGCCGACTCCGAGCGTAGAGTGCCGATCGCCGATTACGATCGGCCGCTACTGACAGGACCGCGCACTGTGCCTGAGCACAGATCGTCCGTTACGGCGCCTCTGACGACGGATTATGGGTCCAGTCCGGGGCCGTACCCGTGAGCATGCTCTTACCTGCGGAAGGTCTGATATGCCATTGTGAGAATGACCTGCTTAACCGCGTATTCGCCACGCGAGACCGTCGGGCGACCGGGGCGCCCAGCTAGGGAACGGTTTTACAGCCTGTCGCTCCTACCCGAGGTGGACCCCGCTGACCAGTGCGTACGCGCTTCGAGGCGCGTTTCTGGGCCGCCGCCGTCTGCTATGCGTCCGTGTGCGCTACCGCGCCGACCGGAACCGAAGTGGCCGCCGGGCCCGTGCCGGATCACGGGCCTGACGCCACGTCCTTATTCCCCGGAACCGCGTCTGGGGCTGGTCAGGTGAAGTAGTGGCCCTGTTCGATGTCCTCGATGAGGCCGGGGTGGGTGGGCTGCCAGCCCAGGAGTTCCTGCGTGATGGTGCTAGAGGCGGGCATGTCCCTGCTGAGCAGGGGCACGAGCATGCCGCCGAATTCTTCGGCGGGCAGGGACCGGGCGGGCAGGTTCAGGTGCCGGCCGATGGCCTCGGCGATCTCGCGGACGGGCACGCCTTCGTCACCGACGGCGTTGAGCACTGCGCCGGCGGGAGCCTGCTCGATGGCTAGCCGGTACAGGCTCGCGGCGTCCTTCACGTGGACGGCGGGCCAGCGGCTGGTCCCGTCGCCGATGTAGCCGGAGACGCCCTTGGCCCGGGCCGCGGCGATGAGCTGGGGGATGAAGCCGTGGCGTTCTCCCTGGCCGTGCACCGAGCGGGGCAGCATGACCAGGCAGGAGCGGACGCCCCTGCCTGCGGCCGCGAGGGCGGCCTGCATGTTGGTGATGCGGGCCGCGATGGGCCCGGCGGCGATGAGTTCGTCGCGTTCGGTCGCGGGCCGGCCGGGTGTCACGAGCGTTGCGCCGGAGATCACCAGGGGCTTGCCGGAGCCGGCGAGTCCGGTGGCAAACGTCTCGATGGCCTTGGCATCGGTCCGCGTCGCAGCCTCGCTCACGCTGGGCACGACGAAGGCGAGGTGGATGACGCCGTCGCTGTCGAGGGTGCCGGCGCGCAGCACGCCGGTGTCGTTCAGGTCACCGCGTAGCACCTCGGCGCCCATGTCGGCGACTGCCTTGGCGGAGGCGTCCGAGCGGGCTAGCCCGAGGACTTGGTGGCCGGCGCTGATGAGTTCGGGGACGACGGCCGAGCCGATCCAGCCGGAAGCGCCGGTGACGAAGATGCGCATGGAAGGTCTCCTTGGTCGTGCTTCAGGTGAAGAGGATGTGCGGCGCAGGCGCCGCGACCGGAACGATGCGATCCAGTCGCATTGACTCTACCAATGCCGATGCGACTGCGTCGCATCGACTTTCTCAAGTGATGCGATCCGATCGCGTCGCTTAGGATGTGACAGTGAGCAGATGGGCACCGAATGCGCGTGAGCGCCTGGAAAACGCCGCACTGGACCTGTTCGCGGAGAACGGCTACGAGGAGACGACCGTCGCGCAGATCGCAGACCGCGCGGGAATGAACCGCGCTACGTTCTTCCGGCACTTCGCGGATAAGCGCGAGGTCCTCTTCGGCGGGGAAGACGTGCTGGCCGGGCTGTTCGCCGACGCCATCCGGGCCGCGCCCCCGGGGGCGACGCTCACCGAATGCCTGCAGGCGGCGCTCGCGGCGGCCGGGGTCGCGATGACCCCGCAGCTGCGGCCCGCAGCCGCCCGGCGCAGACTGGTGGTCGCGGCGAACAGCGAGCTGCAGGAGCGGGGACTACTCAAGCACGCCCGGATCACCCAGTCGGTCACCGCTGCCCTGCGCGAGCGAGGCACAGACGAACTTACCGCGCGACTGGGGGCGGAGACGGGCATGCTCGCCTTCAGCGTCGCGTTCGAGCGCTGGATGAAGGCGAACGATGACGAACCGTTCCCGCCCTTCGCCGATGCGGCCTTGAGTGACCTGCAGGCGCGTGCCGCCGAGCTCGTCCTCCCGTCCCGCCTTTCAGCCTGACGCGGACTCCGAGGAGCAGGGAAGCCCAGCTCACGGTCGTACCGGTAAACGAATCTGCCCGCGAGACGCGGCGGGACAAGCCGAGACCGGTCAGATTCCAAGGACACCTATCGGTACGTGCCACGCGAACCCCGTGAGTCACCCGCAGCGCGGGAGACTGCGGGAGGATCACGATCAGCCGGCTGCGCCGCAAGCCCGGCGACCCGCCCGTCATCGAGACCATCGCCCAGGCCTGCTACCGGATGCCACGGGTTCCCCGGTTCGTCTCGCCGACCGTCACGCAGTGGCGGCCGGCCGGATGGTCGGGTGATGTTCGCCGACGATGGCCACCGCGCGAGCCACGAGCTGGTCGAGGGCCCGGGGTCCTCGACGATCCAGCGGCAAGTGCGCGACGGCCGGCGCTTTCGCGCGGTGAAGGTGGCGCTTGAACCGAGATCGCTCGAGCGCTCGCTGCGAGAACTGGGCTGGGTGATTGAGGTCAAGCCACTGGCTGGCCCGTTCTTGCCAGGGCTCGGCGGACGAGCCGGCTAGCGCGCCACGCGGTAGCGGAGGTAGACGACTCTCGAACTGAAGGTGCGGGTCTCGACGAGTTCGAGATCCACCCGGCGCTCGCGCTGGGGAAAGAACGGAATGCCACCGCCGACCAGCACCGGGTAGACCCTGGCCCGGTACTCGTCGATCAGGCCCAGCGCGGCCGCCTCGGCGGCGAGAGTCGCGCCGCCGATCGCGATGTCGCCCTCCGCCGGCTCGGCTCGCAACCGCTCGATCTCCTCCGCCAGGCCGCCGGAGGCCAGGCGGGCATTGCCCTGCACCGCCGGCAGCGTGGTGGAGAACACCACCTTTGGGAGCGGCTTCCAGATCGCGGCCCACTCGAGCATTGAGTCGTCGAGCGATGGATCCTGGTCGGCGGTCTCCCAGTACAGCATCGTCTCGTACAGCCCTCGTCCCAGCAGGTGGACGCCGACCTCTCGTATCTCATCGGTGACGAAGCGAAAGACCTCCTCGTCGGGCGCCGTCCAGTCGAAGCCGCCGTCCGGCCCGACGATGTAGCCGTCAAGTGAGACGCCCATCGAATAGGTCACGCTGCGCATCAGAAGTCCTCCTCGGTAACGGGTTCGACAGTACGACCGCCGGACGCCGCAGAACTCATCGCGGCTCGCGGGACAGGGTAAACGTTGCCGGTTACGGCACTAGATAAAGGGACCCTGCGGCTCCCCCTCGGGGATGAGAATGGCAGTGCGTACGTGGCCCGCCGACGTCGGCCGAGCTTGGCTTCGTGAGACCGTGTACTAGATTGACGCTGGAGTCCGTGTCTTCCGGGTGTTCCCGGTTGCGTCGCGAACGCGAGTATCAGTTTCCTTAATTTCCTGCGGAACTCCGCGGGCGACGTGCGTGTCGTGGTCCTTTCCCGAGGAGGCAGGCACGCAGGTGGTGTATCAGCGGTGCGGGGCGATCGATGTCGGCAAGGACGTGATCGCGGTCGCGGTCCGGCTGCCCGGTGACGGCCCGGACGGCCGGACTACTACCAGATGATCGCGCGCCGCGCCGGCAGTGCGGGGTGGATGCCTGGACGCACCGGTTCCGGCACCATTTCAGCCACACCTGGCTGGACCGCGGCGGGGCCGAGGGGGACCTGATGGAGCTCAACGGCTGGTCCTCCCCGCAGATGCTGCGCCTGTACGGCGCCAGCGCCCGCAGCGCCCGCGCCCGCCGCACCTACGACCGCATCATGCAGGACCGGCCGTGACACGAGCCATGACCGGGTGACGGGGCGCTGCGCCGGGGACCGCCGCACCGGGCCGCGGCCCGAGATCGATGTGCGCCCGCGCGCCCGTCAGCAATCTCAGCCGCAGCGCACTGCCCCACGTCTTACTCATGGGTGCCGAATAGAGGGCGTTTCGAGCTCGTATACTTATGCGTCAGACTGCATGTCACTAACGGTCGCAACGATCGTCAATTCAGCATTGTCATTCGCATCGGGAGCGCGCCGAACGATGCCGAGTATGCGTGCTCGTGGTTGAACTGATGCTGCTGATCTGGGTGCGCAGATCATTTGTTCGTGCGCGTTGGCCGTTGAGTGCCGTGAGCGGGCCGCATCGTTGCCGGTTTCACGGTGCTGGCGTCAGCGCCGGGGATGGCTGACTGGCCTCACCGGACGAGTTCGCCGGCAGTGGCCGTCAGCTGGCCCCTGGCGTGGCATGCAGTTCAGTTGGTATAGACCTGGGCAGTCCAGGGTGTGCGTCCGGTGACCATAACTTCTAGGTAGTCCAATGGGATCTTGAAGCCGTCATAGCTGCGTATTTCCCGGCCCGCCAGTTCCGGCGGAGACGTCGGACTTATCCGGGTGTTTGTACAGCCGGTGGCTTCCTCTGGTCGCAATGAGATACCAGCCGTCAGTCCCGGGCAGTTTGATGATCTCGCCGGCCTTCAGCGGCACGCGGCGCTTCTTTCGCGTCGCGGCGACGCCTCGCGTACCCCACGCACGTCGGCGCGACGGCGACCATGGCGAGGGTGAGGCCGCTCAGCGAGAGCAACGCCGGGTAGTCGCCGTACCCGTGGTAGCGGAACACGACGTGGTCTGTGCCCGCGGGGACGTCGACGGCGACGAGCGCCGGCGCCACCATCCGGATAGGCTGCTGCCGGCCGTTCACGGTTGCCGTCCACCCAGGGTCATAGGAGGCGCTGAGCACCGCGACTCCGGGCTGGCGCATCCGTACCGTCGCCGAGGCCTCGCCGTCATCGAGGTCGGCGCTTTCCGCGATGACCGTGCCGGCGGAGGATTGGCTTCGTACCGCCGGCAGCGGGCCATCCCCGCCGCCGGACCCGTACCTGACACCGAGATACGCGTCGTCCGCCGCGAGCCCGGAATGAAGTAGCGGAACGCTGCGGGCACCCACATTCGTCCGGTTCGCCGAGATCTCGCCGACGATCTGGCCGGCCTGGAGGTAGCCGCCGCCGTTGATCGTCCACAGACGGTAGGGGCCGGAGCGCATCGTCAGCCGCGCGGGCACCGGCGGCCGGTCGCGGGCGGGAAGGATGAGGTAGCGGATCCCGAACAGCCGGTAGTCGGAGGGGTCCCGGTCGTCGAAATAGTACTCCGGGCTGGTCATCAGCGACGCTGTCCGCAGCGTGTACCCGACCTCGTCGACGTCGCGGCTCTCCAGGTACTTGAACACGGGCACCGACCCGACGGTGAAGTCCTGACCCCCGTTCGACGGCATCCCGGCGTACGTCCGGCCGCCGCCATCGCGTTCGATCACCGCGATGAGGCGATCGAGGTCGGCGCCCTCCGTGCTGTCCGCGCGGCGCTGGGCCGCGATCGCGGCGGTGTCCTGGCGGTCGTAGGCGCCGAGCTGAAGCCACGCGGGCGCGAGCACCGCGACCGCCGCGACCGCCGCGACGAGAACGACAGCCGGGGACAGGCCGGTCCGCCAGCGCGGAACCCGGGATTCGAGCAACCGCATGCATCTCGCCGCCAGCCACGCCGCTCCCCGGCCGGCGAGCAGCAGCGCGGCGAGCTGCATGCCCATCATGAAGCGGCGGAAGAAGAGGTCGGCGCTGCCAGGGATCACGTCGACGAGCGACCCGAACGTCGTGCGGCCGAACGCGAACAGCAGGCACACCGCGAGCGCGGCCAGCAGGGCGCGGCCGTCGGGGGACGAGGACCAGGCCAGCCACGCCAGTGCGAGCCCGAGCGCCGCGAACACGGTCACGACGGGCAGCCGGCCGGAGTCGAGCAGCTGCCCCGAGAGCAGCCAGTGCATCACCTGGCGCGCGCCGTAGCCGTTGACGAGTCCGCTGCCCTGCAGCGGCTCGTTGACCGCCGCCCACGGCCGCTGCGCCAGGAGCGGGACGATCACCCACGCCGATGCGAGCAGCGAACCGCCGAGGAGGACCGCGGCCCGCCGCAGCCGGGTCACGAGGGGCCGGCCGGCGACGAGCGGCCAGACGAGCAGCACCGAAAGCGCGAGGTAGCCGGTCTCGAAGTGCAGCGCGACGGTGAGCGCGGTCAGACCGATCGCCCGGAGGTAGCCGCGCCCGTCGCGGATCGCCCGCCAGCTCCAGCCCCACGCGAGCGGCAGCGTCCACGACGCCCACAGCTGCGTCCAGACGCCGTACCCCATCCACACGTAGGCGCCCTGCTCGTAGCCGACCCCCGTGGCGCTCATCAGGAACGGAGCCATCGCGGCCGAAGCGGCCGCCGCCGGGCGGCCCGCCCCGAACGCGCGGGCCGCCAGGTAGACGCTGACCGGCCACAGCGACAAAAGCAGGTACAGCGACCAGCGGAACGCCACGCCGGGGCCAACCGCGAGGCCCGCCAGCCCGGTCAGGATCGCCGGCAGGCTCTGGTAATGCAGGAACTGCGGCGACCCCTCCCCGAGGAACGGGAACCAGCTCGTGAGCGGCAGGTGCCCGGCGCGCAGCTGCGCCGTCGCGAACCGCACCATCTGCTCGTGCATCGTGCTGTCGTTGAAGTACGCGACGTTGAGCGTGAGCGCCCGCAGGTTCACGAGGTTCCACCCGACCGCGGCGGCGACGATCGACCACGGCCACCACACAGCGGTCCGGCCCCCGCCATCAGCCGGGGGCCGGACCGCTAGCCGGGTCATCGCCGACGCTCGTTCCGGGCGAGCGCCGGCGATCCTCACCAGGTCACCCGGCGCCCGTGTTGCCGGTGCCGCTGTTGTCACTCGCGAGGTTGCAGGACTTGAGGTGCCAGGTGCCGACGCCTGTGTTGCCCGGGGTGGCGCCCGCGTTGATGACCTCCGTGCCGTTCGTGCCCACGAGAACCTTCACCGTTGGCTGGTTCGGTATACCCGGCTCCGGCGTACAGGTGACCGGGCCGCTGACGGCTGCCGGACCGGACCCCATATAAATCACGATCCCCTCGTGGAACCCCATTGCGGCGAGCTTCTGGTCTGCCTGGGAGATCGCCTGGGATCCAGGTTGATTGAGCGTCACCAGTATCGAGCCATCGCTGACCTTCGCAACGGTAACGGTGGCGGACGCCGGCGTGCTCGAGGTTGAGGTCAGGACGAGCGCGATCGCCGCGCCGACGCCCGCCAGCGCGAGCGTGCTGCCCGCGATCACGCGCGGGCGACGGGCCCGGCCCGGTCCGGGACGGCTGCCCTGCACGAGGGCCGCGCCGTGCTCGCGGGCGAGATCACTCCAGAGGTTTTCCGTGAACTTACTCATTGCCCTGGTACTCCTTTCTCAGCCGGGACCTCGCCCGGGACAGCCGCTTGCGGAATGCGACACCGGAGATGCCGAGGGCCAGCGCCGCCTCCTTCGGGGTGAGCCCCTCCAGGTCGACGAGCTCGATCGCCGCCCGCTCGACCGGGGGCAGCCGTGCGTACCGCTGCATCAGCGCGGCGCCATCGCGCTCGGCATCGATCCGCCCGGCGAGCTCCTCGATCTCGTCCTCATCAAGCGCCCGGCGGCCGCCGAGCCGCGCGACCGCATCCCGGTCACCCGCCGACTGCTCGCAGTGGCGGGCGAACACATGTGCGGCGATGCCGAACAGCCACGCCCGGTCCGATCCCCGGCGGGGGTCGAACCTGGCGAAGCCATCCATGCCCCGGACGAACGTCTCGGAGGTGAGATCGGCGACCGTGTGCGGATCGCGGCACCGGCGCGCGAAGTAGCCCATAAGGACGTCGACGTTGCGCAGGTACACCTGCTCGAATTCCTCAAGCGGCGAGCTCGCCGGCCGCCCGCGCGTCCGCGCCCTCACCGCGACCGGTCGTTCCAGGATCGTCCTCACTGGTGCTCTTGCCTCAGTGCTCATGTCCCTAGTTGCAATCCTCGCCTCCGGCTGTGACATCGCCCGTCCGTAACGCGCGGCCCGTCACCCCCAGCCTGGCGGCTGATCCCGCCGCGGTCACCTCAGCTGCCGAACCCGAGCCCGAGGCGATCGAGTGCGCCGAGCCACAGCCCCCGCCGTCCAACTCCAGGATTTTCTTCCGAGGACTTTCTGGTACGCCGGTTGTAAGCGATCCGGCACCGCGACGGTTCCGGGGCGACTGCGCTCCACTTCCCCATGCGCGCCCAGTGCGGACGAGCTCCGGGACCAGATCGATCGCGAAGCCCCTGACTCGTCGTCCGCACATGCCGCGTGGAGTGCGTGCGGCACAAGCTCAGGGCAAGATCACTCCGGCTGGGCTGGCATCATAGAGGCAAATGAGCAAGTCGCCTTCCCGTCGCTTCCCTGTGACCGTTACCAAGCTGCCGGTCACCCGTTGCCAGATCTGCCACCGCACCGTCGCGTACCGGCCCGGCAGCCTCAGTGAGGTCCTGACCGAGCACTACCGCTGGGCCCATCCCGAAGCGCTCGGCCTCCCTTCCCAGTAGCCTCCGCAGGCTGCCCGCATTACCCCGCAGGTACCGTCGCCGACGCCGATTGCCTCCGGACGACTTTGCGCGAGCCGGGCGGGAGAGCGCCAGCGGTTACGGAGTGTGGCCACCCTCGTAAGGGCCCGCACATAGAACCGCTATGGGCGGCCGAGTGGAGCGTAACGGTGTCGCCGCGATGACCTCATAGTCGGGCTACCTGCGCACCGACGGTCACGCATCCTCTGGTCTTGGGGCCGTTGACCGGGACGCGCCATGATGGCATACTCGGTATGCATACTTGGTATGGGAGTGCTGATGTCGGTTCGTCACAGCCTTCTGGCGCTGCTGTCCGCTGGGCCGATGCACGGCTACGGGCTGAAGACCGAGTTCGAGGCCGCGACCGGGGATATCTGGCCGCTCAACGTGGGGCAGGTGTACACCACCTTGGGACGCCTGGAGCGGGACGGGCTGGTGACCGCCGGGACCGATGCCGACGGCCAGAAGGTATACGAGATCACCGAGGCCGGTCGTGGCGAACTGGGCCGGTGGTTTGAGACGCCGGTGCCGCGCGAGGTGATTCCCCGGCAGGAGATGGCGATCAAGCTGGTGTTCGCGATGCGGTCGGGCGTGGCGGATGTCGCGGCGGTCGTGCAGCGGCAGCGGGTCGCCACGGTGCGGGCGCTGCAGGACGTTACCCGGCTGAAGGCCGCCGCCGAATCCAGCGGGGACATGGCCGGGCTGCTGATGCTCGACGGGCTGGTCTTCCAGGCCGAAGCCGAGGCGCGCTGGCTCGACATGTGCCAGGCGCGGCTCGCAAGGGAGAACATACCCGCGGGCACGGCCCGGCGGCATTCCGAGATCCCGGCCGAGCAGGCGGTGGAACGGAGCAGCTAGTGGCACTCCTCGACATGGACCGGGCGGGACGGGTCTTCGGATCCGGGCACCTGCGGGTGGTTGCGCTGGACGATGTGTCGCTACGGGTCAGCGCCGGCGAGTTCGTGGCCGTCATGGGGCCCAGCGGTTCAGGCAAGTCGACCCTGCTACGGCTGGCGGGCGGGCTGGACCGGCCGACCTCTGGCCGGATCCTGCTGTCCGGCCGCGACCTGGCCGGCCTGGACGAGGCCGGGCTCGCGGAGGCGCTGCGGCGGGAGATCGGCTTCGTCCTCCAGGAGGCGAACCTGCTTGCGTCGCTGACCGCCGCCGAGAACCTTGCGCTCGCGCTGGAACTGGCCGGCGTCAGGCCGAAAGCGGCGATGGCCGCCGCCCGCGGCCTGCTGGACTCGCTGGGTCTGGGAGCCGCCGGGGGCCGGTTCCCCGGCCAGCTGTCGGGGGGTGAACAGCAGCGGGTGGCGATCGCCCGGGCGGTCGCTGGAGGCCGGTCGCTGCTGCTGGCCGACGAGCCGACCGGCGCCCTCGACGCGCTCACCGGCGAGTCGGTGATGAGCCTGCTGCGCCAGCGGTGCGCCACCGGCTGCGCGGTCATCCTCGCCACCCACAACGTGCGCCACGCCGCCTGGGCCGACCGGGTGGTGTTCCTGGCCGACGGGCGGGTCGCCGGGGAGACGGGTCCGCCGGCCGGTCCGGAGTGCCTGCTGGGAACCGGGCAGGTACGGTGACCGGCACCGTGGCCACCCCGGCCATCATCGAGCTGGCCGGGGTGGAGAAGACCTACCGCAGCGGCCGGATCGGATTCCGCGCGCTGGGCGGCGTGGACCTGGCCATCGCCGCAGGTGAGATGGTCGCGATCACCGGCCCGTCGGGCAGCGGCAAGACGACCATCATCAACCTCATCGCCGGCATCGACCGGCCCAGCGCCGGCACGGTGACGGTCAACGGCAGCCGCCTGGACCAGATGACCGAGGAGCAGCTCGCCGTCTGGCGCGGCCGCACCATCGGCATCGTCTTCCAGTTCTTCCAGCTCATGCCCACCCTGACCGCGGCCGAGAACGCCACGCTCCCGCTGGACCTGGCTCACCTCGGGCCGGCGCGCGAACGCAAGGCCACCGCCAGCCACCACCTGGCCACGGTGGGGCTCGGCGAGCGCGGCGACCGGCTGCCGCTGGAGCTGTCCGGCGGGGAGCAGCAGCGCGTCGCGATCGCCCGGGCCATGGCCTGCGAACCGCCGATCCTGCTCGGCGACGAGCTCACCGGCAACCTCGACACCCAACTGGCCCAGGACATGTTCAGGCTGCTCAAGAAGCTGAACGACGGCGGCACCACCGTCGTCTACGTCACGCACGACCAGGCCCTCGCCGCGCTGGCCTCCCGGATCGTGTCGGTCCGCGACGGGCTGATCACCGGCGACACGGGGCGGCGGGCGTGAACACGCTGAACCGCAAGGCCTGGGGAGACCTCACCCGGCACCGCGCCCGCACGCTGCTGACCGCCTTCTCGCTGAGCCTGGCCATCGCGAGCCTGGGCTTCCTCTCCGTGCCGAGCCTGCTGAACGCGGCAATGAACCGCCAGGTCGCCGAGAGCCACCTGAACGACGTCGGGATATCCACCAACGTCATTAACCTGACCCCCGCCCAGCTCAGCGCGGTCGGCCACCTGCCGGGCGTCGCCGCCGTCAGCCCCGTCCTCGGTTACACCGCCAGGGCGACGTCTGCCGCCGGCACCCGGAACGTCGCGATCGCCGGCGGCGACCTGGCGTCCGCCCAGGTCAACACCGTCCCGCTGATGTCCGGCCGGCTGCCCGGGCCGGGCGAGGTCCTGGCCGACGCAGGCAACGGGCGGGCCGCCGACTACCCCGTCCCGGTCGGCGGCACGATCGACGTGCTATCCGCCAGCGGCGCGATGGTGCGGCTCCGCGTCAGCGGAACCGGGCTGAACCTGGCCGCGACCCCCGGCGCGAACGGCTCGGCCACGCCGGTCTTCTACGCCACCCACGCCACCGTGGAATCCCTCCGCGGCGTCCGCGGCTACGACTACCTGGGGCTCCGGCTCACCGACGACACCGGGGCCGAGCAGTCCCGGGCGATCACCGAGGTGCGCGCCTACCTGACCGCGCACACCGGAACAGACCCGATCACGGCGCTGCCCGCCACCAGGGCCCCCGGCCAGTGGCCAGGGAAGTCCGGGTTCAACGAGATCATGGCGCTCCTGTACATCATCACGATCCTGGCGTTCCTGTCCTCCCTGTTCCTCATCTCGGCCACGATGAACACCCTCATCGCCGAGCAGGCCGGCGAGATCGCCATCCTCAAGACGCTCGGCGGCCGGCGGCGGCAGATCGGCGGCATCGCCCTGCGCACCGCGACGATGCTCGGCGCGGCCGGCGCGGTCGTCGGCACCATCCTGGGCATCGTCATCGCCTACCTGCTGACCCGCTACTTCGCCCTGAAGCTCATCGACGTGTCGTTCGGCTTCGGCATCTCGGCCCCGGTCGTCGTGGCCAGCCTGGTGCTCGGCCCAGCGCTCGCAGCGGCCGCGTCGCTGCCCGCCCTGCGGCGCGCGCTGCGCAGGCCCGTGGCCGAAACCCTGGCCGGCACGGCCACCAGCGGATTCGGCTCCGGCCGGCTCGACCGTCTGGTCGCGCGCAGCGGCCTGCTGGCCAGGACCGAGGTACCCAGCAGCGTGCGGATGGGCGTGCGCAACGCACTGCGCCAAAAGCGCCGCAGCGCGGCAACGATCGCGCAGGTCGCCGTGGCCGCCGGGCTCGCGATCTCGTTCCTCGCCCTCGGCCAGTCGGTAACCGCCGCCATCAGCCAGACCGTCGGCAAGCTGCACTTCAGCTTCAGCGCCGGGGAGGCACCGGGCAAGGGCGCGCGGCCATTTACCAGCCAGGCGCTCGGCGTAGCCACCTCGACGCCAGGCGTCACCGGCGCCGAACTCATCGAGACCAGTTCCGTGCAGTACAACGGACAGACCTACCAGGCGTGGGGCCTGGGCACGCATCCCCTCTACTCCTACCGGCTGCGCACAGGCCGCTGGTTCACCGCCGCGGATACCGCCGGGGGCGCCCGCACAGCTCCGCCGGTGGTGCTCGGCCCCGCGGTCGCACGCACCACCGGCGCCAGGGTCGGGCAGATCCTCACCCTCACGATGGCCGCCGGACCTACCCGGGTCCGCGTCATCGGGATCGACACCGGCGAGATCAACGCGGGGCAGATCGTCTACTTCCCGTCGCAGGTGCTGGAACGCCTAGACGGCACGCCCGGTGCCGGGAACTCGATATGGTTCACCACCGCCAGCTCCGACCACGCCGTCATCGACCGGGCGACCACCGCCGCCGCGAACCGGCTGGACGCCGCCGGCTACCCGGTCAGCACCACCGAGATCTACGTTGCGCAGGCACAGCTCACCGCAGCCGAGACCTCGATTCTCACCATCGTGCAGATCCTGGGCCTGGTGGTGGTGGCCATCACGCTGATTGGCCTGGTCAGCGCCCTCGGCATGGGCGTCATCGAGCGCACCAGGGAGGTCGGGATCCTGCGCTGTATCGGTGCCAGGGCCCGCCAGATCCGGCGCGTCTTCAGCGCGGAGGCGGTGCTCCTGGCCGCCGTCGGCTGGGCGTTCGGAGTCCTGATCGGCTGGCTGATCTACCAGGGGCTGCTGGCGCTCGTCGCCCGCTACGTCGACCTCAGCCTGCCGCAGGAATTCCTGCCGGTCATCCCGCTGATCACCCTCGCCGGGGTGCTCGTGCTCACGCTAATCGTCATCCGCGGGCCGCTGCGGCGCGCCACCCGGATCCAGCCCGGCACGGCCCTCCGGTACCAGTAACCTGCGCTGTGAGTGTCTCGTGACCCCTCGGCGAGGGTGGCGGCGGCCAGGGTGCGCGGGGAGATGACCAGGCGCAGGTGACGGAGCTGGCCGCGGGGCAGCAGCCGGGGCCAGCGCGGACAAGACCGCCCGGTCAGCCCACGACAGCGGCGGGGTTTTGACCTGGCGCTGGAGCACGGCGACCTGATGGCGCAAGATCAAGATCTCGGCGTCCTTGGCGCGGTCAGACCGGGCAAGCAAGGCGAGCCAGCCGAACACGCGCAGCACTGCCAGATAAGCGAACCGTAGCATCACGGGTACTGACAGTGCCTCAGTGCGTGGCCCTCCCGCAGCCAGATACCTAACTCGAGCGTTCATCACCTCGACAGAGAACGACTAGGTCAGCGGCTGTGACAGGGTTATCGGCACCCACAAGCTCCATAGGCTTCCTGTGCCCGACCGAAACGCGGCCGGGCGCGTCGTTACCCCCCGGACGCAGCCGGACCCGCTGCGACGATGCCGGCCACCTTCCGTCAACGCCCAGCCCAGCTCGTTATGTATAGTTTTTTCTATCATTAGATATCTGGGTTTCGGGGAGGTGCTGCGCGGTCATCGGCGCGCGGCGCGGCTGACGCTGGAGCAGTTGGCCGAGGTGTCGGGGGTCAGTGCAAGGACCTTGTCCGATATGGAGCGCGGGCGAAGCAAGGGGCCTCAGCACCGGACTGTCACTGCTTTGGCAGACGCGCTTGCCCTGGAAGGGGATGCCCGCAAGCAGCTTGTCGAGCTAGCGCGTGATGGCAGGCTGCGGGATCACTGGACGCGCCCAGCCGGCCTGTGTGAACTGCCCCGGCTGGTTGACGACTTCACCGGCCGTGCCGCGGAACTGGTCTGGATGAGCGAGCTGGTATACGCCGAGAGTGCACCGGGTGCCGGTGTGGTAGGGCTCATCACCGGCTCGGGGGGCATGGGGAAGACCACGCTCGCCATCCGGGCGGCCCACGTCCTGCGGCCGAACTTCCCCGGCGGGGTGTTCTTCCTTGACCTGTTCGGCATGTCCCAGCGGCCTGCGGCCGCCGCCGACGCGTTGCGGCTGCTGCTTCGCGCGCTCGGTCTGGCGGATGAGCAGATCCCGGGGGATGTCCCGGGGCGTGCTTCGGTGTACCGGTCGCTGCTGCGGGACAGGCATGCGCTGGTCGTCCTGGACAATGCCGGGTCGGAGGAGCAGGTGCGCCCGCTGCTGCCGGGAGACGGCGCGAGCCGGGCGCTGATCACGGCCCGGCGGCTGCTGGCTGGCCTGGAGGGTGTACGCCGGCTCGTCCTCGGGCCCCTTTCGTTGCCGGAGGCCACGGAGCTGATGACCGGGATTCTGGGCCAGCGTGCCGCCTGCGACGAGGAATCGGCACTCAACCAGCTTGCCGAGTTGTGCGAGGGCATGCCACTGGCGCTGCGGATCATCGGGAACCGGCTGGTCAGCCGGCCCGGCTGGGATGCCGCCGAACTCGCGGCCCGGCTGGCGGACGAGGAGCACCGTCTGGATCAGTTCAAGGCCGGTGATCTGAAGATCGCAACCGCGTTCGGGATGTCGTACGAGCAGCTCGCAGACGCCGCCCGGCGGGTATTCCGGCGGCTGGCCGTGGTACCGGGCCGCGACTTCGATGCAGCCCTTGCCGCGGTCGTTGGCGAGGTGCCGGTGGAGGTCGGCTGGGATGCCCTGGACGAGCTCGTCGACCTCGGCCTGCTGCTGGACAGCGCCGCGGGACGATACCGGTTCCACGACCTGGTCCGCCTGTTCGCTCGCACGCGGCTCGAGGAGGAAGAATCCCCAGCCGAACGTGAGGCACTGACGGCGAGGGTAACGTCATGGCTGCTGCGGATGGCCACGATGGCCGGGCGATGGTTCGAACCCGGCTATGGTCGTCCCGGTCTGCCTGACCCGGACCTTGTCGTCTTGTCCTGCGCGGAAGAGGCCGAGAACTGGCTGCGCGCGAACGTGGACAACTGGCTGGGCGCGTTGCGGTCCGCGGCGGATCGCGGCCAGCACTCCGCCGTCGTGGATTGCGCGGAGTCAATGCACTGGTTCTCCGACCGGTGGGCGCACGCCGCGCACTGGCGTTTGGTCTTCACACTCGGCGCGGGGGCCGCCGCCGCTCTTGATGATCTGCCGCAGCAGGCGGCCCAGCTCAACTATCTCGCGTGGGTTCACTGGATCCCGCCGAGCGACCCGCAGGCCATGCTGAGGTACGCGGCCGAGGCGCTGGACCTGGCGGCCGAGAGCGGCAGCCAAGCGCAGATCGCCGAGTCTCACCAGTACACCGCGCGAGCGCAGCTTCTCCTCGGACGGCTCGATGAGGCCGCCGCGTTGGCGTTCTCAGCAGCGAAGACATTCAACGCCATCGGCGACATCGACGCCTACGTCCAGTGTCTCTCGCTCATCGGGCTCTGCCGTCGTGACGAGGGACGCTACGCCGAGGCGCTGGAGCAATTCCGCACGGCGCTCGCCCTGATCGACGACGAGGGGTCGGGGATGACGCCGACGATCGCGGCGCAGAGCCGGCCTGATGCGCATTTCCGCATTGCCCAGTGCCTGGGAGCCCTCGGCCGCCGGACCGAAGCGATCTCCACGCTCACCGAGGCGATCGGGCTCATGGAGACGCTTCAGCCGAACTTCCGGCAGGCCGAGGCTCTGGAGACGCTGGCTGCCCTGCTGGCGGAGGAAGGCCGGACCGAAGAGAGCCGCCGTACCTACGCGCGTGCGGCACAGGTGTACGAGGCGATCGGCGACGCCGAGGCGAGCAGCCGCTGTCACGCCGCGGTGCCCCCCGCACCCTGACCCCGTCGGAGCCGTCCCCCCGCACAGTCCTTGCGCAGGGTACTTCTGCGTGCTGTTCTGCCTGGAGCCGCCGATTCCCCGCTAGTTGACTTGAGTGCACCGGGACCGGCGTCAGGGCCTGTCCCGCCAAGGTCAGGAGCGACCATGGCAATCAAGAACATCGTGCTCGTCCACGGCAACTTCGTGGACGGATCAGGCTGGCAGAGCGTCTACGATCACCTCACCGCCGACGGTTACCGGGTAGCCGTCGTGCAGAACCCCACCCTCACCCTCGACGGCGACGTCGCCGCCACCCACCAGGTTCTCGACAGCCTCGACGGCCCAGCCGTGCTGGTCGGCCATTCCTACGGCGGAGTCGTCATCACCGAGGCCGGCAACCACCCCAATGTCGCCGCGCTCGCCTACATCGCGGCGTTCGCGCCCGACACGGGGGAGTCGGTCAGCTCGCTGATCGCCGACCCGCCGCCCGGCGCGCCGGTACCGCCGATCCTGCCGCCGGTCAATGGGTTCCTGTTCCTGGACCGGGACAAGTTCGCCGCGTCCTTCGCCGCCGATGTGCCCGAGAAACTGGCCGCGTTCATGGCCGACTCCCAGGTCCCGACGGCTGTGGACGCGCTGAACGGGGCGGTCACCGAGCCTGCCTGGCGCAGCAAGCCGTCCTGGTACCTGGTCGCCACGGACGACCACATGATCCCGCCTGCCGCCCAGCGCGCCATGTCCGAGCGAGTCAAGGCGACCGTCACCGAGACCCCCGGCAGCCACGCCGTGTTCGTCTCGCGTCCGGCTGTCGTGGCCGCCGTGATCAGCCAGGCTGCCCAGGGCCTGAACGACCAGCCCTAGACGCCGCACGAACCCCTTACTCCTTCGGCAATCAGCAGGTTCGCGGTGCCTGTGCTGTCAGATGCTCCAGAGCGCCTGAGTGGGGGACAGGCGGGCGGCGCGGATGGCGGGCAGCAGCCCGGCGAGGGCGCCGATGACGACGGCGGCGGCCAGGCCGCCGGCCCAGGCGTCGGGCGGGATGACGATGGCCCAGCCCTTGGCGTGGGCGTAGGCGGCGGTGGCGGCCGCGCCGGCGATGACCCCGGCGGCGCCGCCGGCCAGGGACAGCAAGATGGCCTCGGCCAGGAACTGGGCGCGGATCTGGCCGTGGGTGGCGCCCAGTGCCCGGCGCAGCCCGATCTCGGAGCGGCGTTCCAGCACCGAGATGACCATGATGTTGGCCACCCCGATCGCGCCGACCAGCAGCGCGATCGCGCCCAGTCCGAGGAACAGGGTGTCCAGGGCGCCCTTGGCGTCGGCCTGGGCGGTGAGCGCGCTTGAGGGCTGGGAGACGGTGACCTGGTCCGGGTTTGCCGGGCTGGCCTGGTAGCCGAGGAGGTTGTCCACCCGCGTGGTGGCGGCCTGGGTGTTGACGGTGCGGACGTAGATCTCCGACGGGTTCCCGTCGAAGTGCAGGTACTTCTCTGCGGCGGGGAACCCGATCAGGACCGCGGAGTCGATCTGCGGTGCCAGCACGGCGGGGTTCAGGATGCCGGTGACGTAGAACCACTGGCCGCCGGCCCAGATCCGCATCCCGGGCCGGATCCGGTCGATGCCCAGCAGCTGCGCTGTGACGGCGCCGAGCACTGCGACCGGCTCGCGAGCGGTCGCCGCGTTCAGGAACCGGCCCTGCGCGAGGCTGGTGCCGGCCACCGCGGGCAGGCCCAGGGTGGCCGCCTCGACGCTGAGGCCGCTGGTTTCGATCGAGGGGATGAGCGGGGACTTGTAGACGCTGACGCCGCCGACAGTGCCGGTGTCCTGCACCGCGGTGACCCCGGGCAGCCGGGCGATCATGCCCGGCGCCGCCACCGGCAGCTCGGCGGTTTCGCCGGAGAGGGCCTGCCCGTTGGTGACGGTCAGCAGGTTGGTGCCCAGCGCCTGGATCTGGGCCAGCAGCGCGGCGGAGGAGGAGGCGGCCAGGCCCAGGACGGCGACGATCGCCGCGACGCCGATCGCGATGCCCAGCGCGGACAGCCCGGCGCGCAGCTTGCGGGTCCGCAGCCCGGTGCTGGCGAGGGCGGCCAGGTCGGAGGGCCGCAGCCGCGCCGCGGCCGGGGCGGCCGGCCGCGGCGATGTGGTGGTCATGACGGTCCTTCCTGCGCGGGCCGGGAGCGGGCGGGCCGCCCGCCGCCAGCCCCGC
>Ga0208565_1000267_pt1 | contig 42101 bp, 38 predicted proteins | sample Sb_taG_7_FD_187706 | JGI IMG/M metagenome (GOLD analysis project Ga0208565, IMG submission 187706) | Peat soil microbial communities from Weissenstadt, Germany - Sb_50d_2_FS metaG (SPAdes) (version 2) | ecosystem: Environmental > Terrestrial > Soil > Wetlands > Peat | place: Germany... | reverse complement strand
CGTGCCATGAGCAGTCCCTATGTGTGAGTTGTGTGTGTGAAGTTGAGTAGTTCGGGCTCAAGCTTGCCAGCGGGGGCTACCGCCGTCAAATGACTTGAGTCATATAGGCTCAACTTACCGGAGTCCAGGAAGATTCCCGCTCAACGCCAGGAAAATCGCGCGCCCCGCCGCGAAATCCCGCCTCCGCCGCGAAAGTCCCGCTCGCGCCGCGACCACTTGCTCTCGCCCGCACGCCCGCGCACATGCCCGCGAGTCCAGGGCCACGCGCGGCGTGACCGGGACTTGACGCGCACGGCAGAAGAGGTACGCGACCTCTATGAGGGCTGCAGCCGCACACGATCATGAGACTACGCTGCGGACCATACTCATCCGCACCGCCGGTAACGCGTGTCGTGTCCGGGCTAAGGCCGTCAGGCAGGGCTGAGCCCGGCGGGCTGGGCCCTGGGAAGGGCTGCGTTGCGGGAGGCTTGGGCGGCGGAGAGGCTGAGGCGACGGGATGGGCTCAGGCGGCGGAGAGGGCTCAGGCGGCGGGATGGGCTGAGGCGGCGGGATGGGCTGAGGCCGCGGGCAGGCTGGGTGGAAGGGCTCGGGCAGGTCGACGGCAAAAGCTGAGAGCGGCCGGGACCGGACTTCCCCGGCGGGCTTGGCTGGGTAGGGGGCGTGAAAGCCGCACCGTTCGGGGAAAAGGGTTTAAATAGTTTAAAAAGTTAGCTATAAATGGTATGACTTGGCCTGTGCGGGCGCGGGGCTGGCTCGGGACGTGGCAGGGGTTTGTGCGGGCGTGGTCATGTCGTGGCGCGGCTGCGCGGCTACGCTTGAGCTCCGGATATCGAGGAGGTTCGCGTGGTCTTGCGGATGACCGTCGGCCTGGTCCTGACTGTGGTCGCGTTCGCGATCGCCGGGCGCCGGCTGTGGTGGCTGAAGCGGCTGGCGATGAGCGGGCAGCCTGCCCCGGAGCGTATCGAAGCGGTGCGGCAGCATGTCGGCAGGGACGTCAAGACGGAGGCCACCGAGGTGCTCGGGCAGCGCAAGCTGCTCAAATGGTCGGTGCCGGGCACGGCGCATGCCCTGACGTTCTGGGGCTTCACCATCTTGCTGCTGACGATCATCGAATCGTACGGCGACTTGTTCAGCCGGACGTTCTCCATCCCCTGGATCGGGCACTGGGCGTTCATCGGCTTCCTGGAAGACCTGTTCGCCGTCGCCGTGCTGGCCGGGATCATCACGTTCACCGTGATCAGGCTGCGGAACGATCCGCACCGTGAGGGCCGCGGCTCGCGTTTCTTCGGGTCGCACACCCGGGCCGCGTGGCTGATCCTCGGCATGATCTTCCTGGTCGTTGCGACGCTGCTGCTCTACCGGGGCGCGCAGATCAACGCCGGCGACTTCCCCTACCCGCACGGCGCGTTCGCCTCGCAGATCGTCGGGCACTGGCTGGCGCCGCTCGGCTCCGGGGTGAACAGCGTGCTCGAGGCGACCTTCATCCTCTTGCAGCTCGCGGTCGTCCTGGTGTTCCTGGTCATCATCGTGTACTCCAAGCACCTGCACATCTTCCTGGCCCCGGTGAACGTCCTGTTCTCGCGGCGGCCGAACGCGCTCGGGGCGCTCGAGCCGATGCGCTCGAACGGCAAGGTGCTCGACTTCGAGGAGGCCGACCCGGACACGGACGTGTTCGGCCTGGGCAAGATCGAGGACTTCACCTGGAAGGGCCTGCTGGACATGGCTACCTGCACCGAGTGCGGGCGATGCCAGTCGCAGTGCCCGGCCTGGGCCACCGGCAAGCCGCTGTCCCCCAAGCAGGTCATCCTGGACCTGCGCGATCACGCCTTCGCCAAGGCGCCGTACCTGCTGGCATCCTCCGATGAGGAGCGCGAGAAGCTGCCCGACGCGGTCAAGGCCGAGGCCGAGCGGCCGCTGGTGGGTTCGGCGGAGGCTCATGGGGTTATCGACCCGGACGTGCTGTGGTCCTGCACCAACTGCGGGGCGTGCGTCGAGGAATGCCCGGTGGACATCGAGCACATCGACCACATCGACGGGATGCGGCGGCACCAGGTGCTGATCGAGTCCGCGTTCCCGGTCGAGGCGGCCGGGATGCTGAAGAACCTGGAGAACAAGGGCGACCCGTGGGGGATGGGCGGGGCCCGGCGCGCGGAGTGGATGACCGAGCTGGACTTCGAGGTCCCCGTGGCAGCCGGGAAGATCGATCCGGATGTTGAGTACCTGTTCTGGGTGGGCTGCGCGGGCGCGCTGGAGGACCGGGCGCGCAAGACGACCAAGGCGATCGCCTCGCTCCTGCACACCGCCGGGGTGAAGTTCGCCGTGCTCGGCCCGGCCGAGACCTGCACTGGTGATCCGGCGCGGCGGATCGGGAACGAGTTCGTGTTCTCGATGCTGGCCCAGCAGAACATCGAGACGCTGAACGAGGCGGCGCCGAAGACGATCGTGGCGTCGTGCCCGCACTGCTTCAACACGATCGCCAATGAGTACCCGCAGCTCGGCGGGAACTACGAGGTGATTCACCACACCCAGCTGCTGGCCCGGCTGGTCGCCGACGGGAAGCTGAAGCCCGCCGGGCGGGTGGATGAGAAGCTGACCTATCACGACCCGTGCTTCCTGGGTCGCCACAACAAGGTCTACACCCCGCCGCGCGAGATCCTGGAGGCGGTCCCCGGCGTCGAGGCCACCGAGATGCACCGGTGCAAGGAGCGCGGCTTCTGCTGCGGCGCCGGCGGCGCGCGGATGTGGATGGAAGAGCGCATCGGCAAGCGGATCAACACCGAGCGCATCGAGGAGGCCCTGGCGCTGTCCCCGGACACGATCTCCACGTCCTGCCCGTACTGCCTGGTGATGCTCGGCGACGCGGTCAGCGCGAAGAAGAGTTCGGGGGAGGCGAAGGAAACCCTCGAGGTCGTCGACGTAGCCCAGCTGCTGGTCCGGTCGGTGAGCCCGGCAGCGAGTCCGGCCGGGGCCGGCGCCGCGGACGGGAGTGCCGGAGCCGGCGACCGCCCCATTAAGCCGGGGGCCTCGGACAGCTGACCGGAGCAGCCAGCCGCCAGGCCCCTAGCTCCTTATCCGAATGGCCACAGGTGCCCGAGCCCGGAATACAAGGCGGGCTCCTCAGGGTCGCCGCCGTCGGCCTCGCCGCGGTCCAGGTACGGCCAGCCCGGGTTCGGCGTGGTTCCGGCGTGCCGTCCGGCGGGAAGGCGGCGTATCACCTCGAGCACGACGATGTGGCTGTGGCGGTCGTTCACCACGACGCGGATATCGCTGGCCCAGCAGGCGGCCCGCAGGACGTCCCTGGCCGCCTGCAGGTCCCTGGCGGTGATCCCGGCTCGGCACCACAGCCATACCCGCTCGCCGAAGTCAGCGGGCACGGTGTAGAGCACGACCGGGAGCCGCCCGTCCCTGGTCTGGATCCAGGCGTGCATGCAGCCGGTCCTGATCCGGTGCGGCGTGATGACGCACCAGGCCCTGGCCATGAGGGCCTGACGGGAAGGCGGCCACGCCATGGCGGTGACACCGATGGCCATCGCCGCCGCCGCCACGGCGATGAGCCATTCCAGGCCCAGTGTGTAGCCGATGGTGATCGCGCCCAGGAGCCCTCCGGCGATCAGCCCCAGCTCGTAGCGCCAGTGCCACAGGCGGGCGATGAGGTTCGGTCGCGGGACCGTGCTGAGGGCGGCCTCGACGCTGGCCATGATGCTCGGGTCATTGGGCTGCCGCGGCCGTCCGGAGGTCATGGCTAGCTCACCTCCCCGAGGGTGATCCGGCCCGTGCCAAGGCAGGGTGCGCAGGGCAGATCCGCGGTGACGCCCGCGCCGTGGCACTTCGGGCACTCGGCCAGCGTGTCGAACCGAGGATCGCGGTATCTCCGGGCCAGGCCGCCGTGCGTCTTGGTGATCTGCCAGTCGCGCCAGTAGGCCTCGGTGTCGTTCGTGACGAACAGCCGGTCTCCCAGGCGGCGCGGGATGGCGGCCAGCCAGTTGAGCAGCACCCGCCCGACGCTGGCCAGGATGCGGATGAGGCTCGCCTGCGCGGTGGCGTCCGAGGCCCGGTCCGGTGCCCTCGGCTGCGGGGGCTGGGCTGGCCTGACTAGTTCCTCCGGCGGCCACTGGGGGTTGTTTTTGCTGGTGAAGTTGCTAACGTTGATCACATCGCTAGCCCTTCTTGCTCGCTCCTGAGCCTGGGTGGTGTTTCGCTGGGTCGGTGTTGCAGCACCGGCCCAGCGGTGTGTCTGGGGTATCGCGCAGCGGATAGCCGCGTGAATCCCAGATCGTTGCGGTTGATGCCGCGGATGTAGAGCCGCGGCCCGCACGCTTCGGCACAATGGAAGCGGATGCGGTCTTTGCGGACTAAGTGAAATGGCAGTGCCCCCCTCCCTCACGTGGCCAGGTCGCCGCGGGAGCGACTCTCGGTCGCCCGGTGCGGGCCTTGGATGGCACGCGGTCTGTGCCGGTAACCCCCCTGGGTCACCGCTCGACCCCGTTGTCGGCGGGTCGCTTGAGGATGACTTCTGCGATCTGCTTTCATAGTGCATCTGGCAATGCGTATTGGCAAGTGCCAAAATAAAGTGCATCTTGCATGTATCATCGGCACAGTCCCAAGGGTTGGGATCGCTGGTCCCGGGTTATGAGCAATAGTGCTGGCTTCCTGCGAAAGGACGCGACCCACGTGCCTGAAGTGCGCAGCCCCACGGTTCGCCGCCGCGAACTAGGCGCCCTGCTGCGAGCACTTCGGACGGCCAAGGGACTGACCGTGGAGCAGGCCGCTGATCGCCTGATGATCTCGATGAGCAAGCTGAGCCGCATGGAGACGGGCCACGGTATTGCCACGGCACGGGACATCCGTGACCTGTGCGAGTTGTACAGCGTGACCGACCAGGCCGAACGCGACCGGATGATGAAACTCGCCGCAGAGGGCAGGCGGCAGGCCTGGTGGCAGTCGTATGACCTCGGTTATGCCACCTACGTCGGCCTGGAAGCGGAGGCGATAGCTATCTGCGCCTTCCAGTCGTCGGTGGTCCATGGCCTCCTGCAGACCGCCGACTACGCGCGCGCCGGTCACGAGAGCGCCATGCCAAGGCTCAGCCCGGATCAGATCGATATGCAGATCGAGGCCAAGCTCACCCGGCAGCGGATCCTCAGGCGCGACGTTCCTTCCCGGTTCGCTGTTGTCCTGGATGAGGCGGCATTGCGCCGGATGACGGGCGGGCGTCAGGTCATGGCTGCCCAGCTGGCCAGGATCCTGGACACGTCAGCCTTGCCGAACGTAACAGTCCAGGTTCTTCCGTTCGAACTGGGCTCTCACCCTGCACTCGAGAGCAACTTCACCATCCTCGACCTGCCAGATCAGACTCCCGATGTCGTCTTCGTCGAGGGACTGGCAGGGTCTACCTATCTTGAGCGAGCTGAAGACCTGAAAAGGTATCACGAGATTTTCCGCAGACTGCAATCAATAGCGCTGAATCCACAAGATACGGCAGAACTGGTTGCGAAGCTAATGCGTTCTTATAAAGACGGCTTAAAATAAGTATTCCAAAAAATCTGTAATTGCCCGCAACCGGGCGGCGTCGGCAGCTACGCATAAAACTGCGGTAGCTGCCGATATATATTTATTACTCCAGAAGAACCTATAGTTATGGGAGGAGTCCGATGCCCCTGAATGATGTGAAGGTTAGTGACCTTCAATGGCGAACGGCAAGACGCAGCGCGAATAACGGGGCCTGCGTGGAGGTGGCTCCCGCCAACGGGCAGATCTTCATCCGTGACTCAAAAGACCAGAATGGTCCTGTTGTGCGGCATGCTGGATGCTCATGGCGCATGTTCATTGCTGATGTAAAGACGGGTAGATTCGACCCGGATGATCTCGGCGGCGGAACCTCGCGGCCGGGCCGGATTGGCCGGTAATCGATTACCGACGCTTTCGCGCAGGCGGAGGCCGCCTATATGCCACGCAGATTCCGATGGGAACTGCCTGGTACGGCGGCCTTTTCCTTGATGGCCGTGAGCAGTGTTCGGTCTGCGCGGATCCTGGTCGCAGACGGCAGGAACGTGTCATGACGGCCGATGCGTAAGTCGTCTGCCGGACAGCGCGTGTCACCTGCCGTCTGCTCCCTGATGGCCGTCGAGTCCTTAGGTGGCAGCTCGCCTCGGTGCAGTGCGCGAGGCAAGTTGCTATCGAGTATGGGTATCTTACGTGCGCACCGGCCGACGAAGAAGCCGAATATGCAAAGGATGAATGAGCAGGCCGGCCAGAGTACGGTGTAGATCACGATAACCATGAGCGGGGTCCTCGGAGTCTCTAGCTGGTCGCGTCTCAGCGGATGCCAGTTGATAGTCAGTGATTGTCAGGAAACCTGGTTGGCTGCGTGTCCGGTAGGGCAGGGGACGAACCAGGGCCGGCCGGTGACAGCTTGACCTGGCCGTAGGACGACTTCGGTCAGCGCCATGTACCTGGTCGTACACTCGGGGACAACAGCGGACACTTGCGGACAGGAATCCCGACGTGGACGACGCGGCCTATACGGAGGATCTCGATCTCGCGTCGGTGACCACCCATACAGAACTGGCGGTGCTTCTGCGGACCGTCCACGTCAGAGCCGACAGGCCCTCGCTGCGCACCCTCGAAGCGCTGACGCGGCATCACGAGACCCCGCTGTCCAAAACGGCCGTGGCCGAAATGCTCAAGGGCCTCCGCTTCCCCCGCAGGGCCGTCATGGTGACCTTCCTCCAGGCATGCGGGGTTAGCGATGATCACCTGGCGCCATGGTTGCGCGCGTGGGAGAGAGTCGCCGTCGGTGCAGCTGAACTAACTCGACCTGAGAAGACGGGCGTTATGCCGTCGGGGCAGGCGCGAGTTACCGTCCCTGAAGGGGGTACGGCTGCGGGAATTCCCGCAGCCGGGGCGCTGGTCGGCCTCTCGGCAGGTGCCATGGATCCCCATACGGAGCAGCTTCGCGATGAGATCAGCCAACTCAAGGCGGACAGGAACCGGCTCCGTCTGCAGTTGGCTGCCATGAGCCGGCAGCCGGCCGAACAAGAATCTTACCTCGCTAATACCGGAAACGTTCGGGCTGCGCATAGTCCAATAGCCGCCCGGCGAGAACTCGGCGTCCTGCTGCGTACGTTCCGGCTGCAAAAGGGACTGTCGGTCAGGCAAGTGGCGGAACACCTGATGTGTTCGGCGAACAAAGTCAGGGGCATGGAAGCGAGCTTCCGCGCCGGGACGCTCCGAGACGTTCGTGACCTGTGCGACCTCTACGGCCTGATCAGTGACGCTGAGCGTGACCGGATGATGAAGCTCGCCGAAGAAAGTAAGCAGCGGGGCTGGTGGCAGGCCTACGGGCTGGCATATGACACCTACGTTGGCCTGGAAGAAGAAGCGGAGAGAATCTCTGCTTTCCATTCATCGGTAATTAATGGCCTGCTGCAGACTGCGGACTATGCACGTGCCGGACACGAGGGTGCCATGCCTCGGCTCGGTCCCGATCAGATCGAGCTGCAAATCGAGGCGAAGGTCACCCGGCAGCGCATTCTGACCAGAGGCAACCCGCCCCGCTTCAGCGCCGTTCTGGATGAGGCGGCGCTACACCGGATATTCGGCGGCTCCCAGGTCATGGCAGTGCAGTTGGCCAAGGTTCTGAAGATGTCGGCACTGCCGAACATCGTGGTGCAGGTCATCCCGTACGGTGTAGGTGCACACCCAGCCATGGAGAGTAACTTCACCATCCTCGAACTTCCGGCCCCGACACCGGGAGTTGTCTATGTCGAAGGGCTTATCGGATCGGTTTACCTCGAACGAGCCGAGGATCTTAAAAGGTACCGGGAAATTTTCAACCGCCTGCAATCCATTGCGCTAAGCCCGGACGGCACCGCTGATCTGATTGCTGATCTTAGCCGTTTTTACCGGGTCGGCTTAGCCAGTGTGCCACGATATCTGCTAGTTCTCCGTACCCGGAACTCCGCGCGGCTGCAGGATAACTGCGGAAATTGCCGGTACGATCCGACCATGGCGAGGATAACAGAACAAGGAGTCCGGTGATGCTGCCCGACCAGAAGGCTCGCGGCCCGCAGTGGCGCAAGGCAAAGCATAGCGTGGGTGACGGAGAGTGCGTGGAAGTAGCGCTGGTGGATGATCAAATAGTCGTACGGGATTCCAGGGATCCGGACGGCACCTGGCAGCGTTATCCGGCGCAGTCGTGGCGTGACTTTGTCTCGATCGTCAAGCGATCATGCCGTCAGGGCAGTGAGATTAACGATCCTGCTCAGACTTTGGCGCGGTAGAAGTTTAGATAGGACCGCGACGGTGTCGGACCGCGCTGGTCCTGGTACCTGGAGCCGTACACGGGCGACCCGTACGGATGCTCGGCCGGGGAACTGGTCCGGAACAGGCAGAGCTGGCCGATCTTCATCCCGGGCCACAGCTTGATGGGCAGCGTCGCCACGTTGGAGAGTTCGAGCGTCACGTGCCCGGAGAACCCAGGGTCGATCCAGCCCGCCGTCGAATGAGTGAGCAAGCCCAGCCTGCCAAGGGAGCTCTTTCCCTCGAGGCGTCCCGCGATGTCGTCGGGAAGCGAGACCACCTCGTAGGTCGACGCCAGGACGAACTCGCCGGGATGAAGGACGAACGGCTCGTCGTCCTCGGTCTCGACCAGCCTGGTCAGGTCGGGTTGCTCCACCGCGGGGTCGATGTGCGGATACTTGTGGTTCTCGAAGACCCGGAAGTACCGGTCCAGCCGGACGTCGATGCTGGACGGCTGGACCAGTTCAGGTGAGTACGGATCGAGCTTGACCCGCCCAGACTCGATCTCGGCCTTGATATCACGATCGGAGAGGAGCACCCTGGCAACCTATCGGGTCCGGTACGATGTCTGGGCGAACACAGTACAGGCCGGTTCCCCAGCGGGACAGTGCAGGTGCGCGGGTGTAGTTCAATGGTAGAACGTCAGCTTCCCAAGCTGATAGTGCGGGTTCGATTCCCGTCACCCGCTCTTTAGTAAGAGCGCAGGTCAGGAAGCTCTTTTCGAGACCTGGCCTGACCGGGCGAGGGTCATCAGGTACCGTCCGGGCCATTAGCGGGCCATTAGCCAGCGGGGACCAGCACGCCGGTCGGGCCGTCCTCGTCGTCGTCGCGCTTGGCCTGTTCGGCTTGTACGTGGGTGTCGATCGCGTTGGTGATCGCCTTGTCCGCGCCTCGGGCCTCGTGCTGGTAGATCATCGCTGCGCGTTCGCTGTCGTGGCCCATGCGGGCCATCAGGTCCCGGAGCCGGGCACCGCTCTGAGCCGCGAACTGGTTCCCAGTATGGCGAAGATCATGGAAATGTAGGCCCGTCATGCCGATCGACTCGACCGCCCGCGGCCAGGCGGACATCTTGTTGAAGTTGCCCCGCCGCAGCGGACCGCCCTTGGCGCCAGGGAAGACCAGCGCGCCCGGGTCGTCCTTGGCGAAGATCGCCAGATGCTCGCGGAGCACCGGAATGACCGTCGCGGGAACGCCGACGATCCGCCGTCCGGCCTGTGATTTCGGCGGCCCGAGGAGCATTTCCCCGGTCGACCGCTCGACGTAAGCCGCCCGTATCCGGACTGTGCCCGTCTGCAGGTCAAGGCGGCGCCGCACGCGGCGCCGCCGCCCGGCGTCAGCGCCGGGCTCTGCCTTGGGAGGCCCGCCCGGCGCACGCCGGGCCGCACAGTGCCGGGACGCGCATCAAGACGGCTCACACGGCACACGAACCGGTGGGCGCACCCGTCTTCCTCGCTCCCGATTGTCCAGCTCGCGATCACCGCCTCGATGCCGCGTACGGCGTTACTACGTGATCGGCTCCCACCGAGCATTGACTCGCCGACCGCTCCCGCGGACCTTTCGCACCTGCGAGGAAACGGACAAGAGTGGCGATCAGCCTGGGCTTCCCCTCGTACTGTGGAGACATCGCCTCGGCTTGGGCGGCAACGTAACTGAGGCCCAACGGCCCTGTAACAGGAGACCTCCGGCACTTGCGCAAGCTGCCATCTGCCGCGCGACGCTAATAGCGGCACTTTCATCTGAAGTTGAAGTGGAAACGAGGTGCCGGCAATGAGGCTGACATGGAAGGACGCGACGGCGACACTCCTCATCGGCGCGATCGTCGCCGTGTACTTGGCATTCCTCAACGGAACGAGCCTGTGGCTGATCTCCAGCGCGCGGGGCACGACCGCTGCAGTGCTGGTGTTGGGCACAGCTGGATGCGCTATGCGCGACCTGCACGCAACAGGCCGGTCCCGATCGGCGCGCGTTTTCCTGGCGGTCGCGACCGCGCTCGGCGTCGTCGCGCTGGTCGCCGAGCTGATCGGGTTGATCACCGGCAGCATGGTTGCACTTGCGGTCCTTGTGGCTGGCACGATCGCATTGTGGCTGATCGCGACGGTACGGCACGCATTCACCATCGGTACAGAGCCGGGGAGCGGACGTGACGTGCACGAAGTCATCCACCCCCAGGAGGCGATGCCGCATTGACCGAAAGCTATGACTGGCATCTCACTCCCTGCGAGCGCGGCGCTGCTGGCTCGCTGCCATGACGAAGCCAGCAGCCCGGAAGGGAAGGCAGCAGTGGCGGCGGAAACGGAATTCACGATCGGGGCCAGGGCAAGCTGCTCTGATGGTCACTGCGGCGAGGTCAAGCGCCTGGTCTTCGACCCGGCCACCGAGACGGTCACCCACCTGGTCATCCAGCACGGGCACCGGCCGGAGGCCGGGCGGCTCGTCCCCGCCCACCTGGCCGAGACGACGCACGGCGAGATCAGGCTGCGCTGCACGCTCGCGGAGTTCGACAAGTTTGACCACGCGGAAGAGCGCGAGATCGCCGACGCAGCCGATCAACACCTCGGCGAAGGCGTGGGCGTCCTCGGCTCGGGCTTGGCATACAGCGTCAGCGGTGACGCATTGGCCCCCGTCGGCGGCGAGTTCATGGACCTCGGCCCCATGCCCCCGCCGAGACACCGCAGGACGATGATCGAAGACGTTGTTCCGCTGGGTGAGGACCAGGTGAGGCCCGGTGACCCGGTCCACGCCGTCGACGGCGAGATCGGGCGGGTGCAGGGCTTCCTCGTCAACCCGGGCGACGACCGGGTGACCCACGTGCTGCTCCAGGAGGGGCACCTGTGGGGCCGCAAGGAAGTCGCCATCCCCATCACCGCCGTGACCGAGGTGGACATCGGAATCCGGCTCAACCTCACCAAGGACCAGGTGGGGAACCTGCCACCCGCTGACTGAGCGGGCGGCTGCACCGCAGACGTTAACGAGCACAGGTCAGAGTGCCTGGTCAACGTACACGCGAAGCCCGCCCTTGACACCTTCCCTCCGGCGAATAGACCGGCAGCAGTCAGTCCGATGGGGGGAGAGGCGGCGCACACGAACCGCAGCCGGGCTGGAAGGTGCCGGGCGCAGGATACGCGGGATGATCTTGCTTAACCGGCCATCCTCGAGTGCCGAGAGGGGCAGGTAGCAGCGCCGTCGGGTCGTGGACCGCGGACGCTCTTGAAACCACTGGCAGTTCCCGCGACGCGGCTCGGCCTGGGAGCCACGCTGGGAACCACGCGGATGAACAACCTTCTGGCGCCCCGGACCCACCTGGACAACCGGGAGAGACGAGCCCGCGGTCACGAACTGATCTGAACAGGACCAGATGCCCGTACAGGAATCTACGGATCAAAAGGTCAGACCCCGCTCACTCTGTACCTTCCTTCCATCCCCTTCCATCTCCGACACCAGGAAGTGTGCTGCATTTCGCCCGGAACCGATCGGGCTACGTTGGTTCCAAAGGAAAACAAGGAGGTCGGCTATGGCAGGGACGATACCGTTCACGATCGGGGCCGACGCCATCTGCGCCGACGGGGCCTGCGGCAAGCTAACCGGCGTCGTCTTTGATCCGGTCGCCCAGGCGGTCACCCACCTGGTGGTCGAGCGGCATGGCCTCGAGCGGCTTGTCCCGCTCGACCTCGCCGACGCCACCAGGGGCGAGATCCGGATCCGCTGCACCCTCGCGGAGTTCGGCAAGCTCCCGGCCGCCGAGAAGACAGAGTTCTTGCCAGGCAGCCACAACGACACGGGCTATCCCCCCGACCAGGTGCTCACCATGCCCTACTACGGCCTGGCCGACCGCTACGGCATCCTCGGGCGGGGAGAGGACTCGATGACCGTCACCTACGACACCGTGCCCCTGGGCGAGGTAGCCGTGCGCCGCGGCGAGCGCGTCCACGCCACCGACGGCACCGTCGGGCAGGTCCAGGGGCTGGTCATCGACCCCGGCAGCCGCCACGTGACCCACGTGCTCCTGCAAGAGGGGCATTTGTTCGGCCGCAAGGACGTAGCCATCCCGATCAGCGCCGTCACCCAGGTCGACAACAACGCCGTTGAGCAGGTCGACAACAACGGTGTCCAGCTCAACCTCACCAAGCAGCAGGTGCAAGACCTGCCGCCCGTCGACATCGATCACCCCAGGGGATAGAGCCACCAGGACCGAGTTAACTGACAGGAACGGTGACAGCAACAGCAGCGACCAACGGCTAGCGCCAGCGATCGGCGACATCCCAGGACACTTGCACGATCCGCGCCAACTTGGGATATGTCCGGCCTGAAAAACGGACGGTCGGATAGCCACCTGACCCAGTGCAGGCCAGGACCGCCGGGCCATTAGCGGGCCATTAGCCACGGTGATCAGCGGGCAACCACGGCTACTAAGGAGCATCAAACTCTCCGGCTCAGTGGCTCTGACGGCTGTGCGCCATACACCTTCCAAGCTGGTGCTACCGTCCTCCTCGCAGCACAACGATCTCGGCCGAGTCCGCCGTGTCAAGACCAAGCCGCTACGCGGTCGCTTTGCGAGCTTTGACACAGCAGCCATGACCCGAGGGATAGCAGCGATCGAGGAGGATCGGGCAGAAGCAGGGCACGGGGTCGGCGGCGGTCAGGCCCACGTTCGGCGGCCCATTAGCGGGCCATTAACCCCGGTAACGAAGGGTCCCTCACGGTCACTCACGGACAGTCCATCCCGCAGGTCAGACGATATAGGAGCCCAGACGGCACAGATTCCCAAGCTGATAGTGCGGGTTCGATTCCCGTCACCCGCTCCACTCAGAGGTTGTTCGGCCGGGCTTGGATGCCGATCACCTCGACGAAGCCTTCAGCGCCCTTGAAGTCGTCTGGGTTGGCCGTGTAGAGCGGGAGTTGGTTACTGGCTGCCGTCGCTGCGATCATCAAGTCCGAGGCCCGCCTGCGTGGTTCCCGTCCCGCCGCGCGAACCGTGGCACAGATCTGGCCATAGAGCCTGGCTGCGCCCTGATCATACGGAAGCGGGTCGAAGGTCGCCTCCACATGCTGCAGCACAGCTACTCGTCCGGCCCGCTTGATCGGATCGTCGGTCGCGTGCGGGCCGAAAGACAACTCGCCCAGCGTTACTGCCGTAATCAAGATCGTGTCGGGTAGCTCCGACGGATCGTAGAGCTTGAGCGCGGCGATGATGCTGGTGTCCACGACGGCGGCGGCGTGCGCCGTCACAAGCCTGTCCCTTCATATGGGTCGCGCAGATCCTGGCTGACAGCCTCGTCCAGGTCGACACGCAGTTCGTCCCCGTTGACTACTGGTGCCGTGGCGAAGATCGCGAGGACTTCGTCCTTGGGAACCGCCCGGCGCTGACGGATGGGAATCATCTTCGCCAGCGGCTCACCGTTAAGAGTCAGCGTGTACGCGCGCCCTTGCCGCAGACCGCGCGTGACGGCCCCGGAGTCCGCCACGAATTGGCGGACGCTGATATCAGTCGGCCGCCCACTTGGGGAGGTCATGCCCAAAGCATACTCTTCCGTACTACGGCGTACCACGCCTCTGCCGTCTGTCTCCTACTACGATGATGCGCGGCCAGGATCGCCAGGCCATTAGCGGGCCGTTAACCCCGGTGACGAGGGGTCTCTCACGGTCACTCACGGACAGCCGATCCCGCAGGTCAGGCCGCGTAGCGGCCCGGACGGCACAAATTCCCAAGCTGATAGTGCGGGTTCGATTCTCGTCACCCGCTCCACCACGAAGGCGCAGGCTAGCTAGCCGATGCTGGCCGCCAGCTCCTGGTAGGGAGGGAGGAGATCGTCCCACCGCGCCTCGGTGTCGCCGCGCTCACGCCCGGCGAGGTAGGCGGCGAGATTTTCGGCGTGGATCTGCCACCCGGCCCCGTAGAAGGCGATCTTGTCCAGGGCATGCCCCGGACCTCGATGACCAGGATGGCCTGGTCGCCGTCAGCGCTCAGCGTGGCCTCGATGGCCTCGTCGGACGGCGGTGCGCCGCGGCCCTTCCGCCAGGACTCCTCCGCCTCTCTGGTCGTCACCAGCGTGGCCGTCGATGGACAACCCTGGATGGGCCAGATGGTCCGGATCAGATGCTCCCCGAGGTAAGCGCGTGCCCGTTGCGTGCCCGATCGGGCAGTAACCGGGGAACTCACGGTCACTCCCGGCGTGGCCAACACGGCACCCGAGCTGGGACGGGCCAGCTCGCCAGACGCAGGCCCACGACCTTCCAAGCTGGTGGTCGTGCCGTCCAGCGCAAGGACGCACCCGGGGCTCACTGATACGCGGCCAGGAGCCCATGACCTCGAAGATCGTGCGGATGCCCCAGTCACGATCCGCCGGGCCACTGATCAATGTCACGTGGTCGCGGCCGCGCTCGGCTTCCACCACACCACCACGACCCGCCAGACCGCCTACGCCTGGCGCGACGTGGAGCCGCTATACGACATCAGCCGGAGACGGTTAGGGGTTCCGGCGAGCCAAGAATGGCAGCGGACTCGATCACGCCGCGTCTTAGGATCGCCCTATGACGGACGCGCATCCCCTGTCGGCCAAGACGATCCGGATCGGGCGGCAGTCGGACAACGACGTCGCGCTGACCGGGGACCTCGATGTCTCCCGGCATCACGCTGAGCTGCACCGTAACCCGGACGGCAGCTTCGAGATCGTCGACCTGGGCAGCCACGGCGGGACATACGTCAACGGCAAGCGGATCACCTGCAAGATGCTGACGGAGCAGGACATCATCAGCATCGGCCACGCCATCTTCCGGCTCAGCAACGGCGAACTGCGCCAGTACGCGGACGAGGGCGCCATGACGATCGCTGACCGGCTGGATTCCCTGGGGATCGAGCTTCCCCCGCCGTTTCCCCCCGCTGGTAACTACCTCGCCTGCGTCATCGACGGGGGGCTGGTGTACGTGGGCGGGCATGGCCCGATCGCGGGTGACCAGATGATGCGCGGCAAGGTCGGCGGCAATCTCACCCTGGAACAGGGCCGCGAGGCAGCGCGGATGACGGCCCTGTCGATCCTCGCCACCCTGCAGGCTGAACTCGGCGATCTTGGCCGGATCCAGCGGATCATCAAGGTCTTCGGCATGGTGAATGTGGCCCCCGGCTTCGACCGGACCCCCGCGGTCATCGACGGGTGCTCGGACCTGCTGGTCGAGATCTTCGGTGATGCCGGGCACCATACCCGCTCAGCGGTCGGCCTCGCCGAGCTGCCGTTCGGCATTGCGGTCGAGATCGAGCTCATCGCCCGACTCCGTACCTGAGCGCACAGCCCCGGCAGGAGGCGAGCGTCACGAACCGGTCCAGGGCAATGTCAACGTGGGCAACGACAAGGTGACCCTGCTCAGCGTCGTCACGCAACTGCTTCCCTACGTGGGTTACCCGCGCGCTCTGAACGCCATTAGCTGCCTCAACGAGGTGATTCCCGAGCCCTCCCAACCTGGTCGTTGACACCGGACGGAGTAGCCATAGGTTCCGGAGACCAGCTTCCCTTTTGCCGCCAGTGCCCGCTTGATGCCGAGCAGTGGGCTGAGCGGACCGCATGCGATGATGGGCTCGCTCAGTCCTGGTGACCCCGCCCGAAGGGACGACCATGGCAGGCATCGCGGCAGGTGGTGAAATCCAGCCGGTCACGAAGAACCTGGGGCGCCGCCGGGCCGCCGGAATCTACGGCGCCATCATCACCGCGGCGATCCTCGACACCGCCGGGGGTCACCTGTCCACCACCGCGCTGGTGATCTCGGTCGTGGTCACGTTGCTGGTGTACTGGCTCGCCGAGGAGTACGCCGAGGTTCTGGGCGAGCAAGTTGAAGGGGGTCGCCTGCCCAGCAGGGCATCCATCTGGGCAGCGCTGGCCGCGACCTGGCCGATGGTCACCGCGTCCTACGCGCCGCTGCTCGCCCTGGTGCTGGCCCGGCTGGCCGGGGCCTCTGCCCTCACGGCCGCAAACATCGGGCTGGTCGCAGCGCTCGTCCTGCTGACAGTCCACGGATGGCTGGCCGGTCGAGCCGCCCAGCTGCGCAGTTGGCAGCTGTTCTTCGCCACGTCCATTGCGGCCGCGCTGGGGCTGGTGATGGTTGCGCTCAAGGACTTCGTCCTGATCCACCTGCACTGAAGATCGGCCCTGGCGCAGCACGTGATACCACGGCCCCGGGTCGAGGACCCCGGTCAGCGTGCGGGCTCGAGCAGGACCTTGACGGCGCCGGTCCGCCGCGAGTCTTTCAGCGCCAGCACCGCCTGGTCCCAGCGCTCGAGCGGAAAGCGGTGGGTGATGACCGGCGTCAGGTCGAGTCCGGCCGAGACGAAGTCGAAGTAGTGCTCCATGGCGTGCTTGGCCACGCCGCCCACCTCCTCGACGCCGAAGCCGTTCGAGCCGATGACGCGCAGCTCCTTGAAGTAGAGCGGGGTCCACTCGAAGCGCCTGGGCGGTTCGACGCCGGAGATGACGAGGGTGCCGCCCGTCGCGAGCAGCCGGAGTGAGGTCTCGACGGTCTCGACCGAGCCGATCGTGTCGTAGACGACCGCCGGCCCGTCCTGCAGCCAGTCGTGCTTGCTCCACGGCGTGAGCGGCGTCGCGCCGACGCGGCGTGCGACCTGGGCGACGAGCTCGTCGGGTGAACAGGACAGCACGGCGTGAGCGCCGAGGCGGGTGGCGAGCGCGGCCCGGGCGCCCGGCCGCGTCGCCGCCCACACCTCGGTGCCGGGATACAGGTGGCGGAGCAGCGCGATGACCGCGAACGCGAGCGTGCCCGAACCATAGACCAGGACCGTCTGGCCGTCTGCAGGCGGCGCGAGCAGGATCGAGCGCAGCGACACGCTGACGGGGTCCGCCAGCACGGCCGCTTCGTCGGAGACGCCGTCGGGGATGCCGAACAGCTGCGAGACGTGCGCGCCGAACCGCTCGGCGTGCGCCCCGGCGGCCGCCGCGCAGTTCCCGATATGGATGGAGACCGGCAGGTCGCCCGAACGGAAGTTGCGGCACCAGGGGTAGCGGCCGGCCCGGCAGGCCTGGCACGGCGGGTCGATGCCGCGCGGAGTGCAGGATAGCCACGGGTTGAGCACGACCCGCTGGCCGGTATCGGCGCGGCGGCCGACCACCTCGTGGCCGAGCACGTGCGGAAAGGACACCAGCGCCGTCAGCGGGTTGTCGCGGGAACCGTTCAGCAGGATCTGCTTCACGTCGGAGCCGCACAGGCCCGAGAAGGTCGTTTCCACCCGCACCCAGTCCCGCGCCGGGAGCGGCAGCTCGTCGACCTCCTCGAGCCGGACGGGCGCGAAGCGGGAGACGAACGCGTGCCGGTCGACGCGCCCGCCGATGGCCGAGACCGCCTCGCGGGCCAGGCTGTGCCGGAACACCAGCGCCTTCACGTCGACCCTCCTTCATCGGAGCAGCCCAAACCTACCCAAGGCGACCGGCAATCTTGGCCAGGAACTCGCGGCGGGCTGTCCTCGGAGATCGTTCGCTACTTGACGCTGATCCGCGTGCCCAGCTCGGCGCCCTGGCAGATCTCGCGCATGACGCCGGCCGCGGCCACGTCGAACACGTGCATGGTCAGCGACTGCTCGTTGGCGAGCACGAACGCGCTGGTGTCCATGATGCGCACCCCGGCGGCCAGCGCCTCGTCGTAGGTCAGCCTGGTGTAGCGCACCGCGTCCGGATTGAGGTGCGGGTCGCTGTCGTAGACCCCGTCCACCCCGCGCTTGGCCACCAGCAGCGCGTCGGCCTCCAGTTCGAGCGCCCGCTGCACCGCCGGGTAGTCGGTGGTGACGTAGGGCTGGCCGATGCCGCCCGCGAGCAGGACGATCAGGCCGCGGTCGAGATGGTGCACCGCGCGGAGCCTGATGAACGGCTCGGCGACGCTGTGGATGGGCACCGCGGTCATGACCCGGATGTCGGTTTCCGTCCTGGCCGTGAGCGCGCCCCGGAGCATCAGCGCGTTCATGATGGTGCCGAGCATGCCGATGTTGTCCGCCTCGGCGCGGCTGATTCCCCACCCTTCGGCCATCCGGCCGCGGAAGTAGTTCCCGCCCCCGACCACCACCGCCACCTGCACGCCGAGGTCGTGCACGGAGAGAACTTCCTCGGCGACGCGGGACAGACTGGCCGGGTCTACCCCAGAGCTACCTGTTCCGGCGAGTGCCTCGCCGCTCAGCTTGACGACAACCCTGCGATAGCGAGGCACGGTCAAGGAGACCCCCATCCTGGCCGCCCGAAGTGGCAACCCCGCCCACGCTACCGTATGCCCATACCTGGCCCTATGGCCTTCATGTGCCCGTCATGTATCCGGCGCCGCGGGACCAGGCCGGCCCAGCCGCGCTGAAGTGGGAGAACATGATCCAGGATCCGGATAAAACGGTGTCCGCCGTTTCGTCGGTGTGATCAACCGCGCCAGCCCGCCCTGGCCGGCCCGATCTAGGTCAAGATCACACCCATTATCCCGAACGACCTCGGTACCCGCACCGGGAACCGGTTCCCGCGGACCCCGGGCGAGACGGAACCCGCGGGTACGCGCGGTGCGGCTGCTGCTAGGGGTGATCCGCGGTGTCGCCGTGGTCGGCAGTGTCGGCCAGGCGCTTGCGGCAGGCCTCGATCTCGGCTTCGGCGGCCCGGCGGTCCGCCCATGCTTCGCTCTGCACCAGTTTGCCCGGCTCAAGCGCCTTGTAGACCTCGAAGAAGTGCTGGATCTCGAGCCGCTCGAACTCCGGCACGTGGTGAATGTCCCGCAGGTGCTCCATCCGGGGGTCCGTGGCCGGCACGCACAGCACCTTGTCGTCGAGGCCGTTCTCATCCCGCATCCGGAACATCCCGATGACCCGGCATGTGATCAGGCACCCTGGGAAGGTGGGCTCGTCGAGCAGCACGAGCGCGTCCAGCGGGTCGCCGTCGTCGGCCAGGGTGTCCTCGATGAACCCGTAGTCCGACGGGTACCTGGTAGATGTGAACAGCATGCGGTCCAGCCGTATCCGGCCGGTGTCGTGGTCCATCTCGTACTTGTTCCGCTGCCCCTTGGGGATCTCGATGACAACTTCAACGTCCACTGGTTCGCTCCAGACCGGTCTGGGTGGTTAACTCCATTGTTCCCGCAGTGCTGACCACGGGGGGGACGACCCCCCCTGGCACCTCCCATTCTGCGGCCGACATCGCTTGAGGTGGTAGATCATGGTGCGCCGCACCCGGAGAGCGGCCGTGCTGACGCTCGCCATGATCAACGTGTTCACGCTCGCGGCGGCTATCACCGTGGCCCGCATGCTGCCGCCGCGGCTCGCGGCCCTGCGGGTCCCCACCGTCGCGGCGGGCCGGGTGGACGGCGCGGGCGCCGTGCTGGCCCCGGGGACCGCCGGCGGCTCGCTGCCGACCGCGAGCGGCCTGCGGTCGGCCCTGGCCGGCCCGCTGTCCGCGGCCGCGCTCGGCCCCCAGGTGGCGGCGATGGTGGCCGACCCGGCCACCGGGAGGGTGCTGCTGTCGCAGGACGGGACCCAGCTCCTGACGCCCGCCTCGACCACCAAGCTCGTCACCTCCGTCGCGGCACTGGCGGCGCTCGGCCCGGACGCCACGTTCACGACGCGGGTGGTGCAGGGAGCGACAGCGGACCGCGTCATCGTCGTCGGCGGCGGTGATCCCACCCTCGCGGTGAACCCGTTCCCGGCCCAGGACTACCCCCAGCCCGCCACGCTGGCCAGCCTCGCGGCCGCGACGGCGCGGGCGCTGAAATCGCAGGGCCGCACGACGGTGAGCGTCGGCTACGACACGTCGCTTTATACCGGCCCGGCGATGGCGCCCGGCTGGCCGGAGAGCTACATCACCACGGGCAACGTCACCCCGATCGTCTCGCTGGAGGTGGATCAGGGCCGGCTGACCACGGCCGGCGCCCCGGAAGACTCCGACGACCCCTACAACCTGCGCCCGCGCAGCACCGACCCGGCCGGCCAGGCGGCCGCCTCGTTCGCCGCCCTGCTGGCCGCGGACGGACTCCACGTCACCGGATCCCCGGTGGCGCAGGCCGCTCCCGCGCACGCCGCGGTCATCGCCAGCGTGTCCTCGCCGCCGCTGTCGGCCATCGTGGACCAGATGCTCGAGGAGAGCAACAACGTGATCGCGGAGAACCTCGCGCGCCAGGTCGCGGTCGCGACCGGCCAGCCCGCCTCGTTCAGCGGGGCGGCCGCGGCGGTGATCGCCGAACTGCGGCGGCTCGGCGTCAGCACCGGGCTGCGCCTGGTGGACGGCAGCGGCCTTTCCCCGCAGGACGCGATCGCGCCGGTCACGCTGGTCAAGGTGGTCGAGCTCGCCACCGCCGATGCCCGGGTGCGCCCGTTGCTGGCCGGGCTGCCGGTGGCCGGCTTTTCCGGCACGCTGTCCGCCGGGCAGAGCGTGTTCAGCGGGATCGGCGGCGCGGCCCTCGGCTCGGTCCGGGCCAAGACCGGCAACCTCGGCACGGTGACGGCCCTGGCCGGACTGGTCACCGACAAGAACGGGACGACGCTCGTTTTCGCCTTCATGGCCGACCAGATCCCGGCCGTGGGGATGCTGCGGGCGGCGGCGAACGCCATCGACGAGGCCGCTGCCGCCCTCGCCAACTGCGGCTGCCGGTGACGGGGCCCGGGTGATGAGCACTGTCCACAGCACGTACCGTTGGACTGTGAGCAGCACGCAGATGATCGACTGGGATGTCGCCATTTCCACCGGGACCCGGTGGGCCAGGCCCGGGCCGCAGGTAAGCCTGGCCGAGGCGCGGCGGACAGTTTCAGAGCTACGCGACCTCGCCGGCGCCGTTCAGCAGCCGGTCTACGAGGTCACCGGAATGTCGGCCGCCCGCGACGGCTCGCTTGGCCGGATCGCGGTGGTGGACAGGCCGGGGTGGATCAGGGCGAACGTGGATGGCTTCCGCGTCGTTCTCGAGCCGCTGGTCGAGCAGCTGAGAGAGCGCGCGCCCGGCGGATCGGCCGGATCCCGGCCGGGGTCGGTGATGACCTCGGTGGGATCGCGGGTCACCGGCATCCAGGCCGGGCTGATCCTGGCCTACCTATCCTCCCGGGTGCTCGGCCAGTATGAGCTGTTCCTGCCGCCGGAGGCCGCCCCGGTCGACGGTGAGCAGCCGGGCAGGCTCACCCTGGTGGCCCCCAACATCGTCATGGTCGAGCGTGAGCTCGGCGTTGACCCGCACGACTTCCGGCGCTGGGTGTGCCTGCACGAGGAGACCCACCGGCTGCAGTTCACCGCGGTGACCTGGCTACGCGACTACGTGCAGGGCCAGATGACCGAGTTCCTGCTGGCCTCCGAACTCGACCCCGCGGCGATCTTGCAGCGGCTCAGGTCGGCGGCCGACGCGATGGCGGGCGCGGTGCGCGGCGGCGACGGCGGCAGCCTGATCGACGCCGTGGCCACCCCGCGGCAGCGCGAGATCATGGACCGGCTGACCGCGGTGATGACGCTGGTGGAAGGGCACGGCGACTACGTCATGGACGCGGTCGGGCCGCAGGTGGTGCCCTCGGTCGAGCAGATCAGGGAGCGGTTCAACTCCAGGCGCGGATCGAGCGGCCGGATCGAGCAGACGATCCGCCGCATTCTCGGCATCGATCTCAAGATGAAGCAGTACGCGGAGGGCTCCAGGTTCGTCCGCACGGTCGTGGACGAGGTCGGCATGGCCGCCTTCAACAAGGTCTGGACGTCGCCGGAGACCCTGCCGACCAAGGAGGAATTCGCCCGCCCGCACGAGTGGGTGGAGCGGGTCGCGTCCGGCTCCTAACCAGCATGGGTCCGGGCGTCGCGGTCGCCGAGGTCCGCACCGCGGTGCGCACCTGCCTGTCCGACCTGGCCGCGGGTGACCTGGTGATCGTCGCCTGTTCCGGTGGCGCCGATTCGCTGGCGCTGGCCGCGGCGGCGGCTTTCGTGGCCCCGCGGCTGGACCTGCGGGCCGGCGGCGTCACCGTCGACCACGGGCTGCAGCCGGGTTCCGGCGAGCGCGCCGCTGACGTGGCGGCGCTGCTGGGCAAGCTCGGCCTCGACCCGGTCCGCAGCGTCGCGGTCACGGTGGCGCCGGCGCCCTCGGCGGCCGGCCCGGAGGCCGCGGCCCGGACGGCCAGGTACGGCGCGCTCGACGCGGCCGCCACCGAGTACGGCGCCGCCGCGGTCCTGCTCGGCCACACCCTCGACGACCAGGCCGAAACGGTCCTGCTCGGGCTCGCCCGGGGATCCGGCGGCAGATCGCTGGCCGGGATGGCCGCCCGGCGCGGCCCTTACCGCCGGCCGTTGCTTGCCGTGCGCCGCGCGACCACCAGCGCCGCGTGCGCCGAACTAGGCCTGCCACCCTGGCAGGACCCGCACAACCGCGACTCCCGTTTCGCCCGGGCCCGGGTCCGCCACCAGGCGCTGCCCGCGCTCGAGGCGGCCCTCGGCCCGGGCGTGGCCGAGGCCCTGGCCCGCACCGCGAGCCAGCTGCGCGCCGACGCCGAATGCCTCGACGACCTCGCGTTCGCCGAAAGCGCAAAGCTTCGCGACTGCTGCTCGGATCCGGCCGGGCTCGACGCCGGCTGGCTGCGAGAGCTGCCCGCCGCGATCAGGACGCGGGTGCTGCGCGACGCGGCGATCATGGCCGGCTGCCCGCCCGGCGCGCTCACCGCCGGGCACGTGGACCGGGTCGACGCTCTGGTCACCGGCTGGCGCGGGCAGCGATGGATTGACCTGCCCGGCGGCGTGCGAGCGCGCCGCCAGGCTGGCAAAGTGTGGTTCACCGGCAGTGCAGAGGGTCCGTAAGGGGTTGGGAAGTCCGTTGGACGAAAAAGACATGGGATCCGACCTGAAGCAGGTGCTGATCACCGCCGAACAGCTCCAGGCGCGCATCGGCGAGCTCGCGGCGCAGATCGACGCCGACTACGCCGACCGCGACCTGCTGCTCATCGGCGTGCTCAAGGGCGCCGTCATGGTGATGGCCGACCTGGCCCGCGCCATGCACCTGCCGGTGCAGATGGACTGGATGGCGATCTCGTCCTACGGCTCGGGCACCAAGTCCTCGGGCGTGGTCCGGATCCTCAAGGACCTCGATACCGACATCACCGACCGTCACGTGCTGATCGTCGAGGACATCGTGGACTCCGGGCTCACCTTGTCCTGGCTGGCGGGCAACCTGCGCTCGCGCTCGCCCGCCTCGCTGGCGGTCTGCGCCATGCTCCGCAAGCCGGGATCGGCCCAGATGCAGGTCAACGTCGCCTACACAGGATTCGATATCGGCGATGAGTTCGTGGTCGGGTACGGCCTTGACTATGCTCAGCGTTACCGCAACCTGCCATTCATCGGGACGCTGGCCCCGGCGGTGTACGGGGGCAGTTAGGGTCCGCCAGACAGGGGAACACAATCTGCCACGGGAAGCGTTGACTTTCCAGGCGTTGCACCACGCGGTGTACCGTCGTTGTTTTACGGCTCGCGGCCGCCGTTGGAATACAGGCCGCGAGGATGGAAGATGGCCATCCCGCCGGAGGTCGACGGGACTGTGAGGCTGGTCAGGAGGGAACGGTCCCGGGCCGACGGGACCGCTCATCGATGGAGCTAAGGCGCTTTTTCCGGGCACCGCTGCTGCTAATCGCCGTCGCGGTGCTGTTGCTGCTGTTCGTGCTCGACTACGCGAATTCCGGAAGTTCGTACCAGCAGGTCGACACCTCCGCGATCGTCAAGCTCATCAATGCGGGCCAGGTCAAGAGCGCGGTAATCACCGACAAGAACCAGACGATCCAGATCACGACCAAGAAGACGGTCCAGATTGGGACCGAGAGCGGTACGGAGTTCGAGGCGTCGTGGGTCTCCGGTCAGGGATTGCAGCTCGCGAACGAGCTGCAGAACCAGGTCAACAAGGGCAACCTGCCGGACGGGTACACCGTCAGCATCCCGAAGAGCAACGCGCTGCTTGACCTGATCCCGACCGCGCTGATCTACCTGGTGATCTTCCTCCTGTTCTTCTTCATGCTGTCCCAGATGCAGGGCGGCGGCTCGCGGGTGATGAACTTCGGCAAGTCGCGGGCCAAGCTGATCACCAAGGACACGCCGAAGACGACGTTCGCCGACGTGGCCGGCGTGGACGAGGCCATCGAGGAACTGCAGGAGATTAAGGAGTTCCTGCAGAGCCCGGCGAAGTTCCAGGCCATCGGGGCCAAGATCCCCAAGGGCGTGCTGCTCTACGGCCCGCCGGGCACCGGCAAGACCCTGCTCGCCCGGGCCGTCGCCGGCGAGGCAGGCGTGCCGTTCTACTCGATCTCCGGTTCGGACTTCGTCGAGATGTTCGTCGGTGTCGGCGCGTCCCGGGTCCGCGACCTGTTCGAGCAGGCCAAGGCGAACGCCCCCGCGATCGTGTTCGTCGACGAGATCGACGCCGTGGGACGGCACCGCGGCGCCGGCCTGGGCGGCGGCCACGACGAGCGCGAGCAGACGCTGAACCAGATGCTGGTCGAACTGGACGGCTTCGACACCAAGGGCGGCGTCATCGTGATCGCGGCCACCAACCGGCCCGACATCCTCGACCCGGCGCTGCTCCGTCCCGGCCGTTTCGACCGGCAGATCGTGGTGGCCCAGCCGGACCTGGCTGGCCGCAAGGGAATCCTGCGGGTACACGCCCGGGGCAAGCCCATCGCGCCCGATGCCGACCTTGACATCATCGCCCGGCGCACGCCCGGGTTCACCGGCGCCGACCTGGCCAACGTGATCAACGAGGGCGCGCTGCTGACCGCGCGGCACAACGGCAAGCAGATCACGATGGAGGCGCTCGAAGAGGCCATCGACCGGGTCATGGCGGGTCCGGAGCGCAAGAGCGTGCTGCTGTCGGAGAAGGAGCGGAAGGTCATCGCCTACCACGAGGGCGGCCACGCGCTCGTCGGCCACGCGATGCCGCACGCCGATCCGGTGCACAAGGTGACGATCATCCCGCGCGGCCGTGCGCTCGGCTACACCAGCGCCCTGCCGACCGAGGACAAGTTCCTGGTCACCCGCGCCGAGATGCTCGACCAGCTCGCCATGCTCCTGGGCGGGCGCACCGCCGAGGAGCTCATCTTCCACGAGCCCACGACCGGCGCCGCCAACGACATCGAGAAGGCCACCCAGATCGCCCGCGGCATGATCACCGAATACGGCATGAGCGAGCGCCTGGGCGCACGCAAGTTCGGCCACGGTGACGGCGAGCCGTTCCTGGGCCGGGACATGTCGCACAACCGGGACTACTCCGAGGAAATCGCCTCCTCGATCGACGAGGAGATCCGCCGCCTGATCGAGTCCGCGCACGACGAGGCCTGGGAGGTTCTCGTCGAGTACCGCGACGTGCTCGACGCGCTGGTGCTGCGCCTGCTGGACAAGGAGACCGTGGGCAGGACCGAGGTCCTGGAGCTCTTCGCGACGGTGCAGAAGCGGCCGGTCCGCGGTTCGTACACGGGCTACGGCAAGCGCCTGCCCTCGGACCGCCCGCCGGTGCTCTCGCCCAAGGAACTCGCCCTCGCGGCCGCTGACCCCAGCACGGGCAACGGCGGCATGGCGCTGCCCGCCAACGGCCAGTCCTTCGGCTTCAACCCCACGGGCGCGGGATCGCCGGGCGGCTTCGGCAACGAGCCCGGTCACGGCGAGCCCCAAGACGACGTATGACCGAGGGCGTTGCGGCCGCCCGGGGGACGCAGGCCAGGCCGTGAACGGCCGGGCTGATGGCAGCAGGCCCTCCGGCGGCACTGGCCATCAGGGCAATGGCCACGAGTTCGACCTGCCGCGCATCGAGCGCGCGGTCAGGGAGATCCTGGTCGCGATCGGCGAGGACCCGGAGCGCGAGGGCCTGCGCGACACCCCGGCCAGGGTCGCGCGGGCCTACGCGGAGCAGTTCGCCGGGCTGCGGCAGCGCCCGCAGGACGTGCTCACCACCGTGTTCGACGCGGACCATGACGAGATGGTCATCGTCCGCGACATCGAGGTGTACGGGACGTGCGAACATCACCTGGTCCCGTTCATCGGCGTCGCGCACATCGGCTACATCCCGAACACCAAGGGACAGATCACCGGGCTATCCAAGCTGGCCCGGCTGGTCGACGTGTACGCCCGGCGCCCGCAGGTGCAGGAACGGATGACCAGCCAGATAGCCGACGCCCTGGTGGAGACCCTGGAGCCGCGCGGCGTGGTGGTGGTCATCGAGGCCGAACACCTGTGCATGACGATGCGCGGCGTGCGCAAGCCGGGAGCGCGGACGGTGACCTCGGCGGTGCGCGGCGCCTTCCGCGACAACAACATCACCCGCGCCGAGGCGATGAGCATTATTTACGGCCGCCACTGAACTGAAACGGCTCCCGCGGCGTCTATTGGGTAGGCCAGCGGCCATCGACGCCTGCCGGGGAAGAAACCGAAGGGCAAGTTCCGGTATTTCCGGCAGCGGCTGCTGACTCCGTCCCCGTAGATGGGGGCTTTGCCTACGCTTGGAGGTAGCGTGAAAGCAGGACGCGAGGCGGCGCGATGACCACGCTGACCTATCGTGCCCCAGGGCCTGATAAGAAAGCTGCCGAGATGAGCGACAGCGACGAAGCTGGACACGCGAACCGCGCGCACGTACCCGTGGCCAAGGCCGACGGCACGCACGCTCCCGCCGGGCCGCCGAGCTTTGCTGACCGCAGGCGCCAGCACGCCTGGGTGCCCCGCATCCTGGCGTTGCTCACCGCGCTCATCGGCCTGTCGGACATCCTCGGCATCTTCAAGCCTGACCTGGCGCACCGCCTGCACAAGATCACCTACCTGGTGCCGGGGACGCTGACCAACGTCACCCGCACCGCCGACGTGGTCATCGGGCTGATGCTGCTGCTGCTCGCGCACGGCCTGCGCCGCAGGAAACGGCGTGCCTGGCAGGCGGTGGCGGCCCTGCTCGCGTTCGACATCGCCATCCACTTCTTCCACTCGCAGCGGATCCTGACCGCCAGCGTCGCGATCGTGGTTCTCATCGGGCTGCTCTACTTCCGGGACGAGTTCTACGCCGAGGGAGACCAGCGCACCCGGTGGCGGGCCTTGTGGGTCTTCGGCGGCCTGATCGTAGCGGACGTCGTCATCGGCCTGTCCTACATCCTGCTGGCCCGGGGGCTGGTGGAGGATTACTCACTGGGCCAGCGGGTGGAGGAAGTCATCACCGGCCTGGTCGGGGTGTCGGGGCCGGTTCAGTGGGTGCCAGAGGCCCGCGGCGACCTGTTCGGCATCCTCACCAGCGCGCTGGGTATCTTCACCCTCGTCGTCACCGTGTACCTGTTCCTGCGCCCGGCCGAGCCCCGGGCGCGGCTGGGCGGCGCGGACGCGGCCCGGGTCAGGGAACTGCTGGTCAAGCACGGGGACAGGGACTCGCTCGGCTACTTCGCGCTGCGCGACGACAAGAGCGTGATCTGGTCGCCGACCGGCAAGGCCTGCATCTGCTACCGGGTCGTGTCGGGGGTGATGCTGGCCAGCGGCGACCCGATCGGCGACCCGGAGGCCTGGCCCGGCGTGATCGCTCCTTTCCTGGACGAGGCGGCCCGGCACGCCTGGGCGCCGGCCGTGATGGGGTGCAGCGAGCTCGGCGCGGAGGTGTGGTGCCGTGAGGGCGGCCTGACCGCGCTCGAGCTCGGCGACGAGGCGATCGTGAACGTGGCCGACTTCAGCCTGTCCGGCCGGTCGATGCGGAACGTCAGGCAGATGGTCAACCGGGTGGCCAAGCACGGCTACGTCGCCGAAGTCCGCCGGGTCGGCGACATCCCGCGCCGGGAACTCGACGCCATCGTCAAGACCACGGATTCCTGGCGCGGCAGCCAGACCGAGCGCGGCTTCTCGATGGCCCTCGGCCGGATCGGCGCACCCGGCGACGATGACTGCGTGCTCGCCACCGCGACCGAGGACGGGGTCGTCCGGGCGGTGCTGCAACTGGTCCCCTGGGGCTCCGACGGCCTGTCGCTCGACCTGATGCAGCGCGACAAGGGCGCCCAGGGCGGACTCAACGACTTCCTGATCACCGAGACCATCAAGGCCGCCTCCAACCTCGGCGTGAAGCGCATATCGCTGAACTTCGCCGTCTTCCGGGCCGCGCTCGAGCGCGGCGAGCGGATCGGCGCGGGCCCGGTGCTCCGGGCCTGGCGGTCGGTGCTCATCTTCATGTCCAAGTGGTTCCAGATCGAGTCGCTCTACAAGTTCAACGCCAAGTTCTGCCCTGTCTGGCAGCCGCGGTTCTTCGTCTTCCCGAGCTCGAAGGACGCGCCGAGGATCGCGCTGGCCGCGCTCGAGGCGGAGGCGTTCCTGGTCTGGCCGCGGCTCGGGCTGCGCCGGATCGCGCGGAAGCTCGGCCTGGTCAAGCTCAGGCGCCAGCCGCGCCGGGAGCCGGTGCCCCAACGGTGACGTTCCAGCTTCCCGGCTTGCCCAGCGCGGACCGCTGCCTGGTCATGGGCGTGGTGAACGTCACGCCCGACTCGTTCTCCGACGGCGGTCAGTGGTACGGGGCGGACGCGGCCATCGCGCACGGGCTGGAACTGGCGGCGCAAGGCGCGGACATCGTGGACGTCGGCGGCGAGTCGACCAGGCCCGGGGCCCAGCGCATCTCCGCCGAAGAGGAGCTGCGGCGGATCGGGCCCGTGGTCACCGAACTCGTCCAGGCCGGGGTGCCGACCTCGATCGACACGATGCGGGCGCCGGTGGCGGAGTTCGCGCTGAACGCGGGCGCGCATCTGGTCAACGACGTGAGCGGCGGCCTCGCCGATCCGGACATGCCGCGGCTGGTCGCGGCGGCGGGGGTTTCCTACGTGGTGATGCACTGGCGCGGCCACAGCCGTGACATGTACTCGCGTGCGGTCTACGCCGACGTGGTGGCCGAGGTCCGCGACGAACTGGCCCGGCGGGTGGACGCCGTCGTGCACGCGGGGGTGGACCCCGGATGCATCGTGGTCGATCCCGGTCTCGGGTTCGGCAAGCGGCCCGAGCACAACTGGCCGCTGCTCACCCACCTCGAACAGGTGGGCACGCTCGCCGGAGGGACCTTCCCCGTCCTGGTCGGAGCGTCGAGGAAGCGTTTCCTCGGCAACCTGCTGGCCGGCCAGGACGGCACGCCGAGGCCGTTCGCCGACTGTGACGGGGCCACGGTGGCGATCACGGCGCTCGCCGCCGCGGCCGGCGCCTGGTGCGCGCGGGTGCACCAGGTGCCGCTGAACGCGGACGCCGTCCGGGTCGCCGCCGCCTGGCATAATGCCGCGCCCGCGCCTGCGGCCACGGCCGCGGCCACGCCCGCGGCTACGGGCGCCGCCAACCCTCCGCTGCCGGTGGTGCGCGCCATCACCGGCCGGTCCTGACCGTGCGCCACCGCGTGGTGCTGTCCGTAGGCAGCAACCTGGGCGACCGGCTGGGTACCCTTCAAGGATGCGTGCAAGCCATCGGCGGCCTTCCGGATACTGACGTGCTGGCCATCTCGCCCGTCTACGAGACCGCCCCGGTCGGCGGCCCGGCGCAGCCCGATTACCTGAACGCGGTGCTCATCGTGTCGACCGGCCTGCCCCCGCTCGACCTGCTGGCGGCGGCCCAGCGCATCGAGGCGGATTTCGGCCGGGTCCGGGGCGCAGGAGCCGAGCGGTTCGGGCCGCGAACCCTCGACGTCGACGTCATCAGCTACGCGGAAGAGATCAGCGGCGACCCGGTGCTCACCCTGCCCCACCCCCGCGCGCACGAGCGGGCCTTCGTCCTCGCCCCGTGGCACGATGTCGACGCCGGGGCCAGCCTGCCCGGGCGAGGGCCGGTGGCGGGCTTGCTCGCCAGGCTCGACCGCCACGACGTCCGGCGCCAGCCGGACATGGTTCTCCGGCGCCCTCGTCCCAAAGAGCCCGACGACCCCCCCAAGCCCGGCGCCCCGGCGCGGATCTCATGAAACCGACCCGCGTCTCGACGCTCGTCGTGGTCACCGTCGTCTGCGCGGCCGTGACCTGGCTGGCGCTCCGGTCGGTTTACCAGCACCTGCCGCCGCTGCCCTGGACGGGAGTGCCCGCGCTGCTCGTGGCCGCGCTGGCGGAAGCGTGGACGGGCCGCGACCTGCGAGCCCGGATCGCCGGACGGCGCGGCCTGAAGCCTGCCGCGCCGCTGTTCGTGTCCCGGATGGTGGCGCTGGCCAAGGCCAGTTCGCTGGCGGCGGCGATAATCGCCGGCCTCGCGGCGGGTTTCGACATCTACCTGAGCGGCACGCTGAACGCTAGCGTGCCGCGCCAGGACGCCGTCACCGCGGTCGTGACGTTCGTCGCAGCCATCCTGCTCATGTGCGCCGCGCTGTTCCTCGAGTACAGCTGCCGGGTGCCTGAGGGGCCCGACCGCGACCAGTAAGAGGGGTCGGCCCCGTAGCGTCGTCGGCAGCACCGCTTCCGGCGGTGCCGCTTCCGGCGGAGCTGGCCGCCACCAAGCGCGGCCGCGGGAGGCGGATGAGCGGCACCGAGGCAGGCACCACGGACCGTTCGGGATAACGCCTTTGATTTTCCGGCGGATCGGCTGCGGCGGCCTCTCGGAAGCAGCTTCAACACCGGCTCCTGAACAACGGAACTAGTCGTCACCGGGCGCCGGACCCGCCGGGTGTCCGGCGCCCTTTTTGTCATGGCTATCCTGGTCATCGCACCACCCGACGTCCGGTACCCGCCGAGGACTGGAACGAGTTGACATCCTCCGCTGCCTTGAAGGACAGGGATTCCAGCCGCGACCTATGGTCGCGCTGTCGGTTCGCGGTTCACCGGCCCGGGATCCCGGAAGCCTCCCCGCGCAGCCACGGCATGCCCCGCCGCGGTTCCGCACCAGGTGGTGCAGGTGCCCGCCTGGCTCTTGCGGACAGCTTTAAAGTATCACTTCGCACTGACATTCTAAGGGAGGTGGAGCGGCGTTTCCTCATCGGCCTGAAGGCCGGGGTCTGGTCGCCGTAATCCCGATGAACCCTGATATGGACTCCCATCCCGGGGCTTCGGGATCCGATCCGGCCGCCGGGCACCCGGCCAGGCTCGCGGTCGGCATCGTCGGCGCCGGGAGAGCGGGCACCGCGCTCGGCGTGGCGCTCGCCCGCGCCGGACACCAGGTCGTGGCCGCGTCCGCCGTGTCGGACGCCTCGCTGCGCCGGGCGCACACGAACTTCCCTGGCGCGGTCATCACCGACCCCGGCCAGGTTATCCGCCACGCCGACCTGGCCCTGCTGACCGTGCCCGACGACGCGCTGCCCGGCCTGATCGCCGGGCTGGCGGCGACGGGAGCGCCGCTGGAGGGCCGCATGCTGGCCCACGCGAGCGGGCGTTACGGCGTGACGGTGCTCGAGGAGGCCGTGCGCCAGGGGGCGCTGCCGATGGCGCTGCACCCGGTGATGACGTTCACCGGCCGCAGCGACGACGTCGACCGGCTCAGGGGAACCTGCTTCGGGGTGACCGCGCCCGAGGTGCTCAGGCCCGCGGCCGAGGGACTGGTGATCGAGATGGGCGGAGAGCCCGTCTTCATCCCCGAGGAGCACCGCGATCTGTACCACGCGGCGCTCGCCAGCGCCGCCAACCACCTGGTCACGCTCGTCGCGCAGGCCGCGGACCTGCTCAGGACGGCCGGAGTGGCGGAGCCCGCGCGCCTGCTCGGGCCGCTGCTCTCCGCGTCCCTGGACAACGCGCTGCGATTCGGCGACGCGGGCCTGACCGGTCCGGTCGCCCGCGGTGACGCGGCGACCGTGGCCGCGCACGTCGCCGCGCTCGAGGCCGCGGCGGGTACCTCAGCCGCCGCCGCGGCGGGCGCGTCGACGGCCGCGGTGGCCGCCTACGTCGCCATGGCCCGGCTGACCGCGGATCGCGCGCTCGCGGCCGGGCTGCTCAAGCCGGCCGACGCGGAACGCCTGCTCGACGTGCTCGGCGGCCGCCCATGAGCGACAGGCCGCCGCCCGCCTCGCCGCCGCTGCTCGTCCGGACGAGGGCCGAACTCGCCGCCGCGCGGGCCGCGCTGGACCCGAGTACCGGGCCCGTCGTCCTGGTGCCGACCATGGGGGCCCTGCACGCCGGCCACGAGCGGCTGCTGCGCGCGGCCCGCACGCTGGCCGGGCCACGGGGGAGCGTCGTCGTCTCGCTCTTCGTCAACCCGCTCCAGTTCGGGCCGAACGAAGATCTCGACCGCTACCCGCGGACCCTGGAGGAGGACCTGGCCATGTGCGCCCGGGAGGGGGCGCGGCTGGTCTTCGCCCCCTCGGCGGCCGAGATGTATCCCGGGGGTAAGCCGGAGGTGACCGTTGATCCGGGGCCAGCCGGCCAGCTCTTCGAGGGCGAGTTCCGGCCGGGCTTCTTCGGCGGCGTGCTGACCGTGGTGCTCAAGCTGCTGCACCTGACCCGGCCGGCCATCGCGGTGTTCGGCCAGAAGGACGCGCAGCAGCTCACGCTCGTCCGAAGGATGGTGACCGACCTGAACCTGGACGTGGTGATCGAGCCCGTGCCGACCGTGCGTGACGCCGACGGGCTCGCGACCTCGAGCAGGAACCGCTACCTGTCCCCGGCCGACCGGGCGGTGGCGCTCGCGCTGCCGGGGGCGCTGCGCGCCGGTCAGGCCAGGGCCGCGGAGGGTTTCGCGGACGCGGCCGCCGTGCTCGCCGCCGCCCGTGACGCGCTGCGCGCCGAACCCGCGCTGGTGGTCGACTATGTCGCGGTGGTTGACCCGGGTACGTTCGGCCCGGCCGAGCCCGGACCCGCTCTGCTGGTGGCGGCGGCCAGGGCGGGCGGCACGCGGCTGATCGACAACGTGCCTGTCGTGCTCGCGGCGGAGGTCGCCGCCGAGGGCATTCTCCGCGATGCTGCCACGGAAGGGCCGGGCGCCGATGCTGCTCACCATTGACATCGGGAACACGAACACCGTTCTCGGGATATTCGACGGGGACCGGGTGATCGAGCACTGGCGGATCGCCACCGTCCCTGACCGCACCGCCGACGAGCTCGCCGTCGTGCTGCGCGGCCTGCTCATCGGTAGCAGCGCGTTTACGGAAAGGGATATTGCCGGTATATCCCTGTGCTCGACGGTGCCCTCGGTGCTGCACGAGATGAGAGAGATGTGCCGGCGCTATTACGGTGACCTGGAAACGGTCATCGTCGAGCCGGGCGTAAAGACCGGGGTCCCGGTCCGGACCGACAACCCCAAGGAAGTGGGCAGCGACCGGATCATGAACTCGCTCGCGGCCGTGCACCTTTACGGCGGCCCGGCGATTGTCGTGGATTTCGGAACGTCCACGAACTTCGACGCGGTGAGCGCGCGCGGCGAGTTCGTCGGCGGCGCACTTGCGCCGGGAATCGAGATATCCGTTGATGCGCTGTCCCGCCGGGCCGCGCAGTTGCTTAAGGTGGAGCTGACTAGGCCACCGCGCGTCATCGGTAAGAATACGGTGGAGTCCCTGCAATCGGGCATCATCTACGGCTTCGCCGCGCAGGTCGAGGGAATTACCCGGCGGATGGCGCGCGAACTGTCGCCCGATGACCCGCGCGCGGTCACCACTATCGCCACCGGAGGCCTGGCGCCGCTCGTTATCGACGAGGTCAGCGTCATTGACGCATACGAGCCCTGGCTCACCCTGATCGGCTTGCGCCTGGTCTACGAAAGGAACGCGGGCCAGGCGACCTCACCCGGCCTGAAGTGACCCTCAGCGACGTTGAGGGGGCTTTTTTGGGACTTTCAGGAACTCTTGGGGCTTCGGGGTTTTGTGGGTTTTGAGGGCTTTGGGGGCTCAGCCGATCCGGACGGCGCCGACGTAAGCGCTCCAGTAGACCGGTTCGACCTTGACCGTCTCGCCGAAGTCAGGCGCGTCGATCATCATTCCGTCGCCGAGGTAAATCCCGACGTGGCTGATGTCGGAGAAGAAGAAGACGAGATCGCCGGGCTCCAAGTCGTTGCGGGCCACGTGCATGCCTGAGTTCCACAAGCTGCCGGTGTAGTGCGGCAGCGCGATGCCTTCCTGTGCGTACGCCCACACGACCAGCCCGGAGCAGTCGAATTCCCCGGGACCCGCCGCGCCCCACACGTAGGGATCGCCTTCCCGGGTGATCGCCGCCTGCAGGGCCTGGGCCCCGACCGTGTTCGCGGTCGGGATGTCGATGTTCGGATACTGCCCGGTCTGGGTGTAGACCGCCATCGCCTGTTTCATCGCCGCGCTGTTGACCTGGTCGATCTTGGCGTCGATGACCTTCTTCTTGGCGTTCATCTGGGCTTCGAGCGCGTTCACCTGGGCGATCTGCTGGTCGGCGGTTTGCTTGTCCCGCAGCGCCTGGGTCACCTCGTTGCTCAGCGTGTTGACCTTCATGCCGCTGGACTGGTCCAGCTCGGCGACCGCGGAGGCCTGGCTCAGGAACTGCGCCGGGTCCCCGGTGGCGAGTGCCTGGAAGGTCGGGTCCAGACCGGAGCTCATGTAGTTCGCGGCGGCCAGCTGGGCCACGGCCTGCTGGCTGATCGCCAGCGCGGCGGCGCCGCGGCTGGCGGCGCTCTCCGCGATCCGCGCGTTGGCCTGGGCGCGGCCGAGCTGGATGCGCAGGCCGTCGAACTGCTCGCTCAGCGCGTTGATCTGGAACTCGAGCTGCTTGGCCTCCGCGACCAGGGTGGTCAGGTTCGGCTTCGGCGCGATGGTCTGCGCCGCGCTGATGCCGCCCGGCAGGATGCCGGAAATAAGCAGGGCAAGCGCGCCGGCTGCGCCGGCCAGGCCGACCCCTCCGCTCAGTTTGCGCACAGCGATGGAGAATATTGGAATCACAGGCCGGTTGCCACCGACTAGGAGGAAGTTTTACCTGGGGCGTCCGCGGCGGCCGGGCGGGCGCTTCGGGTCCGGCTCGCCGGCAGCGGCTATCGTGGACGGCGCTATGGGTTACACGATCAGGTCCGCGCGCACGCGCGATGTGCCGATGATCAGGAAGTTGATCGACTCGAATGTCGAGTCTGGTCGCCTGCTGAGCAAGGCCCCGGTCACCCTCTACGAGGACGTCCAGGAGTTCTGCGTGGCCGACCTCTCTCATGACGCGACCCTGGCGGGCTGCGGCGCGCTGCATGTGATGTGGGAGGACCTCGCCGAGATCAGGACGGTCGCGGTGCGGGAAGACTGCCAGGGCCTGGGTATCGGTCACGGGATCGTCGATGCGCTGCTGCAGCGGGCCCGCGCGGTGGGGGTGGACCGGGTGTTCGTCTTGACTTTCGCGGTGAACTTCTTCGCCCGTCACGGATTCCAGGAGATCAACGGCACGCCCGTAGCGGCAGAGGTGTACCAGGAGCTATTGCGCTCCTATGACGAGGGCGTCGCGGAGTTTCTCGACCTGGGGTGGGTAAAACCCAACACTCTCGGCAACACCCGCATGCTGTTGCGCCTCTTACCGGGACGGGAAAAATGAGCACCGGCGTTGCGCACGAGACGATACAAGCCCAGCGGGAGCATCGTCCGACTCGGGCTGTGGAGAGGAACCGGCTATGTGGAACGATCTCGCCGCGCTGACTCCGCCGCTGGTGGTTTGCGTCGCCTTCCTCATCGGCGTGGCGATGTTGCTGCGCCGGGAGATGTCCCCGAAGCGCCGCGCCGAGCGGGACGCCCGCCGCCGATCACATGACCAGAGGCCTTGAAATACACGGCCCGCCAGGTTTATCCCCACCCGCAGAACTGCGCGAACTGGGCGAACGGCTTGGCCGCAGATCACAGTAACGGCGTAGTTCATGATCTGCTGTAAGCAGCCCGTGCTAACGCGCGACTTCAGCATCGATTACGCAGAGTAACTGCATCCGAGATGCCGCCCGATGGCGGCCGCACAACGAAAACAAGTGCGCCGCAAGTTGCAGAATTGTCAACGCCAAGAGATCGGGTATACATTTAGCATCTGAAATAGGTTGCTCCGTCAGAAGGGCTGTTTCCATGGCACAGAAGGTGCAGGTGCTTCTCGTCGACGATCTCGATGGGAGCGAGGCCACCGAGACCGTCACGTTTGGACTCGATGGCGCCTCGTATGAGATCGACCTGAGTTCCGGCAACGCAGGCAAGCTCCGTAAAGAGCTAGCCCACTATGTGGAGCACGCGCGCAAAGCGAGCGCTCCGGCAAGGCGCCGTCGGGCCCGCACTGGCCCCGGCCGCGAGCGCAGCGCCCAAATCAGGCAGTGGGCGAAGCAGCGTGGTTACAAGGTCAATGAGCGCGGGCGCATTCCCGCCAACATCGTCGCGGAGTACGAAGCCGCGCACTAGTACGCACGTACCGGAGTTCGCTGGTTTTAGCGTGCTCCCGGGGTTCATCGCCATTGCGGGTGGGGCAGGGGATCATCCCCCGGGTGGGCGGCATTGTGGCGAGTGGCTCCCAGAGCAGCGGTGACTGCACGGATCGGCCCCGGCTCTTCGGAGCTCTTGCGATGAGGAGCTCCCGCGGCGGCGGGGCCGGCCGGATCGCACCGTTGGCCCGGAGGGACGGACTGACCGTCCGGGGGCCAACGGTGCGTTTGCTTATCCGGGGGAGCCTCGACGCCCCTGCTTCGCGCGGAGAGGTTGGGGAGCGCGGAGCGGCCGGGGAGACAGCTTCTGGGGTTCGGGGCGGTGGCTTCTGGGGTTCGTGGTGCTGCCTTCTCCGGCAGCTTCTCCGGCGGAGGCCGCCGGACGGGGCAGCCAGGGCATCCCAGGACGGCCGTTCGCTTGCGGCGTACCCGGGCCTGTCCTGGGAACATGGGTCTCATCTACAGGGTTGATGAGGGTGAACGCCTCGTGTCCAGGGAACGTCTTGTTATGCGAGGCGCATACTCGGATTAAGCGTGGCCGTGGGCACGCGGCTACTATGCGGATTAAGGCAAGGTATGGCGCGACCCCATCCCGCCCCCCGTGCTGTGAGGAGAGCGACGACATGTTCGAGAGGTTTACCGACAGAGCGCGGCGGGTTGTTGTCCTGGCGCAAGAAGAAGCCAGGATGCTCAATCACAACTACATCGGCACCGAGCACATCCTGCTCGGCCTCATCCATGAGGGCGAAGGTGTAGCGGCCAAGGCGCTCGAGTCGCTGGGGATCAGCCTGGACGCCGTTCGGCAGCAGGTCGAGGAGATCATCGGCCAGGGCCAGCAGGCACCGTCCGGGCACATCCCGTTCACCCCCCGCGCCAAGAAGGTGCTTGAGCTTTCGCTGCGGGAGGCGCTGCAACTCGGCCACAACTACATCGGCACCGAGCACATCCTGCTCGGCCTCATCCGCGAGGGCGACGGCGTGGCCGCCCAGGTGCTGGTGAAGCTGGGCGCCGACCTGAACCGGGTGCGTCAGCAGGTCATCCAGCTGCTGCACGGGTACCAGGGCAAGGAGCCCGCGTCGGCCGGCACCGCCGCGGAATCGGCTCCGTCGACCTCCCTGGTCCTGGACCAGTTCGGCCGCAACCTCACCCAGGGCGCGCGCGAGGGCAAGCTCGATCCGGTCATCGGCCGGGAGAAAGAGATCGAGCGCGTCATGCAGGTGCTCTCCCGCCGGACCAAGAACAACCCGGTGCTGGTGGGCGCGCCTGGCGTGGGCAAGACGGCGGTCGTCGAGGGCCTGGCGCAGAAGATCGTCAAGGGCGAGGTCCCCGAGACCATCAAGGACAAGCAGCTGTACACGCTGGACCTCGGCGCCCTGGTGGCCGGCTCCCGCTACCGCGGTGACTTCGAGGAGCGGCTCAAGAAGGTGCTCAAGGAGATCCGCACCCGCGGCGACATCATCCTGTTCATCGACGAGATCCACACGCTCGTCGGGGCGGGTGCCGCCGAGGGGGCCATCGACGCGGCCTCGATCCTGAAGCCGATGCTGGCCCGCGGCGAGCTGCAGACCATCGGCGCCACCACGCTCGATGAGTACCGCAAGTACCTGGAGAAGGACGCCGCGCTTGAGCGCAGGTTCCAGCCCATCCAGGTGGCGGAGCCGACGATCTCGCACACGATCGAGATCCTCAAGGGCCTGCGCGACCGGTACGAGGCTCACCACCGCGTGTCCATCACGGACGGCGCGCTGGTCGCCTCGGCCCAGCTCGCCGACCGCTACATCAGCGACCGCTTCCTGCCGGACAAGGCCATCGACCTGATCGACGAGGCCGGCTCCCGGATGCGGATCCGGCGCATGACCGCGCCGCCGGACCTGCGCGAGTACGACGAGAAGATCGCCCAGGTGCGCCGCGAGAAGGAATCGGCCATCGACTCGCAGGACTTCGAGAAGGCCGCTGCGCTGCGGGACACCGAGAAGCAGCTGCTGGCCAAGAAGGCGACCCGGGAGAAGGAGTGGAAGGCCGGCGACATGGACGTCGTGGCCGAGGTGAACGAGGAGCTCATCGCTGAGGTGCTCGCCACCGCCACCGGCATCCCGGTGTTCAAGCTGACCGAAGAGGAATCGCAGCGCCTGCTCCGGATGGAGGATGAGCTGCACCGCCGGGTGATCGGCCAGAACGACGCCATCAAGGCGCTGTCCCAGGCGATCAGGCGGACCCGGGCCGGCCTGAAGGACCCGAAGCGTCCCGGCGGGTCGTTCATCTTCGCTGGCCCGTCCGGCGTCGGCAAGACGGAGCTGTCCAAGACGCTGGCCGAGTTCCTGTTCGGCGATGAGGACTCGCTGATCCAGCTCGACATGAGCGAGTACATGGAGAAGCACACGGTGTCCCGGCTGTTCGGGTCCCCGCCCGGCTACGTCGGTTACGAGGAAGGCGGCCAGCTCACCGAGAAGGTCCGCAGGCGGCCGTTCTCGGTGGTCCTGTTCGACGAGATCGAGAAGGCGCACCCGGACATCTTCAACTCGCTGCTGCAGATCCTGGAAGACGGCCGCCTGACCGACGCCCAGGGCCGGATGGTCGACTTCAAGAACACGGTCATCATCATGACGACCAACCTGGGTACCCGCGACATCTCCAAGGGCGTGACCGTGGGCTTCGCCCGGAAGGGTGAGTCCACGGGTTCCTACGACCGGATGAAGTCCCGGGTGCAGGAGGAGCTGAAGCAGCACTTCCGGCCGGAGTTCCTGAACCGCGTGGACGACATCATCGTCTTCCACCAGCTCCTCCGGGAGGAGATCTTCAGCATCGTCGACCTGATGATCGCCAAGGTGGACGAGCGCCTGAAGGACCGCGACATGGCCATCGAGCTGCGGCCGGCCGCCAAGGACCTGCTGTCCGAGCGCGGCTACGACCCGGTGCTCGGGGCCCGGCCGCTGCGGCGCACGATCCAGCGGGAGATCGAGGACAGCCTGTCCGAGAAGATCCTGTTCGGCGAGCTCAGGCCAGGGCAGATCGTCATCGTGGACGTCGAGGGCAGCGGGGAGACCGCCAAGTTCACCTTCAACGGCGTCCCGAAGCCCGACGTGGTGCCCGACGTGCCCGCGCCGGAGATGGCGAGCGAGCCGGTGGTCAGCAAGAGCAGCGCGGTCGGCAGTTCGACCGGCAGCTCAGGCGCCCAGGACGGCGGCGGCACCGCTTCCGCCATGGGCTGATAGCACCGCAAACCCGGGGTCCGCGACATCGCGGACCCCGGGTTTCATGCTGTCTGGGACAGTGCCCCGCTGCCGGGCCGCCCTGCCTCGGGCCGCCCTGCCTCGGGCCGCCCTGCCTCGGGCTGCCCTGCCTCGGGCCGTAGTGACCCGGGCTCCACCGACCCGGGCAGCGCAAAGCGGCCGTCGGGCAGGGGATCGACCAGGCCGTCGGCGATGAGGCCGTCCAGGGCCCGGGCCAACTGGGCCTGGCCGGGCCAGACCGCGTCGAAGTCGGCCCGGCTTACCGGCTCACCGGAATGGCGCAGCACCGCGAGCAGCCGGCCGCGGCACTGCCGGTCCGTGCCGTCGTAACGCTGGCTCCGGCGTCTAGGCGCCCCGGCCGGATCCTGGGGGTCCTTAGACTCCTTCGGCCGACCCGCGGCCAGCCAGGCGCAATCGCGGGCCACCGGGCAGGTGCCGCAGCGCGGGCTGGCGGCCGTGCACACCAGCGCGCCGAGTTCCATCACCGCGACGGACCAGCGGGCCGCGACCGCGGGCTCGGCGGGCAGCAGCGACTCGGCCAGCCGCCGCTCCGCTACCGACGGCGCGGCGCCGGGCCCGGGCCGCCCGCCGACGAGCCTGGCCAGCACGCGCCGCACGTTGGTGTCGAGCACGGCGTGCCGCTGGCCGAAGGCGAAGCTGGCCACGGCCGCGGCGGTATAGCTGCCGATCCCCGGCAGCGCGAGCAGGGCGTCCCGGTCCGGCGGCACCATCCCGCCGTGCCGCGTGGTCACGATGGTGGCCGTCTCGTGCAGCCGGAGCGCGCGCCTGGGATAGCCGAGCCTGCCCCACTGCCTGATCGCCTCGCCCGCGGGCTCGGCCGCGAGTGCGGCCGGGGTGGGCCACCGAGCGAGCCAGGAGAGGTATTCGGGCAGCACCCGGGCCACCGGCGTCTGCTGCAGCATGATCTCACTGACCAGCACCGACCAGGACGTCGCGCCGGGAGCGCGCCAGGGCAGGTCCCGCGCGTTGCGCGCGTACCAGGCCAGCACCGGCTCCGTGTAGGGCGTCGACATGATGCTGCCTATCGTGGCACGCTCCCGGCGGTGCTGTACCGCCATGCCCGGCCGCACCGTCGCGGCGTGCTAGGCGTCCCGGCGGAGCAGCACGACCGCCGCCACGGCGAGCAGGCCGGCGGCGAGGAGGACGAAGATGCCGGTCTCGATCCCCTGGAACGCCCAGTAGCGGCCGCCCGGCTGGTAGGTGACGACGGAACGGAAGCTGGCCAGGGCAGCCCGGCAGGACGGCGCGATTCTGACAGCACCCCTGGCCGGGCTCGCGCAGGAGGCCGGGAGGTAGCCGAGGGGGATGTTATAAAGCGCGGCTCCGTTCGGGGCCGCGACCAGGTTGCCGTGCGGGCCGACGACATCCTGCCCGAGTTGCCACGCGGATCCGGGCGGCGTATATCCGTTCAGCACCGAGTGCGTGACGGTGACCGCGCTGATGTAGTGCGGGCGGAGCCAGAGGGTGACCGCCGCGCGGACGGCGATGAACCCAGCGAGGGTGACGGCCAGCGCCGGCAGGGTGCGGCGTAGCAGCGCGCCAGCGCAGATGCCGAGCGCCATGGCGAACAGCGCGTAGGCCACCGGGACGATGCCCATGATGTCGAACCGGCCCGGCTTGAACTGATCAAGCTGCAGGGCGTTGTCAGGTCCGGACCACCAGGTCACGAGGGCCGAGATGACGCCGCCCCAGACCGCCGCGGCAAGCAGCAGCCAGCCGGCCTTCACCGCGAGCCAGCGCTTACGGGTGACGCTCTGCATCCAGGCGAACTGATTAGTGCCGGTCTCGAGTTCGGCGGCCACCAGCGGGGCGCCCCAGAACAGCCCGGCGAGAACCGGGGCGCCCAGCGTCATGATGACCAGGAATCCGACCGCGTGGCTGCCGAGGAACACCGAGCTCGAAAGGTTCGCGCAGGTGTGGGTCGCGGTGCAGGCAGCGACGGCGGAGTGGTACTGCGAGGCCATCTGCAGGCCGGTGATCAGCAGCAGGACGGCGAGCGCGGCCAGCAGGGCGGCGCCCACGCAGAACTGGGCGCGGTGCTGGCGCCAGACGAGCCAGGTCATTGGTCTTCTCCAACCGTGGTGAGGTGCGAGATGGCGGACGCGCCGTCCTGGCCCGTGCTGGGCTGGCCCGTGCTGGGCTGGCCCGTGCTGGGCTGGCTCATGTAGGCGAGCACCATTTCTTCGAGCCCGACCTCGGCGCTCTCCCAGTCCGGGTCGACGACGGGGGCGTTCCCACGGACGAGCAGGGTGGTCTGGCGGGCCGTGCGGACGGCCTGCACCACGGTGCGGGTCTTCTCGATCGCGGTGGTGGCCTTGCGCGGGCCGACCAGGATCTGGTG
>Ga0208565_1000263_pt1 | contig 42444 bp, 32 predicted proteins | sample Sb_taG_7_FD_187706 | JGI IMG/M metagenome (GOLD analysis project Ga0208565, IMG submission 187706) | Peat soil microbial communities from Weissenstadt, Germany - Sb_50d_2_FS metaG (SPAdes) (version 2) | ecosystem: Environmental > Terrestrial > Soil > Wetlands > Peat | place: Germany... | reverse complement strand
ACACCCGCGTCAAGCTCCTCAAACGCCAGATGTACGGCCGCGCCAGCTTTCCCCTCCTCCGCAAGCGCATCCTCCTGACCAGCCGAAACGCCCGCCCGTGACCATCCCGAAATATGCGCCAGAGCCGTAATAGCAACCACGATGTTCCATGGGTGTCGTTAACTGGGGCGATCGAAGGTTAACTCTGGGGCGATGCCTTCTTGGCCCGGTCGGGTCGGCCCACCCGGCGGCGCCAGCGCTCGGCGCGGCGGTCCGCGAGGATCTGCCGGACTACATTGCGGCCCGGGATGCCGGTGACGCCGCCGCCCCCGTGGGTGGCCGAACCCGCCTGGTACAGGCCACGGACCGGCGTGCGCAGGTCAGCGTAGCCGGCCGCGGGCCTGGCGTGGAACATCTGCCCCAGCGACAGTTCCCCGTGGAAGATGTTCCCGCCGACCAGCCCGTATTCCTCCTGCATCTGGTGCGGCCCGATCACCTGCCGGTGCAGCACCGAGCTGGTGAACCCGGGCGCGAGCTTCTCCACCCGGGCCAGCACCCGGTCGGCGTAGGCCTCCAGGTCGCCCGTCTGCGGCGCGTCGGCGTAGCCGCAGGGCACCCACTGGGTGAACATCGACATGATGTGCTTCCCGGCGGGCGCCAGCGAGTCGTCGAAGACGCTGGGGATGCAGATGTCGGCAAACGGCAGCGTGGCCGGCGCGCCCGAGACGGCCTGCTGGAACGCGGTCTCGATGTCATCGAGCGACTCCGCCAGCACGATCGTGCCGCCATAGACCGACGGGTCGGGCTCGGGATGGCTGCTGAAGGCCGGCAGCCGGTCGAGCGCCAGGTTGATCTTCACGGTCCCGCTGCGGCTGCGCCAGCCGCGGATGTCGGCGACGAACTCGGCGGGCAGATCCGCCGGGTCGAGCAGCCGCAGGAACGAGATCTGCGGGTGCGCGGTGGTGACGACCACCGGCGCGTCGATGGATTCCCCGCTGGCCAGGGTGACGCCCGCGACGTGGCCGTCTTTGGTGCGGATCTGCGCCACCTCGGCGTCGGTCCTGACCTGCGCCCCGAACATCCGGGCGGCCCGGGCCAGCGCGCCCGACACCCCGCCCATGCCGCCGCGCGGGAAGCCCCAGGCGCCGGCGGCCCCCTCGGTCTCGCCGATGTGATGGTGCAGCATCACGTAGGCGGTCCCGGCTGACCGCGGCCCGGCCCAGGTGCCGATCACCCCGGACACCGACAGCAGGCCGCGTATCGCGTCGCTCTCGAAATACCCCTCGAGCAGGTCGGCGATGCTGCCGGTGAGCAGTCGCGTCACGTCGACCGCGCCGCGTTCGTCGATGCCGCGCAGGTGAGTGAGCAGCCGCGCCTGCCGGAGCAGGTCCGGTGGCCGCCGCGACCCGAGTCGCGGCGGGATCTGATGCAGCAACGGGCCGAGCACCCGCCCGATGCCGGCCAGGTGCTCTTCATACCCGGGGTAGGCGTCGGCGTCCGCCGCCGAGAACTTGGCGATCTCGGCATGCCGCTGCGCGGGGTCGTGGGGGAGCCGCAGGTAGCGCCCGTCGGCCCGCGGCGCGAAGTAAGGGCCTTGCGGGTACACGTGGTATCCGTGCTGCTCCAGGCGCAGGTCGCGGACGAGGTCCGGCGGCAGCAGCGAGACCACGTACGACAGCGACGTCACGGTGAAGTCAGGACCGAACGGATGCTCGCTGACCGCCGCACCGCCGAGGACCCCACGCCGCTCGCATACCACCGTGTGCAGCCCGGCCCGGGCCAGGTAGGCCGCCGCGACGAGCCCGTTGTGTCCGCCGCCCACGACTACGACATCCGCGTTTCCCGTCACGGTCCGCCTCTTCTTCCTTCAGCTTCCGTTGGAGGATGCTGTCTACATAGTCCTATCCCGACGAACGGAGCACGCATAGTGGACCCCTCGCAGGACGCCAGCCAGACCGTGATCGCGGTCGTCCAGCTCGCGATCGCCGTCGGCGAGCCGGACGCCAACCGGCAGGCCGCCGCGAGCGCCGTGGTCGAGGCGGCCGAGGCGGGCGCGCGGCTGGTGGTGCTGCCCGAGCTATGCGATTCCGGCTACGTCTTCGACGCCGCCGCCCCGGCGGCCGAAGCCCGCGGCCTCGCATCGCCGGCCGCCGGCAGCGTCACCCTGCACCAGTGGCGTTCGCTGGCCGCCGCGCGCCGCCTGGTGATCGTCGGCGGGTTCTGCGAGCTTGGCGCCGACGGCCGCCTGTACAACAGCGCGGCCCTCGTGGACGCGTCTGGCACCCGGGCGGTCTACCGCAAGGCGCACCTGTGGGATTCCGAAAAACTGGTGTTCACCCCGGGCGACGCGCCGCCGCCCGTGGTGGATACCGAGGTCGGCCGGGTGGCCGTGATGATCTGCTACGACCTGGAGTTCCCGGAATGGGTGCGGCTGGCCGCGCTGGACGGCGCCGACCTCATCGCGGCCCCGGTGAACTGGCCGGCGGTCACTCCGCCGGCGGCCCAGCCGAACGCAGCAGAGCGTCCCGCCGAGGTGATCAAGGCGCAGGCCGCGGCGGCCACCAACGGGGTGTTCGTCGCGGTGGCCGACCGGTGCCGGGCCGAGCGCGGCGTGTCCTGGATCAGCGGCTCGCTGATCGCCGGCCCCGACGGCTATCCGCTGGCCGGTCCGGTGCTGGCCGACCGGGCCGCGGTGCTGACGGCCACCTGCGACCTGCCGCGGGCCAGGGATAAGAAGCTGTCCGGCGACAACGACCTGCTGGCCGACCGCCGGCCCGAGCTGTACACGTGGGCGCCGGACAAGCGCGTCGCGGCGGCGACCGCGCACTGGGCGGCCCGCTTCGTGGCGAACGGCACCAGCTACCCGGATTTCCAGGCGACCATGGCCCGCATCGGGCGCTGGGACGACTGGTGCCGCGAATGGGGCCGTACCGGACAGCACTACGAGCAGCTGGCCGAGACCGCCGAAGCGGCCGGGCGGCTGGTCACCGCCGGGGAAGCGTGGCGGCGGGCCGCGCTGTGCTGGCACTGGGGCAAGTTCGTCTTCACCGACCACCCCGAGGAGCAGCGGGCGGCGCACGAGCGCACCGTGGCGTGCTTCCGCCGCGGGGCCGCCACGCTCAGCCCGCCCGCCGAGCCCGTGCGCGTGCCCTACGCGGGCAGCACGCTAGCCGCCTACCTCCGGGTTCCGCCCGGCCGCCCCCCGGTGGTGATCATGATTCCCGGGCTCGACTCGGTGAAGGAGGAGCTGCAGGCCACCGCGGAGCACCTGCTGAGCCGCGGCCTCGCGGTGATCGCGATCGACGGGCCTGGCCAGGGGGAGGCCGAGTACGAGCTGCCGATCGAGCCGGCCTACGAGCGGGTGACCACGGCGGTAGCGGACTACCTGAAGGGGCGTGACGACGTCGACCCCGACCGTCTCGGCGTCTTCGGGGTGAGCCTGGGCGGTTACTACGCGGCCAGGTCGGCGGCCTACGAGCCCCGGGTGCGGGCTGCGGTGGAGCTGGCCGGGCCGTACCGGTGGGACTTGGACTGGGACCTGCTGCCGGCGCAGACCCGGACCACCTTCCAGCACCGCTCGGGCGCCGGCAGCCCGGCCGAGGCCCGAGAGCGGGCCGCGGCCCTGACCCTCCAGGACGCCGCCGCGCGGATCACCTGCCCGCTGCTCGTCGCGCACGGCGGTCGAGACCGCCTGGTGCCGCCCTATCACGCCGAGCGCCTGGCCCGCGAGGCCCCGGGCGCCGAGTTGCTGATGTACCCCGACGGCAGCCACGGTCTTACCAACCACGCGTTCGAGTCCAGGGCCGCGATGGCCGACTGGCTCGCCGCCCGCCTGTAGCGGCGCCGAGCCGCTACGACGGGCCCGGCCGCTGCGCGGCGAGCAGGGGGATGGCCGCGATCTTCTCCTCGGTCAGGTCCTCCCAGCAGATGCCGGCGGCCGGCCGCGGCCCGTCCCGGCGGCAGTCGATGACCCGCTCGGGCGTCACGATGAAGTCCACCGGCACGTCGTGGCCGGTCAGCGGGATCGTCCCGGCCGCGCAGACCTGGAGTTCGTGCACGGTGGTGACGCAGACGGTGTGCGGCCCGGTCAGACCCGCCGCGGTGGCCAGCGCGAACTCCAGGTCGGCGAACCCGCCGCCCTTGCCCAGCCGCGCGCCGTCCTCCCCGGCCGCGACGCAGCCCATCACCACCAAGTCGACCGGGGAGACTTCGGCCAGGGTGACCCGGCGGGCGGAGCGGGACGCGCCGCTGATCGAGGCCGCCTTGCGCGGCGGCTCGCTCAGGTGGGCGGGATCCAGGGCGAAGAACGGCTCGGGCCCGGCCAGCCGCGGCACGGCCATGTAGACGGTCTTGCCGTCTTCCAGCGCACGCTGGCGCACCGGCCACTGGGCGGAGTCCGGGTTGGCCTTGACGGTGCGGGCCGCCTGCCAGGCGGGCAGGGCGCGCAGACGTTCGGCGGCGGCTTCGGCCCCGGTGAAGTTCGGGATGCGCCCGGCGGCGCCCGGGAACCGGGCCACCTTCGCCGCGCGCATCGCGGACCATACCTCCTGGCGCAAGGCCGCCTTGGCGGCCAGCAGGTCGGCTGGACCGCCGGCGTCGCGATCGTGACGGGGCGCGGGACGGGTCATTCCCCTATCCTGCCGCAACCGGCTGCCCGGCCGTTCGGTCGGTCGGCCCCAGGTCAGGCGGGCGGCTCGTCCAGCCTGAAGCCGACCTTCAGCGTCACCTGGAAGTGGCAGCGCCCGTCGTCCTCGATCCGGCCCCGCATATTGGTGACCTCGAACCAGTCGAGGTTGTGCAGAGTTCTCGAGGCGCGAGCCACGGCGCCCCTGATCGCGTCGTCGATGCCCTCCGTGGAAGAGCCGACGATCTCGCTGATTGAGTAAACGCTGTCCGCCATCGGTGATCCCTTTCGCAGTGAGCCTGCCCGGCTGCCTACCCCGAAGCCTGGACTCTGTCACCTGGGACCCGTCACGATTGGGCTCAGGCTGCTCGCAGCGCGCGCAGGACCCAGGCTCCCCGCCCGGTACTCATGACCGGATGCGGGCGCTTTGCCCGCCGGGAGCGGCGGAATTCCGCGGCGTGCCGCCGCGCGGCCGCGGTCGCATACCTGTCCCTGGTCCGCTCGGCGGCGGCGGCCTGGATGATCGCTGGATGCATGATGTCCTCCGGGTCTGTGGCGTTGCTGGTCATAGTTGAGACCGCGGATCGCGGGCGGGTTCATCGGTCGTCGCGGGCAATTCTGATTGCGTCGGTGGACCGCCCGTGCCTAGGCTTTCGTGCAGGCAAGTGAGCCGTCGAGGAGCTGAGGTGCCCGGGCAACCACGCACGCGCTGACGTACGAGATCCGACTCCGTCATCGCGTGCTGCTCCGATCCGCGGCACGGCGAACCCCTCTCCCATCGGCTCACCAGGAAGTCCCTCACCGTGCCTGCCCTCCTGCTTGCCTGCCTGGCGTACCTGAGCGTCGCCCTGCCCGGTTCCACCCTCGGCCTGCTCTGGCCCTCGATGCGGCTCAGCTTCGGCGTGCCGGTCGGGGCCCTCGGGATCCTGCTGGTTTTCGGGATCACCGCCTCGGTCATCTCGAGCGCCGCCGCTGGGCGTGTCAGCGTGCGCACGGGCCCGCTGGTGGCTGCCGGCACCATGCTGGTCGCGGTCGCCCTGGCCGTGGAGGCCCTCGCGCCGTCGCTGTGGGTGATGGCCATCGGGACCGTGCTGTTCGGGGTGGGCTTCGGGACGATCGACACCGCCCTCAACGCGCATGCCGCCCGGCATTTCGGCGCGCGGGACATCAACTGGATGCACGCCAGCTACGGGCTCGGCGCCACCATCGGGCCTCTGCTCGTCACGGCGCTGCTCAGCTGCGGGCTGGGCTGGCGCCGGATCTACGGCCTCATGGCGCTCGTCCTGGCCGCCCTGGCCTGTGTGTTCACCGTGCGCCGCCGGGGCTGGCAAGAGTCTCCGCACGTCTGTAGGGCAGCCGAGGACAAGCCCGGCCCAGCGACAGCGCGCCGCAAGCCGCCGGCGGCCGTGACCCTTACCTTCACCGCCGTCGAGACCGGCATCGAGTCGGGCGCAGGCATCTGGGGGTACGTCTTCCTGACCGCCGGCCGCGGCCTGGCCCCCGAGACGGCAGGGGTGGCCGTCTCGGCGTACTGGGCGATGATGTTCGCGGGACGCGTGGTTCTCGGCCCGGTCGCCCAACGCCTCGGCCCGGCCCGCGTCCTGGCCGTGGCGGTCGCGGGCATACCCGCGGGCGCCGCGCTGATGACGGCTCCCGGCCCGGGGCTGCTGGCCGTCGTCGGCCTGATGATCCTCGGCTTGGCCGCCGCCCCGGTCTTTCCGCTGCTCACCCTGATGACCCCGCAGTGGGCCGACTCCGCCACGGGGGCCACGAGGATGGTGAGCCTTCAGGTCGCGGCATCAGCCGCCGGCAGCGCCGCGCTGCCGGCCGGCCTGGGGCTGGCCATCGGAGCCATCGACGCGAGGGTCCTCGCCCCGTCGCTGCTCGTCCTCGGCCTGGCCATGGGCGCCCTCTATGCGTGCCTGTCGCGCTGGTCCGAATCATGACGGATGGCTGCTGATGCGAGCCTGGATGCCCGACGCGAGCAGAACGCTACGCGAACGGCGCGGATCATAATGTGCCTGGTGAATGCTGGGCGATGCACCAGGGAGGATCCGCGATCACCACGACATACCTGCCTTTTGGTATGGCTATTGACCTGGCGGTATACAGGGGCCGGGTCTAGCCTGGGCCAGAGGAGGCCGGGTTGAGATGCTGCGCGTGTCTCTGCTGGGGGAGCAGGTCATCACCGACGAGGAGATCGGTGTCCGGACAGGTTCATCGCGTGCGGTGGCCCTGGTCGCGTTCCTGGCCATGCACGCCGGGTCACCTCAGTCCAGGCAGCGGATCGCGGGGCTGTTCTGGCCGGATTCGACCGATGCGCAGGCGCTCACTAACTTGCGGCGCGAGCTGCATCAGCTGCGCCAGCTTCTGGGGGACGAGCCGTCGCTGGTAGTGACGTCCAGGGATCTATGCTGGCGGGACACCGGGACGTGCCGTGTCGATCTGCGCGTCTTCGGCATTGAGCGCGAGGCCGCCCTCGCCGCGGCGGCGGACGATGACGGCGAGGAGGCACTGGTCCATGCCGCCCGGGCTCTGGCCCAGTACGGCGGAGACCTGCTGCCGGGCTTGTACGAGGACTGGCTGCTCGAGGCAAGGTCGGAGCTTGAGCGGCAGTGCGTGGACCTGTGCGACATGATCTGCCAGGCGCGGGCGCGGCGGGGTGACCTGGCCGGGGCGGCGGAAGCGGCGCGGCGCCGGATTCAGCTGCAGCCGCTGGAGGAGGTCGGCTACCGCACTCTGATGCGGCTGCAGGCCGAGCTTGGTGACCGGGCGGGCGCGGTGAGCACCTACCATCACTGCGCTTCGGTGCTGGAGCGCGAGCTCGGCATCACTCCGGATCCGGAGACGCAGCGGGAGTTCCAGCGCTTGATGGCAACCACCCGTCCGGAGCCGCAGCCGGTGAGCGGGCCTAAGGCCGGCCGTTCCGGGCCGGTCGCGGTGCGGCTAATCGGCCGGGTCGCCGAGTTCGGGCTGCTGCGAGATACGTGGCGTAGTGCCGCGGCGGGGCGCCCTGGTGTCGTGCTGGTCCGCGGTGGCGCAGGTGTCGGGAAGACACGACTGGTGGGCGAAGTCGCCGAGCTGGCCAGGCGGCAGGGCGCGGTGGTGGCGGGTAGTCAGTGTTTCGGGACCTCGGGGCGGCTGGCGCTGGCGCCGGTGGCGGACTGGCTCCGGAATCCGGCCGTCCGGTCGGCGACGGCGACGCTGGAAGAGGCCTGGCGCGCCGAGGTCGGCCGACTCGTGCCCTCCGGCGGCCGCGCTCGAAAGGCGGCGAGTTCCCGGGCCATGGCCGATGCCTGGCAGCGCCATCGCTTCTTCGAGGGGCTGGCGCGGGCGCTGCTGGCGGCAGGCCGTCCGATGCTGTTGGTGCTGGACAACGCTCAGTGGTGTGACCAGGAGACGCTGGCCTTCGTCACGTTCTGCCTGGGCCTGGCGCCGGGCGCTCAGCTGCTAGTCGCCGGCACGCTCCGTGACGACAACCCGGACGAGGACCCGGTCCTGCGGAGCTGGACCGGCCAGATGCGGGGCGCCGGTCTGCTGACCGAGGTTCCGCTCGAACCGCTCCAGCCCGCCGACACGGCGCGTCTGGCCGAGGCGGTCACCGGATGCCCGCTGTCCGAGGCCGGCCGGAACCTGCTCCAGGCTACGACGGGCGGGTTCCCCCTATACGTCATCGAGGCGATGCACGACACGGCCGATCCGGCCAGCGCGGGCCACCCGCCCGGCAACCTCACGACGGTCCTGCGCAACAGGCTCGAGCAGGCCAGCGTGGCGGCCCGGGATGTAGCTGGCCTGGCGGCGGCGGTGGGCACGGACTTCACGCTCGATCTGCTGACCGAGGCCAGCGACCTGGAAGCCGACCTCGTGGTAGCTGCGGTGGACGAGCTGTGGCGGCGCCGGATCGTGCGAGAGTTCGGGGCGGGCTATGACTTCGCCCACGACCTCCTGCGGGAGACGGCATACGCGCAGGTGAGCCCGCCACGGCGGTGGTTGCTGCACCGCCGGGTCGCGCAGGGCCTCGAACTGCTGCACGCCGAGGATATCGACATGGTCGCGGCCCAGCTCGCGGCACAATATGCCGCTGGCGGACGACCCAGCCGCGCGGTGGCCTACTACCGGCGTGCCGCGGATGTCGCAGCTGGGGTGTTCGCCCATGCTGAGGCGATCCGGCTGCACCAGGAGGCGCTGTCGGTCATCCGTTCCCTGCCCGCGGGCAGGGAACGGGACCGGCAGGAACTCGCCGTCCTCGAAGCCATGGCCGCGCCGCTGAACGCCAGGTACGGCTACTCCTCACCCGACCTGCGGAAAGCGCTCGAGCGCTCCGTCGAGCTCGCGGAATCGCTGGGGCAGAGAAATTCGACGCTCACCGGCATGGTCGCGTTGTCGACCTCCCGGTTCGTCGAAGGACGCATCTCTGATGGTTACCAGCTGGCGACCCGGGCGCTGAGCCTGGCCGACGATGGTTCCGACCTCAGCAGCCCGGCTCATTTCGCCGTCGGCGCCAACGCCCTCAGCCTCGGCATGCCCGCGGCGGCCCTGCGGCACCTCAGGCTCGCCGTCAAGCTGGCCAGCGGCGCCGTCTCGCTCAGCGTTGGCACCCGGCCAGATATACACGCCATCGCATTCGCCGCACACGCCCACTGGCTGCTAGGCCAGGACGAGGCGGCCCGGTCCAGTTGCGCCGAGGCCACCGAGTTGGCCCGTTCGACCGGCCACCCCTACAACCTGGCCATGGCCCTGGCCTATGCGGCCATCACCCATCAGCTGCGTCGCGACGCGCCAGCGCTGCAGCACAGCATCGGGGAGTTGCGTGAGCTGTGCGATCGGTACGACTTCGCCTACTACCGGGAGTGGGGGCTGATCCTGGACGGCTGGTCCCGCCACGAAGAGCCGGACATCTGGCGGGGCATTAACAACCTCAAGTCAGCGGGCTCGTTCGCCCGTATGCCGTACTGGCTCTCGCTGCTGGCTGACGTGCTGGCCAGGAAGAACCGGTCGGACGCGGCCCGGGCGACGCTCGACGCCGCCGTGGTGGCCGGACACGCCTACGATGACCTGTGGTGGCTGCCCGAGGTGATGCGGATGCGCGCCGCCTACGACGAGGATGAGGGCACCGCGCTGTCGCGGCTGCGCTCTGCGGCGCAGATGGCGTCGGCTCACGGCAGCGTTGCGCTCCTGGGGCGCTGCGAACATGACCTTGCCGAGCGGGGGGTTCGCCACAAGGCCTGCAACGTTCCCCCGATCAGCTGACGCGAGCGCCTTCCGGTCCAGGTCTCCGGGGTAACCCAACGCCACGCAGGTCTCTGCGGATTTGACTTGCGCGGCCACGGTGTCAGGGGGACCGGTACCTGCCCGGACAAAAAAACGGCCTGCGGGGCGATCTCCCTTCGCCGGCATTGCCCGGATCAGGTCCCTGGGGGTCGCCATACGGCCTTGCAGCCGCCCGGCTTCTCAGCCTTTCCCACCCGGCCGCCGGGTCCTCCCGGACGGCTCGTCGGTCCAGCTCCCTCTCTCGCCTCGCAGACATCTTCAGGATGCCCGGTGTCAATAGGGCTGCCTAGGGCCGGAAGTCCCGTTCGCCCAGGCCGAACGTCACCTGTCGTCCCCCGGCAGCTTGATCACCGTCATCCCGGCCGTGGCGCTGCCCTCCCGTTCCTGCTGTCCGCCGGCCGCGCCCGCGATTAAGAAACCAGCCGTGAGGTACGTACTGGATCATCATGGACATCGGCCGGATGCTCAGCTGGACCGCGGACAGGTACCCGGGCCGGCTCGCGGTCGGCGGCCCCCGGCCGCTGACCTGGCGGCAGTGGGACGCCCGCACGAACCAGCTGGCCCGGGCCCTGGCCGGCCAGGGTGTCCGGCCCGGCGACCGGGTGGCGTTCCTGCTGGCCGGCGGCGAGCCGATGGCCAGCCTGCACCTGGCGGTACAGAAGCTGGGCGCCGCCGCCGTCCCGCTGTCGATCCGGTTCGGCCCGCCCGAGCTCGCTTACTGCGTCCGCGACGCCGACCCGAGACTGGTCATCGGCGACGACACCACGACTACCAGCCTCACCACCGCCCTGGCGGGCGGCCCGCCCGTCAGAGCCCGCGAAGACCTAGACGAGCTGGCCCAGCGCGAGCCCGACGGTGCGCTCACCCAGAGCCTGAGCCCAGAAGACCTCAGCGTCATCCTCTACACCTCGGGCACCACCGGCCGCCCGAAGGGCGTCCCGCGCACCCACCGGGCCGAGCACGCCGCCGCCGTCGCCCACGTCATCCAGACCCAGCACCGTCCCGGTGAGGTGACGCTCGGCGTGATGCCGCTGTTCCACACCATGGGCGTGCGCACCCTGCTGGCCAGCATCCTGGTCGCGGGCACCTGGGTCCCGCAGGCCAAGTTCGACCCGGAGGAATCGCTCGAGCTGATCAAGAGCAACAACATTTCCGCGCTCTACCTGGTGCCGACCATGTACTGGGCGTTGCTGTGGACCGGCAGCCTGCCCCAAGCCTGGACGGTCAAGCGGATCGCCTACGCGGGCGCCCCGATGACCCCGACCTTGGCCGAGAAGCTCAATGGCGCGCTCCATCCCGAGGTGTTCGTCAACCACTTCGGCTCCACCGAGATCTACACGTTCACCATCGGGCCGGACGCCAGGACGAAGCCCGGTTGCGCCGGCCGCGCGGGCCTGTTCTCCCGGGTCCGCCTGGTGGACCCGCTCGACCCCGGCACCGTGGTCCCGAGGGGAACGCAGGGTCAGGTCGCGGTGTCGATGGCCAGCCCGGAGGCGTTCGCCGGCTACCGGAACCGCCCCGATGCCGACGCCCGCGCGATCCGCGACGGCTGGTACCTCACCAGCGACCTGGCCACCGAGGACGACGACGGCGACCTGTGGGTCAACGGCCGGGTCGATGACATGATCATCTCGGGCGGGGAGAACCTCTACCCGGACGAGATCGAGGCCGCACTGGCCCGGTGCCCGGCCGTCTCCGCCGTGGTGGTGGTCGGCCTGCCGGATGACCGCTGGGGACAAGCGGCCACCGCCTTCGTGGTGCCGGCTAAGGATTTTTCCGCCGAACGATGCTTGTTTCACCTGTCCGCGTACGTGAAAGACAGCTCTGGGCTGCCGTCGCTGAAGCGGCCCAAGCGCTATGTCGCGGTGGACCGCATCCCCACCTCGGTGGTCGGCAAGATCCTGCGCCGCGAGCTCACCGAAGGCCGCTACCACCCGCTCGCCGAGGTCCGCTCATGACGGGTGACCTGGCCCGGGTCGAGGACCCCGCGCTGCTGTGCGGGCAGGGTCAGTTCCTGGACGACCTGGACCCGCTGCCCGGCACGCTGACCGCCGCGATCGTGCGCAGCCCGTTCCCGCACGCGCGGATCACCGGCTTCGACGCCAGCGCGGCGCTCGCCTCGCCCGGCGTGACCGCGGTCATCGGCCCAGCCCAGACGGCAGAACTGCGCCCGTTCCCGCTGTCGGTGCGCACGCCCATGCCCTACTTCGCCGGGGCCACCGACCGGGTCCGGTTCGTGGGCGAGCCGGTCGCCGTGGTCGTCGCCGCCGACCGCTACCTGGCCGAGGACGCCGCCGAACTCGTCGACGTCGACTATTCCGAGCTGCCCGCGGTCACGGACACCAGGGCCGCCCTGGCCGCGGACGCCCCGCGGCTGCACCCGGAGGCGGAGTCCAATGTCGCGACCGACCGCACGTTCAGCTTCGGCCCGGTGGAGGCGGCGTTCGCCGGAGCCGACCACGTGGTCGGCGGCGACTACTCCTTCCCCCGCTACTCCTCCATGCCGATGGAGTGCTACTGCGTGGTGGCGAACTGGACCGAGACGGCCGAAGGGCCCGCGGTCGAGGCCTGGGCCAACTTCCACGGCCCGTTCAGCATGATCCCGGTGCTGGCCAGCTCGCTCGGCGTCCCGGCGGCCCGGCTCCGGCTGCACGTGCCCGCGGACATCGGCGGCAGCTTCGGCATCAAGGCGGGCATCTACCCGTACGTCACGCTGATGGCGCTGGCCAGCAAGCATGCCGGGCGGCCGGTGCGGTGGACCGAGGACCGGCTGGAGCACCTGGTCGCGTCCTCGGCCGGGGCTGACCGGCTGATGCGGTTCGAGGCCGCGGTCACCGCGGACGGGACCGTCACCGCGCTGCGAGCCGACCTCGTCGACAACGTGGGCGCCTACCTGCGCCCGCCCGAGCCGTCCACGCTGTACCGGTGCTTCGGCAACATCACTGGGGCCTACCGCATCCCGGCGGTGCGCATCCGGGCCCGCGCCGTGGTCACCAACAAGACGCCGACCGGGCTGAACCGCGGGTTCGGCGGGCAGCAGCTGTATTTCGGCCTGGAGCGGCTGATGGACAAGGTCGCGGCGGTCACCGGCCTGGACCCGGCCGAGGCGCGGCGGCGGAACTTCATCCAGGAGTTCCCGTACCGGACGCCGACCGGCGGGGTCTACGACTCGGGGGACTACCGGCAGGCGTTCGACCTCGCGCTGAAGAACGCTGACTACGACGCGCTGCGCGCGGAGCAGGACGCGGCCCGGGCCCGCGGCGAGTACTTCGGCATCGGGCTGGCCGCGGTGGTCGACCCGTCGGCCACCAACATCGGCTACGTCGGGCTGGCCACCCCGGCCCCGCAGCGGGCCGCCGGGCGCGGCAAGTCCGGCTCGACCGAACTGGTCCGGATCAGCGTCGACCCCGGCGGCGTCGTGTCGGTGCTGCTCGGCACGGTCCCGCAGGGCCAGGGCCACGCGACCGTGGCCCGCCAGGTGGTCGCCGGCCGGCTCGGCCTGCCGCCGGAGCAGGTCCGGCCGGTGGTCGAGATGGACACCGCCACGACGCCGTGGACGATCACCTCGGGTAGCTACTCCTCGCGGTTCGCGCCCCTGCTGACCAGCGCGCTGGCCGAGGCGGCGGATCAGATCGCGGCCACGATCCGCATCGCGGGCGCCGTCCTGCTCGAGGCGGATCCGGATGAGCTTGAGCTCGCAGGCGGCCTCGTTCGGCATAAGAACGACTATGGGCAATCGGTCGCGTTCCGGCACGCGGCCGGCCTGGTGCACTGGGATCCCGGCTCCCTGCCTGTGCCCCTGAGTCTGTACGCCGCCGCCGCGTTCACGCCGCCGCAGGCGGTGGCCGCGGCCGCGGACGACACGATCAACTCCAGCCTGTGCTACGGGTTCGTCGCCGACGTGGCCGCCGTCCGGATCGACCCGCAGACACTGCAGGTGCGGATCGAGAAGCTGGCCACGGTGCACGACGCCGGCACCGTGCTGAACCAGGCCCTGCTCGACGGCCAGGTGCACGGGGCCATCGCGCACGCCCTGGGCGGCGCCTGCTACGAGGAAATGGTCTATTCCGACGACGGCCAGCCCGCCAGCGGAACGTTCCTCGACTACCTCTGCCCGACCTCGGCGGAGGCGACGTTCCCGCTGTCCAGCGACCACATCCAGACCCCGTCGCCGTATACCCGGCTGGGCGCCAAGGGGTGCGGCGAGGGCAGCAGCATGTCCGTGCCGGCGGCGCTGGCCAACGCGGTCGCCGACGCACTCGCCCCGCACGGCATCGACCTGACCAGCTTGCCCGTACACGGCAACGTGCTGCACGCACTGATGGAGGGGGAACCCTGATGGCCCTGACCGGCGGCGAGGTCCAGCTCAAGACCGAAGGAGCCGTGGCGACCCTCACCCTGTCCAACGGCCCCTACACGGTGATCACCTGGGAGATGCGCCAGCGGATGGCCGAGCGGTTCGCCGAGATCGACGCGGACCGCGGGATCCGGGTGGTGGTGATCGCCTCCGCCGGGAAGCACTTCTCCTCTGGCGGTGACATCGCGGGCTTCATGGAGGTCGACCCGGTCGACTTCACCGACCTGGGCCACAACGTCACCGCCGCCGCGCGCAGCCCGAAACCGGTGATCGCCGCCATCGACGGATACTGCTTCGGGGTGGGCCTGGAGATCGCGCTGTCCTGCGACATCAGGCTGGCCACCGCGCGCAGCGAGTTCGCGCTGCCCGAGGTGAAGCTGGGCATGATCCCGGGCAGCGGCGGGACGCAGCGGCTGGCCCGGCTGATCGGCCTGTCCCGGGCCAAGTACCACGTCATGACGGGCTCCCGCATCAGCGCCGCGCAGGCAGAGGACTGGGGCCTGGTCGCCGGGGTCTGCGCCGACGCCGCGGCACTCGATGAGTCGGTGACCGCCCTGACCGGCACGCTGCTCGGCTACTCGCCGCTGTCGCTGCGCACCGCCAAGGAGGTCCTGGACCGAGGCATCGACGGCCCGCTGTACACCGGCATCGAGCTGGAACGGAAGGCCTACGCCATGCTCCGCTCCAGCGCCGACTTCGCCGAGGGCGTCGCCGCCTTCACCGAAAAGCGCAAGCCCGACTTCCAGGGCCGGTAGCCCTCATGAAGGCCGCCCCCTTCGACTACGTGCGCCCGGCCGCCGTTGACGACGCGGTGGCCGCCCTGGCTGGCGCCGATGAGGAGGGCAAGGTCCTGGCCGGCGGCCAGTCCCTAGTCCCCGTCCTAGCCATGCGCCTAGGCCGCCCCGCGGTGCTCGTGGATATCAACGCCGTGGCCGGCCTCGACGAGCTGTCCCTAACCGACGACACCCTCCAGGTAGGCGCGACGGTACGGCAACGCCGCCTCGAGCAAGACCCCCTCACCGCCGCCGTCCCGCTGCTAGGCCTGGCCCTGCCCTGGATCGGTCACCGCGAACTCCGCAGCCGCGGCACCGTCTGCGGCAGCCTGGCTCACGCCGACCCCGCCGCCGAACTCCCCGCCGTAGCCGCCTGCCTGAATGCCACCCTGGACATCGTCGGCCCGTCCGGCTGCCGCACCGTCAGCGCCCGCGACTTCTTCACCGCCCCCCTGACCACTGTCCTAGCCCCCGACGAGCTCCTCCTAGCCGCCCATTTCCCAGTCGCAGGCCCGCAGGACGGCTTCGCCTTCGCCGAGCTATCCCGCCGCCACGGCGACTACGCCCTAACAGGCGTAGCCGTCCGGGTAAGCCACGCCCTCTCCGGCGAGGTCCAAGAGGCCGTCCTAGCCGCCTTCGCCATCTCCAGCCGCCCCGTCGTAATAGATATAACGGACCACCTCACCGCGGCCCTAGCCTCCTCGGACCCCAGCTCCCACGCGCCCGCCCAGCCCCTGGTGCGCGCCCTAACCGAGCCCATGTCAGCCCTAGCCGCCGAGCTAGTAGACACCCCCGGCGACATGCACGCGTCCAACGCCTACCGCCGCCGCCTATTCACGCACCTGGCCGCCCGCGAACTGGCTAACGCCCACCTGCGCGCCAAGGCGGACCCGGTGCGTGAGCCGACCGGCGTTCGGTCCTCGCCGGGCGGATCACGCACCTCGTCCGCCGCCCGCACCTCGTCCGCCCCCGCCAGGACATGCCCGGCCAACCAAAGCGCCGCCACGCAAATGACCGTCAACGGCAAGCAGGTCACCGTGACCGCGCCGCCGAGGATGACACTCGCCGACGCGCTCCGCGACCGGCTAGGTCTCAAAGGCACGCACCTCGGCTGCGAGCACGGCATCTGCGGCATGTGCACGGTCCTAGTCGACGGCCAGGCGGCAAGATCCTGCCTGCTGTTCGCCTGCCAGCTCGACGGAGCCGAGGTGCTGACCGTGGAGGGCCTGGGCCGGCCGGGGGTGCTTCACCCGCTGCAGCAGGCGTTCGGCCGCCACCACGCGCTGCAGTGCGGCTTCTGCACGCCCGGCTTCCTGCTCAGCGCCTACGACCTGCTCCGCCACCAACCCGAGGTGACGCAGGACGAGCTCGCCACGGAGCTGTCCGGCGTGCTGTGCCGCTGCACCGGCTACCGGAACATCCTCAGCGCCGTCGCCGAGGTCGCCCGCACTCACCGCGACGGCCTTCCCGCCCCGCTGAACTGCGCCGACACCTCCTTACGGCACTGCCGTCGTGGTCACGGGCGCCGGACTCACCGGCGTGGGGGCCCGGGGATTAAGCCACTCCGGCGCGTGGTTGAAGTCCCTCAGCTGGGTAGGAATAGCCTGTACAGGAATATCCAACTAATGTAATCGAAATTGTCATATACAGAACGTCTTCCCTGGAGGCCCCGGTGCCCATGCCCGACTTCCTGGTGATCGGTGCCCCGAAGGCGGGCACCACGGCGCTGCACGCCGCGCTCGCCCGGCACCCTGGGCTGTTCATGTCGGCGATCAAAGAGCCCAAGTTCTTCCTCTCCGACGGCCCGCCGCCCACCAAGGGCGGCCCCGGGGACGCGCTCACTTACCGGGAGCACATCTGGCGCAGGCCGGAGTACGAGGCGCTGTTCGACTCGGCCCCGCCCGGCACGCTGCGCGGCGAGTCGACGCCGCTCTACCTGTACGACCGGGCCGCGATGCGCCGGATCCGCCAGGCGCTACCCGAGGCCAGGCTGATCGTGATCGTGCGCGATCCGGTGGAGCGGGCGCACTCCAACTGGACCCACCTGTGGTCGGCGGGCCTGGAGCCGGTCGGTGACTTCATCCGGGCGTGCGGCGAGGAGGAGCGCCGGATCGCGGCCGGCTGGGCCAGCTTCTGGCACTACACCGGGCTGGGCCGGTACGGCGAGCAGCTCGAGTACCTGTTCACGCTCTTCCCGCGCGAGCAGGTCCTCGTGCTGCGCTACCGGATGATGGTCGACGAACCCGTGCAGACCCTGGACCAGATCTGTGCCTTTCTCGGGGTCGAGCCGGGCGTGCTGACCGAGATACCGCGGCAGAACGTCACCTCCCACCCGGAACCGACGCTGGGGCACCGCGCGGTGGCGCTGGCCCAGCGGGCGGGCAGCGCGGTCGGCAGCGTGATCCCCGGCCTGACCGCGGCCACCCTGACCGGCCCGCTCGAACGGTTCCTGCAGCGGCACAGCCGCGAACGCCAGCCGCTGAGCTGGGAGCAGCGCCAGGAGCTCATCCCGCGGTTCGAAGCGGACGTCAAGCTCCTCGAGAACGTCCTCGGCGAGAGCTTCCAGGACTGGATCATGCCCAGGGAACGGTCCGGCGGCATGGTCGGCGCCCGGCCGGCCGGCCAGGCCCAGGCCAGGAACGGCCGGCCTGACGCCCCTAGCGGAGCCTTCAGCCCGGCTAACAGAGTTCGGTAAGGAGCGCGTGGGATCCGTCCGGCCTGGTCATCTCGTAGTAGAGCCGGTGTCGGCCGTTGGGCAGCGGCACGATGGCCAGGTACCGCAGGCCGCCGCCCGCATGCGGCGAGGAGGCGAGCGGTTCGGTGCTGATCGGGGTCAGCGCCGCCGCGTCGGCGCCGGTAGCGACCCCGGTCCGCTCCTCATAATTCTCAGCGGCACTCGCCCGCCCGTCGTAGTAGGCCGTGACCGTGTCCCCGTCGAAGCGCACCGCGGTGACCCGCGTGCCCCGGGAGTCCCACCGCCCCGGCGTCCCGCTCAGGGCGGTACCGTGCCACGTCCAGGTCAGGCCGTCGGCGCTGGTCGCGTACTCGGTGGTCATCTGATCGGCATGCAGCGGGTCATCCAGCGGGTGGCATGACGCCCACAGGTGCCACAAGCCGCCGTCGTACACGATCACCGGGTCCTTCACGGCGGTCTTGGCGTCGCCGGGCAGCACGGTCTGCCGGTCCCTGGTGTCGAACTCAGCCGGGTGGGCGGCCTCGGTCATTTCCACCCGCCAGTGCTTGGTCCCCGAGGTCGCGCAGCTCAGGTACAGCCGCCAGCGTCCCTCTGGCGTGCGGACCAGGGCGGGCCGCTCCAGCGACTCGGTGGCCATCTCCTCCTTGCCGATGGTCAGCAACGTGTCGAATCGCTCGCCGTCCGCCGAGCGGGCCACCGCCACCGCGTAGCCGCGGCCCTGGCCGATGGGCCGCCTGAGCCGGTAGGCAAGAAAGATCTCGCCGTCACCCGCGACCGCGCACGGTGCCCCCGACCAATACCCCGGCCCGGCGCCGGGCGGTTCGGCGGCGACGACGCCGTGGGCGGGCGAGGGCAGCAGCATTAGGGGATCTCCTTCACCTTTATTCATATCGGAATAATAGACAACCGCAGGGACCCACCACGCGCCCGTTCGGATCTTAGCCCCCCTAGGCTTGTATCAGGCCCCAAGGAGCACGTCATGCCCCAGCCCTATCCGAACGGCGAACTGGTCATCGTCATCGACTGCGCGGACCTGGACCGTTCGGCACGGTTCTGGGCCGCCGTGCTCGGCTACGAGGCCGGTCCCGGCACCAGCGGTCCGTATCTCAGCCTCACGCCGGTAAGCGGCGTCGGGATCGACGTGCTGCTGCAGCGGGTGCCCACGATCATGGCTGCCAGCGGGCGGAGCGGCCCTAATAGCCGGCGGGGGTGGTGGGGGCGGAGGTGGTCGGCACCGGCGCCGGGGGCGTGCTCTGCGGCGACGACGTGCTCGGGCTCGGGGACGTGCTCGGGCTCGGCGGCGTGCTTGTGACCGGCGGCGGCGTCATGGTCGCGGGCGGCGACGTGCTCGGCGCCGGCGTGTACGCGGTCGCGGACCTGGACGTCCTCGGTGCGGCGGTCGTGAGCGATGACGACGCCGGCGAGGCCGGCGGATTAGTCTGCACCGGCGCGGACCCGGCGTCCTGACGCACGGACTGTGCGACATGGGTCGGCGCGGAGCCAGCGGTCATCATGACGCCAGCCGTGACCCCTGCCCCGGCGAGCCCGGCCAGGACCGCCGCTGCGGTCAGCGGTCGCCAGCGGCTGCGCCATGGACGTCGTCCCGCGCGCTGGTGCGCCCGGCCAGGCCCCGGCGGCGATGCGAGCGGCGTCAGCGGCGGGGCTGGGGGCGGCGGTGGCACCGACGCGGCCAGCCGAGCCGCGGTAACCGTCAGCGGGGCGCTCACGGCGGGCCCGACCTGGCTGAACGCGCGGGTCACCGGCTCAGGCAGCCAGCCCGTCGCCGGGTAGGCCGCCCCGGCCAGCAGTTGCGCGGCGGTGGGCCGCTGGGCCGGATCCTTGGCCAGGCAGCGCTCGACCAGCGGGCGGACCTCGGCCGGCAGGTAATCGAGGTTCGGCAGGCTGTGCACCACGCGGTAGACCAGCGCCGGGGTCGACCCGGTGCCGAACGGCCCCTGACCGGTGGCGGCGAAGGCCAGCACCGCGCCCAGGCTGAAGATGTCGCTGGGCGGCCCGACCAAACGGCCTTCGGCTTGTTCCGGCGACATGAACCCAGGGGAGCCGACGACCAGTCCGGTGTGCGTTAGCGCGCTGGCCTCGACGGCTCGGGAAATGCCGAAATCAATCACGCGGGGCCCGTCCTCGGCCAGCAGCACGTTGGCCGGCTTGAGGTCGCGGTGCACCACGCCCGCGGCGTGGATCGCGCTCAGCCCCTCCGCTAGCCCTTTGGCCAGCGCCAGGACCGAACGCGGCGGCAGCGGCCCATGCTGGCTTACCGCGTCCGCCAGCGAGGGACCGGGCACGTAGGCCGTGGCCAGCCAGGGCGCCGGGCCGTCAACATCCGCGTCGATGACAGGAGCCGTGAACAATCCGCTCACCTTGCGCGCGACGGTGATCTCCCGCCGGAAACGCGCCCGGAATTCGGGGTCCTGGGCCAGATCGGCGCGAATCACCTTTACCGCAGCTGGCCTGCCGCCCGGCGAGAGGCCGAGGTACACCCGCCCCATGCCGCCCGCGCCCAGTCGCCCGCGCAGCCGGTACGGCCCGATCAGCTGGGGATCCTCCGGTTGTAGCTCACGCATCATGACAATCCCGTCCCAACGTCACAATTAGGGACACTCCGGCGCGTCCCCGTCCTTACTAGGCACGCAGCTAGGCGGCCGCCGGTTCAATGCGCGCGCCGCGCTCCCGGCCTGGGCCCCTTGACGCTGGCCATGGCGCGGGGCAGCCTTATGGCAGCAGCGGCGCTACCAGGGGAGGGGCTATGGCATGGCGGTTGGAAGGGAAGTATTTCGAGTCGTGCTCGTGCGATGCGGTGTGCCCCTGCACCTGGTCGGCGCTGACGGCGAAGGCCACGCTTGACCGGTGCCGCGCGCTGCTGGCCTATCATGTCGAGTCCGGGGAGATCGACGGCGTCGACGTCAGCGGCCTGAGCTTCGCCTTGTTCCTGGACACGCCGCCGGTGATGAGCGAGGGCAACTGGCGGGTGGGGGTCTTCCTCGACGAGACCGCGTCCGATAGCCAGGCCGCGCAGCTCGGCACGGTCCTGTCGGGGCAGGCGGGCGGTCCGCCGGCCATGCTCGGCCCGCTCATCGGCGAAATGCTCGGCGTGGAGAAGGCGCCCATCACCTATAGCGAGGACGGCCGCGGCCACCACGTCAGGATCGGCGACGCCATCGACGTCGGCGTCGAGGATTTCGTGGCCATCGAAGGTCACGATCCGGTCCGGCTGACCAACGTGTTCCATCCGTCGAATACCACCCTGACGGTCGCGCCGGCCAACGCCGCGCACCTGTCGACGTTCGGGATCGACTGGGGGCGCGAAGGGCAGAGCGGCTTCTCCGCGCCGTTCTCGTGGTCCGGCTGAACGGCTGGCCAGGGTGAGCGGCTCCGTGCAGCTGGCCCGGCCGAGCCTGGCCCGCCGGGAGACCGCGCTTCTGCTGATCGCGGCGGCTGGCGCCTGGGTCGCGACGTTCGCTCTCGCCCGCGGGATGGCCGGGATGACCGGCACGATGGGGCTGGGCCTCGTCGTGTTCGTGCCGGTGTGGACGCTGATGATGGCCGCGATGATGCTGCCCTCCGTGACCCCGACGGCCACCCTGTACGCCAGGACCATCCCGGGCAGCGGGGCGGCGCCGGGCAGCGGGGCGGCGGGCCGCCGGGCGGCCCGGATCGCCGGGCTCGTGGTCGGCTACCTCGGTGTCTGGGCCGCCGCCGGCCTGCCCGCCTACGGACTGGCCTGGCTCGCGGGCTGGCTGACCGGGCGGCATCCCGGCGCGGCGCACATCGCGGCCGTGGCGGTTTTCGCGGTGGCCGGGGCGTACCAGCTGACCGGCCTCAAGGACCGCTGCCTGGCCCGCTGCCGCTCCCCGCTCGGGCTGCTCCTGCACTACGGCTCGTACCGGGGCAGGCTCCGCGACCTGCGGGTCGGCGCTCACCACGGCGGGTACTGCCTGGGCTGCTGCTGGGCGCTGATGGTCATCCTCATCGCGGTGGGCGTGATGAACCTGGCCGCGATGGTCGGGCTGGCGGCCCTGGTGCTGATCGAGAAAACCTGGAGCCGGGGTCCGGCGGCCGGCCGGCTGGCGGGCACGGCCGCGCTGGCTCTCGCGGTCGCCACGATCTGGCTTCCGTGGCTGGCCCCTGGCCTGCACGCCGCCCCCGCGATGATGGGCTGACCGTCAGGGGAACGGCACCTGGCCTTCCCGGGCGGCCCGCGGTTACCGTGAATAGCGACTGACCTGCGATAGAGGTGGACACATGACCAACCGGGCGTTGCTTGCCGTGGACATGCAGAACGGCTTCTGCCACCCAGAGGGCTCGTTCAGCCAGATCGGCATGGGCCTGGAGGGCGCGCAGGCCGCCGTCTTCAACGCCGCCGTCGCGGTCGCCCAGGCCCGCCGGGCCGCGATCCCCGTCGTGTTCACCAGGCACGTGTACCGGCCGGGCCGCGCCGACGAGGGCGGGGCGCTGATCAGGAACAGTCCCGCTCTGGCGGGCATCAACGGCCTGGCGGCCGGCTTCTGGGACGCCGACGTGGTGGACGAGCTCGGCTGCGGGCCCGAGGACATGGTGGTCGACAAGGTGCGTTTCGACGCCTTCCAGTGGACCTCGCTCGAGCCGCTGCTGCGCGGCCTGGGCGTAACCGAACTGGTCGTCTGCGGCGTGGTCACGAACCTGTGCGTGGAGACCACGGTCCGGTCCGCGTTCATGCGCGACTACCCGGTGACCCTGCTCGCGGACTGCTGCGCCGCCAAGACCCGCCGCCTGCACGAGCTGTCCATCGAGGTGCTGACCAGCTACGAGCTCGCCAAGATCGCCCGCGTCAGCGAAGGCTATGACCTCGGCCTTGACTACAGGACCCCTATCCGCGCCTGAGCCAGGCCCGCCCGCCGCCAAGCTGGACGCCCAGCCGGGCCAGCAGCCGCCAGCCGAGCAGGAACAGGCCCAGGAACGCCAGTGCCACCCCGATGAACGCGGCTGCGGTGCCCTGCCCGGACACCACCCGGAACACCATGCCCAACCCCGCCGTGCCGAGCCATGCGCCCACCCCGGCGGGCCACAGCCCCGAGGGCCGCCGCCAGGCCCGCGCCGCCAGCCACCCGCCCGCCAGCCCGGCCAGGAACGGCCACGCCGTCGACGCGATGCCAGCCAGGCTCTCGCCCTTGGCGTGGCTGGCCCGGCCGATGATCACGAATAGCAGCACGCAACAGCAGTCGAGGATCACCGCGAGCCGCACCGAACGCATGCGACCCAGGTTAACGCCGCGCCTATCGCTGGGGCTCGATGATCGCCTTGAGTCCGGTGCGCCGGGCCGCGTCGCCGAACGCCGCCGGTATCTCGCCCAGGCCCGTCCGGCTCGTCACCACCGCACCGAGGTCGACCACTCCCCGCTCGGCCAGGCTGATGGCCCGCGGGTACACCTCGTTCATCCGCCGCACCATCGCGATCGTCAGCCCCTTGCGCCGCGCGAGCGAGGCCCCGAACGTGATGACGTCGTCGCCCGGGATGCCGGCCAGCACCACCCGGCCGCCTGGTCGCACCGACGCCATGGCCAGCTCCACGCCCTCGTTGTTCCCCGCCGCCTCGAACGCCACGTCCACCCCCGCCCCGGTCAGCTCGCCCATCACATCGCCTCCGCCAGCGCCCCCGCCGGAGAACGCGACCGGATCGGCCACCTCGTCCGCGCCCATCCGTTCGGCCGCCTCCCGCCGGTGCGCCAGCGGCTCGATCGCCAGCACCGAACGCGCGCCCGCCGCCCTCAGCACCCCGATGAGCAGCAGCCCGATCGGCCCGCAGCCGATCACCGAAGCGGTGCCGGCGAACGGCAGGTGCCCCAGGTCTACGGAATGGATCGCCACCCCGAGCGGCTCGAGCATGGCGCCGTCTACGTCGGACAGCCGGTCGGGCAGCGGGTGCAGCGCCGTCGTCGGCCAGGCCATGAACTCGCGCATCATGCCGTCGGTCGCGCCGTGGCCGGAGAACGTGAGCCGGTAGCACAGGTTCCGGTAGCCGTCCCGGCAGGCCCGGCACGTCTGGCACGGAATCGCCGGGTCGATCGCCACCCGCTGGCCGGCCCGCGGTCCCTCGGCGATCACCCCCGCGCCCTCGTGGCCGAGCACCAGCGGGTGCGTGAGCTTGGCGTCGCCGATCGCGCCCTCGTCCCACCAGTGCAGGTCAGAGCCGCAGATGCCGACCGCGGTGACCTGGACCAGGCTCATCCCGGGCCCCGCGTCCGGCACCGGCTCGTCGGCCACCCGCAGGTCACCCACCGCGTGGAGTCTCGCTGTGCGCACCGGTTCTTCCTCTCGTCGGGCTTCATGTCATTTTTATCCCGAACGGGTGGCTGTATCGGTTCTGCGCCGGCTCCGCGCTTCCGGTGGTGTGGCGCCCGGGCCGGTTGATCAGGCAGAGTTGATCAGACAGAGTTGATCAGACAGAGAAGCCAGTGATCCCCGGGGGTGGCCGGGGATCACTGGCTTGATGCTGGCTAGCGACCTGCAGGGTCGCTGTTAGGCGGCGGGGCCGCTAGCCAGGGTCACGGTGGTGGTCTGCGACTGGCCGGACTGGTCCACCCAGCCGATCGAGATCGAGTCGCCGGGGTGGTACTTGACCAGCACCTGGGCGATGTCCTGGGCCGTGGAGACCGACTGGCCGCCGACCGAGGTGATCGTGTCGCCTGCGGTCAGGCCGGCGTTGGCGACCGGGGATCCGGACAAGGTGCCGGAGATCGTCACACCGGTCGCGCTGCTGCCCTGACTGCCCTGGCTGCCGCCGAAGCCGCCGAAGCCGCCGAAGCCGCCGGAACCGCTGTTCGAGCCCTGGCTCGCGGGCTGGGTTTCCACGCCGAGGAAGGCGGTGGCGCCGATGTGGACCTTAGCCGAGGTGGTGCCGGCCTCGATCTGCTGAGCGATGGAGGTCGCCTCGTTGATCGGGATCGCGTAGGCCTGCTCCGCGGTCTGGCCGGACTGGGACTGGACCTGGGTCCCCGAGGAGGCCGCGGTGTCCATGCCGATCACCTGGCCGTAGGCGTTAACCAGCGAGCCGCCCGAGTCGCCCGGCTGGATGTCCGCGTTGGTCTCGATCAGCCCGGTCAGCTGCTCGCTGTTCCCGGACCCCTCGTCCGATGCGGTGATCGCCTGGTTCAGGGCGGTGACCGTGCCCGCGGCGACCGACGGAGTGCCGCCCTTGCCGCCGGCGTTGCCGAGCGCGACCACGTTGTCACCGGTCTGTACCGTGGAGGAGTCGCCTAGGCTGGCGACGGTGAGGCCGGACGCATTCTGCAGCTGAATCACCGAGACGTCCTGGGTGGCGTCGTACCCGACGACCTTGGCCGTGTAGGTGCGGCCGTTGCCGACATCGGTGACCTTGATCGACGTGGCGCCATCGATCACGTGGTTGTTCGTCAGCACCTCGCCGTTCGAGGTCAGCACGATGCCGGTGCCGGCCGCGGTGGCCTGCTCATCGCCAAGCGTGGACACCACGTCAACCAGTCCGGGGTCCACCCGGGACGCGATCTGGCTGGCCGAGAGCATGGTCTTGGAGGTGGCGGTGGCCGTGCCCACCGAGGTCGGGTTCAGGCTGCCGATCAGTCCGCCTGCGGCGGCGCCCGCGGCGAGTGCCGCTGCGCCGGTGATCATCAGCCGGCGCTTGTGGTTCGGCCGCCGTGGCGGAGGCGGTGCGGCGGCGAAGCCGTATCCAGCGCCATAACCCGGTCCACCCGGGTAGCCGGCTCCGCCGGCATAGCCCTGTCCGGCTGGATAGCCCGGGCTGCCTGGGTGCTGTTCTGAATTGTTCGGGTCGTAGGTCTGGCTCATGGGTTGTGCCCCCAAATCCGTGCCGCTTGGGTGGCGGCTTCGTCCTTTCGTTACGTTTTGATGATCGGTTCCGGACCTTGAGGGGAGCCAAGGGTAACCACCTGTTAAGCCGTAAGTTTCCTGAACGTCTGCTTAAGGCGTTCAGGTTCACTGGTTCGCGCCCGGCGCTGTCATCTTCCGGCGCGCTCTCACCAGCCAGCCACTCGCGCACCGCCAGCCCCACCAGGGCCGGCACCAGGTCCCTGGACCGCCGGACCAGCCAGGCGGTGCCCTTGGTGGCCATCCAGGCGGCTTCCGCCAGCCTGGTCGGCGGCGGGCTGGACGGCTCCGGGTCGGGGCCGGGGCCGACCGGGTAGCCGGACGCGGCCAGCAGGGCGTGGAAGCGGCAGGCGATGAGGCGGTGGCCGCGCTCGTTCGGGTGCAGCCGGTCCACGCTCCAGTAGCGGCGTTCGTAGGTGGCGGGGTCGCGGGCCGCGTCCAGGTGCACGGTCCCGTGCCGCCCGGCCACCTCGTCCACGGCCGCGTTCACCGCGCGCATCCGGCGGGCCAGCGGCCGGGCCAGCGCTCCCGGCAGCCCGAACATCTGTCCGGGGTCGGGCAGCCGCATGGTGAGCACCTGCGCGCCCGCCGCCCGAAGCGCCGCCACCGTCCGGGCGACCGACGCACCCGTCCGTTCGGGATCAAAATCACCGCGCAGCGTGTCGTTGATGCCGACCACCACGCTGGCCACATCAGGCCGCAGCGTCATCGCGGCCGGCAGCTGAACGCGCTCCACGTCGGCGGCCAGCGCGCCGAGCCTGGCCAGGTTGTGCACCTCTGGCTCGGGCAGCGCGCCGGCCAGCAGCGCAGCCCAGCCGCGGCCGGGTACCGGGTCGCCCATGCCCACCGTGATCGAGTCGCCGAGTGCCACGAACGTCGTCATGCCCTGACTCCCGCCTCGTGCCCGTCCCCGGCCGTGTGCACGGCGAGGAAGCCCCGGACGGCCGTGGCCCAGTCGAATTGCTCGGCGCGGGCCCGGGCCGCGGCCCGGCGCGCCCGCTCCGGACGGGCCAGCACGGCGCGCACGCCGGCCGCGAGGTCCTCGCCCGGCACGCTGGCCCCGGCCTCGCCCGCGACCTCGGGCAGCGCGGACTCCGCGCTCACCACCACCGGGGTCCCGCAGGCCAGCGCCTCGAGCGCGGCGAGCCCGAAGGTTTCCGCGGGCCCGGGCGCGAGGACCACGTCGGCGCTGGCGAGCAGCGCAGCCAGGTCGGCCCGTCCGGGCAGGAAGCCGGTGAAGGTGACCGGCAGTCCGGCCCGCGCGGCCCGGCGCTCCAGGCGCGGCCGCAGCGGGCCGTCGCCGGCCACCACCAGCCGGACAGGCAGGCCGCTCGCACGCAAGGTGGCCAGCGTGGTCAGCGAGCGTCGCGGCCTCTTTTCCGCCGACAGCCGGCCACAGTGCACCAGCAAGATCTGGTCCTCCGCCCGCACCTGGCCGGTCCGCGGGGCAAAGGTGGCCAGGTCCACGCCGAGCGGCACGCGGACCACGTTGCCCGCGCCGATCCGCTCGAACTCGCCCGCCGCCCAGCCGGTGGTGCAGATGACCCGCTGGTACTCCCGGGCGGTGCGCCGGTTGAGCCAGTCGGCCACGGCGCGCCCCACCCCACCCAGCCCTGCCAGCCCCAGCCCCTTTAGCAGGGCCGTGACGCTCTCGTGCGACACCATGACGGCCGGCACGCCGTGCTCGCGCGCCCACGCCCCGGTCCAGCGCAGCGTGGTCCGGTCCGACACCTCCAGCGCGTCCGGCCGCAGCCGGGCCAGCAGCCGGGCCAGCCGCCGCCTGCGCCACAGCACGCGGTAGCCGCCGGCGAACGGCACCCGGGGCGCGCGCAGCGTGATCACCCGGCCCTGTTCTGTCCGCTGGTCGCTGTCCCGCTCACCCGGGATGACCAGCACCGGCTCGTGTCCCGCGGCCTGGTAGCCCGCGCCAAGTTCGGCTAGCGAAGTGCGCAGGCCGCCCGAGCGCGGCGCCACGAAGTTGGCCAGCCGGACGATCCTCATATCCGGACCTTGGCCGGCCTGGCCCCCAGCACCGCGGCGTAGTGCCCGATCAGCTCCTCGGTCAGCGCGGGCCAGCTCCGGCTCAGCACCTTGCGCCGCCCGGCCGCGCCGAACGCCGCGCGCGCCGCCGGGTCGGCGGCTAGCCGGGCCACCGCGGCGGTGAACGCGCCCGGGTCCGACGGCGGCACCAGGTATCCGGTCACCCCGTCCGCCACCAGGTCGAGCGGCCCTCCGGCAGCCGGCGCGACGACCGGCAGCCCGCTCGCGGCGGCCTCCTGCAGTGTCTGCCCGAACGTCTCATACGGCCCGCTGTGCACGAACACGTCCAGGCTGGCGTAGATGGCCGCCAGCTCCTCGCCCCGGCGCTCGCCGAGGAAGATGGCGTCCGGAATGTGCTGGCGCAGCATGGCCTCGGCCGGTCCGGCGCCCACGATGACCAGCCGGACCCCGGCCAGTGCGGTGATCCCGGCCAGCAGCTCGACGCGCTTCTCGGTGGCCAGGCGGCCGACGTACCCCACGAGCAGTTGGCCCTGCGCCGCTTCCCCCAGCAGCGCCGCGCGCAGCTGCTGGCTGCGCTTGGCCGGGTCGAAGCGCCGCGTGTCCACGCCACGCCCCCACAGCCAGACGTTGCCGATGCCCTGGCCGAGCAGGCCGGTCGCGGTGACCGTGGACGGGGCCAGCGTGCGCGCGGCCCCGTTGTGGATGCCGCGCAGCCACCGCCAGGCGAACGTCTCGCCGGCCCGGCCGAGCCGGTAGGCCCGGGCGTAGGACGGCAGGTCGGTCTGGTACACCGCAACCGTGGGCAGGCCGAGCCGCCGGGCCACCGCGGCGCCGTGCGCGCCCAGGAATACCGGGCTGGCCAGGTGCACCACCTCGGCCCGGTGCCGGATGAGCGCGGCCTGGATCCGGCGGCTGGGCAGCCCGAGCCGGAAGCTCGGGTAGCCGGGCAGCGGCACTGCGGGAACGCGCACGACCGGGAACGGAAACGAAGTTGCCTCCTTTTCGCCCGCCCCCCGCTCTCCGGGCGCCTCTCCTGCGCGCACCCTCCTGTCGCCGGGCGCCTCTCCTGCGCGCACCCTCCTGTCGCCGGGTGGCCGGGGTGCGATGACGAGGGGATGGTGGCCGTAGCGGGTGAGGAGTTCGGTGACCCGCAGGACGCAGTGCGCGACGCCGTTGACGTCGGGTGGGAAGGACTCGGTGATAATCGCGACCCTCATGGTCACAAGGTGCGATATCAACCGATCGCGGCATCACAGCCGCCGTGACATCCAGGCGAAACTTCCATGACTTCTTGGCTGAGCTAGCCCGGGGGGACGTCCCTGGAGTAGGCGACAATTACCGCATGGACCCCACCTGGATAGTGCGGCTGGACGCGCCGGGCGACGGGCCGCGGCTCGCGGTCAAGGACTGCATCGATGTCGAGGGCCTGCCGACCACGGTCGGCTGCCAGCTGATCGCGGAACAGGCGAGCCCGGCGGCGAGGGACGCGGCCGTGGTGGCGGCGGCCCGGCGGGCCGGAGCGCGGATCGTCGGCAAGACCAATCTGGCCGAACTGTGCTGGTCAGCCAGCGGGCTGAACCCGTGGTCGGGCACGCCGGTGAACCCGGCGGATCCGCAGCGGATTCCCGGCGGGTCATCAAGCGGCTCGGCGGTCGCCGTCGCAGCGGGGGAGGCGGACGTGGCCCTCGGCACGGACACGGGAGGTTCGGTCCGGATCCCCGCCGCCTGCTGCGCGGTCGTCGGCCTGAAGACCACCTGGGGCCGGGTGCCGGTCGACGGCGTGTACCCGCTGGGCCCGTCCTTGGACACGGTCGGCCCGCTCGGCGCGGACGTGGCCGCGGTGGAACTCGGGATGCGCCTGATCGAGGCTGGCTTCGCGGCCGGGTCCTGTGAGCTCGCGGTGGGCCGGATCCGGCCGGACATCGACATCGACCCGGTGACCGACGCCGCGGTCGACGCCGCCCTGGCCTCGGCCGGCCTGCGCGTCACCGAGGTCGCCGGGTTCGACTTCCGGGCCGCCAACGGCGCGGGGAACGTGCTCATCGACGTGGAGGCCTACCAGGCGAACGCGCACCTGATCCCGCACTTCGACCGGCTCAGCCCGCAGATCCGGCGGAACATGACCGAGGCGGCCGAGGTCACCGCCGATCAGCGGGACGCCGCCAGCCGGACCAGGCTCGAGGTGCGTGACTGGTTCACCGCGATGCTGGACCGCCATCCGTTCCTGGCCATGCCGACGCTGGCGGGCCCGCCGCCGCTGTTCGGCGAGCGGGGCATGTCGCTCACCGTGCTGACCATGCCGGCCAACCTGGCCGGCCTGCCGGCGCTCGCCCTGCCCATTCCCGGGCCCGTCCCCGGCGGGCCGGCCGGAGTGCCCGCGTCCCTTCAGCTCATCGGGCCGCCAGGCGGTGAGGAGCAGCTCATCGCCCTCGGCCGCGTCATCGAGGCCGCGCTATCCTGTCCGCACCCCCCGTCACCAGGGCGGTAGTTCCCTTAAGGTTCATGGCGGCATTGTCCGCCGCGGCACTGACAATCCCCGGAGCAGGTAAGAATGATCCTGAGGGAGAGGAGCCGCCGATGAGCGCGCCAGCGCAGACGCAGGCCTCGCTGCGAGGGTTCCTGCACGGGCTGCCCGGGGTGGACCGGGTGGGGGCGGAGGCCCGCGCGGCCATGCTGGCCAGCAGGTCCATCAAGACCACGGCCAAGCAGTGGGCGCTCGACGCGGCGATCTCGATGATCGACCTGACCACGCTGGAGGGCCAGGACACGCCGGGCAAGGTCCGCGCGCTGTGCGCCAAGGCCAAGCGCCCCGACCCCGCCGACCCGACCGCGCCGATGGTCGCCGCCGTCTGCGTGTACCCGGACCTGGCCCACACCGCGGCGGCCGAGCTGAAGGGCAGCGGCGTGCACGTGGCCAGCGTCGCCACCGCGTTCCCCAGCGGCCGGACGAGCCTGGACGTCAAGCTGGCCGACGTGAAGTACGCGGTCGCGGCCGGCGCCGACGAGGTGGACATGGTGATCGACCGCGGCGCCTTCCTCGCCGGGCGCTACCAGCAGGTCTTCGACGAGATCGTCGCGGTCCGGGAAGCCTGCGGTGGGGCGCACCTCAAGGTGATCCTGGAGACCGGCGAGCTGGTCACGCTGGACAACGTGCGGCGCGCGTCGTGGCTGGCCATGCTAGCGGGCGCCGACTTCATCAAGACCTCGACCGGCAAGGTCGCCCCGGCTGCCACGCTTCCGGTGACCCTGGTCATGCTGGAGGCCGTGCGCGACTTCCGCGAGGCGCACGGGCGGCAGGTCGGCGTCAAGCCGGCCGGCGGCATCCGCACCGCCAAGGACGCCCTGCGCTACCTGGTCCTGGTCAACGAGACGGCAGGGGAGGACTGGCTGGATCCCCGCTGGTTCCGCCTTGGCGCCTCCAGCCTGCTCAACGACCTGCTCATGCAGCGGACCAAGATGGCCACCGGCCGCTACTCCGGTCCCGACTACTTCACCTTGGACTGACAGTGGGAAAGTTCGAGTACGCCCCGGCACCGGAATCGCGGGACATCGTCTCGCTGCGCGAGTCGTACGGGCTCTTCATCGGCGGCGAGTTCACGCCCGGGGTGGACGGCCGCGCGTTCAAGACCATCTCGCCGGCCACCGAAGAGGTCCTGGCCGAGGTGACCGAGGCCGGCCCCGCCGACGTGGACCGCGCGGTGAGCGCCGCTCGGCAGGCGTACGAGCACACCTGGTCGCGACTGCCGGGTGCCGAACGAGCCAAGTACCTGTTCCGAATCGCCCGGATCGTTCAGGAAAGAGCTCGTGAACTCGCCGTGCTCGAGTCGCTCGACAACGGCAAGCCCATCCGGGAATCGCGCGATGTCGACATTCCGCTGGTCGCGGCGCACTTTTTCTACCACGCGGGCTGGGCCGACAAGCTGGAGTACGCCGGATACGGCCCGGTGCCGCGGCCGCTCGGGGTGGCCGGCCAGGTCATCCCGTGGAACTTCCCGCTGCTCATGCTGGCCTGGAAGATCGCCCCGGCGCTGGCCTGCGGCAACACGGTGGTGCTCAAGCCGGCCGAGACAACGCCGCTGACCGCGCTGGCCTTCGCGGAGATCTGCCAGCAGGCCGACCTGCCGCCGGGCGTGGTCAACATCGTCACCGGGGCGGGTGAGACCGGCCGCGCGCTGGTCACCCATCCCGGCATCGACAAGGTGGCGTTTACCGGCTCCACCGAAGTCGGCAAGGAAATCGCCCGGGCGTGTGCCCCTTCGCGCAAGAAGCTGACCCTCGAGCTGGGCGGGAAGGCCGCCAACATCGTGTTCGAGGACGCGCCCGTGGACCAGGCGGTCGAGGGGATCGTGAACGGCATCTTCTTCAACCAGGGGCACGTGTGCTGCGCCGGCTCGCGGCTGCTGGTGCAGGAATCGGTGTACGCCGAGGTGCTGGCGGCGCTGCGCCGGCGGCTCGAGACGCTGCGGCTCGGCGACCCGCTGGACAAGAACACCGATGTGGGCGCCATCAACTCCGCCGCCCAGCTGGCCAAGATCCGCGAGCTGTCCGATGTCGGCGAGGCGGAGGGCGCGCAGCGCTGGTCGCCGCCGTGCGAGCTGCCGGTGAAGGGCTTCTGGTTCCCGCCGACGGTGTTCACCGGGGTGTCGCAGGCGCACCGCATCGCGCGGGAGGAGATCTTCGGGCCGGTGCTTTCCGTGCTGACGTTCCGGACGCCGGCCGAGGCGGTGGAAAAGGCCAACAACACGCCGTACGGGCTGTCGGCCGGGGTCTGGACCGAGAAGGGATCGCTGATCTTGTGGATGGCCTCCCGGCTGCGGGCCGGCGTGGTGTGGGCGAACACGTTCAACAAGTTCGATCCGGCGTCCCCGTTCGGGGGCTACAAGGAGTCCGGCTACGGCCGCGAAGGCGGCCGGCATGGCCTGGAGGCGTACCTCGATGTCTGACCCTGCTACCCGGTCCGACGGGGCTGCCCTGGCCCGCATTGCCGTGCGGAAGACCTACAAGCTGTACATCGGCGGGGTATTTCCCCGCTCGGAGAGCGGAAGGTCCTACGTGGTGACCGACCACAAGGGCGGCTTCCTGGCCAATGCGGCCCTGGCGTCACGCAAGGACGCCCGGGATGCGGTGGCGGCCGCGCGGAAGGCGTTCGCCGCCTGGTCCGCGGCCACCGCCTACAACCGCGGGCAGGTGCTCTACCGGGTCGCCGAACTGCTCGAGGGCCGCCGGGCCCAGTTCGCCGCCGAGGTGCGCGCCGCCGAGGGGCTCGGCGCGCGGCAGGCGGAAGCCGTCGTCGACGAGACCATCGACCGCTGGGTCTGGTACGCCGGGTGGGCGGACAAGCTCGCCCAGGTGCGCGGCGCGGCCAACCCGGTAGCCGGGCCCTACTTCAACTTCTCGCTGCCCGAGCCGACCGGCGTGGTGGCGGTGATCGCGCCGCAGGCCTCGAGCCTGCTGGGTTTCGTCTCGGTGGTCGCGCCCGCCGTGGTCAGCGGCAACACGGTAGTGGCGCTGGCCAGCGAGCGCTTCCCGCTGCCCGCCGTGTCGCTGTCCGAGGTGCTCGCGACCTCCGACGTGCCCGGCGGCGTGATCAACGTGCTGACCGGGCGCACGGCCGAGATCGCGCCATGGCTGGCCTCGCACATGGACGTCAACGCCATCGACCTGTGCGGTGCGTCCGGCTCGTCCGCCGACGACCTGGCCGTTGCCGCAGCGGAGAACCTCAAGCGGGTGGTCCGGGCCGGCGACGAGGACTGGACGCTGACGCCCGGCCTGGAGCGCATGCGCGCCTACCTGGAGACCAAGACCGTCTGGCACCCAGCCGGCACCTAGGCCGCACGTCCGGGACCCACGGAGGAAGAATGCCCGCCACCGTTCACGGCCACCCTGGATGTATCACGATGATCGAGCGCTACGTGCTGGGTCTCGAAGAGATCGACAAGACGCAGGTCGCGCTCGTTGGCGGCAAGGGCGCGCACCTGGGGGAGCTTTCGCGGATCGAAGGCATTCGCGTGCCGGCTGGCTTTTGCGTGACGACGGACGCCTTCCGGCGGATCATGACAACAGTGCCTTGGATCGACGATCAGCTCGATCGGCTGTCGCGCCTGGACCCGGACGACCGGGAGGCGATTCGCACGCTCAGCGCGGAGATCCGCCGGACCCTCGAAGGGACCGCCATCCCTGACGATCTGGCGGCGGCGATCACCCGCTCGGTAGCCCGGCTCGGCGGGCAAGCTGCCTACGCCGTCCGATCCAGCGCGACGGCGGAGGACTTGCCGACGGCCTCCTTCGCGGGCCAGCAGGACACGTACCTGAACGTCGTGGGGCCGGCTGCGATCCTCCAGCACGTCAGCCGGTGCTGGGCCTCGCTGTTCACCGAGCGGGCCGTGACCTACCGCCTGCGGAACGGCTTTGACCACCGTAAGGTCCACATGGCCGTGGTCCTACAGCAGATGGTCTTCCCGCAGGCGGCCGGCATCCTCTTCACGGCCGACCCCGTCACGTCAAACCGGAAGGTCGCTTACGTGGAGGCCAGCTTCGGCCTCGGCGAGGCCCTGGTCGCCGGCCTGGTGAACGCGGACGTCTACAAGGTGCGGGACGGTGAAGTTGTCGCCACTGCACTCGCCACCAAGCAGCTTGCCATCCACGCCTGGCCGGCAGGCGGGACGCAGGAACTGGCGATCGAGCCAGAGCGTCAGGAGCAGCCAGCGCTGACCGATGCGCAGGTCGTGCGGCTCGCGCAGCTGGGCCGGCGGATCGAAGCGCACTTCGGCCACCCCCAGGACATCGAATGGTGCCTGGTCGACGATGGGTTCCAGATCGTCCAGAGCCGGCCGATCACCACGCTGTTCCCCATCCCCGCGGCCAGCGATCAAGACAACCGCGTCTACGTCTCCGTCGGTCATCAGCAGATGATGACCGACCCCATGAAGCCCCTAGGGCTCTCCCTGTGGCAGCTGACGACGCCGCGGCCCATGTACGAGGCCGGCGGGAGACTGTTCGTCGACGTCACCCAGGCGCTGGGTTCGCCAACGAGTCGCGCAGGCCTCCTGAAGGCCCTGGGGAGATCCGATCCGCTGATCGGGGACGCGCTGCAGACCATCCTCGAACGCGGCGACTTCATCCCGACCCTCCCGGACGAGGGCCCGGGCGGGACGCCGGCTGGCGGCGCGCCCGCCCCGATCGAGACCGATCCGGCCATCGCCGCCGAGCTGATCGAGCGCAGCCAGGCCTCCATCGCCACGTTGAAGGGCGACATCCGGACGAAGTCCGGATCGGCGCTGCTCGACTTCATCCTTGCGGACGTCCAGGAGCTGAAGCGGATCCTGTTCGATCCGCAAAGCCTCCAGGTGATCATGGCGGCGATGGAGGCCACCTGGTGGCTCAACGAGCAGGTGCAGGCGTGGCTGGGCGAGAAGAACGTGGTCGACACGCTCACGCAGTCCGTCCCCCGCAACGTCACGTCGGAGATGGGGCTGGCGCTCATGGACGTCGCGGACGTGATCCGCCCGCATCCGGACGTGGTGGCATTCCTGCAGCACGTCGAGGACGAGAGCTTCCTGGACGAGCTGCCCACGCTCGCAGGCGGGCGGGAGGCGCGAGACGCCATCCAGGCCTACCTCGACAAGTACGGCATGCGCTGCGTCGGCGAGATCGACATCACGAAGCCACGTTGGAGCGAACGCCCCACCATGCTCGTGCCCATGATCCTCGGCAACATCAAGAACTTCGAGCCGGGCGCCGGCCAGCGGCGCTTCGAGCAAGGCCGGCAGAAGGCCTGGAAGAAGGAACAGGAACTGCTGACGCGCTTGCGGGCCTTGCCGGACGGGGAGCGGGAGGCCGAAGAGGCCAAGCGGATGATCGACCGGATCCGGACCTTCACCGGGTACCGGGAGTATCCGAAGTACCACATGATCAGCCGCTACTTCGTCTACAAGCAGGCCTTGCTGAATGACGCCGAGCGCCTCGTGCAAGCCCACGTACTTCGTGAGAAGGAAGACATCTTCTACCTCACGTTCCGGGAGCTCCACGACGTCGTGCGCACGAACCAAGTGGATGACCAGCTCATCCGCCAGCGCAAGGACGCGTTCAGGTCGTATCAAGCGCTCACGCCGCCCCGGGTGCTCACCTCGGATGGCGAGGTCGTCGCCGGGACGTACCGACGCGTCGATGTCCCGGCCGGCGCGCTGACTGGCCTACCCGTTTCCGCCGGGACCATCGAGGGGCGGGCTCGCGTCATCCTGGACATGGCCGAGGCCGATCTCGAAGCGGGCGACATCCTGGTCACCGCCTACACGGACCCCAGCTGGACGCCTGCGTTCGTCGTGATCAAGGGCCTGGTGACGGAGGTGGGAGGCCTAATGACCCATGGCGCGGTGATCGCACGGGAGTACGGCCTGCCGGCCGTCGTGGGGGTGGAGCATGCCACCCGGCTGATCCGGGATGGGCAGCGGATCCGCGTGCATGGAACGGACGGGTACATCGAGATCCTGCATTAGGCGACCACTGATCAAACGGTGCAGCGGCAGCTGGTCCTTGGCGGGCCGCCGATTTCACGGTCGCGGATCTGGGCTTGGTGATTGAGCCGTCGGCGCTGGCGGCGGCTCGCCTGTCGCTGGAGGAGTCGGGCTTCTTGCTGCTCGGCGAGGTTCACGGCGTGCGGGAGAGGGCATCTGGTCGCTGCTCAAGCGGTCCATGGCCAACTTCGCCGCCGCCGACCAGGGCGGCCTGGTCCGCATCATCAAGCGCAAGCTAAAGAAGATCCAGTACCGCCCCTACCTGATCAACGGCTGCCTGGCCGCCACCGGCCTGAGAATCGAACCCTGGGTAATCCCATGCACTACCAGTGCCTTCTGCGGTTCTCCCGGTGTTCTCTTATCGCGGTGGCCGCTGCGGGCCTGCTGTTACCGCAGGGGTTCAGCCGCCGCCGCCCACAGCCGGGCTACCGATCCGGCTACGACCAGGGCTGAGCCGGCGGCGATCCTCGGCCTGCGCCGCTGCACGGCCCGGGCCACCCGGAAGACACAGAACACGGCGGTCGGGGCTTCATTGGCGATCGCGAGCACCGTCAGCCGCCGCGGGTTGCGCAGGCCCGACCGCACGCCGAGGACCATCCCCGCGACCTGGAAAGCAAGGCCGTACAGGGGAGCGTGCCGCGATAGCTGGCGGGCCGTGGGTGTTTGCGTCCCGGCGGCAGCCGGGGCCTGAGGCCAAGCTTGCGCACCAGGTCCCTTTGCTGCCGCCGGATACTTTCCACCTCGGCCGGGGCCGGCGCTTCCGTGCCCAGGCCCCACGCCACCAGCCCGAAGCCAGCAGCGCTCGCCCACGCTGCCAGGGCCCGCTGCCAGCGTCCGGCGGCCCAGTGCCCGGCCCCGACAGCAGCCTGCGTAACAACAGGGGCGACAGGGGACACCCATCCGAGCGTCCCCGAGGGCCTGGCCCCGTCCAGAAGGAGCATCAAGGCCACCCGCCGCAACTGGGCCCTGCTGTCATCACGAGCCATCCCGGCATTGTCGCCCAGACGGCGCGGGTGTGCCAAGCTCCCGGGCTGCCGCTACCCAGACGTTGCCGCCCAGCGGGGGGCAGGGCGGCGCCGATCCTCAGGTCCGGCCGCATCCGCGCTAGCGCCCCGCCGCTCATCTGCTCAAGCGAGATCTCCTGGCCGGGCTGCGGGGCCTGTGTCACCTCCTGCTCCCCCGTGCGGAAGGGCCCCACCGGGGACTCAAGCTCGAACCCTCGTGATCCCATCCACTACGAGTTCAACCTGGGTAAGGCCGCGATGGGTTACCTGGCCGCTGTGGACGCGACGGCGATGGCGGCCGAGACCCAGGCTCAGTGCCTGCGGGCCCTGGAGCAGGCCCACTCGATAGGCACCGCAGCGCGAACCGCGATCCTTGGAGCGTTCACCTCCGGGCAGGGATATTCGGCCGATGCGGATTACAGTGCGCGGGCGTGGCTGATCAACCGGACCAGGGTCACCAAAGGCGCCGCGGTCGGCTACACCGCGTGGGTCCGCCGTGCTGCCGCGCATCCCGAGGTCGCGGCGGCGCTGGCGGCCGGGGAGATGTCGGAGTCGTTCGCGCGGACGATCTGTACCTGGACCGACAAGCTCCCGGAGGACTGCCGCCCGGACGCAGACGAGATCCTGCTGACGGCCGCGGGGACGGGGATGGACCTGCGGGACTTGGCCGGGCTGGCCGGGGAAATCTACGCCCGGTCGCTGCTCGGTAAGCCGGATGAGGATCAGGACGAGGCGTTCGAGGACCGGTCGGTGAAGCTGGAGACGACGTTCGGCGGCGCCGGGGTGCTGACCGGGGACCTGACCCCGGAGTGCGCCGCGGTCGTGACCACGGTGCTGGATGCGCTGTCGGCTCCGGCGGGGGCGGAGGACACCCGCAGCCAGGCGCAGCGGTTCCATGATGGGCTGCAGGAGGCGATGCGGCGCCTCGTCGCGGCCGGGCTGCTGCCCGAGCGGGCCGGGCAGCCCGTCAAAGTGGTGGCGCACATCTCCCTGGCCGACCTGATGGTGCTCGAGGGGAGCTCCGCCCTGCTGGAGGAGTGGACCAGCCGGGTCCGGGCGCAGTGGGCCGGGCACCGCGCCGCCGCGTCGGCCGGCGGCAGCGACGGCGGGGCCTGGCTGGACAGCGACGCGGCCCAGGCCGTCGCGTGCGACGCGGCGATGGCCCCGTTCGTCACCGGCGAGGTCAACCCGGCTGCCCTAACGGCCCGCTGGGAACGCTTGAGCACGATTAGCTGGCCGAGGGCGATGCGCTCTGGTGCCGGGGTGCTGGCGGTATTCCGTAGCCAGGTTTCGGCAACGGCGGACCTTCCGGCTGACGAGGCTTCCTGGTCAATCGGCGACAAGCAACTATCGAAACGGCGGCGGCACGTGACATTGGGGTGCCAGGTAGTACAGCCGTTCGCACCGCCATTTCTGGGGTAGCTCCCGAAGGTGCGGGTGGGCAATCGCCCGGGCGTGCCTAGTAGCTGTGATGCACGGTGACTGTGGCGATCTGCCCGACATCGACGGTCCCCATCGACGTGACCCGCTCCTCTGGGCAGGCCAGCAAGCGGGTCCTGCGGCGCTACGCCTCATCCCGGCTGGGGTGAGGCGGCAGACATGTCGGCGGCCGAGGATGGCAGCTGTCGTAACTCCAAAGGCCGGTGCGTGGATCATCAAGCTGTCTGCCGCGGTCTCGACGTCTCACGGCTAGGAGGAGAGCATGATGGCCCATTACCCCAACATTAGTGATCACGGGTTGATCGGAGATCTGCAGACAGCCGCGCTCGTGACGACGGACGGCACCGTGGACTGGTTCTGCTGTCCCCGCTTCGACTCGCCCAGCGTGTGCGCGTCCTTGCTCGATGCGGACCACGGCGGCTACTTCCGCGTCGGGCCCGACCGCGACGATTACGTCAGCAAGCAACTTTACTTCCCGGACACCGCCATGCTCATCACCAGGTTCATGACCCCGGACGGCGTCGGTGAGGTCTGCGACTTCATGCCCGTCGAATCAGGGGCAGCGACCGACCGGCACCGGCTCGTGCGGCAGCTGCGGGTGGTCCGCGGCACCATGCGGTTCGTGATGGACTTCCAGCCGCGGTTCGACTACGCGCGCCAGCCGCACAAGCTGGAGCTGTCCGAGGACGGTGCCGTGTTCCAGGCAGACGGCATGCAGCTGACGCTGCACACGGTCGGCACGCCAGGCACAGCGCTGCGGGATCAGGGGGTCACGATAGAGCGCCACGGTGACGGGCTGCGGGCGGCCCGGACGCTGCGGGAAGGCCAGACCGGCGGCGTCGTGCTCGAGACGATGGGCGGCCAGCCCTGCCGGCTGCCGCCAGAGGAGGTCCAGCACCTAGCAGACGAGACCGTCCGCTTCTGGCGCGGCTGGCTGCACCGTTCGTCCTACACCGGCCGCTGGCGGGAGATGGTGGCGCGCTCGGCGATGACGCTCAAGCTGATGACCTACGCGCCGACCGGCGCGATCGTCGCCGCTCCCACCGCTGGACTGCCCGAGCAGGCCGGCGGCGAGCGCAACTGGGACTACAGGTACACCTGGATCAGGGACGGCTCATTCTCCATCTACGCGCTGCTCGGACTCGGCTTCATTGAGGAGGCAGCCGCCTTCGGCGGCTGGCTGCGGGACCGCGCCGACCAGTGGGCGGGCGACATCGGCCGCCCCCTGAAGATCATGTACCGCGTCGACGGCAGTTCCGATCTTGCCGAGGAGACCCTCGACCATTTCGAGGGTTGGCGCGGTTCGCGGCCGGTGCGCATCGGCAACGGCGCCGCCGACCAGTTGCAGCTCGACATCTACGGCGAGGCGATGGACGCCATGTACCTCGCCGACACCCAGGGCCTGCAGCCGGCGCACCAGGGCTGGCGGGACATCGCCCGCATGATCGACTGGGTGTGCGACAACTGGGACCAGCCGGACGAGGGCATCTGGGAAACGCGCGGGGGCCGCAAGGACTTCACCTACGGCCGGTTCCAGATCTGGGTCGCGCTGGACCGGGCCACCCGGATGGCAGCGCGCCGGGCCCGCCCGGCGAACGTGCAACGGTGGACCACCGAGCGCGACCGCGTCTACAACCAGATCATGGATCGGGGCTGGAACCCCAAGACGCGCGCGTTCACGCAGGATTACAGCAGCGAGGTGCTTGACTCCTCGCTGCTGATGATGCCGCTGCAGGGCTTCGTGGCGCCCCGCGATCCGATGTGGATCTCGACCCTGGAGGCCATGGACCGCGAGCTTGTGTCTGACAGCCTCGTCTACCGCTACAACCCCGCTGCCTCACCTGATGGGCTGGCCGGTGACGAGGGCACCTTCTCCCTGTGTACCTTCTGGTACGTCGAAGCCCTGGCGCGCGCCGGGCGGCTCGACGAGGCGAGGCTGACGTTCGAGAAGATGCACACCTATGCCAACCATCTCGGCCTGTACTCTGAGGAGATCGGCAGCACCGGCGAGCAGCTCGGCAACTTCCCGCAGGCGTTCAGCCACCTGGCGCTCATCAGCGCTGCGATCAACCTGGACTACCAGCTCGACCACGGCGCCGGGATGGCCGGGCCTGTCCTATCACGGGCGCGCTGAAGGGCGGATGCCGCCGTGACCATACAGGGCCAGGGCACCTGCGGCCGCAGCGCCATCACGAGCGCGGCAGCGGGCCAGCGGACGGGGGCGGCGCGATGACCGGGTGGCCGGACCAGCCGGTGATCTACGAGATCAACACCGCAGTGTGGCTGGACGGGCTGTCCCGGGCGGCCGGGCGGCCGGTCACCTTGGCCGGCGTGGCCGCCGAGGACTGGGATGCGGCCGTCCCGGCTGGGGTGGACGCGGTCTGGCTGATGGGGGTGTGGGGCCGAAGCCCGGCCGGGCTGGCGCTGGCGAGCGCGAATGCCATGCTGCAGGCCTCGTTCGCCGAGGCGCTGCCGGACCTGCAGCGCACCGATGTCATCGGGTCGCCGTATTGCGTGCGCCGCTATGCCGCCGATGCGGGCTTCGGCGGCCCGGATGCGCTGGCCGTGGCGCGAGCCGCCCTGGCTGCGCGCGGTGCGCGGCTGATCCTGGACTACGTGCCTAACCACGTCGCGCCGGATCACCCGTGGGTGGCCAGCCGCCCGGAGCTGTTCGTCCGCGGCGATGCCGACGACATCAAGTCCGACCCCGAGGGCTGGATGGCCGCGGGCGGGCAGGTGCTGGCCCATGGCCGCGATCCGTACTTTCCGCCCTGGCCCGATGTGGTTCAGCTGGACGCGTTCTCCCCGGCCATGCGCGCCGCGACGGCGGACACGCTCGCGGATATCGCCGGGCAGTGCGACGGGATCCGCTGTGACATGGCGATGCTGATGATCAACCGCATCTTCGATAGGACCTGGGGCGGCCGGGCCGGGCCCGAGCCGGCCCAGGAGTTCTGGCCGGCTGTGCTCGGCGAGCTGCGTGCCCGGCACCCGGAGACGGTGATGATCGCTGAAGCCTACTGGGACAAGGAGTGGGAGCTGCAGCAGCAGGGCTTCAACTTCTGCTACGACAAGCGGCTCTATGACCGGATCTTGGGCCAGGACGCCTCCGCCGTCCGCGAGCACTTGCGCGCGGACCTGAGCTACCAGTCCCGGCTGGTCCGCTTCCTGGAGAACCATGACGAGCCCCGCATCGCCAGCTGCCTTCCGGCCGACGCCGAACGGGCCGCGGCCGTGGTCATCGCCACGCTGCCCGGCGCGACCTTGTGGCACGAAGGACAGTTCGAGGGCCGGCGCGTGCGGCCACCGGTGTTCCTGTCCCGCCGCCCGGATGAGGCGCCGGACCTTGAACTCGCCGGCTGGTACCGCCGCCTGCTGGCCGCCATCGACAGCCACCGGGTGCGTGCCGGAGCCTGGCGGCTGCTGCAGGCCAGCGGCTGGCCTGACAACCAGTCCTGCCGCAACCTGGCCGCCTGGTCCTGGGCCGGGGACCACAACGGTGACCGGCACCTGGTAGTGGTCAACCTGTCCGGGCAGCCGGCCCGGGCGCGCATCCCGCTGGACTGGCCAGATCTGCCCGGCCGCAGCTGGCGGCTCACCGACATCCTCAGGCAAAACGTGTTCAAGCGGGACGGCGCCGAGCTGGCCAGCCCCGGGCTGTTCGTCGACCTGGGACCGTGGCAGTTCCACCTGCTCGCCCTGCAGTGACCGGCCACCGCCGGGGCATGGTGCCGGCGTTCAGCTGGCTGCCGGCCCTGCCGGAACGCCCCCCGATGACCGGGCTGCCTGGTCCAGGCCGCACGGTCTGGGTGATCGGGCCTGCTGCTGCCCCGCCCGGCCGGTAGTGCGGGTCCTCATCCCGTCCGCTGCTGCCCGGTCGCACTCAGCCGATCTGCTGCTGTGCGGCCATCACTACCGGACGTCCTGCGCC
>Ga0208565_1000262_pt1 | contig 42584 bp, 40 predicted proteins | sample Sb_taG_7_FD_187706 | JGI IMG/M metagenome (GOLD analysis project Ga0208565, IMG submission 187706) | Peat soil microbial communities from Weissenstadt, Germany - Sb_50d_2_FS metaG (SPAdes) (version 2) | ecosystem: Environmental > Terrestrial > Soil > Wetlands > Peat | place: Germany... | reverse complement strand
TGTCCACGTCGAATACCACTGGCGGCCAGCCTCCTTAGGTATGCCGTCATCATCTCAGCCCGGCCGGCCATGCCTGCCCCGGGCCCAAGGGGCAGCCCCGGCCCATGAGGGCCAGCCCGAGCCCACGGGGCCAGCCCGAGCCCACGGGGCCAGCCCGAACAGGGGCCAGCCCGAGCCCACGGGGCCAGCCCGAGCCCAACGGCAACCCGAGGCCAGGGTCAGGTCGGCTCAGCCAGGCTGGCGGCCGGATGCCCACAACACGGCCAGCCACGGATCGCCGACGACAGAGACTTTTAGCTGCGGAATCCCGGCCAGCCAGCCGGCCCTGACCGCTACCGGATCGGCCGGCCGGTAGCTCTGGCCAAGCGCCGCAGCCAGATCCCATGCGTGCAGGTGCCACTCCACGCAAGCCAGCCCGGCCATCCCGGCCACGGTAATCACCCTGCCCCGGTAGCTGTGATGTGGCAGCGGGAAGAGCGGGCCAAGCCTGGCCGCGTACCGCCGGGCTGACGCGGCGAACGCCGAGATGTGCTGGTCAGGCTGGACATCAGGCAGGGCGGCCAACTCGGCGGCATTCTGCCTGGCCAGCTTCCGTGCAACGGTGTCCTGATGCGCGCCGGTGGCCATCAGCCGCGAGAACCGGCTGACCGGAGCGTCGTCGAGGTACTCGTGATAGTCGTCCACAATGCACCGCAGGTGGCCGGCCAGATCGGCCGCGCGCCATTCCGGGCACGGCGTCGGCAGCTCCCAGGCATCGCCGGCGAGATTCGCGGCGATCCGGCAGATCGCGTCGACGCCATCGTGATATGCGGTCAGCACACCGGCCACGGCGAGCACTGGAGCCGCCTGCGTGCGGCTAGCCCAGGAGTCGTCGAATTCCACGGGTACCTCCCTGCTCGCGCCGCGGCCCCCGGACCCAAACCGGCGCGCTTCGCCAGAGTGCCAGAAATACCCGTTCTTACGCCAGCCGCGAGCGGCCAGAAAACAAAGTGACAGTGAACGCCAGGCCGGGTTAACATCCGGCAAGTGGCCACCGGTGATGTCGTAACTCGTTCCGGCATGCCCGCGGCACAGATCCCGCTGGCCGCACTCTGGCGAACCAGGGAGTACCTCCGCCCGTACTACGGCCAGCTCGTCGGCATGCTCGCCGCGGCGCTGCTGGCCGCGGGCACCGAGATCGTCATCCCGCTGCTGACCAAGGCCGCGATCGACGGCCCGATCGCGACGGCTGCCGCGAGCAAGCCAGGCGCCCCGCACGGACACGGACTGCTCGTTCCGATCGGCCTTGCCGCTATCGGACTCGGCATCGCCGAAGTAGTGCTCAACCTGATCCGCCGGTGGGTGCAGGCCAACGCGGTGGCAGCGATGGAGCAGTCGATCCGGGGGGATCTGTACGCCCATCTGCAGCGCCTGGAACCCAGCTTCCACGAGGCCTGGCAGTCTGGCCAGCTGCTCTCCAGGGCGACCACGGACCTGTCGGCGATTCGGCGCTTCGCCGGCTTCGGCACCATCTTCCTGATCACCAATGTGGCCACCTTCGCTGTCGTCGTGACGCTGCTGATCCGGCTCAACCTGCTGCTCGGGCTGCTCACCGCGTTGGTGTTCGCCCCGGTCACTGCGATCTGCCTGCGGTTCGAGCGGCGGTACCGGGTGCTCTCCAGGCGAGTACAGGACCAGCAAGACGACCTGGCCACCTACGTGGAGGAATCAGCCGCCGGCATCCGGGTGCTCAAGGCGCTCGGCCGCCGGGACCAGGCCGCTGGCCTGCACCGGGACCGGGCGATGACCGTCTATCAGACCCAGGTCAGCAAGGCCAGGCTGCGCGGGACGTTCTGGGCCAGCCTCGACCTGCTGCCGAATGCCCTGATCGCGCTGATCCTGCTGCTCGGCGCGCTCGCGGTCAGCCACGGCGGCCTGACCACCGGCGGTCTGGTCGCCTTCATCGCGCTGGTTCTGCAGCTGGTCTGGCCGATCGAGGCGATGGGCTACATCCTGGCGCTCGGGCAGGAGGCAGCAACCGCCGCCCAGCGCGTCTACGAGATCCTCGACACCGACCCAGCGATCACCAGCCCGCCGAACCCGGCAATCACCAGCCTCGCGGCTCTGGCGGCCACCAGCGCCGCAGGCCGGGGCACCTCGGGCCGGGGCACCTCGGGCACGGGCAGCTCGGGCACGGGGCCGATCGGCACGAGCAGGACCGGCACGGGGCCGACCGGCACGGGGCCGACCGGCACGGGGCCGACCGGCACGGGGCCGACCGGCACGGGGCCGACCGGCACGGGGACCGGTGCGGGGATGAGCGGCACGGGGACCGGTGCGGGGATGAGCGGCACGGGGACGAGCGGGGCCGGGACGACCGCGCTGGCGACCGCTGGCACGGCAGCGCTGACCGTACCGCAACCGCGATCCGGTGGGCGGCCGGCCGGGCGGCTCACGTTCGACCATGTCTCGTTCAGCTTTCCCGGGGCATCCCAGCCGGTGCTGCGCGACATCTGCCTCGACCTGCCCCCCGGCGAGACGATGGCACTGGTAGGCGGCACCGGTTCCGGCAAGACGACCTTGCTGTACCTGGTCGCCCGGCTGGCCGAGGTAACGTCGGGATCGATCAGGCTGGACGGCACGGACGTCAGAGAACTGCCGCTTCCCGTGCTGCGGACGGCGGTGGCGTGCGCATTCGAGGATCCGACCCTGTTCTCGGTCAGTGTCAGGGAGAATGTCGCACTCGGCGCACCCGATGCCAGCGACGCCGTGATTGAAGCCGCCCTGGCCGCCGCGCAGGCCGACTTCGTCCAGGATCTCCCCTGGGGGCTGGACACCCGGATCGGCGAGCAGGGGATGTCCCTGTCCGGCGGCCAGCGCCAGCGGATCGCGCTGGCCCGCGCCATCCTGGCCAGCCCGTCTGTGCTGCTCCTTGACGACCCGCTATCCGCCCTGGATGTGCACACCGAGGCGAAGGTGACCGCGGCGCTGAGCCACGCCCTGACTCGCTCGACCGCCCTCGTGGTGGCGCACCGGCCATCTACCGTCACGCTGGCCAATCAGGTCGCTGTTCTCGAGAACGGCGAGATCACCGCCCTGGGCACCCATCGCGAGCTGCTCGCCAGCAGCCCGCATTACCGCTACCTGATGAGCGCAGCCCCCGATTCCGCAGGCCAGGATCCCGCACGCCAGGATCCCGCACGCCAGGATCCCGCAGCCCTGGATGCTGCAGCCCTGGATGCCGCGCGGGCAGACTCGGCGGGGGAAGACTCAGCGGGGCCAGATTCACCGGGCCCGAGCACCGGCGCCGACATGACGGGAGCGCGGCGATGACCCAGCCGGTCCAGGAGTGGCGCGGCATCGCCGCGGAAGAGGTGGACGAGCTGCCCAAAGGTCTGTCGCTCCTGCTCCGCAGGCGCAGCCGGGCCTTGCTCGCCGACCTGCTCCGCCCGCATCGGTCCAGGGTAGCCGTGATCGGCCTGCTGATCCTGGCCGCGAACCTCGCTGCCCTAGCGGGCCCGTGGCTGGTCGGTATCGGCGTGGACCAGATACCCGCGCTGCTCCGCACTCAGGACCCCGTTCCGCTGATCATCACGGTCGCCGAGTTCGCCGTGACCGTGCTGATTCAGGCCACCGCGAGCGCCGGATTCATCGCCGCGATCGGCCAGATGGGCGGGCAGGTCGTACTCGAGCTGCGATGCAGGCTGTTCGGCCATTTCCAGCGGCTGCCGGTGGGCTTTCACGAGCACTACACCTCCGGCCGGGTGATCTCCCGCCAGGTGTCCGACATGGACTCCATCTCCGAGCTGTTCGACGAGGGCCTTGACTCGCTGGTCACCGCCGCTCTCTCGCTGCTCTTCGTCGGCACCGGGATGCTGCTGCTCGACTGGCCGCTCGCGCTGGCCGTGCTGACTGGCTTCCTGCCGCTGACCTGGATGTCGGCCTGGTTCCGGCGCGAGTCGGCGGTGGCTTACCGGCGGACCAGGGAGACCATCGCGCTGGTGATCGTGCATTTCGTGGAGACGTTCAACGGCATCAGGGCGGTCCAGTCGTTCCGCAGGGAGCCACGCAACGACCAGATCTTCGGCGAGCTCAACGAGGGCTACGCGGAGGCGTCGGCCCGGTCGATGCGGCTGGTGGCGATCTACTTCCCCGGCGTCACACTGATCGGCAACCTCGCGGTCGGCGCCGTCCTGCTTTACGGCGGAGTGCGGGTCATCGACCACGACATGAAGGTCGGCGTGCTGGTCACGTTCCTGCTCTACCTGCGGCGGTTCTTCGAGCCATTGCAGGACGTGTCGCAGTTCTACAGCACCTTCCAGTCCGCGGCGGCCGGGCTGGAGAAGATCTCAGGGGTGCTCGATGAGGCACCGTCGGTCGGCGAGCCCGCGAACCCCGTGGCGCTGCCCAGCCAAAGCCAGGGCGGCGGTCCCGGCCGGCGCGTGCAGTTCGCCGCGGTGCGATTCGGCTACCGGGAGGCCGTCGTGCTGCCCCGGCTTGAGCTGACCATACCGGCCGGTCAGACGGTGGCCCTGGTCGGCGCTACCGGGGCGGGCAAGACGACGATCGCCCGGCTGATGGCGAGGTTCTACGACCCCGATGACGGCAAGGTGCTGCTTGATGGCGTCGATCTGCGGGACCTCGCCGACGCCGACCTGCGCCGTGAGGTCGTGCTGATCACTCAGGAGAACTTCCTGTTCAGCGCGACCATCGCGGAGAACATCGCGCTCGGCAGGCCTGGTGCGTCCAGGGCGGAGATCGTGGCCGCCGCCGAGGCGGTCGGCGCTGGCGACTTCATCGGCGCGCTACCGGACGGATACGACCAGCAAGTCGGCAAGCGCGGCGGGCGGCTGTCGGCAGGCCAGCGCCAGCTGATCTCGTTCGCGCGGGCGTTTCTGGCCGCGCCGAGCGTACTGGTGCTCGACGAGGCCACCTCGCTGCTCGACCTGCCTGGCGAGCGGATCGTCCAGCAGGCGCTGCAGACCGTGCTGGCCGGCCGGACAGCCGTCATCATCGCGCACCGGCTGTCGACCGTTCAGATCGCCGATCGGGTCCTGGTGCTCGATCATGGGCAGCTGATCGAGGACGGCTCGCCAGCCGAGCTCATGGCCAGCGGCGGTGAGTACTCGGACCTGCACAAGAGCTGGATGCTCAGCCTGGCCTGAGCGGAGCGACCGCAGGTCCGCTAAGCTGACCGGCGTGATTGTGGGCCGTAAACAGGTCAGCGAGGACGCACAGAGCCAGTACCTGGCAGACGTCGCTCTCGCCGCGAACTTCGATAATCTCCTCGCCGCGGCAAGAACCACCGAACAGCAGTACCGTGCGGCTCAGGTCGCCGCAGCTCCGCGCGCCGAGCAGTACGCCACTGCGAAAAAGCTGGACTCGGCGCTGACCGACGTCATGCGGTCCGCCTACGCCTCGATGCGAGCCGAGATCGGACCGCGTGGTTATGACGACCGGATCTACCGGCGCAAGGCCATGGCCACCCCCGTCGTGCACGCGCTGAACGCCGAGGCGGAGCGGCTGCTCACGCTCCGCGAGACGCACCGGCTGACCGGCATCCCGCCCCGCCCGGAGGGTGTTGGCCTGCGTCCCGAAACGTCCGGGTAACCCTTAGAGTTTGACTCGTCCGGTGCGTCATGCTCGTTCCGAGGCGTCCGGTCCGTCTGATCGGATACGCTGACCGGATCACTGCTAGTGACTAAGGGTCATCAGCGTGCTACCTGGACTAGCCGGGAAAGCACTAGGAAAACTACAAAGTCCGAGCCAGAAAACCATCACGGCGTGCCATGTCGAAACTGGCGCGGTTGCTGGCAGATTAGATTGTGATCATCCCCACAGCCACAGACTTGACCAGGAGGCGCCCGATGTGCCCGCACTCGCCGCCGTGTCCGAGCGCCAGCGACCCGGACCACGAAGCGGCTCGGACTCTGATTAGCCACCCGGAGCAGGGCTGGAGCCTGCTCTGCAACGGCATCGTGGTCTTCGAGGACACCGGCGAACTGCTCCCCGACGGCGATAGCATCGCCCCGCACCGCCCCACCGACCTGATTACCCGGCCTAGGCACGCTACCCCGGCCGCGTAACTTCGGCAATCGTGCCGCTGTCCGCAAGCCAGGACCGAACCGCGGCCACGATCGCAGCTGGGTTCTTCGACAGGTCGTGTGTCTCGCCAGGCAGCACGACCAGCCGGGTCACGTCGCTGGCAGCAGGAACCCCGAATGGATCTCGGTCGCCGTTGATGACCAGGACGGGAACTCCGGCAGCGCGCAGTTCCGGCGCGCGGGAACGTTCAGGGACATCGGCCTGCCCAGGCGGATGCAGCGGAAAGGCCAGCGCCAGCACCGCGACCGCACCGGCTGCCCGGGCCGTGCGGCAGGCCAGCCTGGCGCCGTTGCTCCGGCCGCCCTGAACCAGCGGGATGCCTGGGTATCTGGCGCGCAGGACGGCGATGATCTCCAGCCACGCGGCGTCCTGCCGCTCGGCGGACCCGGGCGCCCGGGCACCGCGCACCCGGTACGGCTGGATCACCCTGGCGACCGCGGCGCCGAGGTCCAGCCCAGCATGCCTGGCAGCCAGCAGATCGGCACTGCGGACGCCGCCGCCGGCCCCGTGTGTCAGCATCAGCAGGAACGCTGGGTCCGGCGTGTCGTCGACCTCGGCCATCGCCGGACCGGCGCCGGTAGCGATCTCCATCTCGTGCAGCGTAATCGACCGACCCGCGGTCCGGCATCCCTGCACCGTCGCCAGACCGGATCAGACCGAGGTCACTAGGCACCCCAGGGGCAGGATCGTCCACGTTCGGCTGACGGCTGGTCAGCCGATGACCGCCGGTTCTGCTGACTGCGGTTCCGGCCGCTCCCGCGGTTAGCTCTCGGCCGGGGCCTGGCGCCTGAATGGGAGCCGGTCCCGAATCGGGCGGCCTCGGCTCGCGGACAGCAGCGCGGCGATCGCCATGAAGATCATCGACGTATAGAACGCCGAATGCAGCCCGGTGGTGAAGGCGACCGCTAGCGGACCGTGCAAGCTGGTCGTCCCCACGAAGATGGCGAAAGCGAGCCCCTTCGAGATCGACCGGGAGGCGATCAGGATCGCCATCGAGAACGAGAAGACCATTCCGATGTTGGCGAACGTCCGCAGCATGCCCGAGGCGATGCCGAACACCGTGGGCGGCGAGGCCTTCATCACGGCCGAGCTGTTGGCAGGGAAGAACGCGCTCGCCCCGATCCCGTTGATCACGCTGGCCACGACCACCAGCCACAGACCTGTACCCAGCGCCAGGTGCGCGTACATGAACAGCGCAACGACCTGGATCGCCAGGCCCGCGGTCGCGGGGATAACCGGACCGAACTTGTCGGCGAGCCGGCCGGCGAACGGTCCGACCGCTGAGCCGCCGACGTAGCCGGGCACAAGCAGCAGCGAAGCGTGGATCGGCGAGAGCCCGCGCGGCCCCTGCAGGTACATGATGACCAGGAAGAGCACGGCGAAATTGGCCAGGCCCTGGAAGAACGATGCGAGCAGCGACGGCGCGATCATCGGGATCTTGAACAGGGACAGATCCAGCATCGGCTCGGCCTGCCTGCGCTCGATCAGGACGAAGGCGGCGAGCAGCACGATGCCGCCGACCAGGTAGCCGGTGACCGTGGCGTCGAAGGACGTGGTGGCCAGCTTGGTCATGGCCCACAGCACTCCGAACAGCCCGAGGCCGAGGCTCACCATTCCGAGCAGATCGAGATGCCTGCGCGCCCGCTCACCCCGCTCGTGCAGGACGCGCACGGCCAGCAGCAGCGCGGCGGCACCGATCGGCACATTGATCCAGAAGATCCAGCGCCAGGAGACATAGGTGACGATGAGCCCGCCGAGCACGATGCCCAGCACCGCGCCGAGGCTCCAGCCGACCGAGTTGTAGCCGTACGCGCGGCCCCGCCGTTCTCGCGGGAAGAGGTCGGCGATCACTGCCCCGCTGTTCGCGGTGACAAACGCCCCGCCGATGCCCTGCAGCACGCGGAAGCCGATGATCGATGCCTCATTCCAGGCGAGCGCGCACGCGAACGATCCGAGAATGAAGACGGCGAAGCCCATCTCATACATCCGGACCCGGCCGAACATGTCGCCAAGCCGCCCCACCTGGGTGGCGAGCAGCGTGATGACGAGCAGGTAGCCGATCACGATCCAGATCACCGAGGCGAGCGCGACATGCAGCGCCCGCTGGATCTCGGGCAGCGCGAGAACCACGATCGTGGTGTCGACCGCGGTGATCAGCACGCCGGTCATCACCACGACCATCGCCAGGCCCGTCCTTGTGGTGATGCCGCCATCCTGGGCGGCTGCGGCTGCTTGCCTAGCTGTCCCCGGCTGGCTCGTCATAGCTGATCTCCCGCCGGGCGGCTCCCTTTGGGCACGTAGTCAAAGAACCGCTCCACTGTGCCAGCTGAAGTCCACTCAGCTCGCAGCCGGGTGCGCCGCTCACGCCTGCGCAGATCCGACAACAAAGCCCGGTTCAGATCCCTGGCGGTCTCGCCGGTCAGGGTCCCCTCCACATGGAAGCCGTCGCTGGTCTCGGTGACGACACAGCCGACCAGTCCGTCAAGAACCGGCCGTACGGTGCCTGGACTTTCGCTGCTCACGTCGGCCACTAATCGGAACTCCGGTGTACTGGTCATCCAGCCCGACCTTTCCCTTGACCGCCAGGATGCACTGCCGCGATCATCTGCCTGGCTGAGGAAACAGGAGTGTGGCACCGCACGATATAGCCGGGTTAATGGTAGCCGTGCCAGCCGCTCACCCGCTCATCAGGAAGACTGAGCGGCCGTCCGCGAGCATCCGTCTGCGTGGCTCGGCAGGACCCGTAATCGCGGCCGTGCGCCGGTTCTCCTGAGCGGGCGACGCGTCGGCGAACGGCTGACGCCAGAGCTATGTTGTCGATCGTGGCAGATGATGTCGCCCCGTTCTGGGCCGATCGGTCGTTCCTACGCGAGGTGCAGTACCTCAATGATCGAAATCTCGCGGCCCGCCAGTCCATCTACGCCTATCAGCTGCCCAAGCTCGAACTTGCCCCCGCGGTGCTCGGCTCGCTGCGACTGGCGGGAAGCGAGATTGTCGCCGATGTCGGCTGCGGCAACGGGCTTTACCTGGCGGAGCTTGGCCACCGCGACCACCAGGGCGCCGTGCTCGGCGTCGACATCTCGCCAGGGATGCTGGCAGCGGCCGAAAGTCAGGTACTCCAGCTCCCGGCGGCACAATTGCTGGTTGGCGACGCGACCGCATTGCCGCTGCGCTCCGGAGCCTGCGAGCTGACCCTGGCGATGCACATGCTTTACCACGTGCCGGAGCCGGTGCAAGCGGTCATGGAATTGCGCCGGGTCACCCGGCCAGGCGGGCGGGTCGTGATCGGGCTCAACGGCAACGATCATCTACTCGAACTGTTTGACCTCGTCAACTGGGGGCTCGCGATTGCGGGGCGGACCGCAACCCACGCAATCGGGGAGCGGATCAGGCTCGACCAGGGGGCGGAACTGCTGGCGGGCTTCTTCGGCTCGGTCATCAGGCACGACCTCACCGGTGAACTCTTGCTGCCAGACCCGCAGCCCGTGGCTGACTACGTCAGCAGCTTGAGCATCGCGCAGGACCGGCCGGAGCAGGATCGCCTGGTCGACACCGTGACCAGCCGAATGGAGTTCGGCAGCGACGGCCTGTTCCGGGTCAGAACGCATAGCGGCTGGCTGATCTGCTCCTGATCCGACCAGTTCTTGGGCGGGGACCGACCGACCGCGGACTACCCGTTAAGCACCTTCTTCAGGAACTGGCCGGTGTAGCTCTCCTCGATCTTGGCGACCTGCTCCGGGGTGCCGGTAGCGATCACCAGGCCGCCGCGCGAGCCGCCCTCGGGGCCGAGGTCGATCACCCAGTCGGCGGTCTTGATCACGTCCAGGTTGTGCTCGATCACGATGACCGTGTTGCCGCCGTCGACTAGGCGACCAAGGACGCCGAGCAGCTTGCGGATGTCATCGAAGTGCAGGCCGGTGGTCGGCTCGTCCAGGACGTAGATGGTCCGCCCGGTCGACCTGCGCTGCAGCTCGGAGGCGAGCTTGACCCGCTGGGCCTCGCCGCCGGACAGGGTCGGCGCTGGCTGGCCCAGCCTGACGTAGCCGAGGCCGACGTCGACCAGCGTCTTCAGGTGCCGGTAGATGGCAGGCACCGGCTCGAAGAACTCGGCGCCTTCTTCGATCGACATATTCAGCACGTCGGCGATCGTCTTGCCCTTGTAGTGCACCTGGAGCGTGTCGGTGTTGTACCTGGCGCCGTGACAGACCTCGCAGGGCACGTACACATCCGGCAGGAACTGCATCTCGATCTTGATGGTTCCGTCGCCCGCACAGGCCTCGCACCGGCCGCCCTTGATGTTGAACGAGAACCGGCCCGGCTGGTAGCCACGGACCTTGGCCTCGGTCGTCTGCGCGAACAGCCGCCTGACGTGGTCGAACACCCCGGTGTAGGTAGCCGGGTTGGACCGCGGTGTCCGGCCGATCGGTCCCTGATCGACATGCACCACCTTGTCCAGGTACTGCATGCCGGTCACCCGGGTATGGCGGCCAGGGACGATCCTGGTGCCGTGCAGTTCCTTCGCCAGCGCGCTGTAGAGGATGTCATTGACCAGCGTTGACTTGCCGGATCCTGAGACTCCGGTCACGGCTACGAAGCAGCCGAGCGGGAAGGCGACGTCGACGCCGCGCAGGTTGTGCTCGGTCGCGCCCTTGACCACGACCTCCTTGCCGCAGCCGACCTGGCGCCGGCGGGCCGGCACCGGGATCGACTCCCGGCCGGTGAGATACGCACCGGTCAGCGACTCCTGGCTGGCCAGCAGTTCCTCGAGCGGACCCGACACCACGATCTGGCCGCCATGCTCACCGGCCCTCGGGCCGATGTCGACCACCCAGTCCGCGGCCCTGATCGTGTCCTCGTCGTGCTCGACGACGATCAGCGTGTTGCCGAGGTCGCGCAGCCTGAGCAGGGTCTCGAGCAGCCGGTGGTTGTCCCGCTGGTGCAGTCCGATCGACGGCTCGTCAAGCACGTAAAGCACGCCGACCAGACCGGAGCCGATCTGCGTGGCCAGCCTGATCCGCTGCGCCTCTCCCCCGGCCAGCGTGGCCGACGCCCGGTCCAGGGTCAGGTAGTCCAGGCCGACGTCGAGCAGGAAGCCGAGCCGCGCATTGATCTCCTTGAGCACCCGGCCGGCGATCTGCTGATCCCGGTCGGAGAGCTCCAGGGTGAGCAGCAGCTTGGCCAGCTCGCCGATCGGCAGCGCGCAGTACTGGGCGATCGACCGGCCGTCCATCTTGACCGCGAGGGTCAGCGGCTTGAGCCGGGTCCCCTGGCAGGCCGGGCAGGGAACCTGCCGCATGAACCCGGCGAACCGCTCGCGGCTCGAGTCGCTCTCCGCATCGGAGTGACGGCGCTCGATGTACGGGATCGCGCCCTCGAAGTTCGTGTAGTACGAGCGCTCCCTGCCGTATCTATTCTTGTACCTGACGTGCACCTGCTCGTCGTGGCCGTACAGCAGCGCCTTGCGGGCGGCGGCGGGCAGCTTGCCCCACGGGGTGTCGATGCTGAAGCCCAGAGCGCTGCCCAGCGCCTCCATCAGCCGGACGAAGTAGTCGCTGACATGACCACCGCTCCACACCCCGATCGCGCCGCCGGCCAGCGACAGCTCGGGGTCGGACACCACTAGCTCGGGGTCGACCTCCATCTTGGTGCCGAGCCCGGTGCAGTCCGGGCAGGCGCCCCAGGGCGAGTTGAACGAGAACGATCTCGGCTCAAGCTCCTCGAACGACAGGTCGTCGTAGAGGCAGGCCAGGTGCTCGGAGAACATCCGCTCCCGGTTCGGGTCGTCCTCAGGCAAGTCCACGAACTCGAGCAACACGACGCCGCCGGACAGGCCTAGCGCGGTCTCCACCGAGTCGGTGAGCCGGCGCCGCGCTGACTCCTTGACGGCCAGCCGGTCGACGATCACCTCGATGGTGTGCTTCTCGTACTTCTTCAGGGCCGGCAGGTTACCAGCCGTCGCGCTGTCCAGCCGGATCGTCACGCCGTCCACCCTGGCTCGCGAGTAGCCCTTGGTCTGCAGCTCGCGGAGCAGCTCGGTGTACTCGCCCTTGCGACCGCGGATGACCGGGGCCAGCACCTGGAATCTGGCGTCCTGGTCAAGCTCAAGCACCCGGTCGACGATCTGCTGCGGGGTCTGCCTGGCGATCGGCCGTCCGCAGACCGGACAGTGCGGCTTGCCGATCCTGGCGAACAGCAGGCGCAGGTAGTCGTAGACCTCGGTGACGGTGCCGACGGTCGAGCGAGGGTTGCGGCTAGCCGCCTTCTGATCGATCGAGACGGCCGGGGACAGCCCGTCGATGAAGTCCACATCTGGCTTGTCCATCTGGCCGAGGAACTGCCTGGCGTAGGCCGACAGCGACTCGACGTAACGGCGCTGACCCTCGGCGAAGATGGTGTCGAACGCCAGGCTGGACTTGCCGGAACCGGACAGCCCGGTGAAGACGATCATGGCGTCTCTGGGCAGATCCAGCGAGACATCCTTCAGGTTGTGCTCGCGGGCGCCGCGGACGACCAGACGTTCTGCCACGATGCGCTCGGTTTCTCCTGGTCTGGACGGTGGCTGCGGAGTTGGTCACGGCCTGGGAGGGGCGCAGCCAATCGTATCTGGGGGGTCTGACATTCTGCGGTGCCTCAGCGGAAGCGCGGAAGCCTGGCTGGCTCACGGTCGCCAGGTGCCCGATGGCTTATCCGGAAGACGCTCACCGGAGTCAACCATCACGGCAGCCATTCGCTTCCCGGCTGCCCGGGACCGAGCGCCGGTCACGGTCGCGAGGCGAGCGACTTGGGCACCGAGCACTTCCCATAAAGACGGCGGCCGGCCCCGCGGCTTCCGGCCCGGCGCTGCGGTAGGCAAGGATGGGACAAACGAGCAGAGAGGAGCTCGCCAGTGAATACCTCGGCCGGGCCGCACTCAGTCGATCTGCTTATCGACCGGATCGGCGATGCCACCACTCGCCTGCTCGCCTCGGCATCCGCGCTCACCGACCAGCAGGCTCGCGAGGCGTCGCTGCTTCCCGGCTGGAGCCGCGGCCACGTGCTCACCCATGTCGCGCGCAATGCTGACGGCCTGCAGAACCTGCTCATCTGGGCATCGACCGGCGAGGAGACGCCGCAGTACCCGAGCCTGGCAGCCCGCGAGGAGCAGATCGAGGCCGGCGCTGGCCGGTCCGCCGCTGAACTCGCTGCCGATATCGCGGAGTCGGCGCAGGCCTTCGTCGCTCGGGCGCGCGAGCTGCCTGAGCAGGCCTGGCTGACGGAGGTGCGCGGCTCGCGCGGACCGTCTCATCCGGCCTGGTTCACGCTGCACCGCAGGCTGTTCGAAGTCGAGATCCACCACGCCGATCTGGCTGCCGGATATCAGCCAAGCGACTGGCCTGAGTGGTTCATCACCGAGCAGCTTTACCGGATTACCGGCGAGCTGGCGGGCAACCCGGCGACGCCCGCCGCCCTGCTTACCGATTCCAGCACGGGCCGGCAGTACCTGCTGCGGCGGGCCGCTTACGCCAAGCTGGCCGCTGCCGCCGGTCCCGACCACGAGGCTGAGCCCGGCCACGAGGCTGAGCCCGGCGACGAGACCGAGACCGCGGCGGCACCGGACCTGGCGATCACGGGCCCCGGCGACCTGCTGCTGGCCTGGCTGCTCGGCCGCGACAGCGGCGCCGACCTGACCACGGACCCGGCAGGATCACTGCCGGTGGTTCCGTCCTATGGTTGACGACTGCGGTCCACACGCAGAACGAGAGGGAGATCGATGACCTACACCGGCAACGTCAGCGTCGGCGGACCTGCGCAGACCAGGGAGCTGACCGGCCTGACCATCACCAAGGTGGCCGTCGGCCCGATGGACAACAACGCCTACCTGCTGCGCTGCACAAGCACCGGCGAGCTGCTGCTGATCGACGCCGCGAACGAGCCGGAGACGCTGCTGGCCCTGATCGACGGCGAGCCGCTGGCGACCATCGTCACCACCCACCGGCATGGCGATCACTGGGTCGCGCTTGAGGCAGTGGCCAAGGCCACCGGCGCCGCCACGGTCGCGCACCCGGACGATGCTCCGGCGCTCCCGGTACCGCCCACCAGGCTGGTCAATCATGGCGACACCGTCGCCGTCGGCAATGCCCGGCTCTCCGTCATTCACCTGCGCGGCCACACGCCAGGCAGCATCGCGCTGTGCTACGACGCCGATGGTGCGCTGGCACAGGAACCGCACCTGTTCACCGGCGACTCGCTCTTCCCCGGCGGACCTGGCAACACCCAGAATGACCCGGAGCGGTTCAACTCGCTGATCACCGATCTGGAAGATCGGATCTTCGCCGAACTGCCCGACGGAACCTGGGTCTACCCCGGTCACGGCGGCGACACCACTCTGCGCACCGAGCGCCCGCACGTCGCCGAATGGCGCGCCCGCGGCTGGTGATCCGAGCGCCAGCCGGAGCCAGTGCCTGAGCCGCGCCGGGCCGACCGCGCACGGCCGGTTACAGTCCGGCTATGGCCGCTGAAATCCGGGTGGTGTACCGCAAGTACGACGGATCGCTGCACTGGCATATGACTATGCAGCTGCTCGGCGAGGACCAGCACGGAGTGTGGACCGGAGCAGCGCCGCCGAGCACGATGCGCAAAGGCACCGGTCCCGCGATCACCTTCCAGCATGCGCAGATCATGTTGTTTCCGCGGGATACCTGGTGGACGGCTGCCTTCAATGACGCTCCGGCGCCGACCGAGATCTACTGCGACATCACCACTCCGGCCCGCTGGCCGAGCTCCGACGAGGTCACGATGATCGACCTTGATCTCGATGTCTGCCGGCGGCGCGGTGGACCGGTCGAGCTGCTCGACGCGGACGAATTCGCCGAGCACCAGATCCGCTACGGCTACCCGGCCGACGTGATCAGCAAGGCCGAGCAGTCAGCAGCCTGGCTGCAGGCCGCGCTCACGGACCGCCGCGAGCCCTTCGGCCGCACTTACCGGTACTACCTGGCACTTGTGGATGCCGACGGCGTCAGCTGATTCCCGGAATGGCGAGTCCGCAGTGACGCCCGCACCGCTTCGGGCGCATTCCGGCCGGAGCTCGTGACCAACAGCTGCGCCCGCTACCGGTCTGACCATGCTGAGCTACAATTTCTGCTATGACTCGATGCTCGCGCACGTGCTGGTGGCAGCCGCGGTAGGCGGCTAGCTGTCCTTGTGTGCGACGGCCCGCCTCCGGGCGGGCCGATCTGCGGTCAGTGCAGCCGTGCGCCTGGAGGCTTGAATCTCCAGGAGGCTCCTGTGTCATCTGCCCTAGCGCCTGCTCCCGTTGAGGCTGCGCAGCGGCGCAGTCTTGAGCTTGATCAGGCTGTCCGCGAAGACCCGCACCGGTACCGGGTGCTGACCGGCGACCGGCCCACCGGCCGCCTGCATGTCGGCCACCTGTTCGGCAGCCTGCTCAACCGGGTCTGCCTGCAAGACCTCGGCGCGGCGGTCATGGTGCTCATCGCCGACTATCAGACGATCACCGACCGGGACGCACCGGACAGCCTGCCCGCCGACACACTCGGGCTGGTGGCTGACTACCTGGCGGTAGGAATCGACCCGGCGCGGTCCACGATCTTCGCGCACAGCCAGGTCGAGGCGCTCAATCAGCTGCTCATCCCGTTCCTCAGCCTGGTGAGCGTGGCTGAGGTGAGCCGGAATCCGACCGTGAAGGAGGAGTTCGGGGCCACCGGCGGAACCTCGATGAGTGCCCTGATGTTCAGCTATCCGGTCCATCAGGCCGCCGACATCCTGTCCTGCCACGCCAATCTGGTCCCGGTCGGCAAGGATCAGCTGCCGCACCTGGAACTCACCCGCACGATCGCTCGCCGCTTCAACGACCGTTACTGCGACGGGCATCCGTACTTCCCGGCACCTGACGGCCTGCTCAGTGTCGCGCCCCTGCTGCTCGGAGTCGATGGCCAGAAGATGAGCAAGAGCAGGCGGAACGCTATCCCGCTTGCGGCCAGTGCGGACGAGACGGCCCAGTTGATCCGGGGCGCCAGGACCGACAGCCTGCGCGGCATCAGCTACGAACCGGAACACCGCCCTGAGGTGTCCAACCTGCTGCTGCTCGCCGCGCTCTGCCAGGGTCGGACTCCGCAGGAGATCGCGCAGGACGTCGGCGACGGCGGAGCAGCCAGGCTCAAGCTGATTCTCACCGAGGCGCTCAACGAGCGGCTCCGCCCGATCCGAGCGCGGCGGCGCGAGCTGGCAGCTGACCCTTCCTACCTGCGCCACGTGCTGGCCGAAGGCAACGACCGGGCCCGCCAGATCGCCAGCCAGACGTTGGCTGACGTCCGGGCCCTGATGCATACCGTCTACTAGCCCAGATCGACTAGCCCAGACCGTGCGTTCTGCGACTCTGGCAGCCGCGAGAATCATCAGTACCGCGGCGACGGGTGCGGGATGGGATGACGGCCTGATGGCGACGTCCGCGCACCGCCGACGGGTTTCCTGACGAGGGAGAACGATGATCGAGCGCCGGGATGTCGTAGTCATAGGAGGCGGCCTGCTCGGGCTGGCGGCAGCCCGGGCGCTGCTCAGCCGCGGCCGAGACGTATGCCTGCTCGACCAGGCCGAGATCGGCCACGAGGGCGGCGGCTCCAAGGGAAGCTGCCGCATCTTCCGGCTCGGCTACGAAGACGCGAGGTACGTGGCACTCGCCCGCCGCGCCAGGGACCTGTGGAGCGATGTCGAGGATGCCGCGGGCGAGCGGCTGCTTTATCCGGTGCCGCAGCTGAGCTTCGGCGACCAGATGCCCGCCGTCCGCGCCGCTCTGCGGCAGGCCGGAGCGCCTGGCGAGCTGCTCAGCGCCGAGCAGGCCGCCGAGCGGTTCCCCGGCGTGGCCGGCTACGGCCCGGTCCTGGTCGAGCCTGCATCATGCGTGATCGCGGCGGCACGGGTCCTTGCCGTCCTGGCCGAAACGGTCCCGGACCTGCGGACCGGCGTCCGGGCGACCGCGCTTGCCGACGACGGGCGGCGGGTCAGGATCAGCACCAGCGCAGGCGATATCGAGGCCGGCCGCGTCGTGGTATGTGCCGGGCCGTGGACTAGCGGACTGCTGGCTTCCGCCGGGATCGCCATCCCGGCGATGGCCACCGGTGAGCAGGTGGCCTATCTCGCCCCAGCAGGCACCGGGTCCGTCGGTGAGCAGGTTCCGCACCCCGCGCAGCTAAGCGGCGGACCCGGCTCGGAACTGCCGATCTTCGTCCATTATGGCGACGTGCAGGCTTACGGCCTGCCCGTGCCTGGCTCCCCGCTGTACAAGATGGGCATCCACCACGACGGGACGCCCGTGGCCGATCCAGACCACCAACGGCAGTCCGCCGACGACGCGCTGAGCCGCCGGGTGGAACAGGCGGTGCGGCGGTTCCTGCCTGGCTGCGATCCGCTCCCGGTCCTGGTCGAACGATGCGTCTACGACAATTCACCGGACACCGACTTCATCGTGGACCGGATCGGCAACGTGGTCATCGGCAGCGGCACTTCCGGGCACGGCTTCAAGTTCGGCCCGCTGTTCGGCGAATGGCTGGCAGCCCTGACCACCCTGGACGCCAGCCCGGGTGGACCCGGTGGACAGGGTAGCGGGCCGGCCGAACTGCCGCCATCGGACTTCTCGGCCAGCCGGTTCAGCCGCGCTGCGGCCGGCTAGCCGACCCTGGCGGCCGGCTGCGGCCGGCCGCGGCCCAGCCCGCTATGGCGCGGCGCCGCCTGGCAGCTCAGCAAGCCTTGCGGCGATCCCATCAAGCAAGCAATCCAGGCCGAACTCGAATCGCTGATCCCTGGTCGCCTCGGCGTCAGGATCGACGTTGTCATTGAGGATCCGGAGAAAGTGATCGAACTGGCCGGTGGCCTCGAGTTTCTGCCGCCAGATGGCCATCCCGGCTCGGAAGGCGAGTTTGCCGTGGTCGACCACGGCCGGGTCATCGCCGACGGGACAGCCGCGCAGCTCAAGGCCAAGATCGGGGGCGAGCGCGTCCAGCTGACCGTGGCATCGCCCTCGGATCTGACCGTGGCCAGCGAGGTGCTCGCCCGCCTCGCGGATGGGCCGCCGCTGATCGATCAGGTCGGCCGCACGGTCGAGGCAGCGGTAGCCTCGGCGGCCCGCTGCCTGACCGGATCAGCGAACCAGCGACCGCCCGCATCTGGTGGGCGGTCAAGAACACCTGGGTCCTTGCCCGCCGGAGCGTGGCGCGGATCGCCCGCCAGCCCGAGCAACTGAGCGACGTGACCATTCAGCCGGTCATGTTCGTCCTGCTGTTCAGCTACGTCTTCGGCTCGGCGAAACCTCGCCACCCAGGTCATCGGACTCGCGGTGCTGATCGCCACCGAGCTCGCCGTCGGCTGGCGCGCCTACCACGGAGTCGGTGACGCACTGCTTGCCGTCGGCCTCTCCCTGCTCTTCGCATTCGCGGCGACCTGGGCCGGCGCCTGGGCCGGCATGATGCTGCGGAACCCGGAGGCGGCGCAGCAGCTGCCCATGCAGCATCCCGAGCTAGCGGTCGTCGTGTGGTCGGTCGCGCTGATCGCGATGTTCGCCCCTACCGCCGTCTACCTTTACCGCCGCAAGGTGCTGCGGTAGCCACGCGGCAGCCGCCGTCATCCATCATTCCCAGCCGTTCGCCGAATGCCGCACCGTCTGGAGGTCAGCAGCCGAAGTCGTTCCCAAACCAGTCAGGTTTCGGATCATGTCATAACCGAAAGATTGGCCTGACAATAGCGATCTATAGCGCGAAAGCGCATTGATCGCGCCGGGTTCGGCTCAAACTCGCTCGGCCCGGGCCGCGACTCGGCGGTACAGTGCGACTGCCGCCTGGACCGCGTCAGCTTCCGAGGGCAGCTGACTGGCTCGGGCGAGCGCTGCCGCGGCTAGCCTGGCGGCCAGGTCCTGGTCATCGAGTATCCGGAGCACCGCCGCGGCTAGGGCGGCAGGATCGCCCGGCGGCACGAGCAGGGCCGCGTCGGCTCCGGTCAGGTCAGGCACGCCGCCGACGTCGGCAGCCACGATCGGCTTCCCGGCCTGCAGGGCCTCTTGCAGGACCAGTGGCTGCCCCTCCCACCGGCTCGGCAGCACGAACACATCGGCCGCGGCCAGCAGCGCTGGCACGTCGGACCGGTCGCCGAGGAACCTGGCCGCTACGCCGGTCCGCTCGGCGGCGCTGGCTAGTTCCCCGGCAAGCGGACCGTCCCCAGCGATCACCAGCAGCGGCTCAGGCCGCCGGTCCCGCCAGCGGGCCGCCGCAGCCAGCAGGGTGCCGAAGCCCTTCTGGGCGGTCAGCCGGCCGACGGCCAGCACGACCGGCCGCCCGGCCGCACCGAGTTCGGCCGGGCCGGACGGCGGTGCGGTCGCCGGAGCAGGCACGACGGCCGTACCGACGGCACGGGCGCCCAGCCGGCGCATCCGGGCGCACAGATCATCCGACACGCAGAGCACCGCGGCTGCGTTCCTGGCGACCAGTCGCTCAAGCACTCGGTAGATCGCGGCGGTCCAGACCGAGGCGGGCGGCGCGTTGTGCACAGACACTACGAGCGCCGGGCGATGGCTGCCCGGCCAGCGCCGCAGTGGCCCGGCACCGAGCGCAAGCGCGGACAGCGCGCCGGCCCGCAGGCCGTGCGCGTGCACGACGTCAACCTCCGCCAGCGCCAGCAGCCTGCTGAGCCGCCGCACCGCCACCAGGTCAGGTACCGGGCGCGGCCGGTCGGTTATCTCGACCTGATCGAAGGTGACCCCAGGCGCGAACAGCGCCCTGACCCGGGCTGGGCCGAAGACGGCCACGCTGACCCCGGCGCGCTGGCAGCCCGTGGCGAGCATCGCCACGTGGCGGCCGGTCCCGCCGGACGTGGTGCCAAGCACATACCCGACCCGCAGGCCGGTCATGACGGCGTGGCCCGGCGCCGGATCCTAGCCACCGCCAGCCGCAGGTCGCCACGATCCGTGGCATAGGCGATCAGCCCGAACACGATCAGCACGCAGGTGCAGGCGAGTACTCCGAGCGCTGCGTTGAGCAAAAATCCGGAGAGCCGGAGCGAGTCGGCAGCAACCGAGCCGGCCACCGCGCCGAGCACCGCGCCCGCCAGCCCCACGGCGGCCGCCCGCGGCGCTCCGGCCAGCGCACCGCTCCCCCGGACCCGGCGCACCGCAGCCAGCAGCCCAAGGCAAGCAGCGGTCAGGCCCGCCGTGTTACCAAGACCAAGGGCCGGCACCACCCAGTCGGCCGACACCAACCTGACCACCACGAGATCGAATCCGATCGCGAGCAGCCAGCCTGCCGACATCCATACTCCGGCAGGCCGGTACCTGCCATCGGCCAGCAGCACCCGGCTCAGGCTCGCGATCAGTCCGTAGCCGATCAGTCCTGGCGCGAACGCGACCATCGCCAGGACCATCTGATGCGCCTGCGCCGGGGTGTGCGTGAAGAACATCGCCGCCAGCGGAACCGCGGCTCCGGCCAGCAGCGCCGCGCCGAGGCAGGACGCCAGCAGCACCGCCCTGGTACAGGCCGCAGCGGTGTCATCGAACTGCGTCCCCTGCCTGGTGGACAACTCGGGGAAGGCACTGATCGCGATCGGGATGGCCAGCACCGCGTACGGCACCACGAATGCCTGCCAGGCCGATCCGTAGAGCACGAGCGCGCCGTGCCCGCCGAACCCGTTCGCCAGCCTGATGACTACGACCACGGACAGATCCTGGGCGATCAGGGCCGCGATGCCCACTGCCGCCAGCCCGCCGGCCCGGGCGCCCACCCCGGCGGGGAACCGGAGCGCAGGCCGGAACCGCAGCCGCAGCCGCAGTGCCGGAACGGCCGCGGTGACGGCCAGCGCAGCCACACCCGCCGTGGTGCCCAGCGACAGCGTCAGCTCGGCCGCGGTGGGCAGCCGGCCCAGCTGATTGACCTGCGCCTGGCCGAGCGGGACGAAGGCCAGGTAGGCAGCGATCACGACCAGGCTGGAAACCACCGGGGCCAGGGCGGGCGCGCCGAACCGGCGATGGGCCTGCAGGATGCCGTAGAGCACTACGGCCAGCCCGTAGAGCAGGATCTGCGGCGCGAACACGATCAGCATCCGGGAGCCGACAGCGACCACGCTGGCGTAGGAGCAGCCGTGCGGTGCGGACGGCACCAGCAGCCGGACCACCGGGCCGGCCAGCAAGGCCACCACCGCGCTGACCGGCAGCAGCAACAGCACTGTCCAGGTCAGCAGCGCCGAGGAGATTCGGCCGGTCGCTGCGGCCTCGTCCGGGTCGGTCATCGACCGCAGCGCCGGACCGGCCAGAACCGGGACCATGAGACTGGTCAGGGCGCCGCCGAGGACGACGTCATAGATGATGTTCGGCACCTGGTTCGCGGTCGCATAGGCGGTGCCCAGGCACGAGGCGCCGACCGTGTGCGTGAATACCAATTGCCGGCCGAAGCCGATCAGCCGACCCAGCACGGTGAGCATGCCGATCAGGACCGCAGCCCGGCCGATCTGCTGGCCGAGTCGGCCGCCCGACCCGCTCCCCGCGACTGGGTCCGCCGGACTGTCCTGGCCGAGCGGACTGTCCTCGCCTACCGGACGGCCCCGATCGATCGCACGGTCCTGGCCGATCGGACGGTCCTGATCCGCCAGGCCGCCTTGGCCGACCAGGCTGTCCGTACCTGGCAGGCGGGGGGTGCCGGGCAGGCCGGGCGGCCCGACCTGGCCGGTCACTGCCGACGCGAGGCTGCGGCTGCTGCCGGGGCCGGCCGGTCAGCGACGTCCAGCGGGGTTCCACCCTCCGGCCAGCCACCTGGCTCCACCGCGACGCCGGTATCCGCCGGACGGCGGCCGAGCATGTCCAGCCAGTTCAGCGGCGGGGTCCGGGCGATCACCTTGGTGAAGCTGACCTTCTCGCTGGCTGCCGTCAGCCCGGCGACCGCGGTCAGCGCCGCCAGCCGCGCCGTGCGCGGCAGCGCGGCTGCCGTGGCCGCGCCGAGCATGGCGCCGAGGGCGTTCGCGCCCGCGTCGCCAAGCATCGCCCGCTCGCCAAGGTCCTGCGGCAGCAGGGCCAGCGCCGCACCGGCAGGCGCCGCCGCCGCAGCGCGTGCGTCCAGCCCGCCGGCCGCGAGCAGCAGGCTGGCGAGCAAGGTCACCTTGATCGCTCGACCTGGCCGCAGGTCGAACAGGTTGATCAGGTTCGCGGTGCCAGCCACCAGCCCGGCGTTGATCAGGACATCTGCCGCCGCTCCGGCGACGCTCCCGGCAGCCGGTCCGGTGCGCCGCCGGGCCGGCGAGCGCTCGGCCAGGATCAGGCCGGCCGTCAGGCCAGCCGCGCCGATGCCGGCCATCTTGATCGCGCCGGTGGTGATCTCGCCCTTGGCTAGCGCACCGAGATGACCACGGAAGCCGCGCCGGTCCGCGCTGCCGGTCAGATCGTCGTAACAGCCGACCGCGCCAGCGGCGGCCCCGGCCAGCGCCAGTGCCGACCGGGTGGCGCCATCAAGGCCGGGCACGACCAGGGCACCAACGGCTGCCCCGGCGGCGACCGCCGGTCCCTCGAGCAGCGTGAGCGGCTCGCCCCGGTGATTGATCTTGATCCAGATCTTCCCGTCACCTGGCGGCCGGTGGGTCAGGGCGGCGTAGCCCAGCCGGGCAGCAGCCGCCGCCAGCGCGAACCGCAGCATCGGCCGGCGGATCATGACGGCACCCGGTGCTTATGCGCCGACCGGCTGGCGGACGGGCTCGGGGACGGCGTCGGCGCGGCGGTCGGCGGCGGGCTGGGCACCGCGTTGGGTATCACGCCGTAGGCGGCCGGCATGGCGTGCGGGTTCAGCATGTTGCGTAGCTCCTGGACGACCATGATCTGCCCGACGCTCGTGTTCGCGTTGTCCACCGTCGTGATCGCTATCCCGGCCGCGCCGCTGGTCACGGCATCGATGGCGCTGCCGGTACCCGACCCGGGCAGCGAGCCGGCCAGCACCGCGCCCGCGCTGCCGAGCTGCAGGTCATGGGCGAACGCCACCAGGGCCAGATTGGCTGGGCTGCTGGCGTTCGCCGGCGCGACGGCCGGGATGACCACCACGGCGAGGGTGGCCTGGCCGGCCAGGGCCGGACCGCCGCCGGGGCCGCTCACCTGCAGAAAGCCCTCCGCGCCGAAGCCGTACAGGATCCTCTGGATCTGGGTTGACGTCACCACGGCCTGGCCGTCCTGGTGCACGATCGCCGCTGCGATGACCTGCGCAGCCGCCTGCTGACCAGCGATCTGACCTGCCGCAGCGGACCCGGACAGGCTGATCCCGGCCGGAACCAGCCGCTGGGCCAGGGCCGTCAGGCTGCTCTCGGTGTTCTCGCTGATGTCGAAGAACTGCACGGTCAGGTTCACCTGGCCGGTCACGGTAGCCCCGGCCTGCCGCAGGGCGCTGGTCACTCCGGTGACCGTCCGGCCGTCGTAGCCCGGCGCGGTGACCACGACGACCTGCTCACCTTGCAGGATGTGATCGAGCAGGGAGCCGGAATTCGTCTGGCCGAACAGGTCGTCGACGTTCAGCTGCCTGGTGAGCACCGAGTTGGCGGCCTGCAGTCTCTCGTTCGTCTTCTTCTGCAGCTGCGACTCGGCTTTCAGGCCGCTGACCACCTCCGGCTGGATCGCCGACGCCCCGACGATGATGCCGACAGCCAGGGCCAGGAAGACCGCGACGATAGAAACCAGGTGATATCGGAAATCAATCAATGGAAAAGTCCTGTTAGCCAGTACCGAAAGGCATCTAGCTGCAATCCGGCGTAGGTGAGGAAGATCTGGCCGACCGGCAGGATCCAGATCGCGACCACGATCGTCATCGCCGCCGCTAGCACCAGCAGCACCAGCCACGAAGTCGAGATCCGACTGTGGTACAGCCGGCTCACGCCCTTCGGCTCGACGATCTTGTCGCCGACCCGCATCCGGGTCAAGATGGCGCTTGCCATCCCAGGCCGACCTTTGTCCAGGAACTCTACCAGCGTGAAACGCATCCCCACCGCGACTATCAGCCGGGCACCGAGCTCGTCAGCAAGCAGCAGCGCCAGGTCCTCGCTGGTCCCCGTCGCCGGGCAGAGCACCGACTCGAGGTCAAGGTCGCTGACCCGGGCCAGGCCAGGTGCCCGGCCGTCCGGGTAGGCGTGCACCACGATCTCGGCTCCGCAGGTCAGCGCCTTGTCCGAGACCGAATCCATGTCGCCGACGATCAGGTGCGGGCGATAACCAGCGTCAAGCAGCGTGTCGGCACCGCCGTCGACGGCCACCAGCACCGGCTTGAACTCCCTGATATAGGCCCGCAGCGCCTGCAGATCTTCCCGGTGCCGGTAACCGCGGGCGACCACAAGCGCGTGCTTGCCCTCCAGCTTGGTGCGCAGCTCGGGCACCCGGATGCCGTCGATCAGCTCCTCGAAGTCACGCCCGATGTACTCGACGGTGTTAGCCATGAAGGCCCTGATCTGATCGGCCATACCGGCCTTGGCCTTGGCCATGGCCACCGCGACCGCCTCGGCGGTCTGCACGGTGCCCTTGGCCGCTATCACGTCATCCGCGTAGAGCGTGTCCCCGTCCAGCCGGACGATGTGGCCCTCGGCAACCTTGTCGAAGACATCAGGCCCGACGTCGTCGATCAGCGGCACCCCCGCCTCGACCAGCAGCTGCGGTCCCATGTTCGGGTACCGTCCGGTGATGCTGGGCGCGACGTTCACCACGGCCGCCACCTGGCAGCGCAGCAGGGACTCGGCACTGACCCGGTCCAGATCGGCGTGATCGATGATGGCAATGTCCCCGGGCAGCAGCCGCCTCGTCAGGTGCTTGGTGCGCCGGTCCAGCCGAGCGGGCGCCTGCACGCCAGGCAAGTCCGCTGACCCGTTCCGGCGCCGGACAGCGAACCTGCGCGGGTAGGCCTTCATTGTGTTACCAATTGTGCCAGGTCGACTACGCCCTGATGTCATAGCCGCGCCTTAGCCGCTGCCCGTGGGCCCGCCACGGGCGGCCGAGTCGACCGGCTGCGCGCGCTCGGCTGCCGCCGCCGCAAGCAACTCCCCCGCGTGCGCCCGGCCAAACTCCGAGTCCTCCAGCCCGGCGAGCATCCTGGACAGCTCACGCACCCGGCCGACGTCGTCCAGCCTGGTCACACCGCTGGAGATCACCGACCCGTCGCTGGCCTTCTCGACCACCAGGTGCGTGTCGGCGAAGGCGGCCACCTGCGGCAGGTGCGTCACGACAATCACCTGGGCCAGCCGGGCCAGCCGGGCCAGCCGACGCCCGATCTCCACCGCTGCCTTCCCGCCCACGCCGGCATCAACCTCGTCGAACACGAACGTCGGCACCGGGTCTGCGCCGGCGAAGACCACCTCGATGCCGAGCATCACCCTGGACAGCTCGCCGCCTGACGCGCCCTTATGCAGCGGCAGCGCCGGGGCGCCTGGATGCGCCGAGAGCCGGATCTCCACGTCGTCCCCGCCGTTCGGGCCATACTCGGCCAGCGGGCTCAGCACCGCGGTCAGCTTGGCGTGCGGCATCGCGAGCGCGGCAAGCTCCGCCGTGACCTTAACCTCGAACCGCGCGGCAGCCTCCCGCCTGACGGTGGTCAGCTGGCCGCCAAGCTCCCTGACGGTCGCGGCAAGCTCGCTCTCGGCCTGCTGCAGACCGGCGATCCGGTCATCATCGCTGTCGAGCTCCGCCAGCCTGGCCGCCGCTCCCTTGGCCCAGGCGAGCACCGCGCTCAGGTCCGGCTCGCCTCCGCCGGCCCGTCGGGCATTCCCGCCAGCGTCGTCTTCGCTGACCGCCCCGGTCGGCCGGCCAAGGTCACCGGCATCAGCCACGGGCGCCCCGTTATCGCTGATCGTGGTTGTCACCTCGCGGCCGATCGGCTGCGGTACCGAGGCCGAGCCGTACGCGCGGATCAGCCGGGTCAGCTCGGCGCGGCGGTCCTGCACGACGGCCAGCCTGGCCGGGTCCGCCTCGATCGAGTCGGCGTAAGAGGCCAGCTCGGTCGCGACGTCGGAGACCAGGTAGGCCGCCTCGCTCACCCGGGCGGCGAGCGTGGTGAGCGCGGGATCGTGCTGAGCCGCCGACTCAAGTGCCTGCCGCGCCGATCCGAGCAGGGTCAGCGCATCGGCCGCCTCGTACGATCCGCTGGACGGATCTGACATCAGCGCCTCATGCGCGGCCGTGGCCGCGGTGTGCAGCGCATCGGCGTTCGACAGCCGCTCTGCCTCGGCGTACAGCTCGATGTCCTCGCCCTCGGCCGGCTCAAGCCGCTCGACCTCGGAGAGGCCGTACCGCAGCTCCTCGGCTTCCCTGGCCCGCTCCCTGACCTGGGCGGTCAGCGCGTCGACCTCCGCACGGACCTTGAGGTGGCGCTGGTAAGCGCGCTGATAGTCGCCGAGCACCAAGGTCAGGGCGGACCCGGCGAACCGGTCAAGTGCCTCGCGCTGCCTGCCGGGCTTGAGCAGCTGCTGCTGGTCTGCCTGCCCATGTACAGCGACCAGATCATCGGCCAGGTAGGTAAGCAGCGACACCGGCACCGACCGGCCGCCGGCAAACGCCCGCGAGCGGCCCTCGGCAGAGACCGAGCGGTTCAGCACCAGGGTGCTGCCGTCGTCGTCCAGGTCACCGCCCGCGTTGTTGACCTGCCTGGCCACTTCGCCGGCCGGGTCGACCCGAAGCCGACCTTCGACGCTCGCGCGCTCGGCGCCTGGCCGGACCCTCGCCGGGTCGGCGCGGCCGCCGAATAGCAGGCCCAGCCCGGAGACGACCATCGTCTTGCCCGCGCCGGTCTCCCCGGTCACCACGTTGAAGCCTGGCGAGAACTCCAGCACAGCCTCGTCGATTACCCCGAGGCCGCTGATCCGGACTTCCTCAAGCATCGCCAGCTGGCTCCTCGTCTCGCATCCGCGCGGCGTTCTCCTGCCGCGCCTCGGCCAGGCCGCGCCAGCCGGCCACCGGCAGGCCGAACTTGACCACCAACCGGTCGGTGAAGGACGCGCCCATCTCAGCCCCCTCGCCACCGCCGACCGCAGCACCGGCCGCGGGCTGATCGCGGCGCAGCCTGGCCAGCAGTACCGGCTGCACCCCCCGCCGGACCTCGACCCGCGCCCCTGGCGGCAGTTCGACCATACGGCGGCCATCGCACCACAAAACGGCGCCAGACCTCTCGCCGTGACTGCCAGTGGCGCCGATGACCTCCGCGGCGAGCACTGACTCCGGTGATACCACCATAGGCCCTGCGAAAAGGGCGTGGGCGCTAATCGGCACCAGCAGCAGCGCCTCGACATCGGGCCAGACCACCGGTCCGCCGGCCGAGAACGCGTAGGCCGTCGAGCCGGTCGGGGTCGCGAAGACCAGACCGTCGCAGCCCCACCGGGACAGCGGCCTGCCGTCGATCTCGGTGACCAGTTCCAGCATCCGCTCCCTGGCCACCTTCTCGACCGAGGCCTCGTTCAGCGCCCAGGTCGTCGCCGTGATGTGGCTGTTCTGCCGGACGGTTACATCGACGGTCATCCGGCGCTCGACCAGATAGCGGCCGGCCACGATGTGGTCGACGGCGTCGGAGAGCACCTCGGGCTCGGTCTCAGCGAGGAATCCGACATGGCCCAGATTCACCCCGAGCAGCGGCGTCCCGGCCGGGCGGGCGAGTTCCGCCGCGCGCAGCAGAGTGCCGTCGCCGCCGATCACAAGCACCATCTCGGCACCGTCAGCGGCTAGCGGCGATACCGGCACCTCGCGCGCGCCTGGGCAACACAGCGCGTCGGCCTCGGGTGCCAGGACGCGGACCGTCACGCCCGCCGAGCCGAGCCGCTCAGCGACGGCCCGCGCGGTCTGCACACCGTCCGGGCGGCCGGTATGCACGACCAGCAGCATGGTCCGCTTTGGCGTCACTGCGGTCCCTCCGTGATCGCCCGCTCCAGTTCCGCGTCGTCCAGGGGGGGCGCACCGCGGCGCAGCCAGAGGAAGTACTCCACGTTGCCCGACGGGCCGGGCAGCGGGCTGGCGGTGACACCGCGCACGCCGAGCCCGAGACCGAGCGCGGACGCGGCCACGGCGGCTACCGCCTGCGCACGCAGTGCTGGATCCCGCACCACGCCGCCCGCACCGACCCGGCCCTTGCCGACCTCGAACTGCGGCTTCACCAGCACGATGAAGTCAGCATTGGCGGCGGCGCAGCTGGCCAGCGCGGGAAGTACCTGGGTGAGCGAGATGAAGGACAGGTCGGCGGTGACCAGCTCAGGTGCGGGCGCGACCTGCTCCGGCTGCAGGTTCCGCACATTCACCCGGTCCAAGACGGTGACCCTCGGGTCGGCGCGGAGCGACCAGGCCAGCTGCCCGTAGCCGACGTCGGCCGCGACCACCTGCGCCGCCCCGGCCCGCAGCAGCACGTCGGTGAACCCCCCGGTAGAGGCGCCGGCGTCCAGGCAGCGGCGGCCCCACACCCGCAGCCCGGTAAACGCGGCCAGCGCTCCGGCCAGCTTGTACCCGCCGCGAGAGGCGTAGGCCGGGCTGTCGTCCGTCTCATGCACCACGATCGCGGCGTCCTGGCCCACCTGGGCAGCCGGCTTGGCTGCCGCCTGGCCGGCCACCGCGACCTGGCCCGCCGCGATCAAAGTGGCCGCCTGCTCACGTGATCGCGCCAGCCCGCGGCGGACCAGCTCGACATCCAGCCGCACCTTCCTGGCCATGACCCGCACGTCCGCGCGAATCAGCTGGCCTGGCGCCCGTGCTGGCCGCCATCCGGACCAGACCGCAGCTCGCCGAGCACCTCGACCAGCTGACCGTGGATCCGCTCGAAGATCGGTGGATGCTCGGATACCGGCAGGTCCGCGAGCTCATCAAGCTGGCGCAGGACGTCGTCCACCCGCGGCTCGCCGGTCGCCGCCCTGGCCGTCGACTCGCCGGCCGACGCCGCGTCGGAGCCATTGGACACCTCCGGCTCGGCGGCCGGCCCCAGCCCGGATTCGGTGAAGTCGTGCTCCATTTCGCACCCACGCTCCTCGTACCTGGCCCTGCCAGGCGCTCGGCAGGCCGACCCTAGTTTCCCGCATCTGCGCGTGCCTGCCGTCGCGCCCCTGTCAGGAACGCTACCGTTCGCCTGGGCCAGCGGTGTGCATCAGGAGACCCTGGCGCGCCCCCGGACCACGGGCGCGCGGCGCGAGGACAGAGAATGACCTTGAAAGTGGGGTGGACGATGGCGACTGCGGAAGAGTGCCGCAAGGCTCTGGAGAGTCTCACCGCCCGCATCTCCGAGATGGACGCGAAGGACCGCGAGGCCCACCTGGTGGACCGGACGCTGAGCCTCCGCGTGCCTGACCTTGGAGTGACCTTCCTGACCAGGCTCGGCGCGCATGGCGCGGATCCGGTCAGGGAAGCCAGCGATGGCATCGAGTCCGCCCAGGTGCGATTCACTGCGAAGAGCGACGACGTGCTGTCCATAGCCGCCGACCCGGGAAGCTTCGCTCGGGCGTGGTTCACCGGCCGCCTCAGGGTAGAGGGAAACTTCTTCGACCTGCTCCATCTAAGGAAGCTGATCTAGCGCGCCGCCGATGCCACCGGGCTTACTCGTGACGAGCCGCAGCACGGCGGAGATCAACCCACCAGAGCGTCCAGGGTGACGAACGAGTAACCGCGCGCCGTCAGTTCGCTGATGATGCGCGGCAATGCGTCGGCATCCAGCGTGGTGTGATCATCGGGGTTGGAGCCGACGTGCATCAGGACGATCTCGCCTGGCCGCAGCGCGCTCAGCACTCGGGCGACCACGACGGACGCGGTGATGTGACCAGCGGTGCCCTCCCAGCCGAGCGTATCGACCGTCCACCGCACCGGGACGTAGCCGACCTGGTTGACGATGGCGATGGTGCGAGCGTTCTCGTCCCCGTAGGGGAACCGGAACAGAGGCGCCGGGTTCGCACCAGTCACTGCGATGATCTGCTGAGCAGCACCGAGGATTTCGTGCCTGATGGCCGCGTCACTCAGCCGGGTGAGATATGGATGGGTGATCGTGTGATTCCCGATCCGGTAACCGGCCGCAGCGATCCGTCGCGCGGTCGAGGGGAATGCCTTGACGAAGTTCCCGGTCAGGAAGAACGTGGCTGGCACGTTTGCGGCCTGCAGCGTCGCCAGGATTGAGGCGACCCCATCGTCGTTGGCGCCTGCGTCAAAGGTCAGTGCCACTACCTTGCGGTTGGTGGGAATGTAGGTCCAGTCCGTTCCGGCAAGCCAGGCCGGGATCCCCGATGTGCTTGGCTGGGGGCTGGCTGACGGCGGAGCGGTGCTGGCGGGAGCGGAGGTCGGCGCGGACGTGCTGGGCGCGGTCGAGGATGATGTCGGCGGTGCCACCGGCGTGACGGACGTTCGCGACGGGGCGGGCGGCGGCGACTTGGCAGCGCCGGGGCTCGATGCGGTACCGCAGGCAGCCAGAACAAGGAACAGCAGGCCAATCAAGGCTGGCCACGCCGCCAGTCGCATTCCTCGCATGCTCTGACATTGCCGCGCATCGTCCTGCAGCGACACGGCCGGATGTCACATATTCGAGCGCCGATGGTCCCGCAGTCGGCGCCGCGCGACCTCAATAGGACCATTGACCCGCACTTCCGGACCTGATGACTCTGACCGGGGCCGGCCTGGCGCGGTGACAGTCGGGTTATGGCCTTCGATAAACATCAGCGCGCGATACGGCGACGGATCCGACCGCTCATCGTCATCGCCATCTCGGCGATCGCACTTGACCTGTTCGCCGCGGGCTGCGCCGGCCATAATGCCGCCGCGCCGACTGCTCGGCCAACCACGCCGTCGCCGGGCAGCCCGGCAACGACCGCTCCTCCGGCGACCAGCGCATCCCCTTCGGTGCCGGAACACTCTCCAACTCCGGCGCCTTCGACGGTCGCGCCGTCGACCGCCGCGCCGTCGACCGCCCCGGCCTTCTTTGCCAGCGTCTCGGTCCTGACGCCGGCGATGCGGGCGCTGATAGCCGCGAATTCCTGGCATCCGGGCTGCCCGGTCAGCCTGGACAGGCTCAGACTGCTCCGGCTCAGCTACTGGGGCTTCGACCATCTTGTGCATCAAGGGGAGCTCGTGGTCAATGAGTCAGCCGCCGACCAGCTGAGCTATGCGTTCAAACTGCTGTTCGCGGCCCGTTTCCCGATCAGGCAGATGCGAACCGTCGACTACTTCGGCGGTGACGACGAGCGGTCCATGCTCGCGGACAACACCTCAGCGTTCAATTGCCGGATCGTCCCTGGCACGAGCGTCTGGTCTCAGCACGCCTACGGCCTGGCCGTCGATATCAACCCGTTCGAGAACCCGGAGGTCAGCAACGGCAGCGTCGACCCGCCGGCCGCGGCCGCCTGGGCGGACCGGACACGATCGAACCCGACGATGATCGCGCACGGTGATGCGGCCTGGCAGGCGTTCCAGGCGATCGGCTGGACCTGGGGCGGGGACTGGACTTCCCCGAAGGATTACCAGCACTTCTCGGCCAACGGCCTATGACCCGGCACGCTCAGCGCGGTCGCCATCACCACAGCCTGACCGACAGCGCCGCTTCATCGGCCATCGATACTAACGGAAAGACGGTGTGGGAGCAGGGCACCGGCAAGCCGCAGCTATCTTGGTGTCATGTCGGCGCTGCTCCCCCGGCCACGGACCGAGGTCGCGCCGGGAGCGGTGCACGTGCCCGGCTGGCTCACCATCGAGCAGCAGGCGGACCTGGTGGCGGCGTGCCGGGAGTGGGCTCGCCCGCCAGCCGGGATGCGGAACACCAGGATGCCGACTGGCGGCGTGATGTCCGTCCAGACCGTCTGCCTCGGGTGGCACTGGATGCCCTATCGGTACTCCCGCACGGCGGACGATGTTGACGGCGCACCGGTCAAGCCATTCCCGTCCTGGCTAGCCGACCTGGGCCGTCGCGCTCTGGCAGACGCCTACCCGAGTCAGCCCGAGGCAGCTGCCTACCAGCCCGATGTGGCCCTGATCAACTTCTACGACGGCCAGGCCAGGATGGGCATGCACGCGGACAAGGACGAGCGCAGTCTCGCGCCGGTCGTCTCGGTGAGCCTCGGGGCGACCTGCGTCTTCCGCTTCGGGCAGGTCGGCAGCCGGAGCCGGCCATGGCACGACATAGAGCTGGAATCGGGAGATCTCTTCGTGTTCGGCCGCGAATCACGGCTGGCGTATCACGGGGTGACCAGAACACTGCCGGGCACCGGTGAGCCGGGAATCGGGCTGGCCACCGGCCGCCTCAATATCACGCTGCGCGAGTCCGGCCTGACCTGAGGCTTGCGCCGCGGGCCTGGACCGCGGGCTCCGGGGCCGTCTGCGCGGGTGCCATGCTGGATGGATGCCGGAGGGAGATGTGGTCTGGCGGGCGGCGCGCCAGCTGGACGCGGCGCTGGCCGGGCGGACACTGACTCGCAGCGACTTTCGGGTGCCGCGATTCGCCACGATCGACCTGACCGGCCGGGCCGTCATCGAGACTGTCTCTCGCGGCAAGCATCTGCTCACCCGGGTAGCTGGCGGGCTGACCGTGCACACCCATCTGCGGATGGACGGCTCCTGGCGAGTCTGGCCAGCTGGCTACCCGCCGCGCGACCACCGGGTCCGGCTGGTGCTCGCGAACGAGGAGTGGCAGGCCGTCGGTTATCAGCTTGGCATCGTCGAGATCCTGCAGACCGCTCGGGAGGATCGGGTAGTCGGCCAGCTGGGTCCTGACCTGCTCGGCCCGGGCTGGGACCCGACCGAGGCGGTACGCAGACTCGAGTCTGACCCCGACCGACCCATCGGCGAGGCCCTGCTCGACCAGCGCAACCTCGCGGGTATCGGTAACTTGTACAAGGCCGAGGTGCTGTTCCTGCGCGGAATCAGCCCATGGCGGCCGGTCCGGGAGATCGCCGACCTGGACGAGCTCGTCGGCCTGGCGCAGCGGCTGCTTGACGCGAATAAGGAGCGGACCGGCCAGGTGACTACCGGCGTGGACCGGCCGGGTGAGCAGACCTGGGTCTATGGCCGGCCCGGCAGGCCGTGCCGTCGCTGCGGCATCGCGATCCGCGCAACGGGACAGGCGCGGCAGCGGCCGGACCCGCAGCAGCGGGTCACCTTCTGGTGCCCGCGCTGTCAGCCCGCCGCTGCGTGATCGCCATCCGCGAGCAACCATAGGCCCAGGATCTGCCAGCATGGACGCCATGATCGACGGCGCGGCAGCGCACGAGGCCTTCGTGCGAGCCAACTCCGCGCTCCGGCCGGTGCCGCACGTGCCGGAAATCCGGCTGTACCTGGCCGATGACGCCGTCAGCCTGTGGGAGCAGACCGAGCAGGAACTCGGCCGGACGGACCAGCCGCCGCCGTTCTGGGCGTTCGCCTGGCCTGGCGGCCAGGCGCTCGCGCGCTACATTCTCGATCATCCCGAGCTGGTCAGCGGCCGCACGATCCTGGACGTCGGCTCCGGCTCTGGCCTGACCGCGATCGCGGCGGCCATGGCCGGCGCGTCGGCCGTGCTGGCGAGCGAGCTTGATCCGTTCGCGATCGCGGCCATCAGGCTCAACGCCTGCGCCAACGGCGTGACCGTCGCCGCCACGGCTGACGTACTCGACGGGACCGGAGAAGACGCCGATGTCGTACTCGCGGCCGACGTCTGCTACGAGACATCAATGGCCGGCCGGGTGCTTGGCCTGCTCGAACGAGCGCGGGCCCGGGGCGCTGACGTCCTGGTCGGTGACCCTGGCCGGGCCTTCCTGCCGCGGCATCGGCTGCGTGAACTCGATGCCTTCGACGTTCCGGTGCTCGCCGACCTGGAGAACGCTCCGGTCAAGCGAGTCATGATTCTGACCCTGGCCTGAGCTGCGGTCCACCACATATCCGCGACTGGCACTCAGCAGCACGACCGCGGTGGCGTCATAGCTACGTGACCGACAACAGAAAACGCGCGGTAACTCTAGCGGCAGACCTGATCGCGGCGTCGGCGGCGCAGGCAGCACTCGGCCCGGGCCGGCCACCACCAGATCCGGAGTCCGCTGATCTGCTGGGGAACCTGTTCCAGACACACGCCCTGAGTCTGGTCCGGGTTGCCCTGCTGCTTGTCGGCGACCGAGCCAGCGCCGAGGACGTCGTCCAGGACGCCTTCCTCGGCTTGCACAAGAACATGTCCAGGCTCCGGGATCCGGCCAAGGCCGTCGGCTACCTGCGGGCATCGGTCGTGAACGGCTGCCGATCCGTGCAGCGGTCCCGGCACCGAGCCCGGCTGCGGCCGCTGCTGGCCGAGCCGCCGGTCTGGTCGGCCGAGGCAGCCGCCATGGCGTCGGAGGACCGGCGGGCCGTGCTCACCGCGGCGGCCAGCCTGCCTGAGCGAGCACGTGAGGTACTCGCCTTCAGGTACTACCTGGACCTGCCGGATCACGAGATCGCAGCAGCGCTCGGCATCAGCAGGGGCACCGTCTCATCGACCGCGTCCCGCGCACTGGCCACCCTGGCCCGCGAACTCAAGGAGCAGATGTGAACAGCATGGAAGACCGGCTGCGGGAGGCATATCGGGAAGCCGCTGAAACGATCCAGCCGCACACGATCCGCGGCCTCAACGAGCAGACGATCCAGATCTCGGCGTCAGGCGGTCGCCGGAAGCTTCGCCTGCCGCAGCGGGCGCTGATCCCGCTGGCGGCGGCCGCTTCGGTCGCGATCGCCGCTGTGCTGGCGGCGGTCATCGTCCCGCAAGCCCTGTCCGGCGGCCGGCCGGGCAAGCAGATCCCCCCGGTGACCAGCGCGGCTGGGCTCATGCCTAGGTACGTCGTGTCAATAGTCTCCACTGTCAGCAGCACCTCGCTCACGGTGCACCGTTCGGCCACCGGTGCCGTCGTCGCGCACGTCAAGGCACCGCAGCCAGGCATGCTTTTCGCGTCCCTGGCGACCGGTGACGGCCGGACCTACGTAGCTGTGCTCTGGCGACGCGCGGTCTGCCGAAGCTGGCTCTATCAGTTCACGCTCAACCGTGCGGGTCAGCCGGGCGCGCTGACCCCGTACCCGCTGCCAAGCATCGGCGAGCTGCTCGGCCCGATCGCGATCAGCGAGGACAACCGAACGCTCGCCTACGTCGGGGAGAACTGCAGCGACCCAACCGGCGCCGCTCCGTCCGACCTGGCCGCGCTGACCGTCAGCACGATGCGGACCAGGCAGTGGACCATTCCCGAGCAGGCCAACGTGTCGTCGCTGTCGCTGACTGCGAACGGGGGGCTGCTGGCCTTCAATATCGACACGACCAAGCTCTTCCGCTCTGCGGCCCTCGTCTTGTCGACCAACGCGCCGCCAGGGACCGTCACCGAGCGCAGCCGGGTCGTCGTCAGCGCGGCCCAGTTCGGCTCGACAGATGAGATCAGCTCCGACGTCATCACCCCGGACGGCAGCGTGCTGTACTTCACCACGGACCGCATCGGTTCGACAAGCTCCATGACTAACTGGCAGCTCCGGATGGCCAGCGTGGCCACCGGCCGCTCCCGCGTCGTGGACAGGTTCGGTTCCGGCTTCCCCATTCCGATTGCCGCCAACCCGGCCGTTAACCAGGTCCTGGTGTTGATCCAGCCGGTGACGTTCCGGTCACCGTCACCGGCACCGTCCGGGCCGGGGTCGCCGTCTCCGTCACCGTCTGGACCGGCAACCGCAGCAGAGTCAGCCACACCGGCCGGGCGAACGGCGGCACCGTCGCCGTCTGGGCCAGGGTCTCCATCTCCGTCACCGTCGTCGTCCAAGCCACGATCGGTCACACCATCACCGTCGCCGCCATCAGGCCAGCCGAACTCGCCGCAGCTGGTCAGGATCGATCTGGGTACCGGGGCTGTGACGGTCCTGACTTCCCAGGCCTGGCAGATCTCCGCGGAAAACAGCTTCATCTGGTAGTACACCAGCCAAGCAAGGGGCTCCGGTGCCGACGGCGAACTCCAGGCACCGGAGCCCTAGCTGATCGCGGCGTCTCGCCGCCGCTCCGCCGCCCGCCTATGCGTCGCGCTTGCGGAACAAAATCAGCCCGCCGATGATCGCGACCGCCGCGTAGCCGCAGAACACGGCGAACCCGATCCACGGCGAGAACGGGTTCAGCCCGTTGGCCTGGTGCTCCCAGATGGACGAGCCGGCATTGAACGGGATCCACTTGTCGATGTCCGCCTGCCCGAACCAGCCGCTCGGCGGGCCCGGCAGGAAACCGCTCAGGATCCAGAGCACGAACATCAGGCCGATCCCGGTCGCGATCGCCCCGGCCGTGTGCCTGAGGACCGCGCCGATGCCGAACGAGAGGAGCCCGCACACCGCCAGGAACAGTCCGCCGCCAACGACCGTGCGCAGCACATCCGGCTGTCCGATGGTCACGCTCAGCTGCTGGCTGGACAGGATGGCCTGACCGACGAAGAACGCGATGAAGCTGGTGACCAGCCCGGTGACCAGGGCGACCGCACCGAAGACCACTCCCTTCGCGGCGAAGACCGTGCCGCGCCGCGGCATCGTGCTGAGCGAGGTCCTGATCATCCCGGTCGAATACTCCGAGGTGATCACCAGTGCGCCGAGCACAATGATGATCAGCTGACCGATCAGCAACCCGAACAGGCTGGTGCTGGCCGCCGCGGCCCTGATCTCCGCCGTCCGTTGAGCAACGATGCTGGCGATCGCCCCTGGCGGCAGCGGATTCCCGCGGAGGGTCACGCCGCTCTTGAGCCGGACTATTCGCTCGGTCTGGCCCCAGCTGAACAGCGCGCCGATTCCGACGCAGGCCACCACGAGCGCGAACAGCGTCCAGTAGGTCGACCGGACCGAGCGGATCTTGGTGAACTCCGAGCGCAGCGCGCCCACGAAGCCGGCCCGGCCAGCCGGATGGTGCGCGACGGCCCCGCCGACCAGGGCCTCGTGTGTCGCTACCGAAGCCATGTCAGGCCACCTCTCCCGCGTGCGCCGCTGCCCGGTCAGCACCGACTGGTACCCCGGCATGGAACTCCACGCTGGCCGCGGTCAGCTCCATGAACGCCTGCTCAAGCGAAGCGTGCGCCGGGGCAAGCTCATGCAGCCTGATCCCGTTCTCGAACGCCAGGTCACCGACTTGCGCGGGCGTCAGGCCAAGCACGACGATCGTGCCGCCAACGTCGTCCCGCACCGTGCCTCCGGCCGCTGCGGCCACCCGGGCCAGGTCATCGGCCTGCGGCGTCCGGACCCGGACCGACTGCTGCGAGTTGGCCGCGATGAACTCGGCGACCGTGCTCTCCGCGATCAGCCGACCGCGTCCGATCACGATCAGGTGATCAGCCGTGTTCTCCATCTCCGACATCAGGTGGCTGGACACGAACACGGTCCGGCCCTCGGCCGCCAGCGCCTTCATCAGGTTGCGGATCCACAGAATGCCTTCCGGGTCCAGCCCGTTGACCGGCTCGTCGAACATCAGGATCTCCGGATCACCGAGCAACGCGCCCGCGATGCCGAGCCGCTGCCCCATGCCGAGCGAGAAACCCTTGGACCGCTTCTTCGCGACGTCGTGCAGCCCCACCAGCTGGAGTACCTCGTCAACCCGCCGCTTCGGGATGTCGTTGGTCTGCGCCAGGCAGAGCAGATGGTTGTAGGCACTCCGGCCGCCGTGCACCGCCTTGGCGTCAAGCAGCGCGCCGACCTCCCGCATCGGCCAGGCGAGCCGGCCGAAGGCCTTGCCGTTCACGGTCACCGTGCCCCTGGTCGGGTAGTCAAGTCCGAGGATCAGCCGCATCGTCGTGGTTTTGCCCGCGCCGTTCGGGCCGAGGAATCCGGTTATCCGGCCCGGCTCGACGGTGAACGACAAATTGTCGACGGCGAGCGTGTCGCCATATCGCTTGGTGAGGCCTCGTGCCTCGATCATGTCAAGTTCCTTCCTGCTGACCATGGCGCGGCTACGGCCAGCACGATTGACGGGACCCGGCGCCCGCCCGCGCCGCTTCGGCGGGCGGTCGGCGGGCCACCATGATCAGTGTGGCCTAGCGAGCACCTGCGTCGCGTCGGCCGACAGAGTGATCCGCATCCGACCACAGGCTGATCTTTCTCCGGACACCAAGGCGCAACGGCGGCAACAACCGAAAGCGAGCTTATCCGCTCGCTGGCCATCCAGATCCCGGTCTCAACCCGGCCAGCCTGACGACGGCCGGGCGGGATCTGCTGGCTTGGTCAGCCCAGTGGACCAGGCGACGGATGCCCGGTGGACCTCAGTGCCCGCATTGCTGGCTCCACCATCGCCGCGGTGACCTGACCTGCCGACCAGGCGGCCGCGCAGAGCGCGCGCAGGCCATCGACCGGCTCGCCGGCACCGGTCAATTCCAGCGGCCCGTCGCCGGCTGGTCGTCTGGCGGTCCAGCCTCCGCAGCTGAACGCCGCGCCCTTGGCCGAACCGGCGTCCCCGGCAAGACCGGCGCCGCTGGCATGACCGTCGCCCCCGGCTGAACCAGTGCCCCCGGAACCGCCTCCAGCGTTGCCGGGGGCGGAGTCCGGCTGGCGAACCGGCCCGATCACGGGCTGCGGCTCAAGCAGCCCGCCGAGGTCAGCCGCAAGATACGTCGGCCGCCGCTGCGGCGGAGCGAGGACCACGTCGACCGGCTCGCTGACACCGGTCAGCACCAGCAGGCTGTCGGCACCGCCCCGGACTGCCCCTTCGATATCGGTGTCGAGCCGATCCCCGACCACGAGCGGCCGTTTCGCCCCGGTCCTGGCCATCGCCTCGGCATGCAGCGGTGTCTCCGGCTTCCCGGCAACCAGCGGCTGCGTCCCGGTCGCTGTGATGATCACCTGCACCAGTGATCCGTTCCCCGGCTGCAGCCCTCGGGGTGACGGCAGCGTCAGGTCGGTATTAGACGCCACGAACAGCGCGCCGCCGCGCACCGCCAGCGCCGCCTCGGCCAGCAGACCGTAACTCAGGTCCGGCGCATAACCCTGTACCACCGCGACTGGTCGCTCAGCCACGGTGGACACCGGCCGCAACCCGCGGGCGCGCAGCGCCAGCCGGAGCCCGATGCCGCCAACGGCCAGCACCGGCGACCCGGGCGGAACCCGGCTGGCGATCAGGCTGGCCGCAGCCTGCGCTGAGCTGATGACATCGGTCGAGCTGGCCGGGACACCGAGCCAGGAAAGCTGCGCGGCGATCGCCGACGGCGACCGCGAAGCGTTGTTCGTCACGAACGCCAGCCGCAGGCCGGACTTCCGGGCCGCGGCGAGCGCGGCCGCCGCTCCGTGGATCGCTGTGGAGCCGTTGTATACAGTGCCGTCCAGGTCAAGCAGGGCGACGTCGTACTCCTGCGCCAGCGCACGCTGGCCGCTGCGCAGCGGGGTCGGGGCCGCGGCGTCAGCCGCGGGCCCAGACCCGGCGGGCAGGTGCTTGTCGTTTCGCATTAATCAGGTTTCTTCGCCCTGAACAAGATCGCGGGCGCGCAATGTCGCTCGCACGCTGCGCAGCGCCTCGGTGTAATGCCGCAGATCGGGGCGCATGGCAGCGGCCAGCGCGAGGTGCTCGGCTGCCGCGCCGTGATCTCCGGACCTGGCCAGGGCAAGGCCGAGCCCGAACTGCGCGTAGTCGTCGCTCGGGCTGGCCTCCACGATCCGCCGGAAGCTGCCCGCCGCCGCCTCGTAGTGCCTGGTGTCGAACTGCGCTCTGGCCAGCGCCTCCAGGACGCTTCGCGACTCCGGCTCGGCAGCCGCGGCTCGCTCAAGCAGCTGGGCGGCCGCTGCCGCACTGCCTCGAGCCAGCAGATCGAGCCCGCGGCGGTACAGCGTATAGGTATCGTCCGGCCCGGTATGTCCGTTCCCGGCCGGACCAGCACCGGGATCTGGACGGGCATCATCGCCGTACCGACCCGGCTGCGCAGTCATGCGGGCGTGCTGCCCGCCAAGCTTTTCGCCGGAACGGGAATCCTTGCCACCTGTTGATCCTTCTGACATATGTGCAGATCCTTCCGTCCTACCGGGCGTCAGCGCGCAACAGGCTTGCGGGCCTGGAGCTGGCGCCGTTTCGCGGCGTCCGTTACGCGCCGGACCGGGTGAGCGGGCTTGCCGAGGTCTCCTCTCCACCGTACGACGTCATCTTCAGAGATAAAGAGGACCAGCTGATGGCGGCGGATCCGCACAACGTGGTCCGTCTGATTCTGCCCAGATCGACGACCGGCGAAGTCGGCGAGGAGTACCACCACGCGGCGATCTCGCTGCAGGAGTGGCAGGACCAGGGGATCCTGGCCGCTGACCCCGAGCCAGCGTTGTACGTCTACGAGCAGACCGCCGTCGATGCCGACCGGCAGTCGCGCGACGCGGTGCGGAACGGAGCGGCGCGGAACGGAGCAGCGCATGGCAACGGTGCGCACTGGCACCGGAGGCGGGCCAGCGGTGCGCCGGGCAGGCTCGAGCCGGGCCTGGTCCAGCGCGGCCTGATCGGCGCGGTACGGCTCACCCACCCCGATGCCGGGGTGGTGCTGCCGCATGAGGATGTCGCCCCCGAACCAGTGGCCGGACGGCTCCAGCTGATGGAGGCCACCCAAGCCAACCTTGAGCCGATCTTCCTGCTGTATGACGGCGGCCCGCCGGACGCACCCGGCGCCGCAGCGCGGGTCGTGGCGCAGGCGGCAGGACGCGAGCCGCTCGTCGACGCGCTCACCGCCGACGGGCTGCGGCACCGGCTATGGGCGGTCACCGACGCCGCGGACCTGGCCGCGATCGCCGCAGACCTGGCACCGCGCCAGGCGCTGATCGCCGACGGACACCACCGTTATGCCGCTTATCTGAAGCTGCAGGACCGCATGCACCGGGCCGGAGCCGGGCCGGGGGCATGGGACTACGGGCTGGCGCTGCTGGTCGACTCGGCCGCTTACCCGCCGCAGATCGGCGCCATCCACCGGGTGATACCGGGCCTGGACGTCCAGGATGCCGCCAAGCTGGCCGGGGCCGCTTTCCTGGTCAGGCCGCTGCCTCAGGGCACCACCGACCTGCCCGCCGTGCTCAGCGCGCTCGGCAGCGCGAGCAGCCGGGACCCGGCGTTCGTGGTCGCCGACGCCGAGCATGCCTATCTGCTCACCGATCCCGACCCGGACCAGGTCGAGGCGGCGATGCCCAGCGGCCGGTCGGCGGCGTGGCGCGCCCTGCCGGCCTCGGTGCTGCAGGAACTGCTGATCACTGGCCTGTGGGGGCTCACCGACAGCGACGGCTCCGTGCAGGTCGTGCATCAAGACGCGCAGGCCGCGGTGCGCGCGGCGCAGGCAGCCGGCGGGACGGCGGTCTTGTGCACCCCGATGTCGCCCGGCGATGTGTACGCCGTCGCAGCGCGGGGCGAGAAGGTGCCGCGCAAGTCAACATCCTTCGCGCCTAAGCCCCGAACCGGGCTGGTCCTGCGGACGTTCGCTCAGGGCTGAATCTCGCCCCGCCCGCCGTCCAGCGAGACCGGCTGCCGCTTATCCTGCTCGCGTCCTTTCGCGCATGCCGGTGCGCAGGCTCACTGCCGGAGTCGGGGGGCGGCCCCCGGCTACCGGGCGTGCGATTCGGCCTCGGGCCGGACCTGAAACGATGGGGTATATGGACGACGATGCACGTGATCCGGTCGGCTCAGACGTCATCACGGCGCTTGGGCACGAGGTCTATCAGATCGACACCCGGATGGCCGGATATCGCGGAATCACGGCCGGGTACCTGATCCGCTCGGACCGCCCCTGCCTGGTCGAGACCGGAACCGCACCATCGGCTCCGGTGGTCCGCGACGCGCTGACCGCGCTCGGTGTCGGTCCGGCCGACCTGGCGACCGTCGTGGTCACACACATCCATCTTGATCACGCCGGCGGCGCTGGTGATATCGCCAAGCTGTTTCCGCAGGCGCAGATCGTGGTGCACGAACTCGGTGCGCGGCACCTCGCGGACCCGTCCAGGCTGATGGCCAGCGCTAGGCGGGTGTACGGCGATGAACTCGATGAACTGTTCGGGACGCTTGCTCCCACTCCGGCCGAGCGAATACGTGCCGTCGAGCGCGTCGGCATCGTCGATCTCGGGGCCGGCCGACACCTGGACAGCCACTATTCGCCCGGGCACGCCAGGCATCACGTCGGACTGATCGACTCAGGCAGCGGCGATCTGTACGTCGGCGACGCCGCCGGGGTGTTCATCCAGGAAACCGGTGACCTGCGACCGGGCACCCCGCCACCGGACTTCGACCTCGGCATCGCGCTCAAGTCATTGCGCATGTTCGCGGCGCTGCTGCCGACCCGGCTGCTGTTCAGCCACTACGGGCCGGTGACCGCGGTGCAGGAAACCCTGGAGCGGTCGGCCGATGAGCTACAGGTCTGGGTGCAGGAGACCAGACAGGCGCGGCGAGCGGGACTGGACCTCGATCACGCGGTCGCCATGGTTGCCGAGCGAACCAGGGAGCGGTACGCCCTGTTCGCACCTGAGGCTGACCCGGAACTCGCCGCGAAGTACGACCGGGTGTCAGGCGCTCCGGCCAACGTCGCGGGAATCATGCACTGGCTGGACCGCGAAGGTGAAGGTTAGCCTGGGTCTCGGCCGTGCACATCCGGGG
>Ga0208565_1000261_pt1 | contig 42711 bp, 42 predicted proteins | sample Sb_taG_7_FD_187706 | JGI IMG/M metagenome (GOLD analysis project Ga0208565, IMG submission 187706) | Peat soil microbial communities from Weissenstadt, Germany - Sb_50d_2_FS metaG (SPAdes) (version 2) | ecosystem: Environmental > Terrestrial > Soil > Wetlands > Peat | place: Germany... | reverse complement strand
CTCCTCCAACACACGGGCCGGTCCGGCCCGCTCCCGATGACTTTGTTGTTCTCGTCCCGAGTCTCCCGCCCCCCGCCCCGCACCCGTCACGGCCAGATGTCACCACCCCACCAGGACCTCCGTCACTGCGAAGGCAGGCCCTAACGCCGCGGGCTCCACCGCGGGCCAGTCGCCAGCCAGTCGGCGTCCCACGCGGCCAGCCTGCGGCGATCCAGGGACCTGCGGGCCAGCCAGCCTGCCGCGATGAGGGCGATGGCGAGGGAACCGGCGGCGGCAGCCGCGGCCAGCTGGGCCCGGCTCGCCACCTGGGCGGGCCCGAGGGGAGGACCGGTCAGCTGGCCAGTCCGGTCGGTCCACACCAGCACCGTGCTGCCCGCGGCCGCCCCGACCGGGACGAACACCTCACCGGTCCGGACCTGCCCGTCCGGAGCCCGCCATCGGGCATCGACCTCGGGGACTCCCGCGCCGTTCGCGTTCCAGGCCGGCGCCGCCTTGAGCAGGGTGGCCGGGACCTGGTGCAGGCTGGCGCGCTGCGCCTGCGCTTCCCGCGCGGACGTGGCGTGGGCCCAGTTCCCGGCGGCATGCGCGGCGAACGGGACCCCGGCCAGGAATACGGCGAACAGCACGCCGAGCATGGCGGTCTCGACCCGGTCCGACCTGCGCCGCAGCGGGTTGCGGTCAAGCCGCCGCCCGCGCAGCACCCTGCCCAGCCAGTGGGTCCTGGGCCTGCGTTGCAGCTTCATCGAACTCGCCTCATCGTGTCCGCGCGGTCTGTGCCGTCCACGGTCCGGTACGGCCGCGCGCACAACCAGGGGCCGACCTCCTGGCGCGCCGGGACCTTCGGCCCCCGCATTCCCGGCCAAAGGGCCGATGGTCCCGCGGTTAGGTGCCCATTGGCGCTAGCCCCCCGGGCGGGCGGCTGCGGAAGCTGCGGAGGGAAAGCGTCAACGAGGAGGAAACATATGGCTACCAGGGTGGGCATCAACGGCTTCGGCCGCATCGGGCGCACGTTCACGCGACTGACGCTGGAGCGCACCGACCTGGAGGTGGTGGCGGTCAACGACATCACCGACGCAGGGACGCTGGCACACCTGCTCGCGTTCGACTCCACCTACGGCCGCCTGAGCCGCACCGTGGAACACACGCCGGACTCGATCGTCGTCGGCGGCACCCCGATCGCGGTCCTGTCCGAGCGCGACCCGGCCGCGATCGACTGGGGGAAGCTCGGCGCGGACGTCGTCATCGAGTCGACCGGGAAGTTCCGCACCCGCGACGGCGCGGCGCTGCACCTCAAGAGCGGCGCGCGGAAGGTGCTCATCTCGGCGCCGGGCAAGGGCGTCGACCTCACGGTCGTCATCGGGGTCAATGACGGTGACTACGACCCGGCGCGGCATGACGTGATCTCGAACGCGTCCTGCACGACCAACTGCGTGGCTCCCATGGTCAAGGTGCTGAATGACACGTTCGGCGTGGTGCAGGGCTTCATGACCACGGTGCACGCCTATACCGGGGACCAGATGCTGCTGGATGGCCCGCACAAGGACCTGCGTCGTGCCCGGTCGGCGGCGGCGAGCATCGTGCCGACCACGACCGGCGCGGCCCGCGCCACCGGGCTGGTCATCCCCGCCGTGGCCGGGAAGCTGGACGGTGTGGCGCTCCGGGTCCCGGTTGAGGATGGCTCGCTCACCGACCTCGCGGTCGTCCTGGGCCGGGACGTCACCGCCGACGAGGTCAACGAGGCCTTCGCCGCCGCCGCTGAGGCCGGCCCGATGCGGGGCATCCTGCGGTACAGCACCGATCCCATCGTCTCTCGCGACGTCATCGGGGACTCCGCGTCGTGCGTGTTCGACTCGCTGCTGACCCAGGCCTCCGGAACGCTGGTCAAGGTGTTCGGCTGGTACGACAACGAGTGGGGCTACACCTGCCGGCTGGCTGACCTGACCGTCCTGGTCGGCGAGCGCCTGTAACGCTCATGGAAACAGGGCCCCGCCGTGGCCCTGTTTCCATCCCTGCTTCGGGTGCGCGCGGTCAGCGGATCTCGATGCGGCGGCCGGTGATCTGGCTGGGGATGATGCGCACGTAGATCTCGCGCTCACCGTCGGGCCACGGCCAGACCGAGGCGTCCTCCTGCAGGCGGTGCAGTTCGGCCGGGTGCGAGACGCGGTGCGCCGGCCCGCGCACCAGGACGCTCCAGCCCTGGCAGAGCGCCTCGTCGATGTGATCGACCTCGAGCGCGACCTTCTCGTCGGCGTGACCGTCGATGACCGAGCCCTCGGCCGTCCTGATCACGATGGTGTCCGCCAGCACGGCGAAATTGACCGGCACCACGACCGGGCCCGAGAGCGTCCCGAACGCGATCCGCCCGACACCGCCGGGCGCGATCAGCCGGCGGCACTCGTTCGGCATGAGCTTGCTGATGACCCGCAGGTCGGCCGGGCGGCGGTGGCCGGGCGGGACGTCCGCGCCGGCCCCGAGCAGGGCGGCCGGCGTCGTCTGCAGGGCCGCGGCAAGCTGCCTGAGCGCGGCCGGGGTCGGGCGGGCCGGGTATCGCTCCAGGTACTCCAGGTACCGCAGGCTCATCCCGGAGCGCGCCGCCACCTGCGCCGTACTCAGCCCCAACTCCGCACGCCGCTGCGCGATCCGCTTGCTCAGGTCACCGGGGTCCGGCGGCGACGGCCATCCCCACAGGCCTGGCCGGGATATGTGATTAACGGTCATCGGATCGCGGCGCCGCCGGCCCGGTCAGGCCTCGGGCGCCGCTTCACCTCCTCGGCTCTGTCAGCTTTCATGGGGGCTCCCGCCCCTCCTACCACCCACCCTCATCAGGGCGAAGCCTATCGGGGAGTGGCCTCCGCCACGTCCGGCCGGGACGTTCGTCCATCACAGTGATGCCGCCGCTCCCGCCTGGGCCATGGTCCCGCGCGGCCAGGACTTCCGGCACTGGCCGCACAACGACGGCCGTCCCAGTCTGAGGCTTTCTCATGTCCTCTAGCTGGGCGGGGTGATATCCATGATCGAAGTCACAGCGGAGGCCCTGGCTGCTCATCCGTTCCTGCACGGCATGTCCCGTGACCACCTGGCGGTGCTCGCGGAGACCGCCTCGGACGTCACCTTCCCGGCCAAAGAGCGGCTCTTCGAAGACGGCGGCAGCGCCACCCGCTTCTGGCTGCTCCAGTCCGGTCACGTGACCCTGGATCTGCACGTGCCAGGGCAGGGCCGGATGACGATCGACACCATCGGCATAGGCGAGCTGCTCGGCTGGTCGTGGCTGTTCCCGCCCTACCGATGGGCCTTCGGGGCCGTGGCCGCGAGCCCCGTCGAGGCCTTCGAATTCGACGGGCGAATGGTACGGGCCCGCTGCGCCTCCGATCCCGCGCTCGGCTACGAGGTCACCCAGCGGCTCGCGCACGTGGTCGCGAAGCGCCTGCAGGCGACCAGGGTCAGGTTGATCACGGCGTCCAGCCAGTCACCGATCTCGCGGTGACCGGCCGGCAGGGTCCTAGGTCCCGCGATCTGGTGTCCGATGCCTCATGCCGAACGGCCTCCTCGCCAGCCACGCTGAGCCGGAAGGACCGCGATGGGAGGAGGCCCGGTCATGGCAACCAAACCTGTGGTGGTGGGGGTCGACGGGTCCGAAGAGTCGCTGCGGGCCGTCGAGTGGGCGGCGCTCGAGGCCAAACGGCATTCCTCGCCGCTCCGGATCGTGTCGGCACCCGCGCTGGTGCCGCGGATACACGCCTATAACGCCTCGCCGCAGGCAATCGCCAACGCCCTGCGCGGGATAGCCGCACGTGCGCTCGACGCGAGCATCACCCGCTCCGAGGAAGTGGCCCAGGGCCTGCCCGTCACCACCGGCCTGCTGTCCGGGCCGCCGGCGCTCGCGGTGGCGGAATGCAGCGCGGAGGCGTCCATGCTCGTCGTGGGGGCGCGAGGGGCAGGCGGCTTCGCGGTGATGGCGCTCGGCTCGGTGAGCAGGTACGTCGCCAGCCGGGCCCCGTGCCCGGTCGTCGTGGTCCGGGAGGAGAGCATGGCCGTACACCGCGAGATCGCGGTGGGCATCCGCGATCCGCAGGACACCACCCAGACGCTGGCGTTCGCGTTCGAGGAAGCGGCGCTGCGCGGCGCGGACCTCGTCGCCGTCCACACCTGGTTCTGGTTCCCGTCCGCGCTGCATCTTTGGACCGCGGAGTTGCGGCCGGCCGATCCGGACCGGATCGCGGCCGAGATCGCCAGCAGCCTGGCGGCCGCGCTGGGCGAGTGGCGCGACAAGTACCCCGGCGTGCAGGTCCGTCATGACATCATCCACGGGCATCCCGCCCGGGTCCTCGCCAGCTACTCGGCCCGGGCCGACCTCGTGGTGCTCGGCAGGCACGGTCACCCCGCCGACGCGGGCCCTGGCATCGGCTCCATCCAGCACGCGGTCCTCGACCACGCCCACGGCCCCGTCGCTGTCGTCCCCTCAGGAGGAGATCTTCATGAAGACCATCGATGACTTCGAGGTCGCCGGGCTGCGTGTCCTGGTGCGCGCCGATCTCAACGTGCCGCTCGACGGCGGCCGCGTCGCGGACGACGGCCGCATCAGGGCCAGCCTGCCGACCCTGATCGCGCTGACGACCCGCGGTGCCAGGGTGATCGTCTGCGCTCATCTCGGCCGTCCCGGCGGCAAGCCGGATCCCCGGTACTCGCTGGCGCCGGTCGCGGCGCGGCTCGGCGAGCTGCTCGGCGCACGGGTGGAACTCGCCGCGGACCCGGCGGCCGCGCGCGCCGCGGTCGCTACGGACGGCCTGGTCATGCTGGAGAACCTGCGGTTCAACGCGGCGGAGACCAGCAAGGACGACGTGCAGCGCGGCTTGTTCGCCGACCAGCTCGCCGAGCTGGCCGACCTGTATGTGGCGGACGGCTTCGGCGCGGTGCACAGGAAGCACGCCAGCGTCTATGACGTCGCCCTGCGGCTGCCGCACGCCGCCGGCTACCTGGTCCAGGCCGAAGTCGCCGCGCTCAGCCGGCTGACCGCGGACATCCGGCGGCCGTACGTGGTGGTGCTCGGCGGCGCCAAGGTCGCGGACAAGTTCGACGCGATCGGCAGCCTGATCACCGCGGCCGACCGGATCCTCATCGGCGGGGCGATGGCCTTCCCCTTCCTCGCCGCGCGCGGCGGCAAGGTCGGCACCTCCCTGCTCGAGGCCGGCCAGGTCGATGCCGCCGGAGGCTACCTGGATCAGGCGGCACCGGGCCAGATCGAGCTGCCGTCCGATGTCATCGCGGCAGCCCAACGCACCGCCCCGGGCCAGGTGGTGGCCGCCGACGCGATCCCGGCCGACCAGATGGGCCTGGACATCGGCCCGGAATCGGCCGCACGGTTCGCGGCCAGCATCGCCGAAGCCCGGACAATCTTCTGGAACGGCCCGATGGGCGTGTTCGAACTGGCACCGTACGCCGGAGGCACCCAGGCCGTCGCCCAGGCCATCATCGGCAGCGACGCGTTCACGGTCGTCGGCGGCGGTGACACCGGCGCGGCCATCCGCGCTCTCGGCTTCGCCGACGACGCGTTCGGCTACCTCTCCACTGGCGGCGGCGCCAGCCTGGAGTTCATCGAGGGCAAGACCCTGCCCGGCCTGGCCGCGCTGGAGGATCGATGAGCGAGCCCGGGAGAGGCAGCGTCAGGAGCGGCTTCCGCCTGGTCTTGCTGCGCCACGGGCAGAGCGAATGGAACGCCGCCGGGATTTTCACCGGCTGGGAGAACGCATACCTGACCGCCACGGGAGAGGAGGAAGCCACCCGCGCCGGGACGCTGCTGGCCGAGCACGGGGTCTTCCCCGCATTCGTGCACACCTCCCTGCAGCGGCGGACGATCCGGACAGCTGACCTCGCCCTGGCGGCCGCGGACCGCGACTGGATTCCGGTGCGCCGGTCCTGGCGGCTCAACGGGCGGCACTACGGGGCGCTGCAAGGCCGGTACAAGGCCGAGGTGCGCGCCGAATACGGCGAGCAGCAGTTCACGGGCTGGCGCCGGTCTTACGACGCCACGCCGCCACCGCTCAGCACGGCGGCTGAGCACGCCCAGGACCCCCGCTACGAAACTCTCCCGCCCGAGGCCCGCCCGCGCGGAGAGTCTCTCAGGGAGGTTTCCGCGCGGCTGCTGCCGTACTGGTACGACGCGATCGTGCCCGACTTGCGGGCCGGGGGATGCGTGCTCGTCGTCTCGCACGGCAACACGCTGCGGGCACTGGTCAAGTACCTCGACTCCATACCGGATAACAAGATCGCCGGGCTGGACATCCCTACCGGCTTCCCGCTGGTCTACGAGCTAGGGCCGGACATGCACCCGGACGCCCTGGGCGGCCAGTACCTCGACCCGCACGCGGCCAGGGACGCGATCGAAGCCATAGGGAGGATCAGATGAACAGCAGACCGAACGATGAGGCTCCGCGCATCGTGGTCGGGGTGGACGGCTTCGAGGCGTCCAAGGCCGCGCTGCTGTGGGCGATCCACCAGGCCAAGCTGACCGGGGCGGTGGTGGACGCGGTGACGGCATGGCAGGTCCCGGCCGGCAGCGGGCTGGTCCCGGCGGCCGACATGCCCGACTACCAGGACGACGCCCGGATGGTCCTCACCGAGGCGATCACCGAGATGTGCATGATCGACACCGAGGTGCAGGTCCGCCCGCGCGTGGTGGAGGGACGGGCCGCCCAGGTGCTGGTGGATGCCGCTCAAGGGGCGGAGCTGCTCGTGGTGGGCAACCGGGGACACGGCGGGCTCGCCGAGGCGCTGCTCGGATCGGTCAGTCAGTACTGCGTGCATCACGCGTCGTGCCCCGTCGTCATCATGCGTGGCAAGCCAGGGTGAACCAGACGGTCGTGCCAGTCTCGGCGGGCCGGCTGGCACCCGTCGGCCGGCAAGGCCCTGCTCCGCGTCGCAGTGGCTTTACTGGTAGGTGAGCAGGTCCACCCGGTCCAGCTGCAGGATGTCGGTGACCAGGTTGGCAGGCAGCGGCCCGGCCAGCTCGGGCCGGACGTAGGGCACGATCCGGACGGTGAAGTCCTGGCCCGGCTGGACCAGCGCCTGCAGCTTGCCGGTGATCATGACCCGCTTGGACACCGCGGTCAGCTGGTGCTCGGGACGGAAGTCGAAGGCCCGGCGTTCTGCCACCGGCTCGCAGTGCCCCTCGTCGCCCGCGCAGCCGCCGTGCCCGAAGATCCAGAACGACCCGGCGTAGCTGTCGTCGTCGGTCGGGGTGCCCGGCCCGGCGTCCGGGTTGTTGATGAACAGCCGGCCCTCGAAGCTGGCCTTGGAGTGATCGACGCCGTGGAATTCCAGGTCGGCCCGGTAATAAGGCTCGCCGGGCGCGGTCAGCGTCACGGTCAGCGGGTTCGCCACGAATTCTGCCATGTCCGCTCCTGGTCCTCACGTCCTGGTCCTCACGCCGGGGTGGCCGAGCTGGTGGCGGCCGCGTAGTCGTAACCGAGCGCCGTCGTACTCAGCGTATGGGCGACGGTCAGCGTCGGGAAGGGACCAAGCGGATGGTTCAGCGGCACCGACCCGACCCCCGCGCCCGGGTGGGCCAGCTGCCACAGCGCCCACAGCCGGTCGATCATCGTGTGGTGAGCCCAGAAGACCGGGTCGAAGGCGGCCAGCGGGATCTCGCTCATCGTCCCGCCGACCCAGACGTGCACCTGGTTGTGCAGGTCCTCCAGCTGCACGGTGAAGTCGTCGAAGTCCTTCAGTGCCAGTACCGCGGCGACTTGCCCGGCGCTGGGCAGCCCGGCCGGTCCCTGGTTCGGGCCGGCCGGCCCGGGCTGGCGGAAGGTGTGCTCGACCTGCGGCACGTTCTCGTCGTTGAACTGGGCCGCGGGGATGCCTGAGATGGGCGCGCCGGCCAGCGGGTTGGCCGCGCCGTCGGGCAGCTTGGCCTCGGCGTACGCGGCCGGGATGCCGGCCTGGCCGGACCAGTCCCACCAGGGCAAGCTGACCGACTGGCCGGACGGCATCTGGTCCAGCAGGTGCTGCTCGAAGTAGTACAGGTAGGCCCGGTGCCAGGGCAGGAACAGCGGGCTGCCGTGCGTACAGGAGATCGGCAGCGGCAATCCGTGGATGCCTGCCCAGTACCCAAATCCCCGGTCGTCGGACAGTGCGATCATCCTGGTCAGCGCGCTGCGTAGCACGGCGAGCTCGGCGCCCGTCAGCCCGGTGACGCTCTTGCGGTACCGGCGGACCGACAGGTTGGTCTTGCTCACGGCCTGGGCGGCGGGGGCCGCGCTGCTGGTCTCGGTCACGCTCGGCACGATACTCCGGCCGGAGCGGCCGCGCAGCGGTGTCCGGGCGGCTAGCCGCGGCGCTAGCTGGCCGGCGCCGAGGGGGCGATCCCCGCCGCGGCAGCGATCCTCGCCGCCTCCGCCTCCGGGTCGCCGCCCTCGGGCACGCAGATGACGAGGCGGCTGAAACGTCCCGGCGCCATGTTCACCCGGACCGCCGGCCGGTCGCGGTGCAGGATGCAGAAATCGTAGCCATCACCGTGCCGGCGGGTGCCCAGCACAGCGTGCCCGGCAACGCTGACCCCCGCCATCCGCCACCCCCGCAGGCCAAGCCACGGCTTGGGATCGGGCGCCACAGAGACGATGGAGGACAGGCGGACCCGGATGTCACCGTGGAAACCCCAGATCTTCTCGCCCAGGGTGAGATGGACTACCAGGTCCCCGTCGTCGACAATCAGCTCGGCCATCGGGTCGAGGATACGCGCGTCGGCCGGCGTTCCGATCACGCTCAGCGACTGCGGCTGGTCCGCGGCCAGTGCGCAAGTATCCGCCTGATGGACGGCTGTGCGGTCAAGCTCCGATAGATCGGCGACTGTGCAGATCGGGCTGTTCTGGGCGGGTGTCACCGCTGCTCAGGATGGACAGGATGGATAGGCGCGCTGGGGCGCCCGGGTAGCGTCATCGCGCGTTCATGGGCCTCGCGTAGGCTCTTTCACTATGCGTATCGACGCGATCTTCGGCGCCATCGGGCGTTTCGCGGTGCGGTTCCGGTGGCTTGTCGTCCTGGCGTGGATCGCCGCGGCCTTCGGGGCCGTGACGCAGCTGCCGTCGCTCGCCAGCGTCACCAACAACAACAACTCGACGTTCCTGCCGGCCAGCGCGCCGAGCGAGCACGCCGCGGTGCTGGCCGCCCCGCTCGGCACGGCCAACCTGTTCGGGATCCCGGTGGTGGCCGCGCGGTCAGGCGCGCCGCTGGCGCCGGCCGACGTGATGGCGCTGGCCGCGCTGCAGCATCAGCTGGGCACGGTCCCCGGCGTCAGCCGGGTGCAGGACCTCGGCAGGTCGCCCGACGGGCAGGCAGAGCAGCTGCAGGTACTCGCGCAGGCCAGTGGCGGCAACCAGAGCCAGCAGACCGACCTGGTGGACGGGCTGCGCGCGAAGATCGCCAGCGCCGGGCTGCCGGCCGGCCTGCAGGTGCACCTGGCGGGTGATATCGCCGTCTCAGTCGACCAGCAGAAGGCGTCCGGCAACACCGGCGGCAAGGTGCAGGATTTCTCGGCGCTGTTCATCATCGTGCTGCTGGTGCTGATCTTCCGGTCGCTGACGCTGGCGCTGACCACGCTCGCCCCCGCGTTCATCTCGGTGCTCATTTCCGGCCCGCTGGTCGCCGAGGCGGCGAAGCACGGGCTCCAGGTATCCCCGCTGGCCCAGTTCCTGCTGATCGTCCTGGTGCTGGGCGCGGGCACGGACTACGGGCTGTTCCTGGTGTTCCGGGTCCGCGAGGAACTGCGGGCCGTGCCGCACGGCACGGAGGGCGACAGCTATCCGGGCTCCCGCAGCGTCCCCGGCAGCATGCTGGGCGACCTGATCCACGCCAGGCGCCCGGCCGCGGACGCGATCGTCAGGTCGGTGACCAGGGTCGGCGAGTCGATCACGTTTTCCGCGGCCACGGTGATCGCCGCGGTGCTCACGCTCTTGCTGGCCAGCTTCACGTTCTACTCCGATCTCGCCGTCCCGTTCGCGATCGCCATCGCCGTCACCCTGGTCGCCGCGCTGACCTTGCTGCCCGCGCTGCTGTCGATCCGCCTGTCGCTGCTGGCCGCCAAGCGCACGCTCTTCCGGGCCATGTTCGGCAGGCCCAAGCTGCTGCCGTGGAACATCCAGGGCAGCGGCAAGTCGGGCGTCTGGGGCCAGGTGGCCGGGCGCGTCGTGCGGCACCCGGTGCCGACGCTGCTCGCCGGGGTTGTCGTCTTCGGCGGGCTGGCGTTCGCGGTCCTCGGCTACACGGCGGCCGGGTTCGGCGGTAACGTGTCCCCGCCGGCGGGCAGCGACTCGGCCGCGGGGCAGGCCCTGCTCACGAAGCACTTCCCGCAGGCTGCGGCGAACCCGACTAGCGTGATCTTCCAGTTCAGCGACCCGGTATGGCAGGACCCGGTGCCGCTGGCCACGGCGACGAGCAAGCTGCGGGCCAGCGGGCTGTTCACGCAGGTGATCGGCCCGCTCAACCCGGCGGGGGCGCCCCTGACCCCGGCGCAGTACAGCTCGCTGCACGCCCAGCTCGGTCCGGCCAAGGCGCTCCCGGCCGTGCCACCGCCCGGGAGCAAGGTGCCGGCCGCCCTGTATGAGGCCTACCGTGCTACCTCGAACTACGTCAGCCCCGACGGCCGGGTCGTCCAGTACTCCACCGGGCTGAAGGCCGGTGACCCGGGCGGCACGGCCGCGCTGGACGCGGTGCCCTCCATTCGTGCCGTGACCACGGCGACGGCAAAGTCGATCGGCGCGACCGACTCCGCGGTCGGCGGCGAGGCACCCGCCATCTACGACATCAGCAGCATCTCCAACAACGACCTGAAGCGAGTGATCCCGGTCGCGATCGTTGTGATCGGCCTGCTGCTGGCGATAGTGCTGCGCAGCCTGGTGGCTCCGCTGTACCTGATCGCCTCGGTCGGGATCTCCTACCTAGCGGCGTTCGGCCTGTCGGTGCTGTTGTTCGTCGAGATCGGCCACAACGGCGGCCTGGTGTTCTTCATGCCGTTCCTGATGTTCATCTTCCTGCTGGCACTCGGCGAGGATTACAACATCTTGATGATGACGCGGATCCGGGAGGAAGCACGCAGCTTCCCGCTACGAGACGCGGTCACCCGCGCACTGAGCGTCACCGGCACCACGATAACCTCGGCCGGACTGGTGCTGGCCGGGACGTTTGTCGTGTTCGGGATCGTGGCGGGCGGCGGGTCGGGCGGCAGCCAGTTCCGGGACATCGCCATCGGCCTGGCGCTGGGCATCCTGATGGACACCTTCCTGGTCCGCACGCTGCTGGTGCCCTCCACGGTGGTGCTGCTCGGCCGGTGGAACTGGTGGCCATCGAAGATGAGCCGGATCAGCGCGGAGCTGCCCGCCGGGACGGCGGACACGGTGCCCGCCGCCCCGGCGGCCTCCGGCCATGCCGCGGGCGAGGTGGCGGGAGGCGCCACCGGATCCAGGCAGCCAGATCCCCTGCACTGAGCCCCTACGCCGGGCCGTAAGATCTGGCTGGTGGAGCGGAACACCCAACTGGTGCCAGGGAGCCGGGGACGGCTCTCGGTACGGGTGAGCGCGCCTTTAACTGTCGTGAGTTCCCCGGTGGATCCAGCTCGATGGTGGCCGCAGGTGACCTCCGGGGGCGTACCGGCTCCAGGTGCCACCGCCGTGACGTCGAGCTTGCCGAGAACTCCGAGGAGGTGATCGATTGGCGGCTCGTTCACCAGACCGGGTCCTACTCGGCGAAGGATGCGGCCCGGATCGTCGGTCGGCGCGGCTCAGGGCGGGGAGGCACTGGATGCTTCGCCGTGCCCGGCCCCCAAGGCGTTGGTCAACCCTTCGAGGTCCGCCACGGTCACGGTGAGCGCCGAGTGGCCACTTCGGCGAAGCGGTGATGGCACCTTCTCCGCGAAATGGATGCACACCCCCGCGTTGTGGTTCGTTCCAAAGCTCAAGCCGTCGTCGACCATGGATCCGCGAACACCGAACGCGGTCCACCAGCGGTAGTCCCGGGTGATGTGCGCCTCAGTGACGTTTGCCAGCGGCGTCTTGATCTTGAAGAAACCGAAGGTCGCCGAGAGGGAGCCTTCGTCCGTGAGCGTGACGCCGTCCTTTGAACCTCGCAGCCCGAAGGGCACCAACAACGGCAAATATCGCTTGTCAATGGCGTAGGCAAAACGTTTGGACATGATTGGTCCGATCCCCTGCCATGCATGAGCGCGACTGAGCCCAGGTATTGTCCGATCTCCACGTTACTCTCGACTTTCGCAGTTATGCCGCTGGTGCGTCACGTGGTCCGCGGGCGCGGCGAGACGACCGCTACTGGTTAACAGGAATGGCCAGGGTCACGAACTACCTCGGCGGCGCTTGGAGGAATGCCTCGAATTCCGGTAGCGCGGCCGGGTCCTGGAACAGGAACAGGTGCCCTCCTTCGTAGCCGCGCAGTTCGGCTCTGCGGATGCGCGATGCGATCGCGGTGCTGTTCTGGGCCGGCGCGATCGCGTCGTAGTTGCCGTAGCCAACCAGGACCGGGCAGGTGATCGCGTCGAGGCGGTCCCATACGTCATGGCCCGCGCGCGCCTCGAGCTGAGCCGTGTAGGCGGCTGGGTCCGGCTGATCCTGGCCAGTGGCGGTCAGGCCTTCGGCCAGCGCGCGATCTGCCGGGTGCGCCGCAAGCCAGCGCTCGTCCCAGCGGCTGTCAGCCAGCTGGAGTTGCGCCGCAGCCCGCTCCTGAGGCGGGAGCTCCTGCAGCTTCTGCAGCGGATAGGAGAACCCGCCGCCGCCGCCGGCTGAGGTGCAGGCCAGAGCGAGGCGCTCCACCCGCTCCGGATTGGTGACGGCGAACTCCTGCGCCACCATTCCGCCGAAGCTCACGCCGAGCACCCGGCAGATATCCCAGCCGGCGATCTCCAGCAGGCCAACGGCGTCAGCGGCGAGATCGGCCATGGTATAAGGACCCGTCAGGCGGACGCTGCGACCCAGGCCACGGTAGTCCCACGCCAGCAGCTCGAACCTGGCGGCAACCAGGTCAAGCAACGGCCGGACGGTCCGCAAGGTCGTGCCCGACCCGTTGCAGAACAGCAACCGGGGACCACTGCCCCGTTGCTCCCAGTACAGCTCAACCCCATTCACATGACCAGCCGGCATCTCGCCTCAGCCCTGTCTCACCATGGTCAACCGGCAACCTGCTCGCTGACGCTACCCGCATGTCGGCAGCCGCCGACAGGATGTATATCAAGATGGTCTGGGCGAACCCATTCCACGAATCGCTGCTTACGTTCGGTGACGACTGTACCCGCAGCAATGCCGCGAGCCGCATCCGCACTCAGACCCTTACCCGGTCGAGCGAGATGCCCGCGCCCGAACGAGCCACGGCATCGCGACCCGCTGGCCGACCTGCGGGCTGGTCACCGGACGATCAGGACCGGGCGGTCGGTGAGGTGGATTACCTTGTGCGCCGTGCTGCCGAGAATAAAACCAGCCAGGTCACTGCGGCCGCGTGAGCCCATCACGATGACGTCGGCATCGTGTTCTATCGCGTCATCGACGATATCGCGCGCGGCATAGCCGAACAGCGTGGTCCTGACCTCGCCGTGCGCTTTCACGCCGGCCGCAGCGAGCTTCTCGACGACGGCCGAAACCTTGGCGTTGGCGTCGCTTTCGGTTTCATCCGTCATCGCCAGCCCTGTCTTGACCGCTATCTCACGCTCCCGCAAGTGCAAGACCCATACCTCTCCCCTGGAGAGCAGCGCTAGATCGCGGGCCGCGAGCACCGCCCGGTCCGATATCTCTGAATGGTCCACCGCCACGAGGATCTTGTCGTACATGGCCCTATCCCTCCAACGCGGAGTTCCTTAGCGAAGAACAGTCTCTTCCCAGGTCATCCTCACGCCGCGCCATGCTGGTGACCAGGGACGAATGGATGACCGAAAAGGGACCTTCGTCACCGGGACCTTGGTCCCGGCGGGCCCATGCGGAACGCCCCTACTCCCGGGCACACCCCGCGTGACATTTTCGGCGCACCAGGGCCATGCCCTCGGGAGGGCGAAGCACGCGGAGGGACCGGGCACCGATGTCAGCAGACGGCGCGGCCACGATCGTGGTGGGGGTAGACGGTTCTCCGTCGTCGCGAGCCGCCCTGCGCTGGGCGGTCAGGCAGGCCAAGTTCACCGGCGGCACGGTCGACGCCGTCATCGCCTGGCAGATCCCGGTGATGCTGCAGAACTACGGCTGGGCGCCGATCTACATGGAAGAGGCTGGCGACTTCGCCGAAGACGCCAGGAAGAGGATCGACGCGGTGATCAGCGAGGAGATCGAGCCAGCCGACAGCGGACTGGTCAGGAGCCAGGTCGTCCACGGCCATCCGGCGCAGGTCCTGCTAGACGCCGCGGCCGACGCGGACCTGCTCGTCGTCGGCGGCCGCGGTCACGGCAGCTTCGCCGAGGCCCTGCTCGGCTCGGTGAGCCAGCATTGCGTGCATCACGCGCACTGCCCGGTGCTGATCATGCGTGATGAACCCTAGGCTCCCGCGGTTATATCGCTGGTTATATCGCGGCACGATCCCGCTCGCCGGTCCGGACCCGCAGGACGCTGTCCACCGTGCTCACCCAGATCTTCCCGTCGCCGATCGTGTCGGTCCGGGCATGCTTGGCGAGGGTCTCGACCAGGGCGTCCGCGCCGTCATCCGGGACCACTAGGTCCAGCCGGACCTTCGGCAGCAGCGCCCCCTTGCGGGCACTGGGCAGGCCGAGGTCGATGTCGGCACCGTGGGCAGGCTGACCGAACTGACGGCCGAAACCACGGACCTCGCTCACGGTCAATCCGTGCACCCGGCTATCGATCAGGGTCTCGATCAGCTCATCCAGCTTCTCGGGCCTGAGAATCGCCGTAATCAGCTTCATGCCATGCCACCTTATCTCCCGTTTCGGCGTAGCGAATTCATCCGGCCTTACATCCTGCGCATGCGGCGGAACTTGCGGATGTCATCCTTGCCTGCCAGCAGCGCTAGCCCTACGAACAGCAGAACCAGGCAGCCGGCCACCCTCAGCACCGTTCCGATAATGTGCTTCATTTCCTGGGCCCTTCTCCTGCGCCGGGCGCGATCGCCGGGGCCCGGATCGGCGGACACCTGCCGCTCCACCGGCGGCATCGATGCCTGCGCTCAATGTCGCGTTCTGGCGTCTGGCCGGGCTAGGGCCGAAGGCCGGCTCCGAAAGGACCTGGGTCCCGGCCGGTAGCCCCGGATGGCCCTGCCGTCCGGGGTCCCGCGCGCCTAACGTCGAGATCGAAGGTGCAGATGAGTCAGGAGAAATAAGGAGAAGAGAAGTGTCTGGAATCATTGTCGGAGTTGACGGTTCCGGCCACTCGAGGCGAGCCCTCGAATGGGCGATGAAGGAAGCGGCTGTCCGTCGCGTGCCGCTGACGGTGATCACCGTCCATGAGATCTCCGTCGGCTACTGGGGAAGCGGGGTCGTTTACCCGGAGGACCACGCCGTGGCCGAGCACGCGCGCCGGGCCGTTCAACTTGAGGTGGAGAAGGCGCTCGACTCTCTTGGCGAGTCCCGGCCTGAGTCCGTGACGGTTCAGGCCCTCAGCGGTACCCCGGCGCACGAACTCCTGACCGCGGCCCGGGACGCTGACATGATCGTCGTGGGGTCGCGCGGCGCGGGCGGGTTCGCCCGGCTGCTGATGGGGTCGGTCAGCACCCAGGTCAGCCACCATGCGCACTGCCCGGTCGTGATCATCCCTCCGGAAGACCGCGGCTAGGCGTACTGGGACCTTCGCCCGGCCTTTCGGCCCTGGCGGCCGCGGTGGCGACCGAATCGGCTGAGGCTCATGACTACTCGTACTGACCACATCCCGGCAGCACGGCCGGGAGAGGGCCTGCCGCCTGCCGCCCGCTGGCTCGGGCTGGCCGTACTGTGCGTCTCGCTGCTGATTGTCACGCTGGACAACACCGTGCTCAACGTCGCGCTGCCCACATTGGTGCGCGACTTGCACGCCACCACCACGGAATTGCAGTGGATCGTCGATGCCTACGTCATAGTCTTCGCCGGACTGCTCCTGGTCGCGGGCAGCCTGGGGGACCGGATCGGCCGCAAACGGGTGTTCCTGGCCGGCCTGGTGGCCTTCGCCGCCGGCTCGACCTGGGCGGCCTTCTCCGGCTCGGTCGACATGCTGATCGCCGCCAGGGCCAGCATGGGTATCGGCGGGGCCATGATGATGCCCTCGACGCTCGCGATCATCACCGATATGTTCCGCGACCCGGCGGAACGACAGCGCGCGATCGGCATCTGGGCGGGCACCAGCGGGGTGGGCATCGCGCTCGGCCCGATCGTCGGCGGCTTGCTGCTGGCCAGTTTCTGGTGGGGGTCGGTGTTCCTGATCAACGTGCCGATCGCCGTGCTGGGCGGGGCCTGCGCGCTGTGGCTGATCCCTGACTCGAAGAACCCGGCCGCGCTGCCGCCGGACCTGGCGGGCGCGCTGCTGTCCATCGCCGGCCTCGGCCTGCTGCTGTGGTCCCTGATCGAGGCACCGGTCCGCGGCTGGTCATCACCCCTGGTGATCGGCGCGGGGGCCGGCGCCCTGGTGGTCCTGACCACCTTCACCGTCTGGGAGCGGAAGAGCTCGCATCCGATGCTGAACGTCCAGTTCTTCCGGCGCAGGCGGTTCTCCGGCGCGGTCTCCTCGGTGGGCCTGGCCACGTTCGGGCTGTTCGGCGCGCTGTTCGTGCTCACCCAGTACCTCCAGTTCAGCCTGGGCTATTCGGCGCTGCAGGCCGGGGTCCGGGTGCTCCCCGCGGCCGGGGCCATCGCGGTCGTGGCTCCGCTGTCCACCATCGGCGTCCGCGCTGTCGGGACCAAGCTCATGGTGGCGGCCGGCCTGCTGATCGTCGCCGGAGGCCTGTGGCAGCTGTCGACCACCTCGGCCACGACCACCTTCACCGGCATCCTGCCTGGCCTCATCCTGCTCGGCGCCGGTGCCGGCCTGGTCATCCCGTCAGCGACCGAATCGGTCATGGGCTCCCTGCCCAGCGGGCACACCGGCGTCGGCTCCGCGACCAACGGCACGTTCCTGCAGGTCGGCGGCGCACTGGGTGTGGCCGTGATCGGCAGCCTGCTGAACACTCGCTACCAGGACACGATGACGAGCACCCTGGCGCCCTACCACGTCCCGCACGCGATCATGCAGACCGTTCTCGGGTCGGTAGGCGGAGCGCTCGGGGTAGCCGCCCACGTCGGCGGCTTCCTCGGCGCCGAACTCGGCCAGCTGGCCCGCTCCGCCTTCGTCAGCGGGATGGACCTGGGCCTGGCCACCGGGGCGTGCGTGGCCGTGGTCGGCTGCCTGATCGCCCTGGTCGTCCTGCCGTCCAGGGGTGAGCCGGACGCGGACTCCAAGGGTGAGCCGGACGCGGACTGGGACGAGCATCGGGGCCGGGCCACCGCCGCGGGCGGAGGCTAAGTGCCTGCCGGGGCGGGACGCCCTCGATCCGGGCCAGGGACTAAGGACCCGGGAAGCGGTAACCAACGCCCATGACCGTAGCCGGCTCCGCTGACCGATGGTGGTGGGAAGGACAAAGGCATTCATCCCGAACGGACCTGGCTCATGACAACCGAGGCCGCGACTGAAGTCCCCCGGCTGATCAGCATCGATGGGCTCGGTGACCTCTTCGAGGCGCTTGTGGCCGGTGGCTACCGGGTGATCGGCCCGGCGGTCCAGGACGGCGCCATCGTGCTCAGGGAGCTGTCGTCGGCGGCGGAGCTGCCGTCCGGCTGGGGCGTCCGGCTGGAGCCGGGCGGGTATCAGCTGCGCCGCCGCGATGACACCGCGGCCTTCGGGCACGCGGCCGGGCCGCAGAGCTGGAAGCGGTTCCTGCACCCGCCGCGGGAGCGGCTGTGGTCGGCCACGCGCACCGCGGCTGGCTTCGAGGTTTCCGGGGACGATGATGAGCCGCCACGGTACGCCTTCCTCGGCGTCCGGCCGTGCGACCTGCGGGCGATCGCCATCCAGGACCGGGTGCTCGCCCAGCCCGGCTCGCGGTACGGACAGCGGCGCGCCCGGGCGTTCATCGTCGCGGTGAACTGCACCGAGCCGGGCGAGACGTGCTTCTGCACGTCCATGGGCACCGGCCCGGGCGTCGATGGCGCCGCCGGTTATGACCTGGCGCTGACCGAGCTGGTGGACGAGAGCGGGCACCGGTTCGTCGTGGACGTCGGCTCCCCCCGGGGCGCGGACATCCTGGCGCAGGTGCGCAGCGAGCCCGCCGGCGACGACGTGCGGCGGGCGCGGTCGGCGGTCGAGGCGGCCGCGGACCGGATGGGCCGCCACCTGGAGACCGAAGGGCTGCGGGAGCTGATGGCCGCCAGTCATCGCGCCGCACGCTGGGACGACGTGGCCGCACGGTGCCTGACCTGCGGTAACTGCACCATGGCCTGCCCGACGTGCTTCTGCACCTCGATCGAGGAGGTCACCGACCTGACCGGCGAGCACGCCGAGCGCTGGGAGCGCTGGGATTCCTGCTTCGACGTGGACTTCTCCTACCTGCACGGCGGCAGCGTCCGGCCGTCGGCGAAGAGCAGGTACCGGCAGTGGCTTACCCACAAGCTGGGCACCTGGCACGACCAGTTCGGGTCGTCGGGCTGCGTCGGGTGCGGCCGGTGCATCGTCTGGTGCCCGGTCGGCATCGACCTGACCGAAGAATGCAAGGCCCTGCAAGCGGAGCGGGACGCAGTAGAGGGCCCGGTAGAGGGCAGCGCGGAGGAGAAGTCATGACCGCGGTCCAGGAGCACACGATCACGCCGACGGCCCCGGTGCCGCCGATGCGGCCGGCCCGCTACCTGGTGGCGGCGCGCATCCAAGAGACCTACGACACGGTCACGCTGCTGCTGCGCCCGGTGGACGACCCGATCCAGGTGCCCCGGCCCGGCCAGTTCACCATGCTCTACGCGTACGGCGTGGGCGAGGTCCCGGTCTCGGTCAGCGGCATCGGCGAGGCGCCCGGCCCGGTGCTGGTGCAGACGATCCGCGCGGTCGGGGCGGTGACGCGCGCCCTGTGCGCCGCGACGCCCGGTGACATGATCGGGGTACGCGGGCCGTTCGGCACCGACTGGCGGGTAAACGACGCGGGCGGCCGGCACATGCTGGTCGTGGCGGGCGGCATCGGGCTCGCACCGTTGCGGCCGGTGGTGCTGGCCGCGCTTCGGGCCCAGGACCGGGTGGTGCTGCTCGTCGGCGCGCGGTCGCCCGGGGACCTGGTGTTCACCCGCGAGCTCGACGTCTGGCGCAGGCGCGGCGCCGACGTGCGGGTCACGGTGGACCACGGCGAGGCCGGCTGGGATGGCCGCGTCGGCCTGGTGACCGGGCTCATCCATGACGCGATCGCCGACCCCGCGGGGACCACGGCGTTCGTCTGCGGGCCGGAAATCATGACGCGGCTGTCCGCCCAGGCGCTGGTGGACGCCGGTATCCCGGCCCGGGAGATCCTGGTCTCCCTGGAGCGGAACATGCGATGCGGCGTGGCCCTGTGCGGCCATTGCCAGCTCGGGCCGCTCCTGCTGTGCCGTGACGGCCCGGTCGTCAGCTACGCCGAGGCCGCCCCCCTGCTGGCGAAAAGGGAGCTGTGATGGCAGTGCCAACGAAGACCGGGAGCAAGCCCAGGCTGGCCGTGTGGAAGCTGGCGTCCTGCGACGGCTGCCAGCTCACCCTGCTCGACTGCGAGGACGAACTGCTCGCGGTGGCCGGGGCCGTGGAGATCGCGCACTTCACCGAGGCGTCCAGCGCGGTGATGGACGGGCCGTACGACGTGTCCCTGGTGGAGGGTTCGGTGACCACCGAGCGGGACGCCCACCGGATCCTCGAGATCCGCGCGGCTTCCCGGGTGCTGGTCTGCATCGGCGCCTGCGCCACCAGCGGCGGGATCCAGGCCCTGCGCAACTTCGCCGACGTCGCGGAGTTCACCTCGGTGGTGTACGCGCGGCCCCAGTACATCTCCACCCTGGCCACCTCGACGCCGGTGTCCGACCACGTCACGGTCGACTTCGAGCTGCGCGGCTGCCCGATCGACAAGCGCCAGCTCCTCGAGCTGCTGACCGCCCTGCTGGCCGGCCGCAAACCCCAGATTCCCGCGCACAGCGTCTGCTACGACTGCAAGCTGCGCGGCACGTCGTGCGTCATGGTGGCGCACGGGACACCCTGCCTGGGGCCGATCACGCAGGCCGGCTGCGGCGCCATCTGCCCCGCCTTCGGCCGGGGCTGCTACGGCTGTTTCGGCCCGGTGGCCGCGCCGAACCTCACCGCTCTCACCGCTCAGCTGCGGCGGACCGGCATGACTGAGGACGACGTGGACCGGGTGCTGGCCACGTTCAACGCCGCGTCCCCGGCGCTCGCCTCGCACCGGCGGCATCCAGCGGGGTTACCTGGCGTCGTTCGGCGCCTAGGGAAGCTGGCGCAGGAACGGGTCGGCGAGGCGGTGGCTGGTCACGCGGATGCGGGCGTCCACGGCGATGACGCCGTCCGGGCGGGCGATCACCGGGTTGAGGTCAAGCTCGGCGACCTGCGGCAGGTCGTCGGCGAGCCGTGAGACGCGAAGCAGGGTGTCGCGCACCGCGCCGATGTCGGCCGCCTGGCCCTGCGGGGAGGGCTGGGGGGGGCGTCCCCACGGGTCAACACTGCCCGCGTGCCCGAGCAGGGCCGGCGCGGCACGGATGGAGTGGATCAGGTCGTCGGCGTCGGCGCCGGTGAGCGGGGCCAGCCGGGCCACGTGATCACCGAGCACGTCGGTGGCGACCCCGCCGAGCCCGAACACCACTACCGGGCCGAATACGGGTTCCTGGACCACGCCGACGATGGTCTCGACGCCGCCGGTGATCATGGGCTCGACGAGCACTCCGGACATCCGTCCGGCGAACCTGGCCTGCAGGCGGCTCATGGCGGCGCGCACCTCGTCGGCCCCGCGCAGGTCGAGTTCGACGGCGCCGGCGGCGGTCTTGTGCAGCAGGCCGGGCACATCGGCCTTGATCACCACGTGACCGCCCAGGCGGGCCGCCGCCTCGACGGCCGTGTCGGCATCGCCCGCCCGGCGGAACTCCACCATCGGGATGCCGTAGCAGCGGAGCAGGTCGTCGGCTTCTCCGGCGGACAGCCAGCCACCACCCGGCATCCGCGCCAGGAAGGAATCGATGATCGACTGCGCGTCCGCCACGCGCAGGTTGGCCAGTTCCGGGACCGTGCCGGCGGGCCGGGATCGCCATGAGCCGTAGCGGGCGGCCCGGGCCAGCGCCCGGGCGGCCGCTTCCGGGTAGGCGTAGGCAGGCACGGACCCGCCGTCCCGGCCGGTGCCGTCGCCCGGCAGCAGCCGGATGGCCTCGGGCTGGCCCAGCACGACCGCCGCGACCGGGACCGGCAACCGCCCGTCGGCGAGTACCGGGATCAGGTCAGCGGGGCCGCGCCGGACCACCAGAGCGATCACGGCGTCGACATTGTCCTGGGCGGCGGCGAGGTGCAGCGCCTCGCGGAAGGCCTCCGCGCTGACGGCGTCGGTGGTGTCCACCGGGCCCGCCAGGGCTGAACCGGGCGGCAGCACCTCCCGCAGGCGGTTGCGGATCCCCGGGGCCGTCGTGGCCACGGCCAGGCCGGCCTCCGCGCACGCGTCGGCGGCCAGCACGCCGGCACCGCCGCCGTTGGACACGATAGCCACGACCCGGCCCGCCGGGATCGGCTGGGACGCCATCAGCACGGCCGCGTCGAGCAGTTCGCCGAAGCCGGTGGTGGCGATGATGCCGGCCTGCTCGAACAGCGCCTGCCGGGTGATCAGCGGCGCGGCGGCCGCCGCGGTGTGCGAGGCGGCGGCACGCTGGCCCGGGGCCGACCGCCCGGCGTGGACGGTCAGGACGGGAACCTTGGCGGTCACCCGGCGCGCGGTCCTGGCGAACCTGCGCGGGTGGCCGAAGGACTCCAGGTAAATCACCGCTAGCGTGGTGGTGTCGTCCGCCTCCCACCACAGCAGCATGTCACTGCCCGATACGTCCAGCTTGTCGCCGACTGAAACGCACGACGAGATCCCGATGCCCAGCCGGGAGAACTGCTCCACCAGCGCCGCGCCGAGCCCTCCGGACTGGATCACCAGGCCCGTGTGCCCGGGCGAAGGACGCGGTACGCCGAACGTGGCCCCCAGCCCGATCCCTGGCACGGCGACGCCGAAGGAGTTCGGGCCGACCAGGCGCATGCTCCCGCGCCGGGTCGCCGCCAGCAGGCCCGATTCCTGCGCTGGCGTCAAGTCCGAGGTAATCACCACCAGGGACCCGATGCCGCGTCGCCCGCACTCCTCGGCCGCCGCCACGACGCGCGCCGCCGGCACCGCCACCACGGCCAGATCGGGGGCCTCGGGCAGTTCGGCGACCGACCGGACGCAGGGGATGCCCTCGATGTCGCCGCCGTGCGGGCTGACCGCGTACAGGGGCCCGGCGAAGCCGGCGTCGCGGATATTGAGCAGGATCGTGCGGCCGACCGATCCCGGGCGGTGGCCCGCGCCGACCACCGCGACCGACCGGGGAGCCAGCAGGGGCTCCAGGCTAGCCACGTCCGCTTGCTTGTCCCGGCCGGCCACCGCGTCCAGCCAGGTGCTGGCCTCCCCCAGGGCCGCGTTGCGCGGGACCGGCATGGACAGCTCGACCACGCCGTCGTCGTACTTGCGCCGTACCGCCAGCCCTGCGTCGCTGAGCACCCGCAACACCGTGTAGTTGTCCGGCAGCACGTCGGCGACCAGGATCTTTACGCCGCGGGCGCGGGCCAGCGACACCAGGTGCTCCAGCAGCAACGTGGCGATGCCGTGCCGGTGCATGTCGTCGGCCACCGCCAGCGCGAGTTCCGCGGCCGCCGGATCGGCGGTGAGCTCGTAGCTGGCGACCCCCACGACCTTGTCGCCCAGCAGGCCGAGCAACGCCACCAGCCCCGGACCGCCCTCCAGGCACACCCGCTGGGCCTCTCGCTCGGCCGACGCCTTGCTGGCGCTGAAGAAACGGAAGTACAGGTTGTCCGGCGACATGGCCTCGTGCAGCTGCCTGACCGGCCCGTAATCCTCCGGGCCCGCCGCCCGGATGGTCAGGGTGGCGCCGTCGGCCAGCAGCGCGTAAGACTGCCCGGCCCCCGTAAGCGTGGCCAACTGATCACCTTCCACACGATCGGCGGCTGACGCAGGCAATGCGGTCAATGGCCGACGTCTGGGGAGCCGTCGGCCGGCCGGCCGCTCGCGGGCGCGTGCACGGCTCGCGACCGCGCCTCCACCGCCTCTTTCAGCCAGTTCGACTGCTCGGCATCGAGCCGCGGCAGGCTGTAGAGCAGCTCCGCCGTCTGGGTTTCAAGAAGCCGTATCGCAGCCAAGGTTCGTTCGGCGTGTCCGTACGCCACGACCCACCTCCTGCAGCACCACTAGCTCTACTCAGGCCAGCTTTTGCGGGTGTGGCGGATGCTGCGTAGTGGCTTTAGTCCTCCGGTTTCGCCCAACGTCCTTATCTGGGGCGGAAGTCCCTGAACGGGCTACACGTCGACCGTGACGCTGATCTGATCCAGCTGTGCCTGGAGCTGCTCGTCGCTCAGCGCGGCGGCACCAGGCATCATCAGGTCGTCCAGCGCGCTGGCCCCTTACAGGTGCAGGTGTGCCCGCTCGTGGGTCATTCTCTCGACCTCGGAGGCCGCGGCGTGCAGCAGCTTGTGTGCCAGGTCCGAAAGGGCGCGGGCCACGGCAATCTCCGCACCGATCTTCACGACTTCGTGATCGGCGGGGTTGAGCTGGGCCCGGCCACGACCTGTCCGCTGCACGTCACCATCAAGCACAAGACGCGCCTCAGCGTTCGTCTCACCATCGGTCTCGCTGACCGACAGCTGCACCGACCAGCGATCACTCATGTTCATGACAAGCACCTCCGCAAGAGGGGAGCAACGCCCTCACGGCCAGGTTCGCGGCGGCGCGGCAGGGGCCGTAGAGCCCTCCTTCCCAACCGCGAGTGACCTTTGTCATCCAGGATCTGCGCGTCACAGGCGCATCCGCGCGGTCGCCTGCAGGAGGCAATCTTCTCTGCTACGCGGGACGTTGTGCCCTGCCGTGGGACACTCGCCGGGGGGACATTCATCAGTAGGAAAACGACGCCCGGTTCGGTCACCGACGCCGTCCGCACCGTGCGTCCTGCCCGGTCGGCCTTGTCCACCCTCCTGCCGGTCCTTGCCCCAGAGGTCACAGCCGCTAGCCGACACGGGGCGTACGCCTGCCGTGCCGCCGGGTGGGGCAGGAAGGAGCCGGTATGGGCACGTTGACGAACGGGCATCACCGGTGGCCGCCGGGCCTGGTCACGCTGCGCGGGTACCAGCGGCCGTGGTTGCGCGGGGACCTGATAGCCGGCGTCACCGTGGCGGCGTACCTGGTCCCCCAGGTCATGGCCTATGCGGGCGTGGCCGGCTTGCCGCCGGTGACCGGCCTGTGGGCAGCCCTGCCGGCGTTGGCCTGCTACGCGGTGCTCGGCTCGTCACGGCTGGTGTCGCTGGGGCCGGAGTCAACGACCGCGCTGATGACCGCAGTGGCCATCGGGCCGCTGGCGGCGGGCAACCCCACGCGCTATGCGGCGCTGGCCGCGATGCTCGCGCTGCTGGTCGGCTTGCTGGCCGTGGTGGCCTGGCTCGCCCGGCTGGGTTTCATCGCTGACCTGCTGTCGCGGCCGGTGCTTGTGGGCTACCTGGCCGGCGTGGCGCTCATCATGATGGCCGGGCAACTCGGCCGGCTCACCGGCGTGCCCGTCACCGGGGAAAGCTTTATCGCCCAGGTGATCTCCTTCGCCGGCCGGATGGCGCAGGTGAATCCGGGTGACGTCGTGATCGCCGCGGCGGTGCTTGTGTTCCTGTTCGCCGCGCAGCACCGGTGGCCGCGGCTTCCCGGGCCGCTGGCCGCCGTGCTGCTGAGCACCGCCGTCTGCGCGATCTTCGGCCTGGGGCAGCACGGCGTGGCGCTGGTCGGGCATATCCCCGCGGGCCTGCCGACGCCAGGGCTGCCCAAGGTGCACCTGGGTGACGTGCGGGAGCTGATACTGCCCGCGCTGGGCGTGCTCCTGGTGGCCTTCAGCGACGACGTGCTGACCGCGCGGGCATTCGAGCGCGGCGGCGAGGTCATCGACGCGAACGCCGAGCTCCTGGCCCTCGGCGTGTCGAACGCCGGAGCCGGCCTGCTGCACGGCTTCCCGATCAGCAGCAGCGGAAGCAGGACCGCCATCGGGCTGGCCGCCGGGGCGCGCACCCAGGCGTATTCGCTGACCGCACTGGCCTCGATCCTGGGCGTCCTGCTGTTCGCGCGCCCGGTGCTGGCCTCGTTCCCGGAGGCCGCGCTGGGCGCCATCGTCGTCTACGCCGCGGTGCGGCTGATCGATGTCCAGGCGTTCCGGCGGCTGGCCGCCTTCCGCCGCAACGAGTTCGTGCTGGCGCTCGCGGCCTGCGCGGGCGTCCTGGTCTTCGACATCCTGTACGGGGTGGTGGCGGCGGTGGGCCTGTCGGTCGCGGAACTGCTGTGGCGGGTAGGCCGCCCGCACGACGCCATCCAGGGCCTGGTGCCCGGATTGGCCGGAATGCACGACGTAGACGACTACCCGCAGGCGGAGACGGTCCCGGGACTGGTGGTGTACCGGTATGACGCGCCGCTGTTCTTCGCCAACGCCCAGGACTTCCGCCGCCGTGCCCTCGCCGCCGCCGGCCAGGGCCCCGGGCGGGCCCGCTGGTTCGTCCTGAACACCGAAGCCAACGTCGAGGTCGACTTCACCGCGCTGGAAGCCGTCGAGGCCGTCCGCGCCGAACTCAGCCGCCGCGGCACCATCTTCGCCCTCGCCCGGGTGAAGCAGGACCTCCTCGATGACCTCGAGGCTTTCGGCCTCGCCGGGAAGGTCGGCGCCGAGCACATCTTCCCGACCCTGCCGACCGCGGTGGCCGCCTACCGGCAATGGGCCAGCCAGCACCCGCCACCCGGGCCGGACAGCATGACCTGACCACCGCCTCGGCCGGAGGCCGCCCGCCAGGTCATCCGGCTGTGACCACACCACAGGTCGGCCGCCGGGCCTGTCCACCGCAGCGTCATCGCCGCGCTAGGGACGTACCATCGGGCCAGGGCCTCCCGCCAGTGAAGGGAAGTGGGCTGGGATGAGCATCAGCCACCGTATCGCCATTGCTGTTCCGGGTGAAGGCGAATAAGGCGCTGGACCGCGCCGAGGATGGCTGTGCCGGGTGAACGCCTACTTCGGCTGTCACGCGGCCGCCGGTCTGCGTGCCCGGCGGCGGCGCTCCCGCGCCCGTTCCTCCTCGTTAAGCCCGCCCCAGATCCCATGCTTGATCGAGCTCCCGAGCGCGTAACCCAGGCACTGCGCCTGCACCGGGCACGACGCGCAGACCGCCTTGGCTTTCGCTTCCCGGATCTCCCGCTCTCGACGTGGCTCACCGTCGGGGCCGAAGAACAGCAGCGCATCCATGCCCCTGCAAGCGGCCCTGTCTTGCCAGCTCATATACGGCCCCTTCCCGCACTCCAGGCGGCCTGGTCACCTGGCCTTGACGTCCCACGGCACATGTCCGGGTGCGCCTCCCTTCTGCGGCTTACACGATCTCAGGATCAAGACGGCCGTCAGCCTCCCGCCAGAGGCGAAGGTCCCCGCCCGTCCACGCCGTGGGCCTGAGCCCGTGAACTCTGGCACACGCCTGCGAGTTGGCCGGCCCGGCGCGCCTGCCGGCGTGCGCGCCTGCCGGCGTGCGCGCCTCGATGGCCGAGGCCACGGATCCGGCACTTCGGCTGGTGACGCGGCGGACTGGGGCAGGTCGGCGATCACCGCCGACCGGTGCTGCTCGCGGTGCCGACCGGCTCGTTGAGGGAATCCGTCGCCTGGACTCCTTCAGGCGGCCTTGGGCGGCTGATACGGCACTTCCGGACGGAGCGCCTGCGGTCCGGCGTCTTCTGCCGGGGCGTAGCCGGTGAGCAGGATCGCGGCCAGGCCGACGGCGCAGGCGGTCAGGACAAGCGCGGGCAGATGCCCGTCTGGGGCGAATCCGGCGATCGCGAGCCTGGCCAGGCCCACCATCGAGGCGGCGAGGCCGAGCAGCAAGAGCACCGGTGACCAGGATCCGGGCGGCCCGACCCCGGCGGGCAGGCGGAGCATCGGCTGCTCCGCCCACTCCAGGACCAGGACGAGCGGCACGAGCACCACGGTGAGCAGCAGCAACCAGGCGGGCCGCAGTTCCCACCACTGGGCCGTCCCGATGGCAGGCTGGGGCATCACGCCGGTCGGGTAGAAGGCCGCGGCGATGACGATCACCGGCACGAAATGCCACAGGTAAATGGTCATGACGCTGGCGTTCAGGCGCCTGACGCGCGGCCACAGGCCAGGCCCGGCCAGCAGCCGCGACACGGCCGGCTCGGCCGCCAGAAGCAGCCCGACCTGGGCGGCGGCGTACGCCAGCAGCGCGATCGACGGCGGGTTGGTGTTGCCCGAGCCAACCATGTCGACCGTAAAGGGCCCCCACACCACCAACCCGGCCAGCAGGGCCGCTCCACCAGCGGCCAGCGCATAAGGGCACCACCTGGCCCGGGTCAGGGAACGGTCCTGCCAGCCGAAGCCCCACTGGTGGATCGAGCCCCACACCAGCAGGTAGTTGGCGTAACCGATGACGTGCAGGTGCGGCCCGGCCACGCACACATCCACCAGCGCGGCCGCCGCCGCCATGACGGCCGGCACCGCAAGGCCCCAGCGCCGGTGTGCGGCCAGCATCACCGGGGTCAGCGCGATCAGCAGCAGGTAGACCGGAAGGAACCACAACTGCAGGGCGGCGAGCCAGCCGGCCTCGGCCAGCTCGGCCCGGCTCGCGCCCGCCGCCGTGGCCGCCGTGACCGCCAGCACGGCCGCCACCAAGAACACCGCCGTCGGCCACCACAGTCGCATGGCCCGGTCACGGACCCATACGGTCCAGGTCTGCCCGCGGGCGTGATGCGCCGCCCATGACCGGGCGTTGACGTACCCGCCGACCAGGAAGAAGATCGGCATGACCTGAAACAGCCAGGTAACCCACCGTCCCCAGCCGATGTAGTCCAGCGCATCGGCGCCAGACAGCCGCCCGTCCCGGTAGGTCACGGAGATCAGCAGCCAGTGACCGTAGACGACACCGCCAATGGCCACAACGCGCAGCAGATCAGCGTAGCGATTCCGTTCCATGCCGGGAAGAACTCCGTATTAGCAGGAGATCCGCGAAAAGGGTTCTGCAGACCTACGCCTCCAGGGTCCTTGGCCGGGGAGACGATTTCCAGGGAAGGAAGTCCCTTGGATGGCGCCATCCGGCCGGGACGTTAAGCCTGAGCCGGAACTACGCCGGTACGTTCGGGAAAAAGCGTTCGGGAAAAAGCATTGCGGCGGCCGGGGTGGTAGGCCCTGCGGCGTGCTTTACGTGCCATTGGCGGTGAGGGCCGCGGCGAGGACGGCGGCCCCCGTATGTGGTGCGGTGAAGCGACGGTCATGAGAGCTCGTTCTACCCCTCCACCGGAACCGTGGCCGAGCACATCCTGCTGCCGGCCAGCGGGCAGCTTAGGACCAGGCCCGTGGAGCCTCGGTGGACGAGGCCGAAGCGCCGGCCAGCGCGGCGATGAGCGGCTTGGCTCAGCGTGCGCCAAACACTGGCCGGCTGGTAGACCGGCGGCTCATTGCGGCATATCGGCCGGGACGATAAGGCCGTAGTGGCCGTCGTAGCGGTGGTAGATGAGGCTGCCGCGGCTGGTACCGGTATCGACGAAGAACAGGAACTCGTATCCCAGGGCCTCGAGGCGCACGATGGCGTCGGAGACCGTGAGCCTGGGCGCGGGCTGCATGGTCTGTGTAATTGCCGAGGAGAGCGGCCGACGCGGCCGAGGCAGCTGGGCCTGGGCCAGCCGGTAGCCATCAGCCACCCGGTAGATCACGCTGTCCTGACCGGTCAGCTCGTCGGTGAACAGGTAAAAGTCGTAGTCGAGCAGGTTCAGGTCGGCGAGGGCCTCTTCTAGCGTCTTACGGCCTGCCGCGTGCGACCTGCGGCGGATTACCTGCCGCTCTTCGGCGGGGCGCGGGAAGTAGGACGGGTGGTGCGCAGGGATACTCTGATGCCGCCACTCGCCGGGGGCGTCCGCCGGCCGGCCCCCGCGCCGGGCTTCCCAGTTCCGCGCCGAGCGTTCCAGCCGAACCCTGAGCCGACTTGCCATGTGCTCGACCGACTCGCGCATCGTCTGGCCAGCGGCCTGGGCCCGGACAAGCCAGCCGTCGAGATCGACGTTGACTCTCGCTACCGCAGGCAGGTTCACCGCGGGATCCGCGGCCATCGTGAGCGTGACCCGCACCTGCAAGACAGGCTCGGTGGCCAGCCGCAGCGCCGAGTCGATCTTCGCGATGGCCAGCTCCGACATCCCCTCCGGAACCGCGCCCTGGGTCTCAATCTGTACCTGAACAGGATGCGTGCCTTTCATGGCTGACCTCCCGTCTGGTTCGGTGGTTACCGGCGCGGCCGACCGCGGCCGACCGCCATGTCGTCACTGTCCCGTCATCGGGAATCGGAGCCGCGCGGCGATCCGGAACGGGGCGTCGCGGATGGCTGAGAACTGTCCGCCGTCCTGCAGAGTCCGGTGGACCATCTCATCGATCAGGTCCGGGACCGGCTGCGCCGCCGTTTCCCAGTCCTGGCAGCTGTCAGCGGCGACGACGAGCAGGCCGCACCGGCCGCACACGTAACCGGGGACAAGCCCGTCATCTGGAACGACCAGGTGTTCCACCGCGTGGCCGTTGACGGCGGCCAGGCAAGCGGGCAGGCCGATCGCGGCCGGGCCGCCCGGCGGCGTCTGCAGGATCCTGGCGGCAAGGCGCTGGGCACTTTGGTCAGTCCACCGAGCGATGACGGGCGCGGCCAGGTCACGGACCCGTGCCGGGGTGAGGGTGTGCGGATCGGCGGTGAAGCTTCCCGCGAAGGCCTCTCGCACCGCCGACGGCAGGCTGGCCAGGAATTCCGGGATTCCATCCTCATGCCCGCCGATGAGCAGCGGCTCCTGCCCACCGTGCCGCATGACCTGCTCCAGGAGAGCGGCGGTGTCGCGGTAGTGCTGGCGGGACAGCTGGATCATCCGCTGCTGGACGTGGTAGGTGTCCAGGCCGTACCAGCCGCCGAAACCCGGGCTGGGAACCCCGGCCGCGGTCGGCGTGGTAACCGTCTCGATCTCATCCCCGGTGATGGTGAACACCCATGCGTGCCGCCTGTCCACCACGGCCACGCGGTAGGCCGGGCACCGTTGCAGGGCCGCCAGCAGCGGCCGGATATGCGGCCTGGCCGCGAGCACCGCTCGTTCCGGGACCTGGCAGCGCAGCGGCAGCACCTCGAGCAGGCCAAGATCGGCACAGGCGAAGATCGCCACGCTATGGCCGAGCCAGTCGCGGCCGTGCACCGCCACCTTCGCTCGCACCGCACCGCGGTCCTCGTCCCGAAGCCGCCCGCATTCCTCGCCGACCGGCCCGCTGGCTGCCGCCGCCATGAGGTCACCGACGCGCGCAGGCAGGCCGCGCAGTTCCGCCGGATCCACCGGGACGGTCAGGTAAAGCGACAGAACCGTCGGCTCCGGGGCGTGCATCCTGGCGAGCTTGTCGGCCTCAGCCCAGCTGATCATCACGCACCTCCTCCTGACGCTACCTGTGACCAGCATGTGACGCGGTGAGGGCCGATACTAGGGCCGAAATCCCGGTTCCCCGGGACCTTCGTCCGGCCAGGCGCCTCGACAGCGCGAATCTGGAGTCCGTATCTCAGCTGAGCCTGGCCTGCGAGGCTCACCGGCCGTTCCCGGCCGGTGAGCTGGTACGCAGCCCGGCGCGCAGCAAGGCGAGCCGCAGCTCCTCCGTGGTCACCAGCCCGGTCACCCGCCGGTCTTCGACGACGACGGCAAGCAGCTGGCCACGCAGCGGCGGGCGGCTCAGCAGCGAGCTGGCCGGGGAACCCGGGTCGGCGAGGTAGGCCGACGGCACCGGCGTGGCGATTTGCCCGAGCCGCGTCGTGGCGCGGTCCGCGTCCGGGACGCGCGCCAGGGCCCCGGCAAAGACGACCCCGGCAAGGTCGCCGCCCAAGCTGACGATGGGAAACACGGTCTGGTGCGAGGACAGGACGACCCGGCCAGTGAAGTCAGCCACATCGCTCCAGGCGGCCCCGATGTCCGGGTGAGGGAGCATGATGTCGCGCACGAGCAGCCCGGCCAGCGCTTCCCTGGCTGCATCCGATTGCTGTTCGGCGCGGGCCATGGTGACCAGGAACCAGCCGATCAGCATCAGCCACAGGCCGCCGATGCCTCGCCAGGCCAGCAGCTCAAGCACGCCGATGGCGCAGATCCCGATGCCGAGCACCTGCCCGGACCGGGCTGCGGCCCGGCTCGCGCGCTGACGGTCGCCATACCACTTCCAGAGTAGTCCGCGCAGGATCCGGCCGCCGTCCAGCGGCGCGCCAGGGAGCAGGTTGAAGACGGCCAGCGCCACGTTCATCATCGAGAGCCACGCCAGCATCGCGGTGACCACGGCCGGGCCGTGCCACGATCGGTCCAGGATCGCGGCGCCGCCGAAAACGAGCCCGGCGGCCAGGCTCGTCACCGGGCCCGCGATGGCGATCTGCAGATCGGCCCGGGCGGTCGGCGGTTCCCCTGCCAGCTCGGCGATCCCGCCCATGGCCCACAAGGTGACCGATCGCACCTGGACGCCACAGCGCCTGGCCACGATCGCATGCGCGATCTCATGAGCCGCCAGCGCCGCGATAAACAGGACCGACCCGGCCACGGCCACCGCCCAGTACAGGCCGGCGGACTGGTGCGGGATGGCCGTCGGCAGCACGCCGAGCAGCATGTCGGTGATCAGGGCGGCAATCACCACGACAGTCCAGTGCATCCCGATCGGGATGCCGGCTATCCGCCCGAGCCGGATGCTCTGTCTCATCTGCCGGTCGCTTCCTCACATCTTCATTCCAGCCTGCCCGGCGAGCTTCCACCTGGACAGGGGCATACTTCCTAGCCGGGCGGGACGTTGGGTCAAGGCGGCATCGTGCCTCCGCGGGCCCTTGGTCCCTGGGCAGGCCGGACCGACCAGAGCAGGCTGGAGCCATGACACAGCCCTGACACAGGTGGTGACTCATGGGCGACAACGCGTGCGATGACGTCTTCGAATGGGCCGCCAGAGATCCGGACCGCGCAATGTTCGCCGCGAAGGCGGACGGCGCATGGCAGCCGGTGACGGCGAAACAGTTTGCCGACCGGGTCACTGCGGTCGCCGCCGGCCTGATCGCCGCCGGGATCCAGCCCGGTGACCGGATTGGCCTGATGTCGGCCACCAGCCTGGACTGGGTGGTGTGCGACTTCGCGATCTGGACGGCCGGAGCCGTGACCGTCCCCGTCTATGAGACCTCGTCGGTGGAGCAGATCCGCTGGATCCTGGCCGACTCGGGCGCGGTCGCCGTGTTCGCGGGGGACGCGCGGTGCGCCGAGGGCATCCGGGCCGCGCAGGCGGCGAAGGTGGAAGCGGTGTGGCAGATCGACGGCGGCGGCCTGGACGCGCTGGCCGCGACCGGGCAAGGCGTCACCGCCGGGGAGATCGACCGCCGCCGCGATCCGGTGACCGCCGCGACGCTCGCGACCATCGTGTACACGTCGGGGACCACGGGACGGCCGAAAGGCTGCATGATCAGCCACGGCAACCTGAGCGAGGCGGTCCGCGCCGTCACGGGCATACCAGGGGTCCGTGAGCGCGTGCTGACGGAGGGCTCCTCCAGCCTGTTCTTCCTGCCCTTGTCCCACATCCTGGCCCGGGTGGTCGCTCTGTGCCTGGTGCACGACGGCCGGCGGACCGGTTTCCTCTCTGATCCCGGCGAGTTGCCCGCGGAACTCGCCGCCTTCCGCCCCACGATCCTGCTCGCGGTGCCCCGCGTGTTCGAGAAGGTGGCCGCTGCGGCCCGCGAGCAGGCCGAAGCCGAGGGCCACCGCCGGCTGTTCGCCGCCGCCGAGGCCACCGCGATCGCCTACAGCCGGGCGGGACACCGGGCAGGCCCGCTGCTCCGGCTGCGGCACGCGGTGTTCGGCCGGCTGGTCTACGCGCGGCTGCGCGCGGCGCTGGGAGGACAGGCGGCCTGGGCGGTCAGCGGCGGCGCGCCGCTGAACCAGGAGCTCGGGCATTTCCTGCGCGGCGCCGGGATCACCATCATGGAGGGCTGGGGGCTGACCGAGACGACAGGTCCGGTGACCATGAACCCGCCCGCGGTCCAGAAGATCGGCTCCGTCGGCCTGCCGCTGCCCGGCTGCGCGGTGCGGATCGCGCCCGACGGCGAGGTCGAGGTCACCGGACCGGTCGTGTTCGGTGGCTACTGGCACGACCCGCAGGCCACCACCCAGGTGTTCGACGGCCGGTGGTTGCGCACCGGCGACCTCGGCCGGTGCGACGACGACGGGTTCCTCTACATCACCGGCCGGAAGAAGGACCTGATCATCACGGCGGGCGGCAAGAACGTGGTGCCCGCGGTCCTGGAAGACCGGCTGCGCGAGCACTGGCTCATCGAGGAGTGCGTCGTCGTCGGCGACCAGCGGCCCTACATCGCCGCGCTTGTCACGCTGGACCAGGCGGCCTTCGCCCGGTGGCAGCGGCGGCAGGGCAAACCGGCCAGCGCGACCGTCGGCGACCTGAGCCAGGACCCGGACCTGCTCGCCGCCGTGCGCGAGGCCGTGGACCGGGCTAACACGGCCGTATCACGCGCGGAAAGCATCAAGCGGTTCCGCATCCTGCCCGGCGGCTTCGCCGTCGGCGCGGAGCTGACCCAGACCCAGAAGGTCCGTCGCGACTACGTGCTGGCCAAGTTCGCCACCGACGTCGAGGCCCTCTACGCGTGACCAGTCCCAGAGAGGACCTTAGCCTGGCCGGCCCGGGACCTACCGCCCTGGCGTGGACGGCTGGCCACCGTGGTCTTCGCCGCCGGCCCGGCCGGGTGAGCCATCGGCTTAACGGCGCAGCGGCAAGGACCCACGGCCGCACACGGAGGGAACTATGCCTCTATGGCCGCTCCCACCGTCATGCCACCGTTTATTACATGAAGGGCCGGTTTCTACGACGCAACACCGTGACACGCGCCATGCGTGCCGAGCTGGCCGACGACCTGGCCCGGCTGGGCAGGCCGATCGCGGTCAACGACCGGGCCTGCTGCTGCCCGGCCCGGCCGATGGTCACCGTGGTGATGCCGCCGACCGCCAGCCGCCCGTACCCTATTGACCTGCTGCTATGCGGCCACCACTACCGGGCCAGCGAGGCCGCGCTGCGGGCCGCAGGTGCCACTGTCTACGATCAGGCCGGCGCAGCCGTCACCGGCGACGCCAGCGATCACCAGCATTCCCGCCGCCAGCCAGCTGGGGCCGCGCCACGTCCGTAATCGACAAGCCATACGTCCCGAACGGGCTCGGCGACGTGGTCCGCGTACGCCTCAACCTGCTGGCTGGTCAGCAGTTGCGGCCGGCCGGTACGGTAGCGAAGGCGGGGTGGGCCTCTCGGCATCACCGCTTGTGACCTAAGACCCTGCCCGCCTCCCTCGGCGCGGGGGCAGCATCTCTCGTCATGAACACACCAGCGGAAACAGGCGGTTCGCCCGGCACGGCTACAATGGAGGAGCGCGTGCACCGGCTTGAGGTGCAAGCAGATGCGCTCGCCGAGGCCATCGAGGTGCTGGCGCGAGGCCTGGCGGGCGGGCCGATGGCAGAGCCACGGAACAGGCATGCCGAAGAGGCGGCCAGGCGCGCCCATGAGCTGCTGCTCCTCGCCAGATCAGTCCCGCCGGACCGTCCCTGAGCCTGACCTTCCGGCTTGCAGGCACGCGACCGGACGTGCGCGTAGGCCGCGCCACGGCCGGAACGCCGGCCGTCGCGGCCGACCTGAGGGCTCATGGTCCTCCCCTGCCGGGCATTTAGTCTCTGCCGGCGGCCGTGGTCAGGGGAGATGCTTGCTAGGTAGCCAGGTCAGCGGAAGTGATGATGATGAGCAGGCAGGACCGGGATGACAGGCGCATCGTGGTCGGCGTGGACGGATCCCCGTCCTCGATGGCGGCGCTGCGCTGGGCCATTCTTCAGGCGGAACTAACCGGGTGCACGGTGGAAGCGGTGACCGCGTGGCGGTTGCCGTCCAGGTACGGCTTCGCGGCAGTCACAGACCGAGCGAGAGACTTCGAGGGCGATGCGCGCAAGATCCTCGCTGATGCGCTGAACGAGGTAAACAGCGTGGAACCCGACGTGATCATCCGCTCATCCGTCGTGGAAGGGCATCCCGCCGAAGTGCTGGTGCGGGCCGCCCGCCGGGCGGACATGCTGGTGGTGGGCAGCCGGGGACATGGCGGATTCACCGGGGCGCTGCTCGGCTCGGTCAGCCAGTACTGCGTGCATCACGCCCCCTGTCCTGTCCTGGTCATCCGAGGGACCGGCTGGGGCGGTCAATGAGGTAACGGCTGACTCGCCCTTGGAGGCAGGGCCATGTTCACCACCTGGCATGCCGGAACCGCCTTCGCCTGCGCGATGGTCCTAGCTGCTGCGCTGAGCGTGACGGTCTCAGCCGCCGGGTGCCGGTCGGTTCCGCTGCAGGAAGGACCAGCAGGCCCGGTCGCCGTGATGCCAGGAGGGAGCGTGGCTCGGCCGCCTGCGGTGACCGGCGTGCCTGCCGCCACCGGCTGCCCGGCAGCGCCCTACGGTGCCCGCTTCTATGCCCCGGGCAGTTCCAAGACTGTGGCTCTGACCTTCGACGACGGCCCGGGCAAGAGCACGGCGGCCATTCTCGCGATCCTGGCGCGTTACCGTGTCCCCGCGACTTTCTTCAACATCGGCGTGAACATGCCGCCCCGGCCATCGCTGGTGCGGGAGGAGGTCAAGGGCGGCTACGCGATGGGCAACCACACCTGGAACCACCCGGACATGGCCGCGCTGTCCGCGGTGCGGCAAGCCGCCGAGCTGGACCAGATGAGCGCCGAGCAGCGGTCCATTGCCGGCACCGTGCCGTGCGCGTTCCGGCCGCCCTATGGCGACTACGACTCCACCACGCTGATGCTGGCGCAGCAGCGGCGGATGGGCGTGTGGCTATGGTCGGTAGACACCCAGGACTGGATGGCGGAAGGCTCGGGCTCCTCCTTCTGGGTGCACCGCATCATCCGGCTGGCCGAGCAGGAGGGCGGCGTCCTGCGCCACCCGATCGTGCTGATGCACAACCAGCCGATAGGGAACCCGGCGACCGTCAGCGCATTGCCGGCGATCATCCAGTTCTTCCGCTCGCACGGCTACCGCTTCGTCGCGCTCTAGCTCCTTCAGGTCGCTAGCTCCTAGCTAGGCGGCTTTGCGCGGCACCTCCGGGCGGACCGCTTGCGGTTAGGCGCTTTCGGGCGAGGCGCGGCCGGTGAAGGGTCGCGTCCAGGCCTGCGGCGCACGTGGTGAGGACAGGCACCGGCACGTGCCCCCCGGGTCGGGACCTGGGTTAGCAGTCAGCTTTTACGCAATTGAGGAAGAGTCAGGACGAAAGTCCTTTGTTCTAGGGCCATTCGGCAGCGGTGGGTATCGAGGGGTCTGCCGCTGGCGGGGGCTGGCTGCGCTATTATGGATTATAGGAGGTAAGCGCCACACAGACGAGGAGAGCGCTACATAGACAAGGAGGAAGAAATGATACTAACCGATTCGGCAACCAGTCATCGCGTGCCGGGGCCGGTCCTGTCGAGAGATGGGGATAGATTCGCAGCCTGGCTCGCGGATCTAACTTGGGCAAAGCTATTTCCAGAGGGACGAGATCTCTATTACGATGGCGAGTGCCCAGATAAGTTTACCGAGGCTATTCGAGAAGAATTCGGCTTCGATCCGTCTGCCGATCCGCTGTGGGGAAAGTGGGTCGAAGGCGATCACGGCGAGCCCGGATTCATTTCGTATGGATTCCACTGCCCGGCCAAGCATATAGATGCCATCTATGCCATGCACGGCAGTCACCGATTCCCGGGTCGGGTGCTAATCCTGTGCCGGTAGCTGGAAGCCTGGCGTCCCGAGTCGTTCCGGTGTCGGGCCACCCGGCCAGCATCGGGGCAGGCATCGTGGGGGTCACGGCCGGAACCCCGGCCGCCGCGGTCGGCCTGGAACCCGCGATGTGGTCATGTCGCTCGGCGCCCATGCCGTCACCTCAGCAGCAGGCCTCCGGTTAGCGATCGATGCGTACCGCCCCCGGAACACGGCCAGTGTGGGCTGGGTAGGCCGGTCAGGCCAGGCTCACACGGCAACCGTGGTCTTTACCGCAGCCCCGGTCGGCGGCTTGGCACCGCTCATGTCGATGGTGATGGCTTGCGGCCATGGCGCCTGCGTTGTGACCATTTTCTCCGCCACCACGGGGGCCTGCGTCGTAGGCAGCGCAGGCAGCTGATCTTCGCGCGCACGAACGCCCGTACGCGATGTAGTGGTGACGCAGCGAGGTGGGCGCGGGGTCACCGGGCGGTGAGTATCCGCGCGACCTGGCGGACCGCGGCGCTGAGAGGCGCCGACTGGCCGGCATCCGGCGCATCGCCACCAGGTGATCGCATACCCGGCCAGCCGAGTCGAATACCTCCATGACGCCCAGGTACACATCGGGGGCGAACCGCCGGTTGGGCTCGGCCTCGCGCTGGCACGCCGCCGCGCGAGCTTCCGGCGTGCTGAAGTCCAGGAAGCCGAGGTTGACAGGCTTCTTCAGCTTGTATGCGCGGTCTCCGGCGAAGAACACCACGGCCGAATGCGTTTCCGTCACAGCTGCGCATTGATCCCTATCGATGACGCGCTTCTCGTCGATGGCGGGTCCGCCGCTGCGTAGCGGTACAGAATAGCCAGTTATGGGCTCTACCGCGACGGAACGTGGCCGTATGGCCTGGTCCTAGTCATAGATGTACACCGGGGTGCCAGGCGCCTTGACCAGAGTGTGGAAGAAGGCGGCAATGTCCATCGGGATCCGCACGCAGCCGTGCGAGACGGGCTGCAGCGGCACGTAGGTGTCGCCGTGGATCGCGTAGGCGGTGCCGATGAAGAACACCGGGTTGTACATCTGGCCGAGCGGCACGGTGACCCAGCCGGGCATGAAAACGGTGGTCGTGAAATGGCCGACTGGGGTGATGGCGTAACCGCAGGAGCCGTCACTGCAGTAGTAATACCCGCCGCCGGCGGAGACATGGCTGACAAGTGACAGCTTGTCGTTCCGGTAGAGGAGCAGCACCCGCAGGCGGAGGTTCACCTCCACCCGTAGCGCACCGCCGCGCGGATCGCGCGATTGCGGAGCGCGGGGGCTCACCAGCGCGTGCTCTGTAAGCGGGCCGACGATGCCATCAGCGCTCAGCCCCTGGACCTCCTGGAACGCCCAGACCGCTTCCAGCGTGTCTGCGCCGAACTGGCCGTCCGCCGGGCCCGGGTAGTACTCGAGCTGCGCCAGTCGTTGCTGCAGTGCCCTGACGTCGTTGCCGTGCATGCCGTACTCAAGCGTGCGCTTGGCCGGCACGTACGCGGGCGACGTCACGCGGGCCGCCGCCACCTGGACGGTTGCCGCGGCCGGCGTCCACCCGGCCGCCGATGCGACCCCCGGCACCGCGCCGGCGAGCGCGATGCACGCCACCGCGACGCTGCCGGCCACGGCACTGCTGATATGCAAGAACCTGGTCATGACCCGCCACCTTCTCGTCCCTTCAGCTTCGCCTTACCTGGCAGGGAAGCTGGCCGCATAGGGTCCCAGGGCAGGCAACCGCGGACCAACGTCACGTTCTGCTCCGACCCTCCTACGTCGTGTACTACCTGCGCGCCCTCGGCTACCGGCTGCCCGACTTCGAACAGACCGGCTCGAACTTCGGCGCGGACCTGGAGCACGAGACCCCGTTCGGAATCGATACCGGACGGGGCACGATGATTGCCGACGGCGCCACCCTCGCCTCTCGGCGATCAGCGTGGATGTCATCTAAGGCCGGCCTGGGAGTCCGGCGGTAAGCTCCGGTGATGGCCCAGCAGTTTGGTGTCGCGGATCTGCTTGTACGTTGCCTGGAGCGGGAGGGCGTCACTGTCGTTTTCGGTATTCCGGGCGAGGAGAACATCGGGTTCGTTGACGCCCTGGCCCGGTCGTCGATCCGGTACGTGCTGGTGCGCCATGAGCAGGCGGCGTCGTTCATGGCGGAGATCTATGGCCGGGTCACTGGCCGCGCCGGGGTGTGCTCGGCGACGCTGGGTCCGGGCGCGATCAACCTGCTGCTCGGTACGGCCGACGCCACGACGAACAGTTCGCCGGTGGTGGCCTTGTCGGCGCAGGTCGGCCTGAACCGGATCTACAAGGAGTCCCACCAGAGCGTCGATCTGGTGTCGATGTTCTCGCCGGCGACCAAGTGGGCGGATGTGATCCTGACCCCGGGCGCGGTCCCTGAGATGGTCCGCAAGGCGTTCAAGCTGGCGCAGACCGAACGTCCCGGCGCGGTCTACCTGGCCGTGCCCGAGGACGTCGAGGCCATGGGCGTGCCGGAGGGGCTTGCTCCCCTCAACCTCAACATCCCCCGGCCTGACGAGCCGTCGGCAGCGCAGATCGAGCGGGCCGCAGCGGTGCTGGGCGGCGCCCGTCGGCCGGTCGTCCTAGCTGGTCACGGGGCCGCCCGCGCGCGGGCGGCGGGCGCTTTGCGGCGCTTCTCCGAGCAGCTGGGCTTGCCGGTGGCTACCACCTTCCACGGCAAGGGCGTGTTCCCCGACGACCACCCGCATGCCCTGGGGGCGGTGGGGTTCATGCGGCATGACTACGTCAACTTCGGATTCGATGAGGCGGACGTGATCGTCAGCGTCGGCTATGAGCTGCAGGAGTTCGACCCGGCGCGGATCAACCCGGGCCGGGACAAGCGGATCTTGCACCTGAGCCGGCTCCCGGCCGAGGTTGATGCCAGCTACGACGTCGAGGTCGGTGTCCAGGCCGACATCAGCGCGACCCTGGACGCCCTGGCCGCCGCCACCGCCCGCCGGTGGCAGCCCGGGGCCAGCGGCGAGAAGATCCGCGCGCTGCTGGCAGGCGAGCTGGCGCGCGGCGCTGCCGATGACAGCTTCCCGCTCAAGCCCCAGCGGATCGTGTCCGACACCCGGGCCGCCCTGGGGCGCGCCGACATCGTCCTGGCCGACACCGGGGCGGTGAAGATGTGGATGGCCCGGCTGTATCCCACCTACCAGCCGAACACCTGCCTGACCTCTAACGGCCTGTCCGCCATGGCCTTTGCCCTGCCTGGTGCCATCGGCGCCAAGCTGGCCGAGCCCGGCCGCCGGGTACTGGCCGCGGCCGGCGATGGCGCATTCCTGATGAACTCCCAGGAGATCGAGACCGCCCTGCGCGAGCACATCCCCCTGACCGTCCTGATCTGGCAAGACGACGCCTACGGGCTGATCAGATGGAAGATGAACCTCGAACTCGGCCACGACGTCGCCACCGGCTACTCCAACCCCGACTTCGCGGCCTACGCGGAAAGCTTCGGGGCCCGGGGGTACCAGGTCAATTCCGCCGGTGACCTGCTGCCCATCCTCACCGAAGCCCTCGCCGCGGACACCGTCTCGGTGATCGCCTGCCCGGTCGACTACTCCGAGAACCTCCGGCTCACCGACACCCTCGGCGAACTCACCGGGCCCTTCTGAGCACCACGGGCAGAGCCGGTGCTCCCGGCAACCCGGCCGCCCGGCCGCCCGGCCGGCTCGCATGGCAGGCGGGCGCGGGATCACAACCTCAGTGACGTCGAAACCCGGCCGAGAAGCGGAATCTGCAGGATGCGTAGGTGACATTCGGCCCGCCATGGACTGACGTTGGCCCTGATCGGTCAGGCTTCCGGCGCCGGATCATGGGCGGCAGGCTGAGCGAGAGAAAGAAACGCACGATGGCCGACCAGAAGCTGCTTACGCAGACGCTGCCGGAGTTCGCCTCGACCTTGGTGAGGGACCTCACCATGACCGGGACGCAGGTCGCACCGTCAGCCTCCGCCCTGGAGCGGGCATTCAGGTATAACCGCCCGTGGCTGCACCTCCTGCTGGCAGGAGCCAGGGTCGCGACCGGCCAGACGCCCAAGGACGTGATCTGGACCAAGAACAAGGCCACGCTCTACCGCTATGTCCCGTTGGGGGAGACCCATTCCGTCCCCGTGCTGCTGGTCTATGCGCTCATCGACCGGCCCTTCATCCTGGATCTGATCCCGGGCAACAGCTTCGTGGAGTACCTGGTCGAGCAGGGTTTCGATGTCTACCTGCTCGACTGGGGGATTCCGGGCGACGAGGACCAGGCGCTCTCGTTCGGCGACTACGTGTTCGACTACCTCGCCGAGGCGGTCAGGCAGGTGCTCCGCACTTCCCGCGCCGAGGCGGTCACCCTGTTCGGGGCCTGCATCGGGGGCCTGCTCGCCGCCATGTACGCGGCCCTCTTCCCCGGCTGCCATCTCCGGAACCTGATCCTGTACGCCACCCCCATCGACTGCTCCCCCGAGCACCTGGGGTGGTTCCGCTGGATCACGGCCCCGGGCGTCCGCCCCGAATGGCTCGTGGCGCTCTTCGGGAACGTGCCCCCCGAATTCGTCGGCAGCACGCCCCGCCCGGTCAAGTGGATCGGTGACTACCTCGGTATCTTCCTCGGGCGGGGGAACCGCCTGAGCCGGGACCCGTCGCTGGCGACCTGGATCGCCCTCGATCAGTGGGTGAGCCAGGGCATCCCTTTCGCCGGCAAGGCGTTCCGGCAGATGATTCACGACCTGGTTCAGCACAACAAGCTCGTGAAGGGGGAGTTCCGGCTGCGGGGGCGCCCCGTCGACCTCAAGAACATCACCTGCTCGCTGCTGAGTATTGCAGGCACGCAGGACATCATCTGCCGGGTGCCGCAGGCCGAGGCGATCATGCGCCTGGCCGGCAGCCAGGACAAGGAGTTCTGCGTGCTGGAAGGCGGGCACATCGGCATGCTGACAGGTGCCGAGGCCAGGCAAGGGCTCTGGCTCAAGGTCCACCGCTGGCTGCAGGCTCGCTCGCAGTAGTTCCCCCAAAGGAGGGCTTGGTGCTGCTGGAAGGTCCCTGACAGGACGTTACAGATCTGCCGGTTATGGCTCGCGTACCTAGTGGCCGCCGCGAGGTGAGCAAGGTCAGCAGGCCGCCACCGACCAGCGGCTTCGTACCGAACCGCCTGGCCAGGATGGCCGAGAGCGGAGCGATCACCAGCAGGATCGCGGCGACAGGCGCGATGGACAGACCGGTCCGCAGCGGGCTGTAGCCCAAGGCGAACTGCAGGTACTGGGTGATCAGGAAGAACATGCCCAGCAGCGCGAACAACACCATCGCCAGAGCCGAAATGGCGACGGTGTAGCGGCGGTTGCGGAAGAAGTGCAGGGGGAGCATGGGGTGGCTGGTGTGCCGTTCCCACACGATGAACGCCGCGATGATCGCGGCGGCTCCGGCCAGGGCCCCGAGGATCATCGGGGAGGTCCAGGCCCGGTTAGGCGCCTCGATGATACCGAACAGCAGCAAGCCGAACCCTGCCATCGACAGCAGGGCACCGGTAACGTCGGGTCGGCTAACCGTCGCGTGACGTGGCGCCTGCGCATCCCGGGAAGAGCCGCATCACGTCTCCGTGAGTGTCGTGCCCGCGGTCGTTGATGATCACGAGCCCGGCCAATGCGAACCCACCACCTA